>Ga0155850_17_pt1 | contig 325894 bp, 317 predicted proteins | sample RifCSPlowO2_01_FD_107504 | JGI IMG/M metagenome (GOLD analysis project Ga0155850, IMG submission 107504) | Candidatus Magasanikbacteria bacterium RIFCSPLOWO2_01_FULL_33_34
AATACAGATGATCTTGGAGCCTATGGATTTGCTTGGAATAATATTTATGCATCCAGTACCGCATACCTAGATTATGTTTCATCAACAATGATGCAGTTATCAAATGGAACATTAACTAATCCTTCTCTTAATTTTATTGGATCTGAAAGTACTGGTTTAAGTTATACTGGATCAGGAATAGCAGTTAGTGTAGATGGATCAGTACAATTTTTAGTTTCAGCTTCAGATGTTGCTTTTTATAAAGATTTAATTCCTGGTGGAGGTGGATCTTATGATCTTGGTCAAGCAAGTGATAAGTTCAATGATTTGAGATTAAGTGGAACTGCATATTTAGCAACAGTGACATCAACTATGATGGAGCCATTAACAAATAATACTTATGATTTTGGTTCATTTGGATTTGCTTGGAATAATCTATTTGTTTCTTCAACATCATATTTAGGTAATGTAACTTCTACTGCTATAGAACCATGGGCTAATAATACTTCTGATTTGGGTTCGTATAATTTTTCATGGAATGACGTATTTGTTAGTGGTACATTATATGTAGCAGGACTTAATTATTCTGGTGCTTCAAGACCTGTTCGTCAAGTTGCATTGGTACCAGAATTTGCTGGTGCAACACTTACAGGTGATGGAGGTAGTAATACAGGTACTATGACATCTGATTTTTGTGAACAAGGTGTTCATGCAAATATTCCTGATACAAATACAGCTGATTGTGAATCTGGCGAAATTCATAATTATTATAAATGGGAAAATATTCAAGGTACTCCGCAAGATTATGATATTTGGCTTCGTTGGAGAGTTCCTGATAATTTTGCAGCTTGGCCAGCAAATCCTATTTCATTTGAATCTAGAAGAACAGATATTACTAATAATACTGTGAGTACTACTCTATATGATACAGCTGGTGTAGCAGAAGTAACAACGTCAACATCTGGATTAGCTAATACTTGGAGGAATACTTTTTATGAGCAAACATTTACAGGTACATATACACCAGGAAGTTATATGACTTTCCAAATATATATGAGAGCTGATACTAATGATGATGTACAGTTAGGTGAAATTACTATTAATTATGAATCAAGTAATTAATATATTATGAAAAGCAAAAGAATACTAAAATTAACAAAAAAAGTTTTTACATTTGGTTTGATTATTAGTTGGCTTTTTACTAGTTGGCCACAAATTCCATTTGTTAATTTTCCAGAAAAGGTTCAAAAAGCACAGGCTGCAATTTCTGCGACTCATTTGACTGCTGGTAGTAATACATATCCATCTGATACTGGTACCACAGCTTCTATTTCTCCAACTGCTAATGCTCTTATCATTGTAACGGTTGGAGTTTATAATGGTTCAGGTAATCCACCAACACCAATTTCAGTTATAGGGAATGGGATTACCTATGAACTGATAGATTGTTCAGGTGAATGGCATAGTGGTTTTGATGCAGAAATGGTTTGTATGTATCGTGGTCTTTCTGCTTCGCCTACAACAGGGACAATAGTAATTACAGGAGATACAGGTACAGGTTATCTTTCTTGGTCGGTGGATGAAATTACAGGTGTATATGATACAGGTGGAAGTAATGGTAGTGGTGCGGTAATTCAATCTAATACATATTCTTCTGGAGCTGGTACAACTGATACAATTACTGTAACATTAGGTACTTTTGCAAGCGCTGGTAATGGAGTTTTGGGAACAGCTTATAACTATAATGCTGGAACTTTGGCAATAACTAAAGAAGCTGGATTAACAGAACTTGTGAGTAATTATCCTAATGATAATCCAGAAACAGCTTGGAGGAATGATAATGACACAAGTCTTGTTTGGACATTAACTGCAGATTATTCTGGTGGTATGGCTATTGAGGTTAATGGAACAGCACCTGGGACTTGTGATGGTGGGGCTGTTAGTAATGTTGTTTTTATTGGTAAGGTTAATGGTGATTGTATAGGTTTTGTTTCATCTACAGGTGCTGGTACTTTTACATTACCAGGAGATTGGTCTGATACTAATTTAATTGAAGTTATAGGTGCTGGTGGAGGTGGAGGTGGTACTAGTTCTGGTGATGGTTCTGGTGGTGGAGGTGGTGGTGCTTATGCGACTACAACTATTGCTAGTTTGGCAGATGGGGTTAGTTATTTTGTTGGTATAGGTGGTCCTTCTGCTACTGTTGGTTCGTCTACATGGTTTGGCGCTACAACTTGTGGTGCGGCTAATGTCTGTGCTGGTGGTGGTGGTACTGCTACGGCTGGTGGTACTAATGCAAATACAGGCGGAGCTGGTGGAACTGTAGTTGTTGGCCAAGGCTATGCAGGCGGAGCTGGTGGTGATGGTGGTGGTGATACTGATGGTGGTGGCGGTGGTGGAGGAGGAGCCGGTGGGACAACTGGGATTGGCGCTGCTGGAGGAGGATCAACTTCACATGCTATTGATGGTGGTTCTGGTGGTGGTGGTGCAAGTGGTGGTGATGTTGGAGCTGTAGGTCCAAGTACTAATGTTGGTGGTGATGGCGGAGCTAATTTTACAAATAGGAATGGTAGCCCTGGCGGTGGTGGAGCTGGTGGTAATGGAACAGATGGTACTGCTGGTACGTTAGGTGCTGGTGGTGGTGGTGGTTCTGATGCTTCTCAGGCTGCCAATGAGGATGGAGGAGCTGGTGGTAATGGTATAGATTTATGGGGTGCTTCGCCTTTTTATGGTTCTGGTGGTGGTGGTGGTGGTGCTGGTGATAATGGTATTGGTGGTAATGGAGGTAGATATGGTGGTGGAGGGGGTGGTACAGGTGAAGATGGTGATATTGGTGGTACTGGTGGACAAGGTCTTATTGTTATTACTTATACTCCATCATTAGCGCCTGTATTTACTCTTAATTCATATAGATGGTATGTAGATAATGATTTTGTAGATCCATCTAATTCTTGGGGAAATCCTGATATAGCTCAAGATACTGCTATAACAATTTTACCTTATAGTAATCTTGCACCGACTAGTACAGTAGAATTACGTTTGCGAACTAATTTTACTGTAAGTTCAGCTGCACTGAGTGCGGGGGCTCAACAATTTAAATTACAATTCAAAGAAGGAACAGACGCTACGTGTAATACAGGTAGTTGGACAGATGTTGGTGCACAAGCTAGTGCTGTAACTTGGCGTTTTGCTAATTCTAGTGTAACAACTTCACTTTTATCAGTGACTAAGCTTTCTCCAGTTTCCAATGTATTAGAGAGTTATGTAACTACTACTCCAACTTATGTGAATCCAAATTCTGTTTCTGTGGGAGAGGAGATGGAATATGATTTTCATATTGAGCACAACGGGGCAACCTCTACAGATCAATATAGTTTTAGAGTAGTAGAAAGTGATAATACAGAATTTGATTCTTATACAAATTGTCCTACTTTGGCTACAGGACCAGAAACGGCAGATTTAATGAGGCATGGTAATATGATTACTGCTATTGGTGAGCAAGGGTTTTATTGGGCAAATTAAAAAAATAAAATGCAGAATTTAAGATATAATAAAATTATTTTAAATTGGATAGTACCAACTTTGATAGCCGGTTTGATTTTTTTTATTGTAAAACCTGCTTTGGCAGAAATAGTTGTATCAGAAGAATTAGCATTATATGTTATAAATAATGATTTGGAAGTAGGAGATGAGACAGTTGATGGTTATAGACAGGTTTATTATGTTTTTAATGGAGAGAAAGTTTTTGTTACAGATTTTGATAGGAAAAATAGTCGTAATCCGATGGTAAATAAAGAATATGTGGTTTGGGTTACAGAAATAAATGGTGCTGGACAGATTTTTTTGTATCATATACCGACTGATACAAAAACTGCTCTGACAAACTCTAGTACAAATCTTGATCCAGAAGTGGATGTTAATGGTAATGTGGTATGGAAAAGATGGGTAGATGACAGGTGGCAGATTTTCTTTTTTGATGGTATCTCAGTTAGTCAGTTGACTGAAGGTGATGTATCGGTTGATCCGGATATAGAAGGGGATAAAATTGTTTTTAGCCGTCAAGATGATAATAAAGAATGGAGAGCAGTTGAATTTAATATAGACAATAGACAAGTTAATTTACTTTCTAGAGGTCAAGAATCAAAATCTATTAAAATTATAGATGGAGAAGTTGTTTTTCCTATAAAAATTGCTAGAGAAGAAAAAGAAAAAGAAGAAAGAGAAAAAAAGTTGTTGAGACAACAAATAGAACAAGATCATGTGTTTGAGGAGTCTTTGCGAGAAGAAGAGACATTAGGTGAGGATTTCATAGAAATTGAAATTGAAGATGATAGTGATGGTATTGAAGAAGAGTCTGTGATTAATGAAGATGGAGGAGTTGATGGAGAAGATATAATGATTGATGAAGTTGAGGAAATTTTGGATGAAAATGTAGAGGAAATAGAAGATAGTATAGTAGAATCAGAGCCAGAGGAAGTTTTACCAACTGAACCAGAAATAGTTACAGAAGAGGATATTATAGCAGAGCTAGAAGAAGAACCAATAATTGATGATGAAGAAGAAATAGTTGAGATAGTAGAAATTGTTGAGGAAGTTGAGGAAGAAATAATTGAAGAAGAAGAAATTCTTCCTCAGGAAGAAAGTGAAATTACTGAAGAGCAAACAGAAGAAGTTGTTGTAGAAATTCCTATTGATTTAATTGAAGAAATTGCAGAAGAGCTTGTTGTTGAAGAAGAAATAATTGAAGAAGAGATTATACTTGAGGAAGAAAGTGAAGTTATTGAATAAGTTTATTTTGATAATAATTTATTTTATCAAGTAAAAATTGGTGTTCCAAAATTAAATTAGTTTGTTTAGTGAGTAACTTTATAGATTCTGCAGACTTTAAAAATTCAGTCTGATCTTGAAAATTTATAGTTTCTAGTTTTGAGAAAAATTCTTTTTGTTCAATAAAAAAGTTTTTATTTTTTTGCCTTAATTTCATCATTTTTTCTTTAAGTTCATTGCCCAAAAAATTGGAGTATTTTTTTGGTTTTATAAAGATTTTTGGGTAAGTATATGGATTTTCTAGATATATTAAAGCTTTTTCATTTATTTCGTTTAATGTTTTTACTTCATTTCTTTTTTCTAAGACAAAATTTGGAGATTTAGGGTCTAGTTTTATTAATTCTATAAAAGTGATGCGACTTTGTGAAATATAGTTTTTTTGTTCATTTAAAATTTTTTCTGTTTTAATTAAATTTTCAGAAATGATTAAATTAGATTTAATATATAGTAAATAATATATAAATAAAAACAGTGATAATAAAATTATTACCTTGATAATCAAGCTAAAAATTTTGCTAATTGGTCTATTTTTCATACTATAATAGTAGCATAGATTTTTCTTGTTGACTATTTTTGTGTGGTGTATTAAAATATATGTAAAAGGTCGTATATTTAGTAATATAAATTGAAGTAAATATTTATGAAAAATGTAAAGGAAATTTCTAATTCAGAGTCTAGTGGCATGGATTTTAGTCCTAAAGAGGTTAAAAATAAAAAAAATAAAATTGTATTGGTAGTTTTGTTAATTTTGGTAGTAATTTTTGGCGCATTAACGTTTTATTATTATAAAAAATTTTCTGAATTAAATAAAGATCCTTTGGGAGTAGCAGAACAAGAAGTGAATAAATTATTGGAAAGGGTTTCAGAGCATATAGTATTGCCAAGTGATGAGAGACCTAATATTGCTACAGTAAATAATCCAGAAAGTTTGAAGAATCAACCATTTTTTGCTAATGCAAAAAATGGAGATGTAGTGTTGCTTTATCCTAATTCTAGGAAGGCTATATTGTATGATCCAGTTCTTAATAAGATTTTGGAAGTGGCACCATTGATATTGCCTACGGTTGGTACGGAAACAAATGTGATACCGTCAAAAATTGAAACAGAATTAATAGTAGATACTGAATAATTAGTAGGTTTAGAATAAAACATGAATGAGCTAGGTAAAATAAAACAAAATTCCATTGTTTTTTTGATGGTAGTTATTTTATTTATTTTAAGTATCATTTTTTTTGTTGTACCTAGTTTTGCGACTGATTATGTAAGTAGTAATTTTATAATTAGAGATCCTGTAATTACAGTAGAGGGTGGTAGAGCAACTTCATCTAGTTTTATATATTTTTCTAGTACAGGGCAGACAAGCGTTGGTTCAAGTACAAGTACTTCTTTTTCAGCTTATGATGGGTTTTTATATTTTACAGATATTTCAATACCAACTTTGACAGCTACTGCTGGCAATGCACAAGCAAGTTTATCTTGGAGTGAATCTACTTCTACTTTTGGTTATGTTGTTACGAGTTATCAGGTTGGACAGTCTACTGTTTCTGGCGGTTCTTATTCTTATACAGATGTAGGTAATGTATTGAGTTCAACTAGAAGTAGTTTAACAAATGGTACGACATACTATTTTATTATTCGTGTAATTGATAATCAAGGGGATGTAATTGCTACATCAACCGAAAGTTCAGTTATTCCAGTAGCATCTTCTGTAGCTCCAAGTGGTGGTGGAGGAGGAGGTGGTAGTAGCATTGATACAGTAATAACAGCAGTAAAATTTTCAGGTATGGCATATCCTTTAAGTAAAGTTACAATTTTAAAGGATGGTCAGATTGCTGTGACTACTATAGCAGGACCAGATGCTAAATTTGATGTTTTATTGAGTGGATTATCAACTGGTAATTATGTATTTTCAGTAATCAGTGAGGATGATGCACAAAATCGTAGTTCTTTGTTTACATTTCCCATATTTATATCTAAAGGTGTGACCATAAATGTTGGTGGAATTTTTATTTCTCCAACAATTAATGTTGATAAGGAACAGGTACAACAGGGTGAAAATATTGCTATATTTGGTAAAAGTGTATCTAATTCTGAAATAACAATATTAATTAATTCAGAACATCAATTTTTTGAAAAAGTTAAAACAGATAATGATGGTGTTTATTTATATAATTTTGATACATCTCCATTAGAACTAGGTGAGCATTATACCAAGTCAAAAGTTGTATTTAAAGATCAGGTTAGTCCTTTTAGTAAATCAGTGAATTTTATTGTTGGAAATCGTACAGTTTTAAAAAATACAAAGAAACTAATAGGAGATTTAAGTAATGACTTCAGAGTCAATATTATTGATTTCTCTATTTTGGTATATTGGTTTGATCGTTTTGATTATCCACAAGAATTTGATTTAAATAGTGATAATAAGATAGATTTGATAGATTTTAGTATTATGGTGTATTATTGGACAGGATAAAATTTTTTTATGTTAAAATATATTCAAAAAAATAGACTTTGTATTGTAATGATTTTATCAAGTGTAATTTATTTTTTGTTTGTTTATAGTGTTTCTGCTGTTGAGTTGTATTTTGGTAGTACAAATAGTGAACAAAGTATCAATAATAAGTTTGCAGTTGGTTTTTTTGTAGACACTAAAGGTGAATCTATTAATGCTGTAGAAGGTAAAGTCGTTTTTAATTCAGATGAATTAGAATTAGTTGATATAATAGATGGAGAATCTATTATTAATTTTTGGTTAAATAAGCCAGAAGCAATTTGTAATAGTATTTGTGAAGTAAGTTTTGGGGGTGTAATTCCTGGTGGTTTTGTTGGGGATAAGGGAAATATTTTTTTGTTAGTTTTACGATCTACTAAATTGGGTGAAGTATCTATTAGTAGTATTGATAGTAGAATTTTGCTTAATAATGGCGAAGGTACTATGGCAGATTTGATAATTTCTCCAATAAATTTTAAAATTTTGGAGAAAACAGATACGTCAGAATTTGTTTATCCTTATGATATAGATCCACCAGAATCATTTTTACCTACTATAGCTCAAGAAGAAGATATATTTGATGGAAAATTTTTCTTAGCCTTTGCTACTCAAGATAAATTATCAGGTATGGATCATTATGAAGTTGCAGAAAGTAGTAAGGAAGTTAGTGATTATAATAAATTAAAATGGAAAATTACAGATAGTCCATATATATTAAAAAACCAATCATTAACAGAATATATTTATGTTAAAGCGGTTGATAAATCAGGAAATGCAAGAATACAAATTATCCCACCAATAAATAAAGTTATATTCTACAAAAAGTATACAATGTATGGTATACTAATTGTAGTATCTATAATTTTATATACCTTGCAAAGGGTCTTATGGAGGATAAAGAGATAATATTAAAAAATATAAAATTTTATTATAGAAGATACATATTTTTTGTATTTATATTTTTGTTTTCTATAATAGTTAACGCATCTTTTTGGGGTACTGTTAAGGCTACGACTTTGTATTTTTCTCCATCTGTAGGTTCTTATGATTCTAACAACATTTTTTCAGTTGGTGTATATGTATCTAACCCAAATGAGTCAATGAATGCAGTATCAGCGTTGATCACATTTCCTAAAGAAGTGCTTGAGGTTGCATCGGTTTCAAAAAGTAATTCTATAATAAATCTTTGGGTTCGTGAACCGTCTTTTTCAAATAGTCAGGGTTTTGTAAATTTGGAAGGTATTGTTTTGAATCCTGGTTTTACTGGTGCTTCTGGTAAATTATTAACAATAAATTTTAAAGTAAAAACAGCAGGTCTTGCAAATGTTTTGTTTTCAGAGGCTTCTGTTCTTGCAAATGATGGACAAGGAACCAATATTTTGACGTCATTAAATAATGCAAATTTTTATTTGGGGAGTACAAATGTTTTGTCAAATGAATTAGTAAAACCACCCAAAACATTTAATTCACCAATTATTTATTCTGAAACACATCCAAATCCTAGTGATTGGTACGCTAAAGATAGTATCAATTTTAATTGGTTGATGACAGATGATGTGACAGATGTTGGTGTATTAGTAGACCAAAAATCATTTACAAATTCTGGAACTGTAAGTGTTGGAAAAATTGATAAGTATACTTATTCTAATTTGGACGATGGCACTTGGTATTTGCATATTAAATTGCGTAATGCATCTGGTTGGGGACAGGCTGGCCATTTTCAATTTAATGTGGATACAGAAGGGCCGAAGAATTTAGAAATTAAAATAGTGGATAGAACTGATATGACTGATCCAAAAATTGATTTTATATTCAGTGCAGAAGATGAGCTTTCTGGTATTGATTATTTTGAGGTTAAAATTGATGGAACGGTTGATAAAAATGTTGATTTTGAATCTGCCACTTATCAAGCTGAATTATTAGGATTGGGTAATCATATTATAACAGTTAGGGCTGTAGATAAGGCAGGTAATTTTACTGAAGACTCTATAGATTTTGTTGTAGAAGAGTTAGATGCACCAGTGATTGATGAGTTTAATAGAATTATTACAACAAATGATACTTTGATTATTTCTGGTAGATCAAGTGCTAATAGTAAAGTTACAGTATGGTTACAAAATAGTGGTGGAGATATAATAAAAAATATAGTTGATTCTAATGGAGACGGCGAATTTAGAGTAACTGTTGGGGATAGGTTAAATGAAGGAACATATGAAATTCGAGCAGAAGTAATTACGGATACAGGCGCTAAAAGTAGACCAAGTGATCCTTTGCTTGTAGTAGTTAGACAACCAACTCTCACTATGATTGGGGCATTGACTATAACTTTTCTATCGGTAGTAGTTCAAATTGCAGGTTTGCTCGCGATGTTAGTGTTATTGATATTATATTTTAGGTATAAAGTAAAGAAAATGTTATTAAAATTTAGAAAAGATTTGAATTTTACAGAAACTGATTTACATATTGCTTTTAATAATTTGAAAAAAAATATTAAAAATCAAGAAGATATGTTGAATAATAAAAAAATAAATCATGAAGAATTGACTGAAGAAGATGAGAAATTAATGCTGGAGCGTCTTGAAGTAGATTTAGATAAAGTAGAAAAATTAATTACTAAAGATATAGAAGAAATAAAGGGTAAATTATTAAAAGATAAGTTATTAGAGTAATAAATGTAGAAAATATAGTATATTGTATTTTTAAGTAATATCTGATAAAATAAGGTTATTATGATAACAATTTGGAATGATTTTTTGTATACGCCATTATTCAATCTATTGATTTGGATATATAATGGTTGGGCAGATGGAAATCTCGGTTGGTCAGTGATATATCTGACGGTTATTTTGCGTACTGTTTTATTACCATTTTCTCTTATAAACGAGTATAATAAGACCAAGAATGAAGCTTTGTACAGAGAAATAAAAGAAATAGAAAAAGTATATCAAAATGATGATATTCTCAAAAAACAAGAAATCAGACAAGCCATGAAAAAACGAAGAGTCCAGCCGTGGGCAAAAGCTGTGGTACTGGGTATTCAAGCACTCGTTTTGGTGTTGTTGTATCAAGTATTTATAGGTGGGCTCAAAGGGGATAAAATAATTGAAACTTTGTATCCATCAATTGCATGGCCTGGAGTGATCAATACCAATTTTTATGGATTTGAGTTGGGTATGACGCATGATATCATTTGGTCAGGAATTGTTGGTATATTTTTGCTGGTAGAGATATATATAAATTTGAGGAGGTTCAAAGGTGGTATTGAACGAAAAGATTTGACTTATTTTATTTTATTTCCAACATTTATTTTTATTTTACTTTGGATAATCCCAATGGTTAAGTCATTGTTTATACTCACTTCACTTATATTTTCGGTAGTAGTAGGAAATATAGCTCGGTTGTTTTTCCAAGAGATAGTGAAGAGAAATTTAGTAAAATTACCTAAAAATTAAGAATTAATATTTAATATTAAAATATGTCTGAGTCCCTTGATAAATTGATGTATTCCTTCGTAATGGAGGATGTGTTAAAAGGTCTTTTTATTTATGTGCCACCGGGATATGTTGCTTGTGTGTATGATTTGGGACGAGGGGTGCTTAAAAAAGTTTTAACACCGGGATTGCATTTTAAGATCCCATTTTGGCAAAAAGCAAAGCTTTTTAATACTCAGACTTTGGAATATAGTATTTTCCGTGATTTTAATTCACAAAATGAAAGAGCATTGGGGGATATTCCAATCGCAGCGGTTACAAAAGATAGCAAGAGGATTGCGGTTGAAGGTACAATTTTGCTTAGACTAGATATTCACCAAATTCCAGCTATTTGGCAGACTATTGGTGAAGATTTTGTTGCCAAAATTATTAGACCAGCAGTTCGTAGTCGGATTAGGATGGTTGTCAGTCGTTTTGATCAGGTGGAATTGGTTGGTGATAAACGCAATGAAGTAGAGGAGAACTTAAAAAATGAATTGGAGAGAATATTTTATTCTCGGGGTATTTTTGTAGAGAATGTATTGTTGGGTGAGATCTCTAATATCCAAAAATATGTGAATGTTGCTAAAGAATAGTGGTAGATGATGATATATAATATAAAATCCTGTGAAAGCAGGGTTTTTGATTTTGGTGGTAATAAGTATAGGGGTTGACAGTCATTTATCCACATGGTATATTAGCACTCAATATAAAAGAGTGCTAAAATGTATTTGTATATGGATAGTAGAAAAGAACAATTACTCCAATTAATAGTTGAAAATTATTTACAGACTGCTGAACCAGTAGGGTCTAAATTTTTGATAGAATCAGCTGGTTTGGATGTGAGTGGTGCAACAGTCCGCAATGAAATGCGTGATTTGGAAGAACAGGGTTATTTGACACATCCACATACATCAGCTGGTAGGATTCCAACTGAAAAGGGGTATATTCATTATATTGAAAACATAATGAAAATTGATGATTTGAAAAGCAATACAAAAAAAGAAATAGATGAAATAGCTAAGTCTGGAGAGAATGTTTTGAAAGAAATTGCCAAATATACTGCTGAATATCTAGACTATTCTGTAATGGTTGCATTAAATCACAATAGCATATATTATACTGGCATTTCCAATTTGTTTTCTCAGGCTGAATTTAGAAATTATGCGCACACAGTGAGTGTTTCAACTATTTTTGATGAGTGTGAAGAAAGAATGGAAAGTCTGTATGATGTAGTTGATGATGAAATAAAAGTATTGGTCGGTAGAAATAATCCACTTGGAAATGCATGTGGTACGGTTGCTACCAAGATTGGAGGTACATCTTTGTTTGCAATTTTGGGGCCAATGAGAATGGACTATGCCAAATCAGTTAGTATATTAAATCATATTAAAACAATTATAAAAAATAATTAATTTAGTAATTATCCTTTTCACTCATTCTCACTTTGATTCCGAGGCATTTGCCTGTTGTGGCAAATGAATCCGTGAAAAGGATAAGTACTAAATTAAATATTAAGTAGTTTTTATGACAAATGATAAAAAAAAAGATGAATTAGAAAATGAAGAATTGGATAATAATGATAATAAGACAAGTGAATTAGATGAAATCAAAGCAAAGTGTGAAGAATATAAAGCTGGATGGCTGAGGGCGCAAGCTGATTACCAAAATTTGCAAAAAGAAGTTGAAAATAAACGAAGTGAATGGGTGAAAATGAGTGAAGTACAGATTTTGGAGGATTTTATTCCAGTCTATGACAATTTTAAAAAAGCTTTTGGACATGATATCAAGGATGGACAGTTTGATAGCTGGAAAAAGGGAATAGAATATATAATGAAACAGTTTAGTGATATTTTGACAAGTTATAAGATTGAAGAGATAAAAACAGTTGGTGAAATATTTAATCCAGAATTACATGAAGCAGTTGGTGAAGAAGAAGCAGTAGATAAAGCAGATGGGGAAATATTGAAAGAAATTGATACTGGATATAAGGTTGGGGACAAAATTATAAAATGCGCAAAAGTGGTAGTCAATAAATAAAAATAAAAAAGCTACCATCCCCGCGGAGGCGGGGATCTAGGATATTAAATTAAAAATTAGAAATTAAATTAAAATATATGCATTTAATACAATATGATCCATTTGCAGAAATGGAAAAAATGTTTAATTCTCAGTCATTTTCACCAGCATTAGATGTTTATGAAGAAAAAGATAGTGTAATAGTAGAAACTTCACTTGCTGGAGTTGATACAAAAAATGTGGATATCAGTGTTCAAAAAAGTGTTTTGACAATTCAAGGTGAAAATAAAAAAGAACATGAAATAGATGATAAAAATTATTATAGAAAAGAGATTCGTAGTGGTTCATTTTATAGACAAGTTGCGTTACCTGTACCAGTAAAAGAGCAGGAAATCAAAGCAGAGTTCAGTGATGGAGTGCTTAAAATTATTTGTCCAAAAGCAGAAGCAGTAGAACCAAAGAAAATAACTATAGAGGTAATTAATAAAGATAAAAGTAGATAGCTATATAACCAGTAATTAAAAATAAATAATAAAAACATATGCCAAAAATATTAGGAATTGATTTGGGAACAACAAATTCATGCATGGCAATCACAGAAGGTGGTCAGCCAAAAGTATTGGAAAATAAGGAAGGAAATAGAACTACTCCTTCTATTATTGCAATGTCAAAATCAGGTGATAGATTGGTGGGCCAATTGGCCAAAAGACAATCAGTCACCAATCCACAAAATACGCTCTATTCAATCAAGCGTTTGATTGGTCGTAGATTTGAGGACAAAGAAGTGCAAGATGTTGCCAAGCATATGCCATACAAGATTGTGGCTGATGGTGAGAAAATAAAAGTAAAAATGGGTGACAAAGATTATACTGCGCCAGAGATTTCAGCGATGGTATTACAAAAACTAAAAGCCGATGCAGAAGAAAAAACTGGTGAAAAAATCACTCAAGCAGTCATTACAGTACCAGCATATTTTGATGATTCACAAAGACAAGCGACCAAAAATGCTGGTGAAATTGCTGGGCTTGAGGTACTCCGAATCATCAATGAACCGACTGCGGCTGCTTTTGCCTATGGTTTTGACAAAAAAGATGATCAACAAATTGTTGTATATGATTTGGGTGGTGGTACTTTTGATGTATCAGTATTGGATATCAGTCATGATACTGCAGAGGGTCTTTCAACCGTAGAAGTAAAATCAACCAATGGAGATACTCATCTGGGAGGAGATGACTTTGATAACAAAGTCATCCAATGGATTTTGGAAGAGTTTAAAAAGATTGAAGGGATTGATTTGTCCAAAGATCCACTTTCATTACAACGGGTAAAAGACGCTGCTGAGAAGGTCAAAATAGAGCTTTCTAGCACTCCTGAGAGTGAAATCAATGAACCATTCATTACTTCAACTGCTGATGGTCCAAAACATTTGAATATAAAATTGTCTCGCGCTAAATTGGAAGAATTGGTAATGGATTTGGTTGAAAAAACTATGACTCCAGTCAAAAAAGCGATTGAAGACGCTGGTATGAAGAAAGAAGATATTGATGAAGTGATATTGGTCGGCGGTATGACTCGTATGCCATTGGTACAAAAGAAAGTTGAAGAATTTTTTGGTAAAAAACCAAATATTACTGTGAATCCAGATGAGGTAGTAGCAGTCGGAGCCGCTATACAAGCTGGACAGCTTCAAGGGGACTTGGGTAAAGAAATTCTTTTACTTGATGTTACACCGCTTTCACTTGGTATTGAAACTATGGGTTCAGTTTCAACTAAGTTGATTGAACGCAATACTACAATCCCGACTAGCAAGACTCAAGTTTTCTCAACCGCGGCTGACAATCAACCAAGTGTAGAGATTCATGTCTTGCAAGGTGAACGCCAAATGGCATCTGACAACAAAACTTTGGGTAGATTTATGTTGGACGGTATTCCACCAGCTCCACGCGGAGTGCCACAAGTAGAAGTAAAATTTGATATTGATGCCAATGGAATTCTCAATGTTTCTGCAAAGGACAAAGGTACTGGCAAAGAACAATCAATTCGCATTGAAGCTTCAAGTGGATTGTCTGATGAGGAGATTGAAAAGATGAAAAAAGATGCAGAATTACATGCCGAAGAAGATAAAAAGAAACGAGATATGATTGAAATCAAAAATACTGCTGACACAATGGTGTATACTACTGAAAAAATGATGAAAGATGTAGAAGAAAAGAAAATTGCCATAACCGATGAAGAAAAGAAAAAGGTGGAAGATGCACTCGCAAAAGTAAAAGAATTGAAAGAAAAAGATGATATGGAAGCGCTCAAAAAAGCATCTGAAGAATTGACTGAATCAGCTCAAGCAGTAGGGATGAAGATGTATCAGCAAGAATCAGAAAAACAAAAAGCCGAAGGTGGTGAACAAGTTGATCCACAAAAAGCAGCAGAAGATGAATTGAACAAAGAAAAAGAAGGTGAGGCGGTTGATGGTGAAGTGGTTGAGGATGATAAGAAATAAGACTTAAGACATAAGTACCCCGCCTGATGGTGGGGTACTCGTATACTTTATACTTAATACAAAATACTTTATATTACACACATGTCCAAAGACTACTACAAAACACTCGGCGTTGAAAAAAGTGCTTCGGCGGATGAGCTCAAAAAAGCTTTTCGTAAACTTGCTCATAAGTATCATCCCGATAAACAGGGAGGGGACGAAGCCAAGTTCAAGGAAGTAAACGAAGCTTATCAAGTGCTGGGTAATGAACAAAAGCGTGCGCAATATGATCAATATGGGGCTGATTTTGAGTCTCAGGGTGGTTTTGGTGGTGGGGCTGGTTGGGAGGATTTTATGCGGGCGAGTCGTGGACAAGGTGGAGCGCAGTTTGATTTTGGTGATATAGATTTGGGTGATTTGTTTGGTGGAATGTTTGGTGGTGGTGGACGCAGACAGCGACAGCGTCGAGGCAATGATATCCAAGTTGATGTGCAGATTGAATTCAAGGAGGCAGTTTTTGGGGTGGAAAAAGAAATTCGTTTGAATAAAAATAACAATTGTGATGTCTGTGCTGGTAGTGGAGCTGAGCCTGGTTCAAATGTAAAAAAATGCGCAGAATGCAATGGTCATGGTCAAGTCAAACAAGTCCAGCGTACTATTCTAGGAGCAATGCAGACAGTAGCGACCTGTCCATCTTGCGCAGGTGCTGGGGAAAAAGCCGAAAAAAGTTGCAAGCATTGTGGAGGTGATGGGCGAGTACGAAGTGAGTCAGTCTACAAAGTAAAAATTCCTGCCGGTATCCATGATGAAGGTACTATAAAACTGGCTGGGAAAGGTGAGAGCGCTGGAGTTGGTGGGCAATCAGGGGATTTGTATGTAGTAGTCCATATAAAGGCTGACAAAATATTTGAACGTGATGGTTATGATATTTATACAGATTTGCATATTAATTATCCGCAAGCAGTGTTGGGTGATAAAGTAGAAATTGATACGCTTGATGGTAAAAAAAGATTGGTAATACCCGAAGGTGTGGATTCGCATCAACAAATTCGTTTGAAAGGCTTGGGTGTGCCAAATCTGTCTGGTAGTGGTAGGGGCAGTCACTATGTACGAGTGATAGTAGATATCCCTAAAAAAATCAATCGCAATGCAAAGAAACTTATACAAGATTTGATAGAAGAATTATAAAAATTAAAAAATCATTTATTAATTAATAAATGATTTTTTAATTTAGTATTTTTTATCTGTAAGATTGACAAAAGTCAATATCTACGGTACATTATAAATTATAAAAAGGAGTACACAATGAGAGATGAACAATTGGATAGAGAAGTTGATTTTCTTCGGAAAATCGAAAATGTCCTTATTAGACTAGGTAAATGTAAAAATAGCACACAAGCTGCGGTAATGATTTACGATAGAATTATGCAATGGACAAATGGTTGTCCTGAAATTGCACGCAAGTGCTTTGAAGCTTTTTTAAGGGCTAATGCTAATGTATCTGTTTAGTTCTTCTCTTGACCCACCACCCAATGCAAAGCATCGGGTGGTTTTGATTTTATATTGACAAAATGATAAAAATAACCTACATTAAATTTAAGAAACAAAGGAGAAATAGTCATGCATGATTATGGTCTAACTGATGAGCATATTAGATGTTTGATGTTGGCATCACAATCAGATAGGCTCTGGAGAGAAATGGCAATTATTGTAGCTGTTGAAGGAAACCTAAAAGATAGGGAATCCGCAAGAGTAGTTACTAATAATTTTACTACCGGACTTGGTCCAAAAGGGCGAAAAGCCCGTTGGTATTTTTTGAGAAGCCAGTATCCTTTTGATTGATTGGGTGATTAGTGAATATCATCCAAAACATATTGACCTGCATGATAGTAAATCATGCAGGTCAATACAAAACATCAGATTGATAATGTCTAAGCATGTTTATCAAGAATTTTATTTACTTCCGCATCAGCTTCTTTATTATTTTCGCGCCGTGTATGGCGTATTTTTATTTTTTTGAATTTTTGACTAGCATTCCAGGCTTTGGTAAAAAGTTTTTGGAGTGTAGGTTCTTTTACTTTCCAATTTCCGTTCAATTGTTCCACTATTAATTTACTATCTAATATGCAGTCTACTTCGTCAGCGTCTAGTTCAAAGGCTTTTTCTAAGCCAGAAATCATGGCAGAGTATTCTGCATAATTGTTGGTTTGTTTGCCTAGATATTCGCCGTATGAAGCGACTATTTCACCTTTTTCGTTTTTTATTACTACTCCAGTTGCAGCTGGTCCTGGATTACCACGGGCACCGCCGTCAGTATGAATTGTTAATTTCATAAGTATTGTTTTTATTTACATAATATAATTTATCTTTTACTCCCTGCCTGCCGGCAGGCAGGATTCTCGCTGTGGCTCCGAGGCAGTTGTCTGTTGTGACAACTGAATCCGTTCAAGATAAATTATATTATGTAATATCTATATTTTTCTTAAATCTTTAATTGTTAATTGAATTTCTTTATTTCCATTCCATTCATTTATATCCATTTCAAAAATCATATCTATTTTGTCGCCAATTTTCAAAGTTTCACACCAATTGGTTTCATTGCCATTACACAAGCTCCAGCCGATAGTTTTTTGTATTTTTTGGGTTTTGTCAGTTACCATTATTTTGATATGTTTGTCGTCTTTACCGATTGGCATGACTGATTGTACGGTTAGATTGGTGGCTAGATATTTTGGTTTGGTATTCACTTGGCCAAATGGCTCAAATTTACTTAACATATTGTACAGATCCCAATTGATATCTTCTAGATTGATTTCTGCATCAATTTTTTGAGTTGGTACCATATCAAAGTCTTTAGTTTTTTCTTTGAATTTTTCTATCATCTCTTTTTTGAAATCTTCAACCAAATCTTTATTTTTCAAAGTAAAACCACAAGCCATTGGGTGCCCACCAAATTTAAAAAAATAGTCTGGCATTTCTTGCATAGCGCCGATTAGACTAAAATTTTCTACACTTCTGCCTGAGCCAGTTATTTCACCATTGTTTTCGGCCATTACTATACTAGGTTTTTTGTATTTTTCTTTTAGCCTGCCAGAAATAAGTCCGACTATGCCAGTAGACCAGCCAATACCCAATACAAAAAGTATTGGATTGTCTAATTGACTAGTCTCTACTTGTTTGAGAGCTTTTTGGAGTAAATCTTCGGTTAATTTTTGTCTGTCGCTGTTGTTGATATTGAGTTCACACGCTAGTTCATTGGCATCCAATTCATTTTTTGTAGCAAATAGTTTGTAAGCGACATTGGCATGATTCATACGACCAGCCGCATTAATTCGTGGAGCGATTTGGAAACCGATTGTATCTGCGGTGATTTCTTTTATTAATTTTCCGTTATTGTCCAACAAACCTGCTTCAGATAACAATTTTTTCATACCAATTCTTTTGGCAATATTCAAAACAATCAGTCCATATGTGGTCAAGGTGCGTGATTCTCCGATAAGTGGTACCATATCGGCAACACTGGCAACTGCCACCATATCTAGTTGCCATTTTTCAAAGGCTTCATGAGTTTGTCCATTTGGGAGGAGATCGTGGTCTTTTTTGTGAGTTTGTAAAATTCCTTGCATTAATTTGAAGGCTACTGCTCCGCCAGCTAGATTTTTGTCTGGATATTTTTCTGTTTCAATTTTTGGGTGAATAATAGCGAAGGCATTTGGCAGTTTTTTGGGTATAGAGTGGTGATCGGTTATTATCACTTCCATACCCAATTGGTTGGCAAGGTCAACTTCTTCTGCATTACTAATACCACAATCGCATGAAATTATTAAGTTTGTTCCAGTCTCATGCAACATTTTTATTGTATTTTTGTTGAGCCCATACCCATCAGTTTCTCTATGAGGTAGAAATACATCATAGTTTTTGAAATTGAGTACTTCAAACAGATCAGTCAAAATTACTGATGCCGATACACCATCAGCATCATAGTCGCCATGAACTGTGATTTTTTCATTATTTTTGATGGCCAGCAATACTCGGTTTACTGCTTTTTTCATATCTGTGAAAATAAATGGATCATGAATATCTTTGGCATAATCTGGGTTCATGAATTCATCAATTTCTTTTTCAGTTCTAAAATTGCGGTTATATAACAAATTTGCCACAATCGGTGGCAATTGTGGAAATTTGTTTAAAAATGATTTTGGAGCTGGATTTTCTATTACCCATTTGAATTCCATATAAGTAAAGGTGTGTTTTATTTATTAAATAATCGTATTTTTTTGAAATCCCAATATGAATCAGCTAAAAATAGGCTGAGTACCAAAAAAGATAAATCAAGAGACTTGAGATGGTTTAATGTGCTTGGTTGTATTTGAATAAATAAAATACTTAGTCCAAATAATATCCAATATATAATATTCCGTTTGTGCGGATTAATCTTTTCAGCGTCATTTATTTTGTTGCGGGTATACAAGGAATATATGGTGTAGAAAGTTATAAATGGCCAAAAAAAGTACCATTGGTATTCTATTTTGCTGAGATTAAATTCATCAAGTATCAGATAGTAGGGCAAGAACAAGAAAATACCAACTGCATACAAAAAAATTATTTCTAGTTGGTATTTGTGATAGGCGCTTAGTTCATGATGTTTTTTGAATTTCATCATAGTCATTGTTTAGTAGAACGCTGGTAAGACTGTAAAAAATACCATAGCAATAACAGATATAATACTAATCACTGTCCATAGTTTTTTGAATTTTTTACTTCGTGACATATTTAATAATGTTAATATATTTATAAGTTATAATGGTTTTTTTATATTTTCAATAATGAACATATTAATTCCAATTATTTGTTTTTACTCATTCTCGCTTCGGCTCCGAGGGTGATGCCTGTTGGGGCATCAAATCCGTAAAAACAAATAAACAAATTAATACTTAATTATAAATAATATTATTAATTCTTACAATTTATCTTTTCAAAACTGCCAAATAAGCTTCGGTTGGGATATCTACTTTGCCTTTGCCGTGGGCCATCATTTTTTTCTTGCCCTTCTTTTGTTTTTCAAGTACTTTGCGTTTGCGAGTAACGTCGCCTCCATACAATCCTGCAGTTACATCTTTTCGCATAGCTGACAATCTTTCGCCGGCAATTACTTTGCCACCAATTGCAGCTTGGATTTTGATTACGAATTGTTGTTTTGGTAGCGTGTCTTTGAGTGAATTGACGATTTGTTTGCCTATTTTGAAGGCGTCTTCTCTCCAGACCAATGTTGCGAGTGCTTCCACTGGCTCTTCGGCAATCAAAATATCAAGTTTGACTATATCTGTAGTTTCGTAATTTTTGAATTCATAACTCAAAGATGCATAACCACTGGTTACAGTTTTAAGTTTATCATAAAAATCAGTAATAAGCGAAGACAAGGGCATCTCGTAATGGAGTAGGGCACGCTGTTCTGTACCACTGCTTAAATATTCTGTATTTTTGTATCTGCCTTTTCTCTCAGCAATCAAACCCATAACATTACCAATATATGCTTGAGGAGTAATAATATCTACATTCATCCAAGGTTCTTCAACTTTGAGAATATTTTGGACTTCTGGCAAGTCTTGAGGGCTTTTTACTATAATAGTATCGCCTTTGGTTTTGAAAACATTGTAAGCTACACTAGGAACTGTAGCAATAATTTCTAAATCAAATTCACGACGTAAGCGTTCTTGAAAGATATCCAGATGCAACATACCCAAAAAACCGCAACGGAAACCAAACCCTAGCGCTTGGGAATGTTCTGGTTCGTAAGTGAGTGATGAATCACTGAGTTTCAGTCTATCAACTGCATCTCGTAGAGAATTATATTCGTCGCCTTCTTTGGGGAAAATACCGGCGAAAACCATTGGCTTTACTTCTTTGTAGCCTTCAAGTGGTTCTTTTGCGGGAGAGTTTGCAATGGTAATAGTGTCACCAACTTTTACATTACCCAATTCTTTGAGACCAGTAACAATATACCCAATTTGTCCATTGTCTAAATTGTTGTCGGCTACAAGAGTTGGTGAGTAATGGCCAATTTCTAAAACTTCAGCATCAGCCAATGTTCTCATAAATTTTATTTTTTGTTTTTTTTCAATTTGGCCATCAATTATTCTGACTGAGGCTACTACTCCACGATAATCATCATAAAAAGAGTCAAAAACAAGGGCGCGAGCTGGTTTATTCGCATTGTCAGTTGGTGGGGGAACACGTTTGATTACTTCCTTTAGAAGATTTTCAACACCTTCTCCAGTTTTGCCAGAACAGGTGAGTATTTCTTCGCGTTTGCAACCAGTCAATTTTATTATTTCTTCACTGGTTTTTTCTATATCAGCATTTGGCAAATCTATTTTGTTGAGCACAGGTATGATTGTGAGGTCTTGTTCTATAGCAAGGTAAAGGTTGCCAATAGTTTGTGCTTGAACGCCTTGGGTGGCATCAACCAAAAGGATTGCTCCTTCAACGGCTGCTAGAGATCTGGATACTTCATAAGTAAAGTCAACATGTCCTGGAGTATCTATCAAATTTAGAATATTGTCTTTGTATAGCATGCGGACAGGTTGCAATTTTATGGTGATGCCACGTTCTTGTTCCAATTCCATTTGGTCTAACATTTGATCATGCATTTTTCGTCCCTCTACTGTATTGGTCAATTCTAAAAAACGGTCAGCCAATGTAGACTTACCATGATCAATGTGGGCAATTATACAAAAATTTCTAATATTGCTCATATGCTTGTAAATTAAGCCTATTTTATCACAAAAAATGCTCATTGACAAGGGTCGGTATAATTATTATTGGTATACTAAATAAAATTTATATTAGACTATATTTATATTATATTTTTTATTTTTATATTTCATCGGCTTCAGTAATTTCACCGCGAGTTACATTGCCAAGTTTGATGAATTTGTGCTTTAGACTAGCTTGAAATTGGTTCATTTCTTCAAGATTGAGCAGTTTACAAATAATACTATATATAATAAGTCCAGATATTCCAGCCACCATCCCTTGAGTCATAATGCCCCAAAGTTTTGTCATATCGACCATATATGCTAAAGGAGTTTTTATAAGTTGAATAAATATTGCCATAATAATTGCTGCTACAGAAATTTTGTTTAGTGAATAAAGCATATTTGATTCATTAAAAGAACCAATTTTTTGTCGTAATAAAAACCAAAGGAAGGCTACTTGGACAGTCATAGAAAAAGAAAAAGCCAGGGCGAGTCCACTGATACCTAATTTTTCTTTTAAATATATTCCAAAAATTATATTGATAAGAGAGCTTATGATACCAATCAAAAATGGTGTCCAAGTATCTTTGAGAGCAAAAAATGCACGAATAAAAAGCGGTATAAGAGATTGAGCTGCGAGAGATAATGTAAAGAAAGCAAGAGTGTTGGATGTAATAATTGTGTCAGACCAAGTGAAATTGCCACTGCCAAGTAGTACTCTCACTATTTGAGCGCGTAAGAGTAAAAAAATAATAGTGAGTGGGATAATAAAAAATATTATTTGTCTGATGGTATGCGTGAGGTTTTCGATGAGTTTGTCTATTTTGTTTTGACCAGCAAGTTCTGATAAAGTTGGAAAAGCAGCAATAGCAAATGAAATGCCAATAATTCCAATTGGAAAATGTTGTATATTATTGGCAAGATTGAATATGGCTACACTGCCAGTGCCAATAGTTGAAGCCAAAATTGTAATAGCAACTAGGTTTAATTGGGTAGTAGCAAGCCCGAGTGTTCTGGGTAACATTGTACCGATGATCTCTCTGAGGTTTTTATTTTGAAAAGGCAATACGAATTCATACTTGAAACCATATTTAAAAAAAGATGGTAGTTGTATTACAAGGTGTAGTAAAGCGCCAATGACTACACCATAGGCTAATCCTTTGAGTCCATAATGTGGCACGAGATAGATGGCGCCAATAATAATACCAAAATTATACAAGATTGGTGTCAAAGCATAAATTAAAAAACATTTGAAGGATTGTAGTACTCCACTGACAATACTACTAAGTCCAAGTATGAGTGGACTCAAAAACATAATTCTTGTGAGCATAATAGTATTTGCAAGTTGTGCGTCAGTAAAACCTGGTACTAGTATAGATATGATTTGTGGGGCAAAATAATATAGGATCAAAGTTAAGGCAATTATAATAATACCAAGAAGATTTATAATACCATTGGTTATAAGCCAAGCTTCTTTTTTATTTTTTGATAATAATTTTGTAAATACTGGAATAAAACCGGCTGATATAGCCCCAACAATTACTAAGTTGTATACCAGATCAGGAATTCTGAAGGCGGCATAATATACATCTAGTTCAGCCCCAGCGCCAAACATATGTGCAAAAATCCTATCTCTGATTATGCCAATTAAACGGCTAATAAAAGACGCCGCACCAAGTATAATGGCGGCGCCGGTAATAGTTTTGGTTTGATTTGAAAAAAAATTAATCACAATAGTTTCTTTCTTTTCATTATGTATATCATGAATATTATTAAGGTTGCAAGACCAATAAACATTACCCATACCCAGAAAGGATTATGGGCATAAGGTAAACCTGATATATTCATACCATATATACCAGATAGTAGTGTAAGTGGTAATAGAGATACAGAAATTACAGTGAGAGCGCTGATGACTTTGTTTGTTCTTTGGTTGATAAGAGACTCTACTGTAATATGGAGTCCGTCTATAGTCTCTTTGTATGTTTCAATGATAGCCCATATTTTATTCAAGTAGTCATTGATATCATCAAAGTATAGACTCAAACTTTCATCTAAAAATGGTTTACGTATATTAGCTAAATTTGATATTAAATAACGTTGTGGATCTAGGATCCTTCGGAAATGTAGTACATTTCTTCTATATATTGCTAATTCTTTGATTACATTAGTATCTTGTTCTCCTTTGTAGACTTTTTGTTCTACTGTGGATACTTGTTTTCCAAGATTATTAAGGATAGGCCCGATATTTTGTAATAAGGCTTCTATTAATCTATATAGTAAAAAACCAGAATTACTCATCCAATCTGCTTTTACTTTGCGATTGTTCATACATCTATAAAAGAAGTTTTTTAATTCTTTGGAAGGAGTGTGTTGGATAGTGATAATAAAATTAGCTCCAATAAAAACATCTACTCCATGTGATGTAATATTTTGTTCATCGGTTTTCCAATGGGGAAATTTGAGTACAACAAATAAATAATCTTTGTAAGCGTCAATTTTTGGCATTTGTTGCTCTGAAATAAGATCTTCGTAGTCAAGATGATGAAATTTATAATTCTTTTTTAAAAATTCAAGAGCTTCTTCGTCAATTTTGTCAATATTTACCCAAGTGAGATTATTTTGAGTTAGTGTTTTTATAGACATAGAGTGGAAGTTTGTATAATAAAGTCTATTTATTAAATGTATAATTAAATTATTATAAACTAAAATAATTATAACATATAAAATACAGTATGTATACAAAACAACAAGTTATTTGAGATTGATTTAAAAAAATGTTAGTATATCTATGTTAAAATTAATGAATTTTTATGAAGATATCATTTTATGGCGCCGCCGAAGAAGTAACTGGTTCTTGTTTTTTGTTAGAGACAAAATCAAGAAAAATATTAGTTGATTGCGGGATGTTTCAAGGATCAGATTTTAATGAAGCAAAAAATAGTGATGACTTTTTGTTTGATCCAAAAAGTTTGGATGCAGTTTTGGTAACGCATGCGCATTTGGATCATATTGGTAGGATCCCAAAATTGGTACAAGAGGGGTACAATGGGCCTATCTATATGACAAAAGCTACGGTAGAACTAGCTTTGCTTATCTGGGAGGACGCATATAAGATTATGGAATATAACAATAAGAAATTTCAAGCACCAATTTTGTATTCTGAGGAAGATATAAATAAAGCACATAAGTTATGTAAAGGCGTAAATTATTATGAAAAAGTTGATATAGGTGATGTAAAAGCATTGTGGAAGGATGCTGGGCATATATTTGGTGCATCTTTTATTGAAGTTGAAGCTGATGGTAAAATGATTGTTTTTTCAGGTGATATTGGGAATAATAATGTGCCAATATTACGGGAAACTGATCAGATTGGTAAGGCGGATGTTTTGTTGTGTGAATCAACTTATGGTGGCAGAGATCACGAAACTCACAAGGAAAGTGTAGAATTGGTTATGAAATTAATCAAAGAAGGTTATGATAGAGGTGGAGTTATTATGATACCAGCTTTTTCTTTGGAAAGAACACAAGAGTTTCTTTATGATTTGAGTCAAAGAGAAGATGAATTGCCAAATTTACCAATTTTTTTGGATAGCCCACTAGCAATAAAGGCTTTGCCAGTTTATAGAAAATATTCAGAATATTATGATAGAGAAGCTAAAGTTATATCTGAGGCTGGTGGAGATTTCTTTTTGTTTGATAAATTGGAAATAACTAGTACCCCAGATCAATCAAAAAAAATAAATGACGCGCCGATGCCAAAAATGATAATTGCTGGTTCTGGTATGATGAATGGTGGTCGTATATTGCATCATGCTTTTAGATATTTGTCAGATCCAAATTCAACGCTCATTATAATTGGGTATCAAGCAGAAGGAACTTTAGGAAGAAAATTATATGAAGGTGAAAAGAAAGTAAAAATATTTAACAAGGAAGTAGAAGTAAAGTGTGCCATAAAAGCCATTGGTGGTTTGTCAGCTCATGGAGATCGTAGTAAGATGTTGAGTTGGGTGAGAGGTGCACAAAAAATACCAGAAAAAGTTTTTTGTGTTCATGGAGAAAAAAGTTCAGCCGTATCTTTGGCGCATGCAATGCAAGATGAATTTGGAATAGATACTATAATACCCAAGTTTGCTGAAACTGTGGAAATATAGTTTTTATTTTTGTAAATAAAAAAAGTATATTAAAAATATGGGAGAGGGGTGAACCAAACCTAAAACCGCATACGCTGTGTTATGCACCATGAGTCGTAGTGTAGCGGATGCGAGAAGTGCAGCGTGGCGCGACTAAAAGGAGCGAGTTCAAAAAATATTTTTCAATTAACTGTATTTTGGTAGGCTTTTTCTCAATTATATCAATAAATTTGTTTTTTATCTGGGATGGGGATTAAGGGATGAATACACACCACCCAAAACATCTTATTTTAAGGTAAACAACAGGAATTTTGGTTAAAAAATGGCTTATTTTAGTAAAATTAATCCCTGTTTTTTTGGGCTTGGTATTGACAAGAGTCTTTTTTTATGCTATATTACTATGTCAATTTGGTAGATTTCGTTCTGCCTTCGCAGTAGTGAAACCTCTAAATTGCAAGTGTTCTTTAAAAAGAGAAAGGCAAGCAAATGCGTGGGCATAATTCTGGTTATTTCTAACGAAGTAGCCAAGATCATGCCCACACATCGTTTGGCAGCAGAAATCCACTTCAGAGGAGAAAAACAACATGGAATTTAAGGCAACCAACCATCTTCGCGCCGAAGCTGACGAGGGCTGGATCGCCCTGGTTATGGGCAACTGGTTCCACAACAGCAACCGGTGCGACCTGCCCACCAGAACGCTCCGCATCTACTTCGCGCACTTCGACAACTACGAGCTGCGTGAGGGTACGACCGATCAGGGACATGTCGTTAACCTCTCCGGCTTCGACGGATCGAGGTATTGTGAGCCGCAGGGCTGGAATCGCTTCAGCAACGCGTACTACATCGGCTACCAGGTCCGCGACCTGCAGTCCTTCGTCTGGCGCGCTGAGTACCGCAAGCACCGCTTCGAGATCCGCGCCCAGCGCATCGACAACAACCGCTGGACCGTCGAGTACTGCAGCAACTGCGAGAACAGCGAGCACCGCTTCGAGATGGTGGAGTACAGGGATCTGCTGAAGGACTGGTTCCAGATGATCGACCCCGACACCTTCGAGATCACGACGGCGACCACGACCATCGCTCTCGCCTCGGCTGCTGGCTCGGCTTCCCAGGTCGTCTGCAAAGGTGCCTCACGGGGCAACCACACGCAGATGTACATGAAGCTCATCGCGTTCGCCGAGACCCAAGGCATCACCGACGCGAACAAGTGCTTCGGCGCCAGCGCCGTTCACGGTGAGCCCAAGCGTGCGGAGCTCCGAAACTGGTGGAAGATGATGTTGGAGCTCCACCGTGAGGAGGACCAGCCGACGTTCCGCGAGGGTTTCGACACCGTGCACGCCTGGGAGCTGTGCCACATCGACATACTTTTCGCCTGCTACGGCGATCAGCTTCCGAGATACATCCGTCACGGCAGTAACACAGTTCCTCAGGACCAGCTCGTCGAAGAACTGGTCATCATCGGACGCGCCGTACACAAGGTCCTGGGTCACCAGCCGACCTTCTCCTTCCGCGAGTATCTGTTCGGGCACTTCGAGAAGGATGTACAACAGATGTTGTACAAGGTCAGCGAGAAGCTCGGTTGGACGATGGTGTAGTACCAACTGCCTTTCTTTTTAACATTTAACTGGGGCCAGCTCGATGTACAATCAAGCTGGCTCCAAAGGATCTTCCATTGAGAATGGAACTGATGAGTCCAAATGATTGTAATGAACAGGACGAAATTCTTATTAAATAACTCCGCCAACACAGCGGTTTTTTTATTCAAAAAGCGTTTCTGGAGTGTAGCGAAGGAAACATCATATTTCTACTAATCAAAAAAATAAAAAATAAATTTATCCCTTATTGAAAAAGCTTACCAAAATTTTGCTATTAAAAGAAAAATATTTTTTGAATTGCGTATAACTGTGGATAAAGTGCCTAAAAATGATTGTTTCATAATTAAAAGTGGTGTATAATGGAAATAGGTGGGGAAAAGTGGGGAAAATAAAGTTTTCTACTTTATGCTTGTCGGTAGAAATTAAGTAAAAAATAACTATAACCTTGTTATGTTTATTGGTGAATATTCCCACAATTTAGATGAGAAAGGGCGATTGGCAATACCAAAAAAATTTCGTCTTGATCTTTCTAAAGGTTCGGTTGTGACAAAAGGCTTGGATAATTGTTTATTTTTGTATACCCAAGAAGAATGGGACAAACTTGCACAAAAGTTGGCCAATTTGCCATTTGCACAATCAAATACTAGAGCTTTTGCTAGACTGATGTTGGCTGGCGCTATGGATGTTTTGATTGATAAACAAGGGAGAGTAATGTTGCCAGAATATTTGCGTACTTTTGCTGGTCTGAAGAAAAATGTGGTGGTAGCCGGTCTGTATAATCGTTTGGAATTATGGGATACAGAAAAATGGGAAGAATACAAAAATAAGACAGAAAAAGAAAGTAATGAAATTGCTGAACAAATGGCAGATTTAGGAGTATAGATAGCTTATGAGACATATACCAGTATTAGTGGAGGAAGTAGTTGAATCATTACAGTTAAGATCTGGAATGATAATTGTAGATTGTACTTTGGGTGATGGTGGACATTCTGAAAGAATTTTACAGAAAATTCAACCAAATGGAGTGTTGATAGGGATTGACGCTGATATTGTTTCATTGGATCGAGCCAAAAAAAATTTGGATAAATATGATAGTAAAAAAATATTTATTAATGAAAATTTTGTAAATTTAGAACAGATTTTACAAAAAAATAAAATAAATAAGGCTGATGGAATTTTAATGGATTTTGGATGGTCTAGTCCGCAATTTTCCGAAAGAGGCAGAGGATTTTCATTCAATCTGGATGAAGTACTGGATATGAGATATGACGCCAAAAATGATGGAAAAACTGCCAAAGATATTGTAAATAATTATAGTGAAAAGGATCTAGAAATCTTGTTGAGAAAATATGGAGAGGAAAAAAATAGTAAAAGAATAGCTTTGGAAATAGTTAAAAAAAGAAAAACCAAAGAAATAGTCACTACGAATGATTTGGTAGAAATCGTAATGAAAATAAATAAAAAAGGGAAAGCAAAGATTCATCCAGCAACTAGAGTATTTCAAGCGATTAGAATGGAAGTAAATAATGAACTAGAGGTTATAAAAAAAGTTTTGCCAGATGCGGTTGAGTCATTAAGTGTAGGTGGTAGGTTGGCAATAATTACATTTCATTCTCTAGAAGATTCGATTGTCAAGCACTATTTCAAAAGTCAAAGTGATAAGTCAATTAAAATAATAAACAAAAAACCAATCACAGGATCTGTTGAGGAATTGCAGAATAATCCTCGATCTAGGTCAGCAAAATTAAGAGTGGTTGAAAAAATATAAATATGTACAAAAATATTCAAACTATCAAAGATAAACGTGATTCTATTAAAAATTTATTAAATAATCAATCGTTTAGGGTTGTTTTGGGTGTGTTTATTTTGACTTTTGCTGTATTGTGTTCATTGAATATGAGCGTAATGTCTACCAAAGGTTATGATATAGCTGATCTTGAGGATAAGATTACTGTATTAGAAAGAGAAAACCAAAAAATTGATTTGAAGATTGCCCAGAATCGCTCTATGAATAGCATCCAAGATAGACTGAATGGGACTGATCTTGTTGTGGCTGATAATGTGAAGTACTCAACTTTGGTGGGTTCTACTGTGGCTAGAAGATAAAATAATGATGAGTAATGTAAATTAATTTATAAACTATTATTGCAAGATGAGCAATTCTCCTTAGTAGGAGTTTTTTATTTTTACTAATATATGGTAAAATATTATTGTTGGTAATTGTTATATTATAATAAGTGAATAGTGTGAATTAACTTATAAATCATTCTTTAATAGAATATTAATAATTAGAGATTATCATTCACTCCCTGCCTGCCGGCAGGCAGGATTCTCGCGGTGGCTCCGAGGTGTTTGCCTGTTGTGGCAAACAAATCCGCTCATAATAATCTCTAATCATTAATTCTATTTTATATTTATAAATTAATTCACACTATTCATTAATAAATTATTATGTGGGTACTAATAGTACAGAGGATTGCAATAGATTTTTTGTTGCACATCGTTTATTTTCCAGTTTGGTGGTATACCGGTGGTGTGAAAAAAGCTGGTTTGTATTGTCTTGATTTGTTATTGGCTGGTAATGAATATTTGGCGCCTGATCTTTGGATTAGAAATATTTTTGTACCTATGTTTGGGCAAACTGATTGGCAGGGTAGGTTAGTAAGTTTTTTTATTCGGTTTGTTAATATTATTTTTAGAGTGATTGGCTTTATATTGTGGACTGCAGTTGTCATTGTTGTTTTTGCTTTGTGGCTTGTGTGGCCTATATTTGTGGTTTATTTAATCTTTGCATTATTGTAAGTTATGTTATTTGAAAAGAATTACAATCTAAAAATCACCTCATGTAACACTTGCAAGAATAGAGGTTCTGTTAATCATCTAAAATGTCCAGAATGTAGGGGTATGAGCATGGGTATATTTGCTCGTGGTAAATTTATTTATTTTAGTGTTCCTATCACTCGATATAATTTAGGGTTGCGTCAAGCTAAGCGATTGTTAAGAAAATTTGAAATAATGGGTGGAGCTATTTTTAGTATTGGTTTTCTGATATTTGCCTTTGTTGATTTTTTTACAAAAGATTCTTTTGAATTATTGTTTGATAAGAATTTTTGGTTGGGAATAACTCAGGTACAATCTTTTGGTATTGTTTTGATGTTGCTTAGTTTGCTTTCTTTTACATATTTACTTTATTTGTTATTTAGTACTGAAAGTAAATATGCTAGTATAGAAAAAAAAGAACAATATAGTGATGTAGAAAACAAAGAAACAGAATATAATATTGATGGATTTGAAGATGGTTTTGAGAGTTTTAAAAAAATTCCTAGAAAAAATAAAATTGATATTAGTAAAACATTTACAGATGAATCAATGTTTGTCATTGAAGAAGGTTATCGTGTTGCGGAGAGGTATCAAAACAAAACAGTAACACCTTTACATTTTTTTTATGCTTTATTATCACTTGAAAAAATAAAAGGTATATTTTTGAGAATGGGTATACCAGCTAAGCAGTTGCAGGCTCGTATAGGTCAAATATTTGAAAAAGAAAATGTCGTCAGTGAGCCAGTATTGTCTATAGATGTAGAACAGATAATATTCAATGCTTATGAGAATGCATATAATAATAATCAGGAATTTGTCAATGTGACAGAATTAATTATTGCCACGGTTGGTCAGTCAGAGCAAATTCAGGAATTACTTTATGGTTTGAAAGTTGATGCCCAAAAATTAAAAAATGTGGTGGAGTGGGTTCGGGTTAGGGAAAATTTGAGAAATCAAAATAGAAAGTTCAGAAAAGCGGCTGCTAGAGTAAGTAAACATGGAATTGACAAAGCAATGACGGCTGTAGCTACGCCATATTTGAATCATTTTAGTCAGGATTTAACTTTGGCAGCCAAGTTTGGTCATCTAGCACCTTGTATTGCTCGTGATAGTGAGATAGAAGAAGTGTTGCGGATTATTGAAGGTGGAAGACAGAGTGTTATTTTGGTGGGTGAACATGGGGTTGGAAAAATGTCTATTATGGAAGGTATTACACAGAGAATGATTCGTGGTAATGTACCAGATAGGTTATATGACAAGAGATTGGTCCAAATCTCTACTTCTGCTTTGGTGGCTGGCGCTTCTATGAGTGGCGCACAAGAGAGAATAGTCAATATAATGAGTGAGGTCAGAAGGGCTGGTAATATTATATTATTTATTAATAATATTCATGATTTGGTTAGTTTGAATACCGAAGCAGGGCAAGAAGGATTGGATATATCAGAGACTTTAGGTGAATATTTGTCTTCTGGAGATATAGTGATGTTCTCAACTGCAACTTTGGAAGGTTATAATCGTCATGTAGTGAATAGTCAGATTGGAAGTTTGTTATCCAAAGTTGTGATTGAGGAAATGAATGAAGATCAGGCTATTCAAGCTTTGGAATCACATATTGGTGGTATTGAATACAAACATAATATATATTTTTCTTATGATGCCTTGAGTACAGCTGTGAAATTGTCAGCAAAGTTAATGCGAGACCAACCTTTGCCTGGTAGTGCTTTGGAGGTCTGTACTGAGGCAGGAAGTTTTGTAAAAAATAAACGTGAAGATAATCTAATAGTCAGAGCAGAAGATGTGGCTAAAATTGTTAGTAGAAAAACCGGTGTGCCGACAACCAGTATTACCCAAGATGAGTCTCAAAAATTATTACAATTGGAAGAAGAAATGCACAAGCGTATTATTGGTCAAGAACAGGCTGTAACTTTGGTTGCTAATGCATTACGCAGAGCTCGTGCAGAAATTCGTTCTCAAAAAAAACCAATTGCCAACTTTTTATTTTTGGGACCGACTGGAGTTGGTAAAACAGAACTTACAAAAACTATTGCAAATGTATATTTTGGTGGAGAAGATAGGATGATCAGAGTAGATATGAGTGAATTTCAGGATAAATCAAGTATTTATCGATTGATAGGACAGCCTGGGCAAAAAGGTTCTGGAATACTTACAGAAGCTGTTAGGCAACAGCCATTTTCACTTGTGCTTTTGGATGAAATGGAAAAAGCCGATCCAGATGTACTTAATTTATTTTTACAAGTTTTTGATGATGGTCGTTTGACTGATAGTGTTGGTCGTGTGATTGATTTTACTAATACAATTATTATTGCTACATCTAATGCAGGTACTGCTTATGTTCAAAAAAGAATGTCTGATGGTGGAGATGTAGAAGAGATAAGACAAGAATTGATACGTGGAGAATTAAAGCAATATTATAGACCAGAATTTTTGAATCGTTTTGATGGTATAGTATTGTTTAGGACATTATTGAGAGATGAAATTAAGAAGATTGCTGGACTTATGCTCAAAAGAGTTGGAAAGGATTTGGAGAGTAGAGGAGTTAGTTTGGTTGTAGAAGATGAGGCATTAGAAACATTGGCAGAAATTGGATTTGATCCAGATTTTGGGGCCAGACCAATGCGTAGAGCCATTCAAGAACATGTTGAAAATCAATTGGCAGAACTTATACTTTCAAACAAATTACAGAGGAGAGATACTGTAATTTTGGGTGAAGGTGCCAAGATACGCATAGAATAGTATGTTAGCAGAAATAATGGCAGTTTATTTATTATTAGTATTAGTTTTTGCGATGAATCCATTGCGTAGAATGTTTTTACCATTACAAATGGATAAAAATATTTATTTTTTTGCAGGAAAACGCATAGAATATTTTGATTTTTTGAAGGGAGTGGCGATAATTGCGGTAATTATAGTTCATATTTCTTATCTCTCATTGATTTTATTTAAAGGTGAAGGCTCACTTTTTTTGTTTGAATTAAATAATTTGACTAGATTTGCTATACCATTTTTTTTGATTATTTCTGGTATATTGTCTACATTGAAATATAATCAAAAGATGGATTTAAAGAAGTATTATTTTGGAAAGTTTTTTAAATTGTATTTGCCTTTTGCATTTTTTACAATACTAGTGGTATTTTTGCATGACAAAGATATTAGTAATTTGCCAAGTTATTTAGTCAATGGTTTGGCTTTGACACCTTATTATTTTGTAATTTTAATATTACAATTATATATTTTATTTCCTTTATTAAGGCATTTGAAAGATAGCAGATTTTTTTTATTTTTTTCTTTTGTGGTATCACTAATATTTTTTACTTTTAATGACCTCAATACTATAAATGGAGTTATTTTGTTTCCAAAATTTTTATTCTTTTTCGTATATGGGATGTATTATAGGAATAATTTTATGAATTATAAGGTAAATAAATCACATATAAAATATTGGTATTTTATTGTATTTATGTATATATTTGTTACTTTAATATTACCGGATCATTACTTCAATTTTCGACCATTTTTTGGAATTGCTATTTTTAATCTGTTTTTTATATATAAAAAACAGATTATTGCTCAATTTGATGATTTGTATAATTTTTTAATTAATGTTGGTAAAAATAGTATTTGGATTTATTTTACACACTTTAGTTTGCTGGCGGGTTTATTTTATTTGTTAGGTTTGTTTTTGAATAATTTGTATGTTACAGTTTTGATAGTTTTTGTTGTATCTTTACCACTTTCATTTTTAATAGGTAGTATATTTTCAAAAATTTATTCTAATATTTTAAATACATTATATGGAGCAAAAAACAAATAATAAATTAATGATTACTTTTGCAATTATTTTTGTAATTAGTTTTGTAGTTATTAGGTTGATGCAATTTTATTGGAGTGATGCAAATATTGTTTTGGATGGCAATAGGTTGAATGTATTGATTGCTAGAAATGCAGAACAACAATACAAAGGACTAAGTGATCGGGATGATCTTGGAGAATATGACGGTATGATATTTGTCTATCCCAATCCTTTTATTATTGGTGTAGTTATGAGGGATATGAGATTTCCTATTGATGTTGTGTGGTTTTATGATAATAAAGTAGTGGATATTGCACCGAATTTGCAATTAGAGCCAGGTGTTTCCAATGAAGATTTGAGGGTATATTTTCCACGTGATAAGGCTAATATGTTTTTGGAGTTGGAAGCTGGTTGGGTTGAGGAGCATCAATTGAAAATAGGGGATACACTTGAGTTTATAGAATGATATTTTTGGCTGTGAGTAGCGTTTTTATATCTACACTTGACTAATAATAGTATTTTTGATATAATATTTGCGTTTCCTACATAGGTGGGATTATTACATATATTAAGATTATAAATTTATGTTTGCAGTAATTGAAACAGGCGGAAAACAATATTTGGTAAAGACTGGGCAAGTTTTGAAAGTTGAAAAATTAGAAGCAGAACCTGGTAAACCATTTGTATTTGATAAGGTACTTTTACTTGCTAATGACGATGGTACTGATGTTGAAATTGGTACTCCATATTTAGAAGGTGTAAGTATTTCAGCAGATATTGAAGAGCAAGGTAGAAGTAGTAAAATACGTGTAGTCAAATACAAGAGAAAAGTTCGTTATAAAAGAGTGATTGGTCATCGTCAACATTTTACAAAAATAAAAGTAACTGACAAAAAGGCTAAATAATTAAAAAATTCCGATAATTCGGAATTTTTTAATTGTCTTCAGTTCTATTTTTAATGGCGCCTTCTAGAGTGATTTCGTCAGCATATTGTAAATCACTTCCTACTGGTAGACCACGAGCTAGACGGGTAATTTTTAGATTTGGGTTGAATATATTTATTTTTTGTCTCAAAAACATTATGGTTGTTTCTCCGGTCAAATCAGGATTAAAAGCCAGAATGATTTCATATATTTCATTATTTTTGATTCTATTTAGTAATTCATTTATTTTTAAGTCTTTTATTTGTCCCTTTTTGTCGGCTTTAATGACGCCACGTAATACGTGGTATAGTCCATTGTATTTACCGATTTTTTCAATTATTTGAATATTTTGGGAATCACTCACTACACAAATAGTGTGTTGGTCACGTTTTGTATTAGAACATATTTCGCATGGACTTTTGTCAGAAAAGTCCCAACACATAGGACAGCTTTTTATATTATCACTAAGATTTGTTAGTACTTTTGATAGTTCATTAACTTCTTTTTTGCCAGATTTTAATAAATGAAAAACATACCTTTCAGCAGTGCGTTGCCCAACTGATGGCAATTTACCAAAGGCTTTGATTAGGTTTTGGATTGGGATTGGGTACATATAATAGTTCCTAGTTCGGAGCCAATAGCCAATATTTAATTATATTTAGTTAATTTATATTGTTTTAATCAAATTATTGGCTATGAACTACTGGCTATGAACTAACTAAGTCCTGGAATGTTTGGTAATCCTCCCATTTCTTTCATTTTCATAGCCATTATTCGTTGCATTTTTTTCATAGCATCGGCATGGGCATCTTTGATAGCATCTTGAAGCTTTTGTTTTTTGTCTGGATTGAGTAAATCATTATCAATTGCCAAGCCAGTCATTTTTAAATTGCCGTCCATTGTCATAACAACTTTGTCGCCCGCTGATTTTACAGTAACTGATTCTTTGCTTAGATTGTCCTGCATTTCTTTGGCTTGTGATCGTAGGTCTCTGAATTGTTTTAGTTTATTTAGCATATTATTTTATATGTAATATATAATAGTATTATTTATTCATGATTGTATTAGTTCCAATTATTTATCTTTACTTCCTGCCTGCCGGCAGGCAGGATTCTCGCTTTGGCTCTGAGGGTGACGCTTGTTGAAGCGTCAAATCCGTAAAAATAAATAATTTGAACTAGTACTTAATTATAAATAATATTTTTAATTTTTACATTTTATATTTATAAATTATTTAGAATTTTGGTATATGGGGTGTATTTGGAATATTTTGTGGTGGTGAAATTGCTGAAGATGGTGGAGCCATATTTGTATATTCATTGTCAAGATTTTTGTAGCTGGCTTGAGTAGCGTCAAAAAATAATTTTACCATACCAGTAGGACCATTTCTATGCTTAGCTATATGTATTTCACCGATATTGCGTTCATCAGGTGGTATGTCTTCTTCACGATAATTTCTATCAGCTGATTTTCTATAAATAAACATAACTACATCAGCATCCTGTTCAATACTACCAGAATCTCGCAAATGTGACAACTTTGGAATAGCTGGTTTTGTTTGTTCAACAGCACGAGAAAGTTGTGAGAGGGCTAATACTGGTACATTGAGTTCACGAGCAATGCCTTTGAGATTTCTACTCATTTCAGCTACTTCTTGAACTCTATTCTCACTACCGCCTTTTTTGTGTGATTCCATCAATTGCAAGTAGTCAATAATAAGTAATCCGAGTCCATGTTCAGCTTTTAGTCTACGGGCTTTTGTTCTGATTTGCATTACATTGTTTCCTGGTGTGTCGTCAATATAAATTGGAGCTTCTGACAAAATACCCATAGCGCGACCGATTCTAGGGAAATCATCGCTATCTGGCTTGTCGGACAAGTTTCCTGTACGCATTTTCCACAAATCAACCCCTGCTTCTGAACAGAGCAATCTATCTACCAATTGCTCTTTACTCATTTCTAGTGAGAATAATCCTACTGGTACTTTGTTTTTGACGGCAGCATGCCTAGCAATATCTAGAGCAAAAGATGTTTTACCAACAGATGGACGAGCGGCTAGAATGACGAGATCGGATTTTTGTAATCCAGCTAATAAATTATCCAGTTTTGTAAAACCAGTGGCGATTCCGCGTAATTTACCTTTGTCTTTGTGGAGTTCGTCCAATCTTTCAAAAGCATCATTCAATACAGTCCTTATATCCGTAAAGGTTTTTTTGAGGTGTGTTTGGGTAACTCCATATAGTTCTTGTTGAGCTTCATCCAATAGGCTATCTATTTCATCTTCTTCATTGAAAGAAAGAGCGGTAATTTTGCTAGAAGCGGAAAGTAATTTGCGAAGAGTTGATTTTTTGCGTACAATTTGAGCGTAATGTTTGATATGAGAAGAGGTTGGTACTGCGGTTGATAATCCTGATAAATAACTTCTTCCGCCTATATTATCTAATTTATTTTTTTCATTGAGTCTTGCGCTCAATGTCAAAAGATCAATCGGTTCATTTTTGTTATAAAGTTCTACCATTGTTTCATAAATATCGCCATGAGCATTTTTATAAAAATCATCAGCTGAAATTTCATCGGCAATCTTGATCATGGCGTCTTTATCAATCAAAATAGCACCCAAAAGCGAGCGTTCAGCCTCTATATTTTGAGGAGGTATTTTTTCTTTATCTATTATATCCATCATAAAAATATGATTATATGATCTTTACTTGTTCTAATAGTATAGGATTTGTTCGTATAGTTCAACTATTATTTGGGGGTAGACTGTGGAGGGTATGTGGACGGCTTGAATTGCGAGGTGATTTACCATATAATTAGACTAATAAATGATTAATGATTAAAAATTGTTATTCGCTCATTCTCGCTGTGGCTCCGAGGTGATTGCCTGTTGTGGCAATCAAATCCGCTCATAACAATTTTTAATCATTATAAATTATTAAAATAATGAAAATCTGTCTAATTACAAATCTTTATCCACCATATTCACGTGGTGGGGCAGAGCATGTTGTTTTTAAAACTGTTCGCGGAATGCTTGATCAGGGGCATGAGGTAGTAGTTATTACGACAACGCCAGATGATAATGAGGAAGATATTGGTGAATTTTTGAGTATTTATCATTATAAACCAAGTAATTTGTTTTTTTATACTCAAGCACATAAACATAATGTTTTCGTGCGTGCATTGTGGCATATAGTAGATATGTTTCATTTTGGTTCGGCTAGATATGTAAAAGATATTTTGGAGAAAGAAAAACCAGATGTTGTGCATACTCACAATTTGATGGGGATTGGTTTTTTGATTCCTGCTGTTATACGCAAATTAAAGATTAAACATTTGCATACAGTTCATGATGTTCAGTTGGTTGAGCCAAGCGGTATAATTTTAAAATTGAGAGAAAAAGATTGGCGATATAATGGATTACCAACCAAAATATATACTTGGTTTATGAGACATTTGATTGGCTCTCCTGATGTCGTGATTTCACCATCACAGTTTTTGTTAGATTTTTATAGTAGTAGAAATTTTTTTAAGAATTCAAAAAAGGTCATGCTTCGCAACCCGGTTACATTGGATGAAGTAGAAGGTAGCATTCATCAATACAATCATATAAGATTTCTTTATTTGGGGCAGATTGAAAAACATAAGGGGATTATTTTTTTGGTAGAAAGTTTTATTGATTTGTGCAAAAAACAAAATATTCAAGCAGAATTAAATATTGCGGGTGACGGATCAGAGTTCAAGAAACTTCAGAGTATGGTTAAAGATCATGAAAATATTATTTTGCATGGAAAAGTTGATAGAGTAGAGTTACCAAAATTATTTGAGCAGACCAATATGACAGTAGTACCATCACTTTGTTATGAAAATTCTCCTACGGTTATATTTGAGAGTTTTTCTTTTGGGGTGCCAGTACTTGCTAGCCGAGTGGAAGGAATTGCTGAGTTAATAAAAGAAGGGGAAAATGGTATAACATTTGAAACAGGTAATATGACCTCTCTCCAAGAAAAAATATTATATTGTATTGAAAATATTGATGAAATAGTTCTTATGGGAGATAAGACTTTTTTGTCATTGGAAGGCCTTTCTCAAAGAGATTATATTCAGAAGTTGGATGATTTGTATAATTGTTGATTTAATTACTATATTCAAAAATCCAAACTTTTCCACCATCTATTATTAGCCAAGCGTTAGCAGTTTTTTTGGCGCCTTCTATTATTTTGTCTGCATTCGCCCAATAGGAATTTACTATAAAGTAAGATTTTTTTACATTGACTAGATTCATTGCTTCTATCATATATTCTCGTTTTTGTCCTTCATAAAGCATTTTTCCGTATTGTTTGTAAAGCAATCCACCGGTTGGTACTGAATAGTAAAATATTTCACCATAAGGTGAACTAAAATATTTTGCAAAGCTATAATTGGTAAGTGCGGCCGCTGAAACTAACTGATTTGATAATACTATATAGTCATATTGATTATGCCTGTTGTGAATCCATTCAACCGCTTTGAAGTCATTGTCTGTTACATTGAGGCCAGGAAATCTAGCTTTTATATTTCGTTGAGGATAGCTTAAATAAAGAGAAATCATCAAAAGTATAGAAGATAAAATTAAAATTTTAATTAAAAAGATTTTTTTAAATTTGTGATTTTTAGCTAATTTTATAATTGAATACAAAAAGTATCCAATAAAAGGTAAGAAAAATAATATACTGGCTTTTATCAGTCTGAGAGGGAAGTCACCTTGTTCATATGAAACAATGTCTGGAAAAATAACCCAGCTTCGTAAAAGCCAAGCAGAAATAATAAAACCAAATATAGAAATTGGGAATAAGTATAATAGTTTGTTTGTGTATTTTTTTTGATAAAGTATAAAGCCAATTATGCCAGTGATAATTGTGAATGGCACAATTAAACTTTGCCATATATAGAGTAGTTCATAAATAATTGGTGTATTTTTTGCATACCAATATGGTCTTGCAAATAAAGCAATAAATTTATTTATACTTAGTATTGGATTTGTAAATTCTGGCATTCCTGTTCCCGCTCTAATATTGTTTATAATGAACATTAATGGTAAAGATATAGTTAGAGCGATTAATGAAAATAATAATATTGAGCTAAAGGCTAATTTGTTGAGTTGATATTTTTTTAAAAGAAATACAGCAATTGTAAATACAAACATTGGCATGCCTATAAGTGGGTGAGTACAAATTGTAGCTATGGCTAGTAGTAATAAAATTAATGGATTAAATTTGCCGTGCAAATATGCAAAGGCAAAAAAAACTATTAATATACTAAACAATAAAGCTAAGTTATATGGCGTTGTGAGGTGTAGAGATAAGAAAGGTATAAAAGGTATGAGCCATACAGAATAGGCGGTGTATTTTGTGGTTGTATTAAATGAATGTTTGAGTGAATATATAATACTAGCTGGTATAGTAAGTGAAGCTAATATAGGTACAAGGTATATATCTATATAAAACAAAGGAATATTTGTAATATGTTTCAGCCAAACTATAAGGCTGTATTGGCCAATATAGTAGGGTTGTTTTGGATTTATAAAACCATTATTTAAAATCCATGTTTCAGTAGCTCTGTGTACAAAAGCATCAAACCCATAACCCAATGGGTAGAGAATACTGGTAATAATAAAAGTAAGTAAAAGATGTAAGCTACTCAAAAGCACTCTTTCTTTTGTAGAGTTTCTGGTGTATAGAAGGAAAAATAGTAACCCAGTTGCAAGCGCATATAAAATAAAAAACCAATATTCAACTGCTTGCCATGGTGAAGGCATCAAATTTGTTGATCTGTTTAAGATTAAAGTAATAATTAGAAATATATCAATTCCTAAAAATAAGAAAATAATAGAAAAATGTCTAAGTTTAAATGTAATTTTTTCACGAAAGTTAAAGTTAAATTGTTTCTCAATTTCTTTTGGTGGTAATAAAAAAGTTAGAAGAGGTAAAATTATTATAATTAAGGAAGTAAGTTTTGTAACACCATATAGATAATAAGATATTGTATTTAAAATTATAAATAAAGATAGCAGTATTAGGAAGTTAAAGAAAAGATTGCCTTCTTTATTTTGTTTAAACAATATAGCAAACCAAAAAATAATTGGAATGATATATAAAAATAAACCAAGTGTGCCAAAAAATGGCGATTGTATTATAGTTAGATTAAGTGTCAATAAAACAGCCCCTAAAAGAGACCCAAAAAATAAAGACTGTTTATTCTTGATATTTTGCATAACCTAGTATTTTTAGAGCAAAAATAGTATACTTATTACAATTGGTAGTGTAGCAAAAATATGAAAATAATCCAATCTTATAAAATTAAGCATCCTGATTTGTTTGATTATTTAGAGGCTCATGAAGTGCATCCTCATGATCATTTGATGGCCAGAACTTTTTTGCGTTTGATCCCAAAGTCGGTAACTCCAAACAAAATTACTTTATTTAGGATATTTGCAACTCCATTTGTTTTTTTTCTTATTCTTGAGGGCAATTATAAAGTTGGTGGCTTTGTTTTTTTGGCGGTAGCTTTTACAGATGCTTTGGATGGCTCACTGGCTAGGACTCGCAATATGGTTACTAAATTTGGTATGATGTTTGATCCATTGGCTGATAAGTTGCTTATAGGTACAATGGTTTTGCTTTTGGTTTTTGAGTATTTTAATCCTATGCTTGGTTTGGCTATTTTGGGGTTAGAGATTGTATTTATTTTGCTTGCATTTATATCAACATTCAAATTTAAGACAGTTCGGATGGCAAATGTTTGGGGTAAAATAAAAATGTTGTTGCAAGTAACTGCAGTTTGCGTAACTCTTTTGGCTATATTTTTTAATTCACCGGGGTTATTGAGTTTAGCAGCTTGGATTTTTGGTTTGGCTATTGGCTTTGCAGTGGTAAGTCTATTTGCCCATGGAATATAGTTATTTGTATGAAATATTTAAAAAAACTTATTTTTTATTTTAGCTCTGTTGTAGTATTTATACTACTTTATTTTAACTTAATGCATTGGAATAAGCTGTGGTTAGGTGTATTTGTTGGCGGATTATTTTTTGTGTTGAATGGAATTATTTGGCAAAAGATATTGGGAGTGGTGTTTGCAATGAAAAATAGGGATTTTGTGGTGAAATTATATTCATGGTTTGCAGTATTTTTGTTACTTAGCTTTACAAGTTCAGTTTGGGTGGTATGGTATAAAATTACACCAGAAATAATATGGTTAATCTTTTTGATTGTGCAATTGGTTGGAGAGTTGGTATTTTTTGTAGTCAAGAGGTCAAATCCAAATAGAAATTTTATTTGTGAGTCTAGGGGGTATAAATATAGTTTTCCAAAAAATTTAATAATTAAGAAAAATATTTTTTATATTATTTTTTTTATTTTGTTGTGGTTGAGCGGAGTGTTATTGTTGGTTAAAAATACCAGCACACAAGTATTAAATAGCCCTTGGCAGACAATAAGTCAGTATTATATTATAGTTTTTTTCTTTTTAACACTTATTCTTTTTTTTATTTGTTTATCAAAATATAAGGTCAAATTAGTTTTATTTTTGCTTATATTACATTCAGTACTTTTACATATATATTTGCCAGTATCACATAACAATCCTTGGGGAGGAGATGTGTGGCGTCATATAGCTATTGAGAGCAAATTGATTTCTGGTGAAGTTCATTTGCCAGTTTTATTTGGAGAAAAAGCTCAATGGCGTGAAGTTTTAAATATTGATTTGCCAGAAGCATTCTTGATACCAAACAAATATTTTTATGGACAACTTTGGGGTAGTAGTGTTTTAATAAGCACAGTGTTGAATATTAGTTTGTTATTGATAAATATATGGCTTGTACCAATACTGTGGAGCATAATGATTCCAATTATTGTTTTTAGAATAGGCCGATATTTATTTGGTTCTTGGCGGAGTGGATTATTGTTAGCATTATTTGTGAGTGTTTTATTTCCATTTCAAGCGCTTGGTGGTCTTACTTTGCCAGTTAGTATAGGGTATTTAACTTTCTTTTTTGTTTTAATGTTGTGGTTACAATATTTGGAAGAGGGTAATGTATTGCAGAGGAATTTAGTCTTTTTATTTGCTTTTTTGATGTTGTTTGGATATTCACTTCATTTTATTTTAATTTGGCTGGTTATTATAACAAGTCTTCTGATTCAGTATTTATCAAAAAATAACTTGTCATCAAAAAACTTATTTCAAAATAATTTTTTGCGTATCCCTGTGATTTTTGTTGGTGTGGTTATTTTAATATTTTTATTTCCAATTATTGAGTACATTATTGGATCAAGTAATTTTAGTAAAGGTATTAATATATTTTCAAATATAATTCAAATTATTGGACAATTTAGTGGTTGGTATTTTGTGTCTTCTATTAGACCGCATGATATTTTGACTGGCAATATTATTTTTAATCACACCCCAGATTATGCATTTGTATCTAGTATATTTATGGATTTTAGGTGGCCTGTAGTTTTATTTATTTTATTTTTGTATGTTTGTGTTTTTTTGGGTATCTTTTGGAGAAGAAAAAAAAGAGATGCTATGAGTTTAAAAGTGAGCCAATACATATTTTTGTCAGTAGTGTCTGGTTATTTTATTTCGTGGTTTTTTATGATTGGAGACCATTCATTGGTCAGAAGACTTGATGTTATATTTGCTTTTTTGTTAATTGTCTTTGCGTTGATAGGTATCTTTATTTTATTTAAGAGATTAAATTTAAAACATAATATTCAGAAAGTTTTTGTGCTTTTATTAGGTTTTATTTTTTCTTGGTCAGTTGTTACCACTTATGCCAGTGGACCAGATATGAGAGTTGTGAGTAATTCAGAGTATGAAGTTTCTACTTATTTGTGGAATCAAGTTAATCTACATCCAGATGATGTTTGTGTATTGGCTGATACTTGGCCATTATTAATTTTGGAGGCATTGAGTTCTCAAAAAATTGTTGGTGGTGGTTTTCCGATTGATAGTCAATTTGGTCAAAAAGAACGAGTTGGTATATACAATGGAATATTGAGTATGAAGGAAGATGATTTTTTACAAAAAGCTCATGATATATCAAATAAACCTAAATGTTTTGTGGTCTTGCCAAAATCAAGTATAAATAGTGATATAGAAAAATTTGTTATAGAAAAAATGAATGATAATGGTCGTTTGGTGGGGGATTTTGTGGTGTTTGAGGAATTAGTGAATAGTAATGATATTGAAGTTGACGAATAGCCAAAAATGTTATAATTTAGATTAAATATAATTGGAATTATTATTCGCTCCCTGCCTGCCGGTAGGCAGGATTCTCGCTTTGGCTCCGAGGATGATGCTTATTGTAGCATCAAATCCGCTCATAATAATTCCAATTATATTTAATATTACACATAGTTTAAATAGTTTATTATATATGGCAGACAAATGTATTTTTTGTGGGATAGTAGGGGGTGAAATTCCAAATCATACAGTATATGAGGATAGTATGGTTTTGGCTTTTTTGGATATATTTCCTCATGCCAAAGGTCATACAGTGGTGATACCAAAGGATCATTTTGAATCTCTGTGGGATATGGACACAGACACATTTCAGTCAATTTTGGCTGGGGTACGCGCTACTGCTGGTCGTGTACAAGCTAGACTCAAGCCGGATGGTATGAATATAGGTATCAATAATGGTAAAAGTGCAGGTCAAGTTGTACCGCATGTACATTGGCATATCATTCCGCGTTGGGAGGGGGATGGTGGCGGTAGTATGCATAGTATTATTAAAAATCCAGGAGATAAAAGTGTTGATGAAATAGCAAAATTATTTAAATAATATAAAGATATAAAATATAATAGCGTTATTTATACTTTTAATCATGACCGTATCAATTTGTTTATTTATTTTTACTCCCTGCCTGCCGGCAGACAGGATTCTCGCCTGCGGGCTCCGAGGTGTCGCCTGTTGTGGCAACAAATCCGTAAAAAGAATACTTACCAAATAAATTAATAAAAAATCAAAACAAATATGTTTAGGTGTTTAAATATTTAAATGTTTATATGCAAATATTAGTATGTGGTGGTGCTGGTTTTATGGGCTCGCACTTTATAAAATATATATTAGAAAAATATCCAGATTACATGCTGGTAAATTTTGATAAACTCACTTATGCGGGCAATTTGGAAAATTTGAAAGAAGTAGAAAATAATAAAAGATATAAATTTGTAAAAGGGGATATTTGTGATGCATCTGAAGTTGATAGAGTAGTCAGAGAAAATAAAATTGATACAATAGTAAATTATGCAGCAGAGACCCATGTTGATCGATCGGTTATGGACCCGTCTGCATTTTTGAAGACTAATATTTTTGGTTCATATAATTTATTAGAGGCGACAAAAAAATTTGATCTAAAAAAAATGGTTCAAGTTTCAACTGATGAAGTATTTGGAAGTATTGATAGTGGAAAGTTTCGTGAAGATTCACCATTTGAACCAAATAGTCCATATTCGGCTGCAAAGGCTGGTGGAGATTTGCTTTGCCGTTCGTATTTTGTTACTTTTCAAACGCCAGTGGTAGTGACACATAGTTGTAATTTTTATGGTTCAAATCAATATCCAGAAAAATTAATACCACTTTTTGTCACAAATTTGTTGGAAGGCAAAAAAGTACCGGTATATGGTGATGGTAAGCAGGTGCGTGAATGGATATATACGGAAGATCATTGTAATGCAATTGATGTGATTTTACATAAAGCAAAAGCTGGTAGTGTTTATAATATTGGATCAGGAGATGAAATTGAAAATATAGAAATTACAAAATTAATTTTGGAATATTTGGGTTATGATGAAAAAATGATAGAGTATGTAAAAGATAGGCCAGGGCATGATAAACGTTATGCGCTTGATGCCAATAAATTAAAAAATGAATTAGGTTGGGAAGCAAAAGTTAATTTTAGAGATGGGTTGAAAAAAACCGTTGATTGGTATAGAGAAAATGAAGATTGGTGGAAAAAAATAAAAGATGGCAGTTATTTAGAATATTATAAAAAACAGTATAATTAATTATTAAAGATTATTATTTACTCATTCTCGCTGTGGCTCCGAGGTGTTTGCCTGTTGTGGCAAACAAATCCGTTCATAATAATCTTTAATAATTAATTTTTACTATTCATTAATTAAAATATGAAAATATTAATAATTGGAAAGGGTTTTATTGGAGCTAGGTGTGCTGAAGTTTGGGGTGAGGAAGCTTTTGTTAGTGACAAAATAATTGATTCAAAACAAGATGTTTTAGATTTGCTTGTTGAATATAATCCTGATGTAGTGTTGAATGCGGCTGGAGTTAGAGGGAAGCCAAATGTAGATTGGTGTGAAACAAATCAAGAGGAGACAATATTGGGCAACACAAAACTCCCAATTATTATTGCCGAAGCTTGTCAAGAAAAAAATATTTATTTATTACATATTGGTTCAGGTTGTATATTTTATGGAGAGTCTCCAGATCCAAAAGGTTGGAAGGAGTCAGATTTTGGCAATCCTATTCCAGTCTATTCAAGGTCTAAGTGGGCAGCAGATTTGGTACTTTCAACTTTGCCAAATGTTGGTATTGCTCGTATTCGTATGCCGATTGATTATATACCTTCACCAACTAATATGATTGATAAATTAGCGACTTTCCCAAAAGTGATTGATGTGGAAAATTCTGTTACTATTGTTGAAGATATGATTGATGTTTTTTATAAATTAATGGAAAAAAGAGCAGAAGGAATATTTCATGTTACAAATCCTGGTACTTTGAAACACAGAGAAATTATTGCATTGTATGAAGAGTTGGTTGATCCAAATCATAAAAATGAGTGGATAAGTAATGATGATTTGGTAGCTCAAGGTTTGGCAACAAAAGGTAGGTCAAATAATTTTTTACAATCAGAAAATTTAGAAAAACTTGGAATTAAAATGCGTCCTATTCATCAAGCAATGCGAGATACAATGGAGAAGTATGCAAAGTTAAAAAAGTAGTTTATAAATATTATGGACTTGAGTATTATTACTGTAACTTGGAATTCAGAAAAAAAAATTGAAAATCAGATTTTGTCTGTTATTTCTAGTTGTAGAAATATTACTTTTGAACAAATTATTATTGATAATAATTCACCTGATAAAACTGTTGAAGTTGTTAAAAAATTTAATAATGTAAAATTAATTGAAAATAAAGAGAACAAAGGCTTTGGTGCGGCTAATAATCAAGGAATAGAAATTGCATCGGGGAGATTTGTTTTATTTCTTAATCCTGATATGAAAGTTGAAGGGGATGCGCTTAATAGAATGGTAGATTATATGGTCCAAAATAGTAATGTTGGCATTGCTGGGTGTAAATTATTAAATGAAAATGGGGAATTGAATTTGGCAACAACTCCAAGAAGATTTCCAAAATTGTGGGAACAATTATTTATTGTATTTAAAATACATCATTTTTTGCCAAAAATTTTGGATAGATATTTATTTAGAGATTTTAATCCTGAGGTAGAACAAGAAGTAGATTCAGTCCAAGGTTCATTTATGATTGTACGTCGTGAATTGATTGATAAACTTGGTTGGGGTTTTGACCCTAGATATTTTATTTGGTTTGAGGATGTAGACTTGTGTCGTGAAGCTAAGAAAAATAGATATAAGGTAATGTATACACCAATTGCTACTTGTATTGATTATGCTGGACAAAGTTTTAAAAAAAGGACTACTTGGTGGAAACAAAAACAATACATAAAAAGTATGTTGAAATATTTTATTAAGTGGGGAGTATAATATGGTTAAATTAACAGTGCAATTATTAGTTTGGAATGGAGAAAAATATCTTCCTCATCTTTTTGAGTCTTTGAGAAAGCAAACAAGTAAAGATTGGCAAATATTTATTTTGGATAATGGTTCTGCTGACAATTCTGTTTCGGTAATAAAAAAAGAATTAGCTAATTTTTCTATACCTAATTTTTTTGAAGAGGGAGAGTCAAATATTGGTTTTTCGCCTGGACATAATTATATTTATGAACAAACTGATACAGAGTATGTGTTGATGTTAAATCAAGATTTGTATTTGGAACCAAATTGTATTGAGCGATTAATTTCATTTATGGATAAAAATAGTGAGGTGGCTAGCGTGTCTCCTCGACTTATGAAATGGAATATTAATTCACTTGATCACTTTTTTTCTGAGTATGTTGATTCATTGGGTTTAAAAGTGTTTAAAAATAGACGTGCGGTTGATTGGTATAATGGTCAGAAGTATGAAAATTTTTTAAATACTAATAAGGATAAAAAAGAAATAGAAGTTTTTGGCGTATCTGGTACATTGCCGATGTTTAGGAGAAGTAATATAAATAGTATCTTATATGATAATAAATATATATTTGATCCAGATTATAGTTCTTACAAAGAAGATGTAGATTTGGCTTATCGTTTACGATCGGCTGGATTCAAGTCATATGTAGTTTTGGATACTTGCGCATATCATGATAGAACTAGTGATATAGAAATTACTGTAATAGATAATAAGAAAAAACAACCAGAACATGTAAAATATTATAGTTATAGGAATCATTTGATGACAATATATAAGAATGAATATTTACTAAATTTTATCCTTGATTTTTTTTGGATATTGTGGTATGAAGTAGGTAAATTTATTTGGTTTTTGTTATTTGATAGAAAGGTTTTAAAAGGTTTGGGAGATATATGGAAATTCAGAAAAAATTTGAAAAGTAGACGAAGACAGATAATAAAACAAAGAAAAATAGGATGGTATAAAATTAGAACTTGGTTTTGAAAGTATTATTTAGTATATGAAAGATATTAATATTGTATACGTAAATTATTTGATGAAGGAGGATATTTTGAAAGCAGTCAGTAGTGTATTGACTGATATTTTGGGTTGTCCTTATGATGTACAAATTACAGTGGTAGATAATTCTGAAAATAAGGATGACATAAAGGAAGATTTAGAAAAACTTTATCCTGAAGTAAAATATATTGATGCAGGGGGTAATATTGGTTTTGGAAAGGGTAATAATAAAGGTTTTAAGTCAACGGAATCAAGATATTATTTTGCTTTAAATAGGGATACTATTATTCCAGATAATTCCAATACTATTGAAAGGATAATTAAGTTTATGGATAATAATCCAAAGATTGGTTGTATTGGTCCAAAGTTAATTAATATGGATCAGACTCTTCAGGATACATGTTATAGATTTGATTTTAAATCAATTATTGTTAAACCATTTAAGCAAATTAATTTTGATAAAAAATATAATTGGGTGAAAAAATATACAAATAGATTGTTGATGAAAGATTTTGATCATAATACTACTAGACCAGTGGATTGGGTATTGGGGGCGGCTATGGTTGTTAGAAAGGAAGTAGTGGACGAAATAGGTTGGTTTGATGATAGATATTTTATGTATTTGGAAGATTGTGATTGGTGTAGAACTATGTGGGATAATGGTTGGCCAGTATATTATGTACATGATATAGTAATACAGCATAGATATGCTCGGGCTTCGGCAGAAATACCAGGTGTATTGAAAGCCTTATTAAAAAATAAGTTAGCGCGTATTCATTTGATAAGTTGGTTTAAATATATTTTGAAGTGGCGAGGTAAATTTAAGTATTATAAATCTATATAAGTTTTATTTATAAGATATAATAGCATTATTTATACTTTCAACCACGATTGCATTTTTTTCAATTATTTGTTTTTACTCATTCTCGCTTTGGCTCCGAGGGTGATGCCTGTTGGGGCATCAAATCCGTAAAAACAAATAATTGAAAATAATGCTTAATTATAAATAACGTTTTCAATTTTTACACTTTATTTATGGAAAAATATCCTAAAATTGCGATAATTTATTTATCATTTGATTCTGAACAATATTTGGATGATGTTGTTTCAGGACTCAAAAAAGTAAGTTATCCAAAAGATAAGTTAGAGTTGGTTATAGTGGACAATCCACATCCAAAATATGGCTCATCTGTGAGAGCTATACAAGAAATTATTATGCCACATTCTGGTTTGGATTTGCCTCACGTTACACTTTTGCCACAAAAAGAAAATTTAGGTTTTGCTGGTGGAAATAATGTTGGTATACAATGGGCATTGGATAATAATTTTGATTATATTTATCTTCATAATAATGATGGATTTACTTCAATCAATACTTTTGAATCACTTGCTAAAGTTATGGAGGAAGATAAAACTATAGCAGTGGCTCAATCTTTATTACTTCTTCATCCAGATACAGAATATTTAAATAATGCAGGTAATTCTTTTCATTATCTTGGATTTGGTTATTGTGATAAATATAGAGAAAGAGTGGATGAAGTAAAATTGCCTCCAGTTATGGAGATTTCATATGCTAGTGGCGCTGCTTGTATTGTCAGATCAGATTTGATTAGAAAATACGGAATGCTTGATCATGATTTCTTTTTGTATCATGAAGATTTGGAATGGTGTTTTCGTTTTAGGGTAGTTGGATACAAAACAGTTTTGGTGAGAGATTCTGTTTTTTACCACAAGTATCAGTTTAGTCGTAGTATTGAAAAGTTTTATTATATGGAGAGAAATCGCTATGGTGTGATGTTGATGTTTTTCAAGCTTCCTTCTTTATTATTACTTTTACCTATGGCAATAATTTTAGAGTTTGGTTTGTGGCTTTTTGCTTGGCGTGGTGGTTGGGTAGATAAAAGATTGGAAGTATATAAATATTGGTCAAAGCCAAATAATTGGAAATTGTGGTTGGGAAAAAGAAAAAATATTCAAACAATGAGAAAAATATCAGACAGAGAACTCTTTAAGTTCAGCGTTCCAGGTATATATTTTCAAGAAAAATCTATGGAAAATCCAATTTTGAAATATATTGGAAATCCAGTAATGAAGATATATTATTGGATTGTGGTAAGAGGGATTATTTTTTGGTAAAAATATGATAACAAAAGCAATACTTACTGGTGGTGGTAGAGCAACTAGGCTTTATCCGATTACATCAACAATTAATAAGCATTTGTTGCCTTTGGCAAATAAGCCAATGATTTTTCATGCTATTGAAAAAGTGGTTGATGCGGGTATTAAAGAGATATTTATAAATGTAAATCCTGGGGAGGAAGATTTGCAAAAACATATTGGTGATGGTGGGCATTGGGGTGTAAAAATAAAGTTTTTTGAGCAAACTGGTGGTCCACAAGGTATTGCCCATGTGGTAAATGAAGCAAAGAAGTTTATAGGGGATGATCCTTTTGTTTTTTATTTGTCTGATAATATTTTGTTTGGTGATGTAAAGGAAATGATTGAGGAATTTAATAAGGGCGAACATGATTGTATGTTGGCTTTGTCTGAAGTTCCAGATCCAAATCGTTTTGGTGTACCAGTTTTTGATAATGTTGGTAATTTGATTGATGTGATAGAAAAACCAGAAGTAGCACCAAATAATTTTGCTGTGACTGGGATATATTTGTATGGTCCAAAAATATTTTTTGAAGCATTTGATAATATAGAAAAAAGCGCAAGAGGCGAGTATGAAATATCAAGTATTCATTCTTACTTTTTAAAAAATAACAAAAAAGTTGGTTATAAAGAGATAACTGGTTGGTGGAAGGATACAGGTAAAACAGAAGATCTTTTGTTGGCAAATAGATTATTACTTGAAAAAACTAATAATATAATTCAAGTTAGTCCGAGTTGTGTTTATGATGATACAGTTGAATTGATTGCACCAGTTATAATTGGTGAAAATTGTATTTTGAAGAATTGTAAAATAGGACCATATGTTACTATTGGTCAAGGATCAATTATAAAAAATGCTAATATTGAGGATTCAATATTGTTATCTAATGTTGAGATTGATTGTCAAATAACAATATCTGATAGTTTGATTGGCAAGGGGGTTAAGTTTTTGAAGAAAGAAGAAAGAAATAAAAAACATAAGTTGATAGTAGGAGATAAAACTGTTATTGAATTTTAGTTTATTAGTTAATAATTCAATTCATATAACCCAGTTTTATCTCCAACTTTTCCAAAAAAGTAAATTCTATTTTCTCTTTTATATACACTAGCATTATAAACTTCACCATTATATAGATTTTGATTTACATAATAACCTGGGTTGAATGATTCAATACCATGATTGTTAACAATAGCCAAAGCACCGACATCATCAAGTGGAAATACAAATTTAATATTGTCACTAGTTCTATTTAGTAGTGCTGGTTTATCATGTTCATATATAGACCATAATTCCCATGCAGACCAAGTTAGCCACTCGTTGGTGGATGTATTTCTGTGAAAATTGAGAGTATGAATTGCTTCTTGTTTGTTTTGTTCTCTGGAAATAATTAATACTTCAGTATCAGTTTGTAATATTGCCCGATAATTATTTATATCAATAATTTTTTTAATTCCTAATGGATTGGGAATAGAAATTTTATCTTGTGAATCATTACTATTTTTAACTATTAAGTTATCTTTTTCTAGAATCCAGAATTTTTCTAAGTCATCAATATACCATATTGTCGTAGAACTGAGATTAAACATCTGTTCACTGGTATTGGTGGTCAATCTAAAAATTTTGTTATTTTCATCTATAAAAATAGTTGGAATTGGAGAATTTTTTTGCCATTGATAATGCAATACTTTTTCTTTGTCGATTAGAACTTCATAATTTGTTATTGTATCTGTATTATCTGCATTTAAAATACTGATTGATGCGATATTTTTTTCAAATTTAGTAAATAAAATATAATTATTAAATGGCGACCATTCTAATTGATATTTTGTATTTTCTGGTAATTTGAAAAGTGGAGAAAATTCTTCTGATTGTGAATCAAATAGTTCAATATTTGTAGTTTTGTTTTTTGTAGAAGATAATAAAATAAATCTTCCATCAGTTGATGGTAAAAAAGAATCAATATTATTTTTTGTATTGTCTATTGCTGTAGGTAGTGAGTCTTTTAGTAAGTTTATGTTTTTTATGTAAGTTGTTTGTTTACTTTTTACATCTATATTTTTTTCCCATGTTTTATATCCGGGTAATGAAATTTTTAGATTATATGTACCGGGGGTTCTGTTGGTTAGTCTGATTGGTATTTTTTTTGTTATCTTTATATCATTTAGATATACTTCTGCTTCTTTTGGTTTTATATCTATACTAATAACTCCGGTCTCAATAATTTTTTTATTTTCTATATCAAGACGATAACCCATGGAATAAAGTATTAATAAAGGTGTGATAGTAAAAAAAATCGAAACTAAAAAAAACAAAAAAATACTTCTAAATTTTTTGTCATTGTAGGTATTTGATTGCCTCATAATCAGAAATAATTTGATTAAATTGCTAAATTTAGCTTAAAATAGCAGTATTGTATTTTTCATTATGTTACGCTATAATAGTAGCGTCTTTTTTATAAAAAATCAACTATATTTGGTATTGATATATTTTTATATAGTTTGTATTAAAATATTAAAATGTTTAATAATACATTTGTTATAAATGGTGGAAAAAAATTAAAAGGAACTATTGAAACTAGTTCTGGAAAAAATGCACCGATTGCTTTATTATGTGCATCTGTTTTGGTTAAAAATAAAGTCATTTTAAAAGATATGTCTCATGTTGAGGAGATTGACAGGATGATTGAGGTTTTGGTCAGTATAGGTGTGGACATCAAATGGCTGGATAAGACTTCATTGTATATTGATAGCTCAAAGGATTTAACAATGGATAAAATCAATAAAGAAGCTTGCGCAAGTACTAGAGTATCTCTTTTGTTATTAGGCGCTTTAGCTTCAAGAGAAAAAGATTATAAATTGTATAAAACTGGCGGTTGCAAATTGGGGGAGAGAACTATTAGGCCACATCTCTATGCACTTGAAAAATTTGGTGTAAGAGTTGAGTCTAAGTCAAAATATTATGAAGTAAAAAATTCATCACTTCAAGCACAAGATATAGTAATGTATGAATCAGGGGATACTGCAACTGAGAATGCTATTATGGCTGCTATTTTTGCACCGGGTGTTTCTACTATTAAGTTTGCATCAGCCAATTATATGGTTCAGGATTTGTGTTATTTTTTGAATACTGCTGGCGCAAAGATTGAGGGGATTGGCACAACAACATTAGTGATCACAGGTGTCAAAAAATTACATAAAGTAGATGAATATTTTGTTATTCCAGATCCGGTTGATGCAATGGCATGGATTTCACTTGCTATTACCACAAAATCTTTGCTTACCATTAAAAATTGCGCATATGATTTTTTGGCTCTTGAATTGGAAAATTTATCAGTGATGGGTCAAAAATATCTTTTATTAAACAAAAGAAAATCAAAAAGTGGAAATTTTCTTATTTATGATATTAAAATAACCCCATCTGATTTAAAAGCTCTTCCAGATAAATTACATGGACGACCATATCCAGGATTGAATATAGATAATGTACCATTGTTTGTGCCAATACTTACTCAAGCCAAAGGTGAGACTTTGATTCATGATTGGGTTTATGAAAATAGAGCAATTTACTATTTGGAATTAAAAAAATTAGGTGCAGATATTTTATTACTTGATCCACATAGAGCCTTGATCAAAGGTGTGGTTGAACTCAAAGCAAATGAGGTTGTTTGTCCTCCAGCTATTAGACCGGGTATGGCTATATTAATCGCTATGTTAGGTGCCAAAGGTAAATCAGTATTGAAAAATGCTTACCCGATTGAAAGAGCTTATGATAATTTAGTGGAAAGATTGCGTAGCATAGGGGCTGATATATCCAAAGTTAATAATTAATAATATATGAATTTAGATATTAATAATACTCCAATACAAAAAAATAAAAAAAATAGATTAATGTATATTTTTTTAAGTTTATTTTTTTTAATAGTAGCTTTTTTTGGTGGGGTTGTGGTGGGGTCAACTTCAATTGTAAAAAATGAAATATTTAATGATGGTGGTGAGGTGAATATTAGTAAGATAATAAATTTATACAGTAAAACAAGATCTGAAGAAGTTAGTTTTGATCAATATTGGGAAGTTTGGAATAAGATTAAAAAGGGTTATGTTGATCAGCCAGTAGATGATGTAGATTTGTTTTATGGTTCAATCGTTGGTATGGTGGCATCGCTTGATGATCCACATTCAGTGTATTTTCCACCAAAGGAAGCCAAGGAATTTTCTAAAGATTTGGCTGGAGAGTTTGAGGGGATTGGTGCTGAGATTGGTATTCGTGATAATCAACTTACAATTATTGCTCCTTTGCCAGGTTCACCAGCAGAAAACGCTGGTTTGAAGCCCCGTGACAAAGTATTAGCGATAGATGGCGAAGACACATCTTCTATGAAACTTGATTTTGCTGTATCAAAAATCAGAGGTCCAAGGAATTCTGAAGTTACTTTAACCATAACTCATAATGGTTATGAAACTGTAGAAGACGTAGTTATAAAAAGAGACAAAATAAATGTTCCTACTATTGAATCAAAAATTGTAGAAGATACTAATATTGCTTATTTGAGAATAAGTTATTTTAATCAAGATACATGGTTTGATTTTGACAAAGCTGTGCGTGAATTACTCAAAGAATCTCCAAAAGGTTTTGTATTGGATTTGAGGAGTAATCCGGGTGGATTTTTGGAAACTTCTATTGATGTAGCAAGTGAATGGATAAAACAAGGTATTATTGTTAGTGAAAAAAATGGTAAAGATATTGTATTGGAACACAAGAGTAGAGGGTCTCATAGATTGGCTGGATTGCCAACTGTGGTTTTGGTTGATGAAGGCACAGCATCAGGATCTGAAATTGTAGCGGGTGCATTACAGGATTATGGTGTTGCCAAGATTGTGGGTATGCAAACATATGGCAAAGGATCTGTACAAGATTTTGAAGTATTATTTGATGGTTCAGGCTTAAAATTGACTATAGCAAAATGGTTTACACCAAAAGATAGGGCGATTGATGGTCAAGGAATTGAGCCAGATATAATTTTAGAAGAAATGTTTTCCCCTATTTATTCAGAAGTTGAAAATGCTGATGGGGAGTTTGATATAGTTGATGTTGATGATATAGGACTAAAAAAGGCTCTTGATATTTTAGATATTTAGTTATGGCAGAGTATTCGGTATCAGGAATTGTCGTAAAAGGAGATGGGTTAGCTAAAAATTTTGGTTATCCAACTGCGAATTTAGATATAAGTTTGGATAAGTTTGATTTAGCATCTGGTGTATATGCTTGTATTGCATATCTTGAAAACATTCAATATAATGCTGTTGCTATAATTAAAAGGAATGAAAGTAAATTTGAAGTACATTTGATTGGGTACGATGGATTAGATTTTTATATGAAACAGGTGTCAATTAATTTACTTAGTAAAGTTAGTGATATTGAAAAGAAAGATGGGCAAGAATTGATTGATAAAATAGAAAGTGATATGAAAAAGGTATTTGATTATTTTAGTCGTAAGATACAATAGCATTATTTATACTTTCAACTACGATCGCATTAATTACAATTATTTGTTTTTACTCATTCTCGCTGTGGCTCTGAGGTGATGCCTGTTGTGGCATCAAATCCGTAAAAACAAATAATTGTAATTAATGCTTTAAATTTTTACATTTTAATTTATAAGTAGTAGTTATGTTTACAGGAATAATAAAATCTATTGGGGAGATAAATAAAATTAATGAAAAAGAACAAGGAATTGAACTTGTAATTGCTTTTGATGTTAATCAAAGTATTTCAATAGGATCGAGTGTATGTATTTGTGGAGTTTGTTTGACTGTTACGGATTTGAAAGATAATCTTTTTAGTTTTGATGTAATGCCTGAGACTATAAGAAAAACAACTCTTAATTTTAAACAGATTGGGTCTAAAGTAAATATTGAGATGGTTCTTCGAGTTGGTGATGAACTAGGTGGTCATTTTGTATATGGTCATATTGATGGTATTGGTAAGGTTGTGTCAATTAAAAATGAGGGTGATAATAAGCTTGTAGAATTTGAGGTTGATAATGATATTATGAAATATATAGTACCACAAGGATCTGTCGCTGTTGATGGTGTAAGTTTGACTGTTGCTAGGCTTGGTAGTAATACTTTTACAGTGTCTTTGATTCCCTTTACGCTTGAGAATACAACATTGGGAGAGTTGAGAGTGGGAGAAAAAGTAAATATTGAATCAGATATGCTTGCTAAATTTGCTAACAAAAGTTAATTTATAGAATTCACTTCATTAATTATTTATAAAATAAAGTTTATGTTAGAAGATATTAAATTGAAAAAAGAGGATGGGAGTAGTTTAAAGATTGGTATTGTTTGTGCTAGATGGCATAGTGATATTTGTAATGTATTATTGACGCGTTGTAAACAAGCATTGTTGGATTGTGCTGTTAGTGAGGAAAATATTTTGGTAGCTGATGTGCCTGGATCTTATGAAGTTGTTTATGGGGCAAGTCAATTGATAAAAAATGAAGGAGTGGATGCTGTTGTTTGTATTGGAACATTGGTAAAAGGAGAGACAATGCATTTTGAATATATTGCTGAGGCCGTTACTCATGGTATTATGGATTTAAATTTAAATACAAATGTTCCAGTAATTTTTGGTATACTTACATGTTTGAATTTGGACCAAGCCAAAGAAAGGGCAGGGGATAAAATGGATCATGGTTATCATTGGGGACTTTCGGCTGTTGAGATGGCAAACTTCAAAATAAATGAACAAGAAAAGATTGAAAAACCAGAAAGAATATAATTTTTTTAAAATCTGTGCTATAATATAATTATACAAATTTTAATAGTTTAATTATTGTATGGTTAAAAGACCTGTCAAGAAAGAAAAAAATGAAAATTCTTTTTTAAGAATTTTGGGCGCTGCTTTTTTTGGTTTTTTACTTGGTTCTATTAGTAGAATCATTGTTAGTTTTTCAACACCAAATATTTTGATGAGAATAAATGATACTAGTTTTGACGAGGCTCGTTTACTTGCTTCATCATCTTTTTTGTCAAATATGGTTGTTGGGGCATTTATAATATTTTTTACTTCGGCTGTAGCAGGATTTTTGGCTAAAAGAAGAGGTGTTTTGGTTGGTTTGTTATCAAATTTATTACCAATAGGATTTTGGTTATTAGCTTTTTTGTATGCATTGATGGCAGGGGCTCATCCTATTAGGCTTATATTTTCAATTCCATTTTTACAATTTGTAATTGTGGTAGTAACCTGTATTTTTGGTGGTTTGTATGGTGAAGCATATTACAAAAAAGAAAGAGATTTGGATTTGGATAAACATGGTTCTACTATTTTTGGGGTATATTGGGCTCATTATTTGTGGATTACGCCATTTGTATTTTTTCCATTTGTATCAGCTGTATTAGCTATTATTTATTCATGGTTATATACTTTTTCAACTGATTTATATTTTATTTCAAATTTTAAATTGTGGATAAGTTTAGCTTGGTGGTTTTACTTTTTTATAAATCCTTTGATTATACTTGGTTCTGGTATTATAGTTGTAATTGCATTTCAAAAATTTTGGCAAGTTATGCAATTTAGACAAACTTATTATGATACATGGGAGAAAGGTGGAAAAATTTTGTTGTATGGTATTGCAACGCCTGTAATTGTGAAATTGATTGTGACTTTCACTATTAACTCAACCAAGAATATGTCCCATTCAGTCATTGGTGATTGGAAGCTTATCATGTTTATATTGGTAATCCCTGTTATTGGCATCCTTTTAAAAGGACTTTGGTGGTTGAAAGATAGTCTTACTGTCGGTGTGGTTGAGAAAAAAATTAAATAATTATTTAAAATATTTGATTATACATGTTATTTACAAATAGCATTTTTTGTGTTATATTTTGGATGAATTTCAAACCAAAAGGGAAATCAACATCATGAGGAAGCCATAGCTGATTCTTGCTCTGTCAACATTAGTTTTTTGTGGATGTGATGCATCATTTATACAATACGTACTGGTGATAGCTTTCATTATTGGGATGTTTGTATTTTGTTTAGAATTTGAAAAAACTGGTGTTGTAATATTTTGTGTTGTTGCCTACCTTATGATAAAGGATGGTACATGTAAAAGTCTATTTCGTGATCCTGACAAGGCTCACCAAGAATATCAAGATAGACGTTATGAGGAGTTGAAGTCAGATCCTCATTATGAGTATTTGCGAGAACATTTTCGCAGAAAAGGTTACGATGTTGACAAACCCTAATTGTTTGGAGGCAAAACAAAAACCCAGATTACATTCGTGTGATCTGGGTTTGTCTAATTTGGATAAATTATTTTAATATTTTTTGGATTGCTTCTTTGACTTTTTCAGAAAAACTTCCATTTAAAATCCACAATAGATAGCTTTTTTCTTTTTGAGCCAGTTCTTTTAGACTTCTACCTCTATTTTTTCCGAAATTTATTGTAAGTTCACCATCTATATATCTTAATTTTCCTTCCATATCATATTTGTCTGGGTCTTCTGGAAAACAAAAAGTATGTATTTCATCTACTGATGTTGGAAGATCATTATACATTTTCATTTGTCCTTCAAGCACGTCAATTGATGCTTTGATATCAGCAATAGCATTGTGGGCATTTTCAAATTCTCCGCCAACATATTTTTTGTATGCTGCTGCTAGAGTGCGTGGTTCTTTGAGTTTGAAAATAAGCATAGCATCTACTATTTTTCTATCCTCTACATCAAAAGGTAGTTCTATTCTACTAAATTCATTTTGGAGCATTGGTATGTCAAAATAGCGAATATTATAACCACCTAAATCTGAATCAAGAAATAGTTGAGTTAGGTCTTGGGCAATATCTCCAAAAGTAGGTTTGTCTTTAACCATTTCATTGGTTATGCCATGAATTTCCATTGCTTCGTCTGTAATCGGTATTTTGGGGTTTATTAGCCATTCATGTTCTGTTTTGCTACCATCTGGAAAATATTTGATAGCGCCAATCTGAATAATCCTATCTTCAAATACATTGAGACCAGTGGCCTCTAGGTCAAAAAATACAATTGGTTTTATTATTTTTAGCATAATTATTATTTTAGAAGTAGTGTAAATTAATAATTAGAGATTATTATTTGCTCATTCTCGCTTTAGCTCCGAGGAGGTTGCCGGTTGGGGCAACCTGATCCGCTCATAATAATCTCTAATTATTAATTCTATTTTAGATTATAAATTAATTTGTAAAATACAATAGCATTGTTTATACTTTTAACCATGACCGCATCAATTTCAATTATTTGTTTTTACTCATTCTCGCCTCGGCTCCGAGGGTGATACCTGTTGGGGTATCAAATCCGTAAAAACAAATAATTGAAATTAATGCTTGCTTATAAACAATGTTTTTAATTATTACAATTAATTTATACTACTCATCATTTTATATTCGTTCTATCCAATGTTTATCAACAAATACTTCTAATTCTAAGAATATTTTTCTATTGGTTGCTTGTTCTAGTTCTTTGCGGGCCATTTGGCCTATTTCTTTTATTTTGTGTCCTTTTTGTCCAATAATTATTTTTTTATATCTTTCTTCATTGGTCAAAATTCTGGCAGTGATTACGGTTATATCTTTTTTTTCTTCAACATTATCTACTTCAACATTTATTGAATAAGGGACTTCTTTGTCAAAGATTGAAAAAACTTTTTCACGGATAATTTCAGCAATCCAAAAGTGATGGTCAAGATTTGTGAGTTGTTCGTTTGGATACATTTCTTCTCCTTCTGGCATATATTCCATTACTTTATTTCGCAATGGTTGGATATGACTTGCTCGAAGAGCTGAGAGTTGAAACATTTGATCAAAATTTTCTTCCCAACTTTCGTATTCGTCTTGATGTTTTCTTTTTTCTGGTGGTAAGTCGCTTTTGTTTATGACTAAAAGTTTTGGGATATCAAGATGTCTTATCATACCATATGAAGCTTTTTCTTCGTCACCTATTTCACGAGTTGGGTCAACTACATAAATAATGAGGTTGACGCCTTCTAGAGATTCTTTAACTTTGTTAGTTAATTTGGCTGTTAAGGGATTTTTTCTGTCTTTGAATACGCCTGGAGTATCTATAAAGACTGCTTGACCAGTGGGTGTATTCATTACACCGTGGATAAGGTGTCTAGTCATTTGCGCCCGAAAACTAGTGGCAGCGATTTTGGTGCCGACCAAAGTATTCATCAAAGTAGATTTTCCAACATTGCTTCGCCCTATAATGACTACAAAGCCTGATTTCATAGTATTTGTTATTATATTAAATAATTCTAGCAGAGATTAATAATAAAATCAATTATATAAAATGAAGGGCACTGGTTGTGAGGCCAGTGCCGTGTCATAATTATGAGCATCAGTTTTATATAAATTTTGGTTAGCCTTTTTTATCCTTTGGTGGATCTACAGGTAACTCTGCAATTTTTCTAGCTTCGTCTGCAGTTCTTTGAGCAGAATCAGCTAATTGTTCTGCTTCTTTTACATTTCCTGTTGTTTCATCAGCTAGATTATTCATATCGTTGCTGAATTCACGATCTTCTTCTTTTTTTGTAGCATCAGCTACATTGGCTGCTTCTTTGGCAGCAGCATCGGATTCTTTTGGCAAATCTTTGACATTTTCGGCAATTTTTTTGGCAAGTTTTGCTTCTTTTATTGCCTCTTTAGCAGCTTTTTCTACAGCTTTTTTATCATTTGGATTAGCATTTTTTTTGTCAGCGGCTTCTCTTGTTTGTTGTTCAGTTCTGATTTTAGCCCTTTTGGCATCTCTTTTGGCTTGTTCTGCTTGTTTAGCTCGTTTTTCTTGGTTTTCTGCTAATTTGTCTTTGTAGCTCATAATTATCCTCCTATAGTTAGGTTAACATAATTAATGTTATTTATCAATTTGGGGTTGCATAGTTTTATGCCTTTGGTATAATAGAATTTATGAAAGTAATATTGCTAAAAAAAGTGCCAGGCACTGGTAAAGTAGGGGATATCAAAGACGTAGCAGATGGTTTTGCTCGTAATTTTTTGTTGAAAAAAGGTTTGGCAAAGTTAGCAACTGATGAGAGTCTGGAAAGTCTTAAAAATACTGAAATAAAAATAAAAAAAGAATCAGAAAAAGAATTAAAGGATAATCAAAAAAAAGCATCTATATTAGATGGTGAACATATTGATATGACAGCGAAAGTAAATGATAAAGGTGTATTGTATGCAGCCATAAGCGCAAATGAAATTTGCAAAATATTAAAAAAAGAATTCAAAGTAGACATAGTGCCTGATCAGATAATGATATCAAAACCAATCAAAGAATTGGGTGAACATACGGTTATAATAGAATTTGGCCATGGTTTAGAAGCTGAACTGAATATTACTGTCTCTGAAGATTAGTCTCCCTATAAGGGAGTCTTTTCTTTTTTGATTTATATTGGTATAATGCTTTTGTTTTTAAAATATAAGTTATGGAAAAATTGAAACACAAATATATTTTTGTTATAGGTGGAGTTTTGAGTGGAGTTGGAAAGGGGATTACCACAGCTTCTCTTGGTAATATTTTTAAGTCTAAGGGTTTTAAAGTTACGGCTATCAAAGCTGATCCATATATCAACGTTGATGCCGGTACAATGAATCCAGTTGAACATGGTGAAGTTTTTGTAACTGATGATGGAGATGAAACTGATCAGGATATGGGGAATTATGAGAGATTTTTGGATGTTAATTTGAGCTCAACCAATTATATGACGACTGGTCGGGTATATACTACAGTGATTGAAAATGAGCGTAGTATGAAATACAAAGGCAAGTGTGTACAAGTAGTACCGCATATACCAGAAGAAATAATTAAAAGAATAGAAAAGGCAGCTGAAAATAATGATGCAGAAATTACTTTGATAGAAATTGGTGGTACAGTTGGTGAGTATGAAAATATTTTATTTTTGGAAGCTGCTCGAATGATGAAAATGAAAGATGCTTCTAGTGTGGCTTTTGTATTGGTTAGTTATTTGCCAGTACCAGCTCATTTGGGTGAGATGAAGACTAAGCCAACTCAACATGCGGCTCGTGCGCTCAGTAGCGCTGGCATTAATGCTGATATGATAATTGCCAGAGGTGAACAAAAATTGGATAAACCTAGACGCGAGAAATTAGCTGTATTTTGTGGAGTGAACCATGAAAATATTATTTCAGCGCCAGATGTCTCATCAATTTATGAGATACCATTAACTTTGGAACAGCAAGATATAGGCAATAAACTTTTGAAAGTATTAGATATATTGCCACGAAAGAGTAAAATGAATGAATGGAAAAAGTTTGTGGCACGAAATAACAAAGTAGAAAAAACTGTTAAAATTGCAGTAATTGGAAAATATTTTGGCACAGGAGATTATACATTAGCTGATTCGTATGTTTCTGTGATTGAAGCTACAAAACATGCGGCTTTATATAATGGCGCTAAGCCTATTCTTGAATGGGTTGATTCAGAAGAATTTGAACATAATCCAATCAAGCTTAAACAATTGGAAAAATATGATGGTATTATTGTGCCGGGTGGTTTTGGTAGCCGTGGAGTAGAAGGTATAATAAAAGCGATAGAATTGGCTCGCAAGAAAAAAATTCCATATTTTGGCTTGTGTTATGGTATGCAATTGGCAACTGTAGAATTTGTTCGTAATGTTGTTGGAAAAAAAGATGCAACTACAGTTGAAATTAATACAGATGCAAAAGAGCCAGTAATTCATATCAATCCCAATCAAGCCAAAAATGTAAAAGAAAATAGATATGGTGGAACTATGCGTTTGGGTGCCTATGATTGTATATTAGAGAAAGATAGTTTGGTCTACAAAGCTTATGAAAAAAGAACAATTTCAGAGCGTCATAGACATCGTTATGAATTTAATGATGATTATAGAAAGTTGATTGATAAGGCTGGGTTGAAGGTGGTGGGTGTTAATCCAGAGAGTAATTTAGTTGAAATTGTAGAGCTTAAAAATCATCCATTTTTTGTTGGTGTTCAATTTCATCCAGAATTCAAATCTCGTCCAATGATACCACATCCTTTATTCCGTGAATTTGTGACAGCAGCCTTGAGGAATAAAAAATAATTAAGATTTTTGTTTATATTTAAAGATTGTTAAAGTCTTGATTTTTGTATAAATTTGGAATAAAGTGGATGTATATGTCAGATACTCAATTAATCAAAGACAAACTAGACATTGCTGATTTTATTAGTGAATATATACAGTTGAAGCCAGCAGGAATTAATCATAAAGGGTGTTGTCCATTTCATCAGGAAAAGACGCCGTCTTTTATGGTGAATCGTGAGCGACAGAGTTGGCACTGTTTTGGTTGTAGCAAGGGTGGGGATATATTTAGTTTTCTTCAAGAAATTGAAGGGATGGAATTTGTGGAAGCCTTAAAATTTTTGGCAGACAGGGCTGGTGTACAGTTGGAGTTTCGCTCGAGTGAAGTAAATTCTAGTCAAAAAAATAGAATTAAAGAAATTAACAAAGAAGCAACTAGGTTTTTTTATAATTTTCTTTTGAAAATGCCGGCATCTAGAAATGCACTTAAATATTTGGAAGAACGGGGTTTGACACAGGAAACCATTGAAAATTGGCAAATTGGATTTGTGCCAGATCAATGGGAGTTACTGACAAAGTATTTGTTGAAAAAAGGTTATAGTATTGATGATCTAGTTGCATCAGGTTTGACGATTAAACGCGAAGGCGCGAGTAATCAAAATCAGAGTAGTTATTATGATAGGTTTCGTGGGCGTATTATGTTTCCAATTTGGGACGTACATGATACAGTGGTTGGTTTTACTGGTCGAGTATTGGTGGAAACAGAAAAATCTGGCGGTAAATATGTGAATACACCACAGACAGTTGTGTATGACAAGTCTAGGGTGGTGTTTGGTTTGAATAAAGCTAAGTCTGAAATAAAGAGCAAAGATTTGATTGTAATGGTAGAAGGTCAAATGGATGTAATTGCATGTCATCAAGTTGGTATGACAAATGTAGTGGCAACTAGTGGAACCGCTATGACTGAACAACAAGTAAAATTATTGAAAAGGTATTCAAATAATATGAGTATAGCTTTTGATGCTGATGTAGCTGGTCAAGCGGCAGCAAAACGGGGGATTGATTTGGCTATGTCTGAAGGAATGGATGTAAAAGTGATTATAATTCCAGATGGAAAAGGCAAAGATCCAGATGAATGTATCAAGAACAATAAGCAGGTTTGGTTTGATTCGGTTGCCAATGCAAAAGGTATTATGGATTGGTATTTTAGCAAAGCATTGGAAGCAAAAGATTTGTCTGATCCAAAACAAAAACAAAATATTGCTGATATTCTTTTGAAAGAAATTATTTTGATTCCTTATGCTGTAGAACAGGATCATTGGTTGCGCGAATTGGGTACAAAATTAAATGTTGATGTGTCAGTGCTTCGTGAAAATATGGCACAAATAAAGAATAGTCAAAAAAAGAAAGATATACAACAAAATCAAAAAAACGAGCCAATGGTTAACAATAAATTATATCAAAATACTAGATTGGATATTCTTTTGGAACGTTTTTTTATGGCATTATTGAAGTTTCCAGATAATATCAATAAAGAAAATTTGGTCTTGGATTCTGTTATGTTATCCTTTACAAACTATGGTCCTCTTTACGAATTATTAAATAAGTTGTATAATAATAATGCTTCAATTGATGTTAATCAATTGCGTGATTCTGTAGATAATAACAACAAAGAAATAGTTGATCTCCTTTTGATGAAAGGGGATTTGGAATTTACAAATTTTACGGTTGAGGAGACAAAGAATGAAATTAAACAATTGTTAGATCAAATAAATATAGAATGGTTAAAAAAGAGGAGACAGGATATTCAAGTAAATATTATAGAAGCAGAAAAACGTAATGATCAGGATGCATTGAAAGTATTGTTAGAAAATTTTCAAAAAATTAAATAATTAAGCAATAAGTCATGCCTCGTAAAAAGGTTCAAATCTCTGTAAAAAAGAGAAAAGCCACGACAATAAAAAAACTTTCTGTAAAAAAGAAGGTTTTGAAAAAAGCAAATTCTTCCACTAAAAAAGTGGTAAAGAATTTAAAAAACAAAACAGCTCAGAAGGCTGTTTACAAAAAGACAGTCAAAAAGACTGCAAATGAAAAAAAAGTGGTAAAAAAACTCACCACCAAGCCATTAAAATCATTATCAAGGGCAAAGAGTTTTGGAGATAATACAAAAAAAACAAATACAAATAATTTTAATAAAAATGATGAAGCTTCTAAAAAAGCACTTGATTTGGTTATTACTGAGCCAGAGACACAAGAACTTTGGAATTTAATAAACAAAGGAAGAGGTAGAGGTTTTTTGACTGAAAGTGAAGTTTTGAGATTATTTAACCATCTTGAACATTATATTCCAGTATTTGAGTCTTTTTTGGATTTGATGGATAGAAATGGTGTATCTCTGGTTGAGATGAGTGGAAGTATGCTTGGGTCTGGAGTAGAAAAAAAATCTATATTGTCATCTTTTCAAGGAGAACAGCCGGATATGAAAGGAAGTTTTGATTTGGGGACTATTTCGCAGGATTCAATTCAAATGTATTTGCGAGAGATTGGTAAAATCCCTCTTTTGAATGCAGAAGATGAAGTTTCGCTGGCTAAAAGAAAAGAAAGAGGAGACAAAGATGCAGAGAGAAAAATGATTGAAGCAAATTTGCGTTTGGTTGTCTCTATTGCCAAAAAATTTGTTGGTAAGCAACTTGGTTTATTAGATTTGATTCAAGAAGGTAATATTGGATTGTTTCGGGCTGTAAAAAAGTTTGATTATAGAAGAGGGTATAAATTTTCTACTTATGCCACTTGGTGGATCAGGCAAGCAATTACTCGCGCGCTGGCTGATCAAAGTAGAACTATTCGTATTCCAGTTCATATGGTAGAAACTATTAATCGTTTCAAGCAGATTCAGAGACGATTGTTGCAGGATCTAGGGCGTGATCCATTGCCAGAAGAGTTGGCAGCTGAAATGGGTGAAGAATTATCGAAAATAAAACAGATTATAAAAATATCACAAGATACAATATCATTAGAAACATCAGTGGGGGACGATGACGACGATTCACATCTTTCAGACTTTATTGAAGATGTAAAGAATGCTAGCCCATCACATGTTGCTGGAGTTCAGTTGTTGCGTGATTATATCAAAGAAGCTATCAAAGATTTGTCGCCACGTGAACAAAAAATTCTGGAAATGCGTTTTGGTCTAGCTGATGGTGTAACTCATACACTTGAAGAGGTCGGACGAGAGTTTGATGTAACTCGTGAACGTATACGGCAAATTGAAGCCAAGTCACTAGAAAAGATTCAAGCAATGGATATTATTGGAAAATTGAGAGATTATTAAACTGTAAAGTGTAATAAAACAAAAACAACTCAAATAGTGAGCTGTTTTTGTTTTATTGGGTATTTAAATACCAAATTAAATACTAATTTTTTACATTCTTTCTGCAACTTTTGCCCAATTAACTGCCTTCATAAAGGCTTCAATATAATCTGCGCGTTTCATACCGTAATCAAGTATAAATGCATGTTCAAACACATCCATCACTAACAATGGCTTTGCGCCTGATAGGTGGCCAACATCGTGCTCATTGATCCAAGTGTTGAATAATCTGTCTCCTCGTTTGTCATAGGCTAATATTGCCCAGCCAATACCGCGTAGAGCACCAGTTGAGACAAAGTCTTTGCGCCATTGGTCTATTGAGCCGAACTCTGTTGTAAGTTTTTTGCCGAGATTAGAATTTTCGTCGAGTTCAACTGCATCTTTGGTCATATTCTCAAAATATAATTCATGCAAACGCATACCATTGAATTCCCAGCCAAAACGGCGTTTGAGTTCAGCGTATTCGCCTGGACCAGCATTTTCAGCTAATTCTTTGAGTCTGTCTGACAATGAATTGGTATTTTTTACATAACCTTGGTATAGACCAAAGTGAGTATTGAGTAAATTGTCACTAAATCCTGGAGTGCCAAGCAAGTGACTGAAATCTAATGCTTCGTACATATAAAATGTTTTAAAAATAAATATTTTTTAATTTGTGTTTATATGATATACTAAATTATATACTAAATCAAATATATATGTCTTTTGATATAATAGCAATAGGGGATACAACTACTGATATTTTTTTGGATATCGATGAAAATAGCAAGCTGTGTAAGGTAGACAAAAGAACACAAGAGCTCAAATTTAAGTTTAAGAGTAAAATTCCGGTTATGGGTGTACATAGGGTCATTGGTGGTGGTAATGCCCCAAATCATGTTATGGGGGCTTCTAGACTAGGATTAAAGACTGCTATATATACAGTAGTAGGACATGATGATGTCGGTGATTCATTTTATCACAAGATAGACAAAGAAGGGATTTCAAATAAATATATTAGTTATGATTCCAAAAATGGCACAAATTTGTCTACTATTATAGATTATGATGAAGAAAGAACAGTTTTGAGTTATCATGCTGATAGAAAATATAAATTACCAGAGTTTGAAAATACAAAATGGATTTATTTTTCTTCAATATCTGGGAATCATGATGAATTTAATGAGCAATTAGTTAATTATATAAAAAATAATTCAGTTAAACTGGCTTTCAATCCTGGAAGTAGGCAAATGATTTTAGGACTTGTTAAATTAAAAAAAATTTTTGAGGTAAGTGACATTGTCTTTGTAAATAAATCAGAAGCAGAGCGATTGGTGGGTGAAGCATCTAGTATAAAAAATTTAATGAAGAAGTTTTATAATCTTGGTATGAAGATTGCTGTGATAACCGATGGACAAAAAGGTTCTTATAGTTTTGATGGTACTACTTTTTATAAAATAAATATATTTAAGTCTAAGGTTTTGGAGACTACTGGATGTGGTGATGCCTATGGTAGTGGTTTTTTGTCTGCGATTATAAAAAAGAAAACTATAGCAGAGGCTATGAAATGGGGTTCAATAAATGCATCTAGTGTGATTTCAAAAATTGGTTCGCAAGATGGTCTTTTGACTAAAAAACAGATGGAGAGTATATTATCTAAGCATGATTATTTTCAAGCGCGGATTTTATAAGATATCCACAATTGAAGATAATTTGTATGCTTGTTATAATGTTCAAACAATCCTTAAATGGAAAATTTATTAATTAATTTATATTATGGAAAACAATACAAATAAGGGAAATCCAATGTCTAATATGTCACAAACAAAGACATTTGCTTTTGGGCTTTTGGCAGGTGTACTAGTGCTTTGTACTATTGGGTTTTTTGTTATGTTGGGTATATTTTTAAAGGGCGGTAATCTTGGTTCTGGTCTAGACAAAACAGATAATTTAGCAGTGGTTGATAATACTGTACCAACTAATCCAGGTGCACCTCAACCAGCGCCAACAAAAGCGCCAGCAGTAGACGAAAAAAATGATCATATCCGTGGTGGCAAAAATGCCAAAGTAACTTTGATTGAATATTCAGATTTTGAATGTCCTTTCTGTGGAAGATTTGCTCCAACTGTCAAACAAGCATTGGATGAATATGGGGATGATATTAGAGTTGTTTATAGACATTTTCCATTATCATTTCATCCTCAGGCCCAACCTGCAGCTGAAGCATCAGAATGTGCGGCTGAACAGGGTAAGTTTTGGGAATTTCATGATGAATTATTCTTGAATCAAACTAGTTTGAGCGCAAATTACTTTGAAACTCTTGCTGGTGAATTGGGACTTAATTTGAGTAAATTTACAGATTGTGTTAAATCTAGCAAGTATAAATCTAAAGTTCAACAGCAGTTTGCTGGTGGTTCAGCAGCTGGTGTAGGTGGTACTCCACATACATTTGTAGTTGGGGCTGATGGCAATGCTGTTACCGTAAATGGTGCTCAACCATATGCCAACCTCAAATCAGCTATTGATTCGATGATGAATTAACAAAATTTTAAAAAATCCGCTTAATAGCGGATTTTTTATTGTATAATTTTTATGGTATACTGTATCTATATATTTAATTAGTATTAAGTTATTAGAGTACATATAATATTATTATGACCGCACCGCAACTCAGACAATCAAATCAAGTTGATAAGGCAAAAGAAGATATTTGTCTTTTTGGTCAAACAAATTATAGAAATCAATTGACTAGGTTTGGTATCAAGACTGATGATAGGCGACGACATATGTACATCATAGGTAAAACTGGTATGGGAAAGACAACTATGATGGAAAATATGGTTTTGAATGATATTTATAAAGGTCATGGTTTGGGGATAGTTGATCCTCATGGTGATTTTGCTGAAAAAATTATAGATTTTATCCCGTCTAGACGTATTAATGATGTGGTATATTTCAATCCATCAGACACTGATAATCCGATTGGTTTCAATATTTTGGAAGTTAGTGATGAAAAACAAAAGCATCTTGTGGCAGCTGGATTGATGGGAATATTCAAAAAGATTTGGCCAGATGCTTGGAGTTCAAGAATGGAATATATTTTGAATAATACTCTTTTGGCTTTGCTTGATTATCAAGGTTCAACATTATTGGGTATAAACAGATTATTGGCAGACAAAAAATATCGCAAAAGAGTAGTAGCTCAATTGAAAGATCCGGTAGTAAAAGCTTTTTGGCAAAATGAATTTGCCAGTTATTCTGATAGGTATATGACTGAAGCGGTGGCACCTATTCAAAACAAGATTGGTCAATTTTTGTCAGCTAGTGTTATCAGAAATATGGTTGCCCAAGTCAAATCTACAATAAATATCAGGAGTATAATGGACAATCAAAAGATATTTATTATGAATTTATCAAAAGGAAGAATAGGTGAGGACAATAGCCGATTGCTAGGTGGTATGCTTATAACCAAATTACAATTAGCAGCCATGGAGAGAGTAGATATGCCAGAAGAGGATAGAAAAGATTTCTTTTTGTATGTTGATGAGTTTCAAAATTTTGCTAATCCAAGTTTTGCGAATATTTTGTCAGAAGCTCGTAAATATAGATTGAGTTTGATTTTGGCGCATCAATATGTAAAACAGCTTGATGAGTTGGTAGCGGATGCTGTTTTTGGTAATGTCGGTACAATGATATCATTTCGAGTTGGTGGGCCAGATTCAGTAGAGCTTGTCAAAGAATTTACGCCAACTTTTTTGGAAGAAGATATGGTGAATTTACCAAAGTTTCAGATTTTTTTGAAATTGATGATTGATGGTGTGGCTTCGCGTCCATTTAGTGCTATGTCTATGCCTCCAATTGGTTCACCGACTGGTAGCAGAGAAAAGGTGATTAGGGTTTCACGTGAGCGATATTCTACAAACAAAAATGAAATAGAAGACAAAATTACTCGTTGGAGTGGAATGGATTTGAATGAGCAGACTGATTCAAGTAACAATGAAAAAAAGAAGGATGATAATAAGCGTAGAGATGACAAACCAAATTATAAGCCAAAGAGTGGTAATAGTTTTGATAAAAAAGATAGTAGTGTTAGAAAAGATATGCCAAATAATCAAAAATCTTCAAATACAGAATTACCAAAAATAAATACAGAAGAAATTAAAAAAGTGGAAGTGAATAAACCAATAGTTTTATCACAATTACAATCTAATAATCAAAATCAAGCTAATTTGGTTGAATTTTCTTCAAACAAAAGAAAGAGGCGAAGAAAGAAAAAAGGGCATAGCCATACTGATATTGCAATTGTTCAAAAATCAGAAATTATTCCTGTAGGGAGTTTAAAAACAGTTGAGGTTGTAAAAAATATACAAACAAGTACAAACAATAGGCCTAATATTTATCAGAATACAAATTATACAAAAGCTAGTGTTTCATTAGATGATAAAAAAAATAATCAAACTGTACAAAATATACCGCAACAAAGTTTGCAAGTTATTGCAAATAATAATGTTATAACAAATAAAAATAATGATGAAAAACCACCAAATAATAATCAAACAAATTCTTTGGAAAAAGGTATTATAGTTAAATTTGATTAATATATTATGCAGGTAGTTGATATTGGGATACTTAAACAGTTACATATTTATAATAAAAAAAGCCATAAAGGTGAAAATGGAATAGTTTTGGTAATAGCCGGTTCAGACAAATATCATGGCGCATTATTGTTGGCAATCAAGGCTTTGTCTAGAATAGTAGATATGGTTTTTGTTCATTCTGTAGCGAGAAATTTAAAAATTATAAGAAAATTAAAAACAGAAATTGCTACTTTTATTTCGGTTAGTAATTCACAATTAAAAAATATTATTAAGAGATCTGATGTTATTTTGATTGGCCCAGGTTTGGAAGAATCAAAACATAATTTGGATTTGCTTAAATATATATTAAAAAAATATAAAGATAAAAAAATTTTGATTGATGCTACATCTTTGTGGCAATTGAATCCAAAGTGGTTGCATAAAAAATGTATACTAACACCTCATGCAAGGGAATTTGAACAATTGTTCAAGGCAAAAGCTACACCACAAAATGTGTTGAATATGGCTTCAAAGTATAATTGCACAATTATTTTGACTGGGCATTATGATTATATATCGGATGGAGATAAAATTTATGAAAATAAATCAGGAAATGTTGGTATGACAAAAGGTGGAACAGGGGATGTATTAGCTGGGATTGTGGCAGGATTTTATGCCAATAATGATTCTCTGATTTCTGCTTTAGCTGGGGCTTATTTGAATGGTGTAGCCGGAGACAAATTATATGAAAAAAAAGGAATTTTCTATAATTCTGAAGATCTGATTGAAGAGCTTGGCAATGTTTATGCAAAATTAACTAAATAATTAATAATAAATTATATGAATTATTTGAGAGCTATTAAGACTGGAGTAATGTTGTGGCTAACAATTTTTGTGGTCATAACTATATTGATGTTTTTACCATTTCTTGTCGATAAAAAAATGCTTCAGTTTGGAATATTCTGGATACTTTTGATTCCAATTGTTTTGTTGTTTTGTAAGTGGCATTTTAAGATGGATGCACCCAATCTAAAAAAAGGATTTTTATTGGGAATAATTATGCTTTTGGTTATTTTGGTATTGGATATGGTTATAACAGTGCCTTTGTTTGTAAAATCTTTTTCTGTATTTTTTGGTGATTGGATGATGTATGTAGGTTATATAGAAGTATTGTTATTAGCCGTTTATGCTGGATTTGAGTTTGATAAGACATTTACAAAATACGATAATACCAAATAAAAAACAGAACGTCCCGGCACGGTGCCGGGACGGTACATCACTTCAGAAGAAACTTCTACAACAGCATCAGGGAGTTTACGACGTCATTACGTCCGGTGGGCCGTGCTGACACAGCCCCATCGAAACCCCAGTTCATCAAGGGGTTTGTGCCATCATCTTCCTCGATGTGTACATCTACCGCTTGGATGATTTTCTTTCTTTGTGCTTTGTTGTTTGCTTTCTTCTTCATGATTCTCCCCCTAGGGTGTTGATTTTGGTATCACTGTATGTGACACCTAGTACAACTTGGCAACATTATACTACAAAAATGACCTTTTGTCAACGTATTATAAGGCATTATATTTAGTATTGATTAATATAAGTTTGTGTGCTAGTATGTTAATATTATGGACAAAAATAACCTTGAAAAATTTGCTAGACCAGCATTAATGCTGTTAGTTTTTGTAGTTTTATTTAATAAATTAATACCATTTTTATTAATTATATTGATTGGATATATACTCTTTAGAGTATTTAATGGTTTACCAATTGTACCGATACAATATCAAAATTATGTACCAATACAATTATCATTTTTAACAAAAAAAATTAATTTTAATAAAAAAAATATGGATATGGAAACACTAAAAGTAAAAGGATCGGGGAGTCCAAAAAAATTTGCTATGTATATTGTGTTGTTTGTAATTGCAATTGGTCTAGCACTTAATTCTTTTGTAATTGTTGGGGCTGGTAAAACTGGTGTGCAAGTTCTTTTTGGAGATGTTCGTGATGAGGAATTTGCCTCTGGGTTTCATATAAAAAATCCATTTGTGATGGTAAATCAAATGAATATCAGGACACAAGAGTACACTATGAGTATTGCGCAGACTGAGGGTAAAAAAATTGGTGATGATTCCATTGCTGCTCTTACAAAAGAAGGTTTACAAGTTGAATTGGATATTACAATATTGTTTCACTTGATAGATGATAAAGCATCTGATGTGTATCGTGAGATTGGTACTGGTTATGAAGAAGTGGTGATTAGACCACAAATTAGAAGTACTATTCGTGAGATTATAGCACAGTATGAAGCCAAAGATATTTATTCTGAAAAAAGACAAGAAGCATCACAAAAGATTTTGGAATCAATCAAATCAACAATTGAACCAAGAGGAATATTTGTAGAAGAAGTGCTTTTGAGAAATATTAATTTGCCAGCAAATTTAGCAAATAGTATTCAAGAAAAATTGCAAGCTGAGCAAGAAGCACAAAGATATGAGTTTGTGTTGCAAAAAGAAGAAAAAGAAGCAGAAAGAAAGAGAGTTGAAGCCGCTGGACAGAGAGATTCACAACAAATTATAAATGAAAGTTTAACTCCAAGATATTTGCAGTATTTGTATATCCAGAGTTTAAAGGATAGAGAAGGCACAATTTATGTTCCAACTGATCCAAGTAATGGCACTCCTTTGTTTAGGAGTATATAGTATTGACTAAGTTATTTTTTGATGGTATAATTTTAGCAATCGCAACGTTAAACTAGTCTGTCAATTAGTCAGATCAAGGGATCTGTTGCGGAAAAAAGGTCGTTTAATTAAAATACAAAAAGAAAACTATGAACAATGACAGACAAATGTATAACGTTGATCTTAGCTGTGCAGAATGTAAAACAGCTATAACTCAACTTCCATTTGAACCAACAGGTGATAAGCCTGTATACTGTACTACTTGTTTGCGTGCTAGACGTGATTCAAGAGGTAATAGTAGAGATTCTCGCGGTCCAAGACAAATGTACCAGGTCAATGAAAAGTGTGCTGAATGTAATGCTGCTATTACACAGCTTCCTTTCCAACCATCAGGTGGAAAACCTTTATACTGTTTTGATTGCGTAAAAGCAAGAAGACAATAATATAAAATAAAAAATTCCCGATTTTACGGGAATTTTTTATTTTATAGAATAAATATTGACATGATTTTAATGATTGGTTATAGTTTCATCCAGTAGTCAAATATAACAAGGGGAGAATCATGAACAATTTTTTTAGAGTATTTTCTTATAAAAATAGGGACGGATCTTGCAATTTGCGTATTTTTCGTAGGGGGACACGTATTGTTGTATATGAAGGTAAGGTATTTATCAAATCAGAAAATGATATTATAAATTTTATCAGTACATTGTCTGAGATTAACCAAGAGGAGAAAGAAATGCTTGTACAAGAACTAAGGAAAATACAAAAAAGAATTACTCGTTGATGGTGGTTAGTTTTGCCCATGTTGTTTGTGTGTATAACAACATGGGCGAATAACTTTATTTTATGGATTTTTTTGATAAAAATAATTGACAAAACTATATTTTTGCTACATAATGACCTATTATGTCAAAACAAAAAGTAAAAATTTTGGTAGCAATGAGTGGTGGGGTTGATTCTTCTGTTGCCGTTGCTTTGTTGTTGGAAGCTGGTTATGATGTGACTGGTGCATATATGAAACAGTGGGATGATAAGGATGAAACAGGTGTATGTACTTGGAAACAAGATAGACGGGACGCGCTTCGAGTGTCAGCACACTTAGGTATTCCACTTTTGACTTTGGATTTTGAGCAGGAATATAAAAAGTGGGTAATGGAATATATGTATGCAGAATATGAGAGGGGTAGAACTCCAAATCCAGATGTATTGTGTAATAAGTTTATAAAATTTGGTGTTTGGTTGGAAAAAGCCAAAGAACTTGGTTTTGCAAAATTGGCAACTGGGCATTATGGAAGCATAGAAACATTTAAACATAAAAACATACAAACATATAATTTGTTGCGGGCCAAAGATGAAAATAAGGATCAAACATATTTTTTACATCAATTAACACAGGAACAATTAAAATATACGCTATTTCCATTAGGAAAATATACCAAAGATGAAGTCAGGGTAATGGCAAAAAAATTTAATTTACCAAATGCTGATAGGTCAGAGAGTATGGGGATTTGTTTTGTAGGTGTTGTTCCAATGAAAGATTTTTTACTCAAAAAAATTAAAGTTAATAAAGGAAATATAGTGACGTCTGATGGCGAGGTAGTTGGTGAGCATGATGGTTTGGCATTTTATACTATTGGTCAGCGTCATGGATTTGATATAAGGAATAAAAATAAAATTATAGAGTCAAAAGCAATGTATGTTGTCCAAAAAAAATATGATACCAATGAATTGGTGGTTGGTTTTGATGATGATGAATTGTTGTATAGCAAACAGGCTGAAATAGAAGATGTGAATTGGATTAGTGGACAAAAACCTAGCTTTCCATTAAAATGCAAAGTGAGATTAAGACATAGGCAACCGCTCCAAGATGTGCAATTATTGCAAAAAGATGGTAAAATATTAGTAGAATTTAATATTAAACAAAAAGCGGTCACTCCTGGTCAATTTGCGGTGTTTTATCAGAACCAAGTTTGCCTTGGTGGTGGAGCTATTAAATAAAATAATATGATGGGATTTAGTTTGAATTATCCAAGTTTTGGTGATTTTATAGTCTCACAATTAGGGTTGCTTCTCTTGGCAGGGTTATTGGTATTTTTAGCACTAAAATTGAAAAGCATGTAAAAATGTTATGAATACGAAGGATTTGAGAGAATTGTTTACAACTTATTTTCAAAAAAATGGCCATGCAATTATATCATCGGCTTCTTTGATTCCAGAAAATGATCCAACTGTACTTTTTACAACAGCAGGAATGCATCCGTTGGTTCCATATTTAATGGGAGAGAGTCATCCATCTGGTGCGAGACTAACAGATGTCCAAAAGTGTATTCGGACTGGGGATATTGATGAGGTAGGTGACAAATGGCATCTTACTTTTTTTGAGATGTTGGGTAATTGGAGTTTAAATGATTATTGGAAAAAAGAAGCTATTCAATGGAGTTTTGAGTTTTTGACTAATCAATTAAATATTCCTATTAATAAACTGGCTGTTACTGTTTTTGAAGGTGATAGTGATGCTCCATTTGATTCTGAAGCTTATGAATTGTGGAAAAATGTTGGTATGCCAGAGGAAAGTATTTTTAAATATAACAAAAAAGAAAATTGGTGGGGTCCAGCTGGTCAGACTGGTCCATGTGGACCAGATACAGAGATGTTTTATATTACAGATGTAGAGAAATGTAGTCCAGAATGTCAGCCAAGTTGTTCGTGTGGCAAGTATGTGGAGATTTGGAATGATGTATTTATGGAGTATTTCAAAGACAAGGAAGGTAAATACAACAAAGCCGAAAGACATAATGTAGACACTGGTATGGGGCTCGAAAGAACAGTGGCAATTTTGGGTAGCATGTCTGATGTTTATCAAGTAGATACTATGTGGCCGATTGTTGAAAAAATAGAAGAAATCTCTGGAAAAAAATATTTGGAAAGTGATGAAATTACCAAATCAATGAGAATTATTGCTGATCATTTGCGGGCAACAGTGATGATAATGGGGGATAATCGTGGGGTTGGTCCAAGTAATATTGATCAGGGTTATGTGGTACGTAAATTGATTCGTAGAGCTATACGTCATGGTAGAAAGTTGGGAATAGAACAAAATTTTTGTAAAGAAATTAGTCAAGTTGTTTTAAATATATTTGGTGAAGTATATGTTGAAATTGAAAAAAATAAACAAGTTGTATTTGATTTGTTAGAAAAAGAAGAAGAGAAATTCAAAAAAACTTTGGAACAAGGTTTGAAAGAATTTGCAAAAATGTCAAGTGATAATAAAATTACAGGTAAAGAGGCATTTAATTTGTTTACTACCTATGGGTTTCCATTGGAGATGACACAAGAATTGGCTATTGAGGGTGGAATGGATTTTGATATAAGAGAATTTGAAGAAGAATTCAAAAAACACCAAGATTTATCTCGTTCTGGTGCAGAACAAAAATTCAAAGGTGGCTTAGCTGATACCTCTATTGAAACTACTAGATTGCATACCGCTACTCATTTGCTTCATGCTGCTCTTCGTAAAGTATTGGGAGATCATGTTGAGCAAAAGGGTAGTAATATCACAGCTGAGCGTTTGCGTTTTGATTTTTCTCATCCAGACAAAATGACAGATGAACAAAAAAAACAAGTAGAAGACTTGGTCAATAGCGCTATTGTCAATAAATATCCTGTATCATTTCAAGAAATGACAGTTGATGAAGCCAAAGAAAAAGGGGCAATTGGTTTGTTTGAAGACAGATATGCGGACAAAGTAAAAGTATATATTGTTGGTGATACCAATCAAAAACCAAATGCTGATGCAAATTCAGAAACTTTTAGTATGGAAATTTGTGGTGGTCCGCATGTAGAAAATACCAAAGAATTAGGCGAATTCAAAATCAAAAAAGAAGAAGCATCAAGCGCAGGAATCAGGAGAATCAAAGCAATTTTACAGCAAAAAACCACCTAAAGTTTTTAATTTTAAAGGTGGCGTAAGAAGGTTGGATGACATTGGTATATATTTATTGTTCAGCGTATACCTCGATTGTTCGCAAATCATTAATTATGGTTTTTCTCCCTAAAGAATTTATTACAATAGCATAAAGGTTTATGCCGTTTTTAATTCTGATTGAACATATTTTGCCAAGTTTTGTTTTGCAGTTTATTCTTTGTACTTCTTTGTCAAAGAATTTTTCTTCAAGTTCCACAAATTTCTTTTGCCTTTTAGAGTAAGTGCCAGTTGGGTCAGTCTTTTCAATCCCTAGATATTCTATCAATTCAATACAATGTTGTTTGGTATTTGGTGGATGTTTTATACCCACAGAGTTTAATTTAGCTGTATGTTCATTAGTAGGTGGGTTTGAGTTTATATCACTGGTGATACTACTACTTTCATATTTTCTTTTAGGTAGTTTTTTTGTGGAAGTTGGTTTTTTGTCTTGCGTCATTTGTCCTTCCTTGTTATCATTAGACTAACATTAGTACAATGAATGAGTCAAGTGTGGTATAATAACAAATATTTTTATGGTTAAAAAAACAATTTCATATTTTTGGTCATTGAGGCGTGAATTCATCAAGTATTTTATTGTTGGGTTTAGTGGCCTTTTTTTGGATATGGGGTCATTAATATTATTAAAAGAAGTTTTTGATATATTGCCGTGGATGGCTGTATTGATGAGTCAAGCAGTATTATTGGTATATAATTTTACTTTGAATAAATATTGGTCATTTAGAAATAAGGTAATGCATCATAAACAGGTTATTAGATATTTGAGCTTGGCGATGTTTAATTACTTTTTTTCTTTTGGGACAATGTATGTGTTTAATCATATAATGGGTTATGATTATAGGATGGTGCGTATTTTGTCTATAGCCGTGATGGTTAGTTGGAATTTCTTTTTGTATAAATATTGGGTATACAGAATAGAGAAGATTACATTGGTCCAAGCACAAAATATTGAAAATGCCTAGGAGATGTGCATAAAATTGCCAAGTGTGTTATAATATAATCATATTACTATTAATTTAGCTTTTATAAGCAAAATTCATTTATTCAATATCTGGGGAAAAACCTCTTGACAGGTTTTATATTTTTGTGTACAATATCGCCAGATTAAATATCAGTTCATGTCAAAAAAAGATTTCATTGAAATGCAAGGGGTAATAGAAGAACTATTACCAGCAGCAAAATTTCGGGTTAAGTTAGAAAATGGCCATGGAATAATTGCTCACTTGTCAGGAAAAATGAGAAAGAACAAAATTCGTTTGAGTTTGGGAGATAGTGTGAAGGTCGATATGACCCCATATGATCTTAGCAAAGGAATAATTTCTTTCAGAATTTAATAAAATGTTTACAAATATCAATCAGTCGGTGGAGCCAATCTTAGTTCAAATTATGGATAGATAGATAGGCAGAGATATCGTCTGGCTTTAATGTTCATTGTGAGTATTATAAGCTAGATGATTGATATTTTTTTATCCAAATAAATAATCATAAAATATATGAAGGTTAGAGCTTCAGCAAAAAAAAGATGTATTAATTGTAAAATTGTTAGACGTAGAGGAGTGGTACATATAATTTGTGAAAATCCAAGACATAAACAAAGACAGGGTACTAAGCAAAGAAATAGAGCCGCTTAATTTATAATATTAAAAATAAACAATAAATTTATGAGAGTAGCAGGAGTAATAATCCCAAAGGAGAAAAGAGTTGTAGTTAGTCTTACATATATTTATGGTATTGGTCCAACAACTGCAAAAAACATTTTGTTACAAACAAATATTGATGCTTCAACTAGAACAAAAGATTTAACCCGTGAACAAGAAGATTTGCTACGAAATATTATTGAACAGAAGCATAAGACTGAAGGTGATTTGAGACGTGAGGTTTCTTCAAATGTTAAAAGACTTAAAGATATCAAGTCATACAGAGGTATAAGACATATCAGACGCTTACCATCAAGAGGTCAGAGAACAAAGACTAATTCTCGTACAATCCGTGGTAATAAAAAGAATTTGGCTATCAGTGGTAAAAAACCAGCAGAACAAAAGACTTAATCTATACTAAATTGATATATACTAATATGGCCCAAGCAGTCAAGAAAACAAAAAAGAAAAAAATAAATAAACAAGTAAGCCATGCGCGTGCTTATGTTCAAGCTACTTTCAATAATACTATCGTAAGTTTGACAGATCAAAATGGTGATGTATTAGGTTGGGCAAGTGCTGGTATGGTTGGTTTTAAAGGACCAAAGAAAGCTACTCCATATGCGGCTGGACAAGTTGTCAAGAGAGTAGTTGATAGTGTAAAAGAATTTGGTGTACGTGAGGTGAGTGTATTTATAAAAGGTATTGGTGGTGGGCGAGAGGGAGCAATTCGTGGTTTTAATGCCAATGGATTGAATGTACTTTCTATCAAAGATATGACACCAATCCCACATAATGGTTGCAGGCCACCAAAGAGAAGAAGAGTATAAATAAATAATAAATAAGCTTAAAACAAAGATATGGGAAGATATATCGGACCAAAAAATAAAATTGCAAGACGCTTTGGCGTTAATTTGGGTTTGAAAACAAATCCTTCTAAAGTTGCAAAACGCTTGGCGCAAATGCCGGGTGTTCATGGGCCTAGCAAGAAAAAAGGCGCAACTTCATCATATGGAAAACAATTAAATGAAAAACAAAAAGCTAAATATGTTTATGGTTTGCGTGAACGTCAATTTAGATCATATGTAGAAGAGGCTATCAGACAAGAGGGAGATTCTGGTTTGAATTTACAAAGATTATTAGAAAAACGTCTTGATAATGTAGTTTATAGAGCTGGATTTGCAGTTACTCGTGCTCAAGCAAGACAAATGGTTGGCCATAATATGTTTACTTTGAATGGCAAGAAAATGAATATTCCTTCACATTTGGTAAAAGTTGGGGATGTAATTGCTATCAAAGAAACCAAAATTGCTAAAAAGATTTTTGAAAAAATTACTGAAACATTAGAAAAAGCCAATTTACCATCATGGATTTCAGTTGATAGTAAAGGTAAATCAGCAAAAGTAACCAATCAACCAGCAGAAGCTGATTTTGATAAGGTTTTTGATGTTACACTTATTATTGAGTATTACTCACAAAGATAAAACAGGAGGGACCCTCCATTAATTATAATTCATATGGAAAAAATTCTATTGCCTACAACTATCGAATTTGAAGAGACTGATCGCGATAATGTTGGTAAAATGATTGTAACACCATGTCATCAAGGATATGGTACAACTTTAGGAAATGCATTGAGACGCGTATTGTTGTCATCTTTGCCTGGTTCAGCCGTTGAATCAATTAAAATTAAGGGTGTACAGCATGAATTTTCAGCTGTTAATAATGTTTTGGAAGATGTTATTCAGATTATTTTAAATATAAAACAATTAGCTGTTAAATCTCATAGTACAGAACCGGTTGTATTAAGTTTATTAAAAAAAGGCGTTGGAGATGTTACTGCAGCTGATTTTGAAAAGAATGCTGATATTGAAATTTTTAATCCAAATCTTAAAATTGCTACAATTACTGACAAAGATTATACATTTGATATGGAAGTTATTATCAATCAAGGACAAGGATATGTGTCGGTTGGTGAAAAAGATACAAAAAATTTAGATTTGGGTACTATTGCCATAGATTCATTATTTACTCCAATTCGTGATGTTGGTTACAAGGTAGAAAATACTCGTGTGGGAGATGTAACTGATTATGAAAAGTTGACATTAATTATTGAAACTAATGGTACGATTTCTCCAAAAGAAGCAGTAGCTCAAACCACATCTATTCTAATGAATCATTTTACATTGATTTTGGATGCGACCGGACCTAAAACTACTATTGATGATGTTAAATCTGAAGATGAAAGTGAAGTAGAAGTAAAAGAAGAAAAACCAAAAAAAGCAAAAAAAGTTAAGAAAGATAGCAAGAAATAATTACTCGTTATATGAGACATAAAATAAAAAAAGCAACATTAGGAAGAGAAAAGGCACAAAGAGAAGCTTTGATGCGTAATTTGGCTGAAAGTTTGATTTTAAACGGTTCAATCCGCACTACCAAAGCAAAAGCCAGAGCTTTACGTTCTTTTGTTGAACCATTAGTTACCAAAGCAAAAAAGAATGATTTAACTGCAAAAAGAAATCTCCTTAAGGCTTTGTATACCAAAGAAGTTGTAAATAAATTATTGAAAGAAATTGCGCCAAATTACAAAGAACGTAATGGTGGTTATACTAGAATTACAAAATTAGGCGCTCGCGCAAATGATGCGGCTGAAATGGCTAAAATTGAATTTGTTTAAAAAGTAAATATTATATGACTAAAGAAACAGTGAAAAGAAAAAAACAAGTAGCTAATATAGTAGTTCGTGCAGTTCATGAAATTGATGCTGCTGGACGCGCTCCTGGTAGAGTTGCAACTGAAGTAGCAATGATTTTGCGCGGTAAAAATAAAGCAGATTTTTCACCTCATATTGATAATGGGGATAATGTAGTAGTATTAAATACTTCAAAATTGAAATTTACTGGTAAAAAATTGGTTCAGAAAGATTATCGTTATCACACTCTTTATCCGGGTGGATTAAAAAAAACATCAATGAAAAAAGTATTTGAAAATAATCCAACAGATGTGATCAAAAAAGCAGTATATGGGATGCTTCCAAAAAATAGATTGCGTGAGGAAATGATGAAGAGGTTGACTATTAAAGCATAAATTAAAGTTATATATGACAAATAACAATACAGATACAAGAGCAGTTGGTAGAAGAAAAACTTCATCTGCTAGAGTAAGAATCGCTCCAGGCAAAGGAGAGATTGTTATAAACAATAAAAAACTTTCTGAATATTTTGGAGCAAAATTAAATCAAGATAAAGTTCTTTCACCATTAAATGCGGTTGGTAAAGAAAAAGCTTTGGATGTTTCTGTTCGGGTTGAAGGTGGGGGAGTAACTGGTCAAGTTGAAGCTGTGAGACATGGTATTGCCAGAGCTTTACTCAAATGGAATGAAGATTTTCGTCCAGTACTTAAATCTCTTGGATTTTTGACAAGAGATTCAAGAGCCAAAGAAAGAAAGAAATACGGATTGTTCAAGGCTAGACGGGCTCATCAATGGAGAAAACGTTAACATAAAATTAAAAACACCCACATTTCTGTGGGTGTTTTAATTGGTTGAATTATTGTTTAAAAAAGAGTAAACTATAATTAATTAATAAGTGGTATTAGTAATTTTAAAGGTAAATAAATGTCGTCAATAACCAGAAATACTGCCTATATGACAATGGCCTCAATTGGGCAAAAGATTATTTCTTTTGTCTATTTTATGTTGATTGCCAATCATATTGGTGCAGAGAGTACTGGTAAATATTTTTTTGCATTAGCATTTACTACGGTTTTTGTAGTATTTGTTGATTTGGGTTTGACAAGTGTTTTAGTTCGAGAATCTGCTAAACATCGTGAAAAAATTCAATCATATTTTTCTACAATTTTGTCAGTGAAAATAATTTTGGGAATTGTGACATATATTGCTGCAATAGTTACTATAAACTTGATGGGATATCCAGAGGAAACAAGATATTTGGTGTATTTGTCTGGTGTTACTATGCTTTTTGATTCTCTTCATCTTACTTTGTATGGAGTTTTGAGAGCGGTTGGTAATTTGAAGTATGAGGCTATGGGTATTGTTGCGAGTCAGCTTATTACTTTGGGTTTTGGTACGACTTTTTTGTATTTGAATTTTCCACTAATATATTTGATATTGGCCTTTACAATTTCTAGTTTTTTGAATGTAGTGTATGTAACAGTTATTTTATACAAAAAATACAAAATTAATTTGACACCGCATTATGACAAAAAAGTATTTATGTATGTAGCTAAAATTGCTTTACCGTTTGCTTTTGCAGCTGTTTTTGCTAGAGTCTATTCGTATATTGATTCTATTTTATTATCCAAGTTGGCGGGCGATGTCCAAGTTGGTTTGTATTCAATTCCATATAAAATAACCTATGCATTTCAGTTTTTCCCATTGGCGTTGATGGCTGTACTTTATCCTCGGTTTAGTGAATATTTTGTGAGTAATAAAAATAAATTAGCATTTGTATTTGAAAGAGGAGTTAAATATTTGTTGATAATTGTTATGCCGATTACTTTTGGTATCGGAGTATTGTCACAAGATATTATAACTACTCTGTTTAATCCGGAATATGCAAATTCTGTGTTACCATTACAAATATTATTGGCAGGTTTGATATTTTCGTATATTAGCTTTCCAATTGGAGGTTTTTTGAATGCTTGTAATAGGCAGGTTACTCAGACTATAATTGTAGGCAGTGTGATGTTTGTAAATATAGGTTTAAATATCTTATTAATTCCAAAGTATGGTGTGGTTGGAGCGTCTTTGACTGCCTTATTTGGGAATTTTCTTTTGACAATATTGGGATATATTTTTGTCCCGAGTATCACCAAAATATCACATTTATTTATATTGAAATCAATATTTCAGATAGTAATATCTGGTCTGGTAATGGCGATAGTGGTATGGAGCGCAAATCTGTATTATCATTTTATTTTTGCTATAATAGTAGGAGCATTGGTCTACACAATGATGTTATTTATGACAGGAGCCATTACAAGAAAACAAGTAAAAGAAGCTATATTGATGGTTCGTAATTGAGGTGATATTATTTATTTAGAATATTTAACTTAAAAGTGTGAAAAAAATATTAATTATAAGTTTAGAGTTTCCACCTTATGTGGGTGGCGTGGCTACTTATGTTCATGATTTAGCTGATTCACTAGATCCCCAAAAAACAGTAGTTTTGGCGCCTAGTAGTAAATCCAAGGAAAGTAGTGTTTGGGATGAAGACAAAAAATATAAAATTATCAGAAAAAAATTGTTATATCCTAGGTTTATATGGCCTCGATGGATACGTCTTTTGTGGCATGTCTGGAGAGTTGTAAGGAAAGAAAAAATTGAAATAATTTTTGTACAACATGTTTTGCCTGTCGGTTATGCTGGAATATTAATGAAAAAATTATTTAAAATTCCGTTTTTATTATTTTCTCATGGAACTGATTTGATAGCTGGTACTTCAACTGTGTGGAAAAGAAAAATGGTTACTATGGTTTCAAAACAGGCTGAGCAAATTATTTTTAATAGTAATTCACTTCAAAGTAGATATTTGCGAGTATTACCTATGTTTGAAAAAAAATCATTTGTTTTGTACCCTTGTCCTGAGCCAATATTTTTTGAGACACCGTCTAGGTCTGCGATTGATACTATTAGAAGTCGATATGCATTGGAAGGCAAGGAAGTTATTCTTTCAGTGTCTAGATTGGATGAAGGCAAGGGTTTTTTGCATATGATTAGGTATATGTCAAAAATTTTGGAAACAGCGCCAAATCTTGTGTGGTTTATTATTGGTGGTGGTTTTAAGAGTGATTTGATAATAGATACTATCAGAAGATATAATTTGCAAAATGTAGTTAGATTCATTGGTGAAATCCCGCATGCAGATTTACCACCTTATTTTTATGTGGCGGATCTTTTTGTTTTGTTGACACATCCAGATGATGGTAGGGAAGAAGGTTTGGGTTTGGTTTTTTTGGAAGCATCAGCCACAGGCTTGCCAATCATTGCTGGGCGAAGCGGTGGAGTCCCTGAGGCAGTGTTAGATGGTAGGACGGGCTTGATTGTGGACGCAACCAATGAAAAACAAGTCATTGATGCTACATTGAAGCTGTTGCAAGAAAAAATATATGCCACTCAGCTTGGCAAAGCAGCCAAAGATAGAATGTTGAAAGATTTTCAGTGGTCAAATCAAATTAAATTACTTGAACCTTGGATTGGAAAAAAATAATTAGTATGCAATTAATCAGCATTATCATTCCAGTATACAATCATTTGAATGATCTCAAAAAAACATTGCAATCTATATCAAAACAAACTTATAGAGATATAGAAGTGATTATAGTCGATGATGGTAGTGATACTAAGGTGGCAGATGAAATTAATCCTAGTGATTTTAATTTTGATATTTTTATTTATAGACAGGAAAATAGTGGTGCCTCGTCTGCAAGGAATATTGGATTTGAAATGTCAAAGGGAGAATTTGTAATTTTTTGGGATGCGGATTTGATTGCCAACCATGATATGTTGAAAAAAATGCATAATGTGCTTACTATTCACCCTGAAGTTAGTTATGTTTATTCGGATTTTTATTTTGGCACCAAAAAAATGAAAGCAATGAAATTTGATGAGTCTAAATTGAGAGAGAATAATTATATAATGACTACTAGCTTGATGCGAAGAGAAGATTTTCCTTTTTTTGATCCATTGTTAAAGAGATTCCAAGATTGGGATTTGTGGTTGACAATGCTTCAAAAAAATAAGATAGGCATATATATACCAGAATTTTTGTTTTTTATAATTCCACACAAGGATGGGATTAGTGGGTGGTTACCATCTTTTGCTTACAAAAAACCATGGTCATGGTTGCCTGGTTTTAGGGATAAGGTGAAAAAATATAATCTAGCCAAAGAAATTGTAATGAAAAAGCATGGACTAATTTTTTAATTTGTGAAAAGTCTGATACAGGATAAGGACGATATCTTCTAATATAGAATGATCTTTGGCTGATAAAATGATAACTGAAACAATAAACATAACTCCGACTGTGTGGAATAATATAGGAGCAGTGATATTCATAAATAACATGGCTATTAGCCCAGCAAATAGTCCAATATAAAAATCATGATAATCTGGCGAAAGTCGGATTTTTTGAATCAATGAAATGATTATATATATTATTAGTGCTAAAAAACTGAGAAATCCTAGTAGTCCAAGTTCAGCCAAAAGTTCTAAATACCCCCAGTCAAAATGTCTGGTAGTTATAACTTCATAATGAGTTGGTTCTATAAAAGTAATTGTAGCGCCTAGACCTGAACCTAAGACAAGGTTTTGTTTTATTAATTCAAAAATTGGTGGGAGGAGCATCATTCTAGTTAAGGAGCTGGTTTCAATGTCTGGTTTGTAAATACTATTTATTCGCAAGCCTATGAGTTCAAGGCCAATAGATGTTCCATTACTTGCTAGAAAATTTATAGAAAAAAATAGTGTTAAAGCGATTATAAGAAATTTTGTACTTACAAATAACCAATTTTTTATATTGTGTTTGTATTTTAAAATAAAAAATCCGATTATAAGAGCAAGAATATACATTCTTGAGAAATTTAGTATTAAAATTAGTATGGCAAATGTGAGCATTAGCCACCAAAGTTTGTGATGTTTTTCATTGCGCATCAATAGGGAGGTGGTGAGTAGGGTGAGCGGAACAAAGAGTAAATGTTCTGGCAAAACAATTCGCCAGAAACCAAATCCCATATTGGTAATCTTGCCCATAGCAACATCGCGAAACCATTTGTAAAAAGGTGATTGTAAATGTTCTATACCGCTAGAAAAAATAATAAAAGTAAATAAAGCAAATATGGCTGAGCTAATTAGAAATGCAATCAGTGATCGGACTAAAAAATCTTGATTCCCTCTATTTTTAAAGATATGATAACCTGGAAAAATAAGAATAAAAAAAGAAAAAGGCATTAAGTCTTGTATTACTGCTTTTGCCCCATGTCCATTAATCACTCCATTTGAAAAGGCAATAATTGTAAAAAATAATAATGTAGATAAAATGATAATGAGTTTTTTGGGAAAGCCAACTAGCTCAGTTCTACTATTGAAGGTTGTTTGGGTAAACCATAACAAAACAAAAGTTATAAATAACATTGTTCGCATGGATAGACCAAAAAATTCAAAAAAGTGACCAGCTCCGCCAAGTAAAAATTCACTAATTAATAAAATCCAAGCCAATTCTTGATTTTTGTAGTAAAGGGTGGCAAATATCAGGACAACAATAAAAACAATTAATGATTGTAATAGATTATGACCAACAAGTAAAAAAGATAATAGACGGATTAAAAAGTATGAGACTATTAAAATGAGTGTCTGTGGATTCCAGAATATTGATTTTTTGGCTAAAAAGTTTTCATACATATGATAACTATAAGATTTCATTAGCTATACTTTTGTATCCGTTCAAAAATTCAATGACATTCATTGGTTTTTTACCTTCAAGTTGTAATTTTAGTAATTCTATTGATTTCTCAGAACATCCAATATAGATATGTTTTTCTTCTATTATTACTTTACCAGCATCAATAATTTTGTCTGATTCTTTAATTTCTAATAATTTTAATCTTTTTTCTTGCCACATTGTCCAAATCCCTGGCCAAGGAGTAAGTCCACGGTAAAGATTGTATATTTCTTTTGAGGTTTTGTTCCAATCAATTTGACCATCCTCACGGGATAATTCATGGCATTCTGTAGCCAAAGAATTGTTTTGTATCTGGGGCTTTAGCTTGCCTTCAACATATCCATCAATTGCCTCTGACAGCGCTTGTGAGCTTATTTTAGCGAGGTTTTCACTGAGAGTAGTATAAGTGTCATGGGGTTTAATTTTAAGTCGTTTTTGTAATAAAATTGGACCAGTATCAAGTCCTTTGTCCATTTTCATAATGGTTACTCCAGTTTCTGTTTCACCGTTAATTAAAACACTTTGAATAGGAGAAGCGCCACGATATTTTGGCAATAAGGAAGTATGAACATTCAAGGTACCGTGGGTTGGTGTATTTAAGATATGTTCTGGAATTAAAAGTCCGTATTGGGCAGTAATGCCTAAATCAAATTTATCTACTAAATTATAGTTTTTTAAATTTTCAGGTTGTTCAACTTTTATATTATTGTTTTCAGATAATATTTTTACAAAAGATTTTTTTAAATCTTGTTTTCTACCGACTGGTTTGTCTGGCTGGGTTATTACAAGTGATACATTGATTTTGGGATTATCAATCATACTTTGTAAAATTACAGAGGCAAATTGGTGTGTACCAAAAAAAACTACTTTTATCATATTTTTAAACTATGTTCATCTTTCAGGTTAGTTTGTTGTATGGTTTTATTAGGTTTATTATTTATTTCTTCTTTATAAATTTCAGTTGCTTTATCAATGAATAAAATTCCATCCAAATGATCAACTTCATGCTGAATAACGCGGGCCAAAAATTTTTTGGCGCTAAATGAAATTTTGTTGCCATGTCTATCAAGGGCTTGTACGTCAATATGAGTGTATCGGATTACTTTACCAAAAGTATGTGGCACAGATAAACATCCCTCTAGATCAGTGTTTTTCTTTTTACTAGATTTTTCCCAAGTTGGATTGACTAATACTAAATCTTCTTTGAGTTTTTTGTCAGAGTCTTTGCCAATAATACAAATACGAATATTGTGAGCGATTTGTGGGGCCGCTAGTCCAATACCATCACTTTCATACATCTTTGGGATCATTTCATCTATTAGTTTCTGAGTCTGAGGTGATAGCAAAAAATCACGGTCAATTTCTTTTGATCGTTCTCTTAGAGATGGGGTTGGTAATGTTATTATTTTTAGCATAATTATTTTATTTTTTATTATTACCCTTTTTCAGTTCATTAAAAACTTTTAGAAAATATTGAACATATAATTTATTCAATTCTTTGCAATCTTCAAAAGCTATTTTGGCCATTTGGGGACTTTGTTTACAACATCTGAAAATTGAGCTTTTTTTGGTATTAGCGTCTGGGATATCAGTTATTATTTGTAATGCAAGCTCTTGCCACTTGTATGCTGGTGGTTTTTTGAACTCTGGGATTTTTATTATGTCTTTGATGCTATCCATATGGCTTATTTCCTATGACTAGTCAAAATACCATTTATTTGGGATTGTGTCAATCAAAAGTCAAAACTGCCGGTCAAATATCCTACGCCAAAAGGGTGTTCATATGTAGAGCTTTCAAAGGAATAGTCAGTCTCTTTTAAAACGCCAAGTAGAATTAAAATTGATCTATAACCACATTCTTCAGCATTTTTGAGTGATTCACTTGAATCAAGATCTAAAATACTACCAATTAATTTTTCTTTGATCAGATAAATCAATTTTTCATCAAAATTTTCTTTTTTACTCTTTTTTTTGGGTAATTTGTGAGATAAATCACCTGAAGCAATGACAGCAATACGCCTGTGATCTTCTTCGATTACATCTTTAAGTATTTCACCAAAATGTATATGTTCCATAGCATTTCTGTGACTATATCCTAGGGGTAAAATTTGTACATCTTTGAGATGATTTGTCAGGTAAAATAAAGGAACAGTAGCGCCATGATCAAGTTTTTCTTGACTACCAAGCTGTAAATTTATTTTTTTTGTTTTGCAGGCTTGGCTTAGTTTTGCGGCAAAGTCTGGAGAACCTTTCCAATCTCGTACAGTAGACAAATCACCAAAATTATCATAGGCAGATACAAAGTGCGTGTTAGCATTGACTGAAAAGGATTCTTTGTAGAGACTACTATGAGGTGAAATTACTATAATTAATTGCGCTTTGGATACATAAATTTCTTTTTCAAGAGACTCCAAAGCTTCTTTTGTTTTGTTTATAAGATCTATTTTTTCCTTTCCAATATTGGGTATAAGTAGTGGTGGGTGGGGAGTGATTCCGGCAAAAACTAATGACATAATATTATTTATAAGTTAGACATAGCCCAATTTGTCAGTTGATCTGGAGCCAAAAAACGATTGGAATGATCTGGGTTTCCCATGGTAATGATAATAAATTTCTTTGCGTCTTTATTTCTTTGGACTAGCATAGCTAATCCATCACCAGCTTCATCTAGGTAACCAGTTTTACTGTTGATTATATTATAGGCTGTATGGGTTTGTTGTACAAGCTGATTGGTGTGATCATCATAATGGTGAGGCAATCCGTCAATATCTTTCAATTCATCATATTCATAAGATTTGAGCCCAAGTAAGGTATTAACTTCATTATTGTTTATAGCTTTTTTGTATATTGTCAAGTATTCTCTGGCAGTTGATTTTGTGCCTAAATTTTCACCAGTTACTGAATCAAATATTGTATTTTTTAGACCTAATTCTTTGGCAGTTGTATTCATACGAGAGATAAATTTGGATTCATCTTCTTCAACCGAGTCTACCAACATTCGCATAGCTGTATTTAATGATGAAATTAGTCCAGCATAGAGCAAATCTCTATTGAACAGTTTTTCACCTTCTACGATTCTAAAAGTATGATAAGTTGCTTTGTGGTCAGTTGGATCATAGGTTTTACTTCCATTTAAGTTTATACCTTCTTTCATAAGTTGATAAGCTGTCATAACTTTGGCAAATGAAGCAATTGGCCGTATATCATCTATATTTTTTCCAGATATTATTTCGCCTGTAACATAGTCAGCAATTAAATAGGTGTTGATATTGGTATCAAATGTATTACCAATGTATTTTGTTTCTGATGCTGGAGTTTTGATCATTTTTTCGTTTACTGGTTCTACATTAATACTTGGGGCAATTGTAGTATTATCAGCAATTTGGATTTGGCGTTTCAAGTACAAAGGTTGACCGGTAGGGTGATTAAGTCCAGTAAATTCATCTACCCAAATAATATTGTTCCAGTCAAAACCAAGTCCATTAAAAACATCTTCACTGGCAATATGGCGTTTTTTGCTATTTTCTACTACATAAATTTTGTTGCTTCCAGTTATTCCAAATAATGTTCCATCTCTGAGTTTAAGTGGTTCGCCAGGTGTAAAGTTTGCCAGTTCAATTGCGCTAGTATTTTCAATATCAATATTTGGATAATTTATTTTGGCTATAGCTTCATCGGTTATAGGGTAGTATTTGCCGTCATTGATATAGTATAGTTGTTTATTTTCTTTGATTTTTAAGATTCTACCAAGAGGGGTAGAAGTGCCTTCAATTATTGTATTGCCTAGAGAAAATGTAGATATATCAGAACTATTTACTTCAATAATTTCATCAGGGTGATAACCTAAACTTTTTACTACATTGTAACTAGCAAATGGTCGAATAGAGTCATAATCAAGTAAATAATAATCATTGCTATTTTTGAGGATTGAGTAATTTGGTAAAGAAATTTCTGTACCTAGTTCATAGTTGTTTAATTCAACTTCTGGTACGGGCAAAATATATTTTGGATCAAAACGGGTAATTAGCGCAGACATATTTTTGAATGGTCGTTTGATTCCGTCTTGTATTAGATAAATGGTTGAGCTATTTAAGCCTTTGACTAGACTACCATTTGGGTAAACTTGATCAAACCATTTTTGCCAAAGATTCCAAAAATTTTTGTTGCCATGAACATGAGGGGTATAGGTGTAGAGAAAAGCTGTGGCTAAAGTGGCTGGTCTGATTGTCATGCCATCAATAGAATAAGTTTGTCCAGTGCGTTTTATCCAAGGTTGTATAAGTAGATTGTCATAATACCAACGGATAATGGCGGCAGCACTATCAACTTGTATACCAAAGCCTTTGTGTTTTTGTAGAGCTGGATCATTCATACTACAACTATCACAAATGCCATAACCAGTAGCCCAGTCTAATTGTTTTTGGGTAGGGGAATTGGTTGTAATAAGGCTTTGTTCTTTTTGTAATTTTACAAGCAAGTATTTTGGATTGATTTTGTGATCAATAGCAGCTCGATAAATAATATCAGAAGCAGTTCTATTGACACCATTTATGTCTGGTCCGCGATAATCCACTAGGTAGCTGTTGTAATCTTTGAGAAAGGCTTGAATATCTTCGCGGGTCATGCTTTTTGAGTTTTGGATTTCTTCATCACTGATTATATAATTTGGGTCAAAATTTTCTTCTACAGCCGAGACAAACAGGTGTGGCATTAGAATGCCACAGATAACAAAAATAGAGAATAATTTCCAAGTAAATTTATACATATAGTTTAATACGTTTTTTATATTGTAGCATAGTTTTTGTGAGAAAAAAAGCTGTTTTTTTATTATGTATTTATAGATTATATTAGTATTGTCTATATTTTTAATTATGATTGTACTAATTTTAATTATTTGTTTTTACTCTCTGCCTGTCGGCAGGCAGAATTATCGTTTTGGCTCCGAGGTGATTGCCTGTTGTGGCAATCAAATCCGTAAAAATAAATAATTGGAACTAATGCTTAATTATAAATAATGTTTTTATTTTTTACAATTTATTATTTTGATAATTTTTATAAAACAATGAGGAGCATTTACGCCCCTCATTAGTCGATATAATTTTTATTTTGGATTTTCTAGGTTCCATGTGTAGACAAAGCGAACTTGTTTTTTTTCTAATACCAATTCAATTTTGGTTGTATGAGGTGTGATAATATCACGGTCATATATAGTGAGATGGGCTTTGCCAACAAAAACAGTGATAGAGGTAAGTGTTGTTGGATTTCGCTCAAACCCTTCAATCAGAATTGGATCTCCATACAAATTTCGTGCTATAACGCGTCTGCGTTGTATATCCCACATTCGCGTTATTGATTCTATCTTTCTTTTACTGCATTCAACCTCATACTTTTTTTTGTTTATTTTTACGTAGATGTTCCACCCACACGGATCAGCGTATTCACGCCATTTGTGAGTAATTTCTACTTTGAAATTGATGCGATCGCGAGAAACTACAATAAATTTTGCATAATTTACTAGTTTGAAATTGTAAAGTTCGTGATCACCACGGATAATATTGAGTGTATGCGAATCTTTTATAAAATCTGGATTTGATGCATAAAAGATTGGATTGGGTTGTTTTGTGGTTTTTGAAAAAGTTTTTGTACAAGCTGAAGCTAGTATTAAAATGATCAAATAAAAATTAAATTTCGACATCGTTACTCCTGTCGCAAAGTTTTGTTTGTGAAAGAGCAGTATAAAATATACTATATCTACTATATCACATATTTTAAATTTGTTTTATTAAGTCAATTTTGTATATTGATTTATGAATATATATATGATAATCTAATCACACAATATGAATGGAATTTTATATATAATATCTACCCCAATTGGTAATTTGGGGGATATAACTTTGCGAGCTGTAGCTACCCTAAAAGAGGTTAGTTGTGTTTTTTGTGAAGATACTCGCGTTACCAAGAATTTGCTTAATCATTTTGATATAAAAACTCCTACAAAAAGCTTTCATCAGCATTCAGATAGATCAAAATATAATGAAATTTTGGAGATTTTACAAAAAGGTGATAGTGTCGCTCTAGTGTCTGATGCGGGTACTCCAGGTATTAGTGATCCAGGCAGTGAATTGATTGCTTATATTCAAAAAGCAAATAAAGACATAAATATTGTTCCTGTGCCAGGTGTATCAGCCGTTGTAACAGCATTGTCTGTGAGTGGTTTTCCAGTAGATAAATTTGTTTTTATGGGTTTTCCACCAAACAAAAACAAGCGTAAAAAGTATTTTACAGAAGTTGCAAACAATAAGTATGCAACTGCTTTTTATGAGTCCAATCATAGGATAGAAAAAGCAATAAAAGAGTTAGTGGAAGTTTTGCCAGAGGATACTGAAGTATTCATTGCGCGTGAATTAACAAAAAAATTTGAGAGTTTTTATAAAGGAAAAATAAAAGATATTAAAGATATTGTAGTACCAAACAAAGGAGAATTTGTAGTAATTATCAAAAAATAATATGTCAAAATTTTATATCACCACCACTTTGCCTTATGTAAATTCCAATCCACATATTGGTTTTGCATTAGAAATTATCCAAGCTGATGCGATTGTTCGTTTTCGTCGCTTACTGGGGGACGATGTTTTTTATAATACTGGTACTGATGAGCATGGTTTAAAAATTTTTAGAAAAGCCGAAGAGCAAGGGGTTCCACCACAAGAATATACTGATGAATGGGCAGATAAATTTCGCAAGCTTGAAGGGTTACTTAATCTAGACCACCCAACTTTTATTCGGACTACTGACAAAAATCATGTTTTAGCTGCACAAGCATTTTGGAAGATTTGTCTAGATAATGGGGATATATACAAAAAAAATTATCAAGTTAAATATTGTGTTGGTTGTGAATTGGAAAAAACTGAATCAGAATTGGTTGAGAATAGGTGTGCAGTTCATCCATCCCAAGAGCTTGAATTGATTGATGAGGAAAATTATTTTTTTAGTTTTTCAAAATATGAGAAAGCACTTTTGGAATATTATGAAAGTAATCCAGAATTTGTTATTCCAAATTATAGGTTCAATGAAATAAAGGAATTTGTAAAAAGTGGATTAGAAGATTTTAGTATTTCAAGAATAAAAGAAAAAATGCCATGGGGAGTGCCAGTGCCAGGAGATGAACAACATGTGATGTATGTTTGGTTTGATGCTCTTATCAATTATATTTCCACCCTTGGTTGGCCAGAAAATACTCAGAATTTTGAGGATTATTGGGGAACAAATAATAAACCTAATGCTATACAAGTCGCTGGCAAAGATAATTTGCGTCAACAATCAGCTATGTGGCAGGCAATGCTTGCGTCCGCTAGATTGCCATTTTCTAAACAAGTGTTTATTCATGGCTTTATTACTTCAGAAGGAAAAAAGATGAGTAAAAGCGAAGGTAATGTCGTGGATCCTTATGAAACAGTAAAAAAATATGGGGTAGATGCAGTCAGGTATTATTTGCTTGGAGCTATTCCACCTTATGATGATGGGGATTTTTCCATAGAAAGGTTTGAAGAATTTTATAATGCTCATTTAGCAAACGGAGTAGGGAATTTGACTAGTAGAATTTTGACTATGGTTGAGAAATATAGTGATGGTAAAGTACCAGATACAGCTGATGATATTTTTGATACCAAAATATTTTGGATTGAATATGAGAGATTTTTCAATCAGTACAAATTTGATGAGGTAGTTAAACTTACACAAGAGTTGGTAGGTCGTGTTGATAAGACAATTTCTTCTGAAAAACCATGGGAAAAAGAAAAAAATGGTGAAAATATTTTACCTTTGCTTTATCAGTTGACTGAAGCTTTGCGACATATTGCGATTGCTCTTTTGCCGATTATTCCTAGTAGTGCTGAGCAAATATTGAATAAATTAGGTATTGACAAAGCTTCGTTTACTTCATTTGAACAAGAAAAAAAATGGCAAAAATTGCAAAAAGGTGTTACAGTAAATAAAGGTGAAGCATTGTTTCCGCGTATATAAAAATTGGAGGGGAAATGGGTCCTCAAAAAGTTATAAAAGATGATAGATTTTGTGGTGAGTGTGAACTTACAGTTTTGCATTTAGTCGTTGTATTTGAAGTTGTACGAATAGAAATATGTTGTGTGTGTTATGGTGTAACTAGATATACTGTAGAAAAAACTAAAATTCCACCAAATTAATACAAAATTGTATATACAAAAAAGTAAAAAAATTTTACAGAAAGTAAAAAATTGAAAAAAATAGATTCGTTCAAAAAACAAATTCGTGCTTCACCATAAAGGCTCTTGCAAAAGAGCCTTCGTCTATTTATAAGTTGTAAATTGTTTATAAAAAAAAGTTGCCGGCCCCGACGAATCGGGACCGGACTTGGCCGGAGGGCTGGGAGCTAGTCCCAGCGGACGGGTCGGTGGAAGAACTGTTCCTCCGTATCCGAGAACACCGGGAGAGGAGGCACCTCGATGCCGAACTCCTTCTCGGTCTTCTCCGCCAGTATGGCGAAGAAATTCTCCAGCATCTTCAGCGTCAAACCACCATACTTCTTGTTCGTTTCCATAGTATCCCCCGTGACTTGTCCCACTCTGACGTTATTGTCAGTTGATGGGAACAATACAGTATAGCATATTTTAACACTTTTGTCAAGACCTATTTGGAGTAATTTAGCTAAAATAAGCAAAAAAATATAAATTTATTTGGTGATTTTTATTGCCTAAATTATAGTTATAATGTAGTATTAATGTAATATATGTTATTAGATACTCATTGTCATTTACAGTTCAAAGGATTTGATGAAGATAGGGGAGATGTTATAAAACGCATTGCAGAAAAAGGCGTTGTTTTGAATATTGTTGGCACGCAAAAAAATACTAGTAAGTTGGCAGTTGAATTGGCAGAAAAATATGAAAATTTTTATGCATCAATCGGTACTCATCCGGTCCATTTGTTTCCTAGTCATATAGATGAAGAAGAATCTAGTTTTAAATCTCGTGAAGAAGATTTTGATGAAGAATATTATGGTGAATTGGTCAAATCAAAGAAAGTGATTGCTATTGGGGAGACTGGACTAGAATTATATCATTTGCCCAAAGACAAAACAGTTGAAGAAGTTTTGAAAAAACAAAAAGAGGTGTTTGTGGCCCATATTAATTTTGCAAAAAAACATGATTTGCCATTGGTGATACATTGTCGTGAAGCGCATGAAGAAATGGCAAATTTATTGGAAAGTTTTGGTAGAAATATAAGGGGCACAATGCATTGTTTTACAGGCAATTGGGAACAAGCACAAAAATATTTGAAATTAGGATTGTATTTGGGTTTTACTGGTGTAGTTACTTTTCCACCCAAAAAAACCAATCCTCAACAACAAATTGATTTGCTGGAGGTTTTGGAGCGGGCTCCACTGGATAGAATAGTCGTAGAAACTGACTCGCCATATCTTGCTCCGCAAATTTGTCGGGGTAAACGATGTGAACCGTGGATGGTAGAGGAAGTTGTAAAAAAATTGGCAGAAATAAGAAAAATGGAGTATAAGGAAGTAGAGGATCAGGTGGCAAAAAATACCTTGGCTTTGTTTACTAGAATTAATGCTTAATTATAAATAGCACTTTTAATTCTCACGAATAAATTTAAAAATGAGTTGACAGCATAACGTTTTTGTAGTAAACTGGAGGCATTTCATATTAATAATTAGAGATTATTAATTAGCTATATGGCCTTATTACCAAAAGATCAACAAGATAGAAAATACATTTTGCTTGGTTTTAAGATCGTAGGTGATTTTGGGGCTATTATTGCTATTCCGGTTGTAGTTTTTGTGCTAATAGCTCAATGGCTAGAAGGCAAATATGGTGGTTCACCATATATTACAATTACAGCTTTTGTCTTTGCGTCGGTTTTAACAGCTTATATGATAAAGAAAAAAGCCAAAGAATATGGAGCAGAGTATGAAAAACTTAATAACAAAAAAGCAGAAACTAATCAGAGTTTAGAGCAATTGAGAGAAGATAATATAGAATAATTATGTCACAAATTCATATACCATCATTTGCACCGGAAGTGATATTTCATATCGGACCTATCGCAATTACCAATACAATTATAAATGTATGGATGGCTATTTTGGTTTTTTTGGCATTAGGATTGTTTATAAGGAAAAATATTAAAAATAAACCTGGTAAATTGCAAAATGGATGTGAATTTATTTTGGAATTGCTTTTGCCATATTTTGATCAAGTAACAGGGGATCGCAAAAAGACCATGAGATTTTTACCGATAGTAGGTTCGATTTTCTTTTTTATTTTACTTTCAAATTGGCTTGGCTTGTTGCCGGGTACAGGAAGTTTGAAATTTGGTCATAATTTTGTTTTGCGCCCAGCCAATAGTGATTTGAATTTGACTTTGGCAATGGCGTTGGTGTCTGTGATTTCTTCTCATGTATTTGGTTTTATAACAGTTGGTGTTTTCACTCATCTTGGTAAATTTGTTCAAATCGGAGGAATTATAAAAAGTTTTAGAAAAGGTCCGATTGCTATTTTTACTGCTATTATAGAATTTTTTGTGGGGATTTTGGAAATCATTAGTGAGATAGCCAAAATATTATCACTTTCTTTACGTCTGTTTGGTAATATTTTTGCTGGCGAAGTTTTGATTACGGTTATTGGTAGTTTGGTGGCTGTATTTATTCCGGCTCCGTTTATGTTGTTGGAAATATTGGTAGGATTGATACAGGCATCAGTATTTGCAATGTTGACTTTGGTTTATTTGACGGTTGCAACAGCAGTACCACATGGTGTAGAAGAACATTAATTTATTAATTAATTTATATTTTTAATTGATATTATCCACGAGTTTAAAAATTATTTCCACTCGTCGGCCCTAGTATTAAAGAAAGGTAAAACTATATGGAAGGTTTAGCACATGAATCTGTAGTAGTGATGGCAAAAGCTTTTGCTATTGCAGTCGGTGGACTTGGTCCAGCTTTGGCTATTGGTCGTTTAGTAGCAAAAGCTATGGAATCAATTGGACGCAATCCAGAATCTGCTGGAAAATTGTTCGTACCTATGCTTTTAGGTGCAGCGTTTGCAGAAGCTATCGCTATTTACTCACTAGTAGTTGTATTTACTCTAAGTTAAAGTAAATCAACACAAATTGGCTACATTTGTGGCCAATTGAGTTGGAATATTTTAAATATATTTTTATGGCATTAGAAACAAATAATGAAAGTGTATCTGAAACTAACACAGAAGAAATTGTAGCTGATTCATATAGTTCAACTGAAGGTGAAGGGATTGCTGCTTCATTGGGCTTGAATTCTCAGCTTTTTGTATTTCAACTTATCAATTTTACAATTGTGGCGGTAATCGTTTGGTTTATGATTTTGAAGCCATTACTTAAAAAAATGGAAGAAAGAAAAATCCAAATTGATGAGAGCATTGATAATGCAAAACGCGTTGAAACCAATCTTTTTGAAAGTGAAAGACAATATCAGAAAAAAATTGATGAAGCAAAAGTTGAAGCAAACAAAGTTATAGAAAAAGCTCACGAAGAAGGTGTAAGGCTAGGAAAAATGCTCAAAGAAAAATCAAGAAGTGATATAGAATTGTTGGTAGCTCAGGCAAAGAAAAATATTGAGATTGATAAACAAGAAATGAAAGCAGAAATAAAAAAAGAAACTGCAGAAATAGTTATTTTGGCTTTGGAGAAAATTTTGTCAGAAAAATTTGATTCAAAAAAGGATGGAAAATTTATTGAAGAAGTTTTAAAAGAAGTTAAAAAATAATATTTGTATGAAATTATCACCTAAAAGTTATGGGAGGGTTCTGTATGAAGTTACCAAAAATGAAAAAGGGGAGAATTTAGAAAAAATAGTTGAACATTTTTTTCTTTTGTTGTCGCATGATCAAATGCTTACAAAAATTAATTATATTATTGAGGAGTTTATTGCTTATGCCAAAGAAATGTCTGGAGTAACCAAATTAGAAATAACCAGTGCAAGAGAATTGAGTAATGTAGAAATCAAAAAAATAAGCAAACATTTTGGAGACAAAGTTGAAGCTGATTTAAAGATTGATAAAACAATATTGGGTGGTTTGAAGATAAAAAATAAAAATATAATAATGGATGCAAGTTTAAAAAATCAATTAAATAAATTAAAAAATCAATTAGCTTAATAAATATGTCATATACTGATCAAGTAATAGAATCATTAAAAAAGAATATAGATTCATTCAAAAAAGAAATTGATACCACTGAAATTGGTACAGTTATTTCTGTAGGTGATGGTATTGCTCGTATTAGTGGGCTGGACAATTGCAAGGCGCAAGAGATGTTAGAATTTCCTGGTGGAACATATGGCGTCGCTTTAAATTTGGAAGAAGAAACAGTTGGTTCAGTTATTTTGGGAGATTTCAAACATATAAAAGAAGGTGATATTGTCAAGCGATCTGGTCGTATTATGTCTGTGCCGGTTGGCGATAAATTAATCGGACGAGTAGTCAATGCAGTCGGTGTCGCTATTGATGGTGGAGATGAAATCAAGACAAAAGAATTTTATCCAGTAGAACGAGTTGCGCCAGGTGTGATGACACGTGAACCAGTCAATCGTCCAGTCCAGACTGGCATCAAAGCGATTGATGCTATGATTCCAATTGGTCGTGGACAGCGTGAACTTATTATCGGAGATCGTCAGACTGGTAAAACAGCCGTAGCGATTGATGCGATTATCAACCAAAAAGGTCAAGATATGATTTGTATTTATGTAGCGGTTGGTCAAAAAGAATCAAAAGTAGCGCGTATTGCAGCCAAACTTCGTGAAGTTGGGGCAATGGAATATACAATTATTGTGAGTTCAGGTGCATCTGAGCCAGCGCCTATGTCATATATTGCGCCATATTCTGGTGTCGCTATGGCTGAGTATTTTGCGGATAAGGGCAAAGATGTTTTGGTTGTATTTGATGATCTTACTAAACAAGCTTGGGCATATCGTGAAATGTCTTTATTACTTCGTCGTCCACCGGGTCGTGAAGCGTATCCTGGTGATGTATTTTATTTACATTCTCGTTTGCTTGAACGCGCTTGTAACTTGAACAAAGAAAATGGCGGTGGTTCAATCACAGCTTTACCAATTATTGAAACTCAAGCGGGCGATGTGTCAGCTTATATTCCAACCAATGTGATTTCAATTACTGATGGACAAATTTTCTTGGAAACATCATTATTTTACAAAGGTATTCGTCCAGCTTTAAATATTGGTTTATCAGTTTCTCGTGTAGGTGGATCTGCTCAAATAAAACCTATGAAGAAAGTGGCTGGTAAATTGAAATTAGCTATGGCTCAATATCGTGAACTTGAAGCTTTTGCTCAATTTGCTAGTGATTTGGATCCAGAAACAAAGAAACAAATTGACCTCGGACAAAGAGTAACCGAATTATTAAAACAAGCACAATATTCACCATTGTCAGTAGAACAACAAGTTGTTTCTATTTATGCGATTAGCAATGGCTATATGGATGATTTTGCAGTGGTGGATATTGGTAAAGCTGAGAAGAAATTATTAGATTTTTTTGCAAAATCAAAGCAAAATTTGTTAAGTAAAATAAAAGAAGGTCAGTGGGATGAAAAAGTTGAAGAAGAATTAAAAATAGCATGTTCGGAATTCAAAAAATCTGCATAAGCGTTTTTATTATGGCAATTAATACCAAAGCAATCAAAAATAGAATCAAGTCGGTAACCAATACCAAAAAAATTACCAAAGCAATGGAAATGGTTTCGGCTTCAAAAATGCGCAAATCAGTTGAGGCTGCTTTGAATACTCGGACTTATGCGACTATGGCACGAGATTTGTTGATTCACTTGTCTCAAGTAGAAGAAGGGTCAAAGTATGAATTACTTGCAACTCGTCCAGTAAAAAATATTTTGGTTGTACTTGTCAGCTCAAATCGTGGTTTGTGTGGAAGCTTTAATGCCAATATTTTTAGAAAAACTATCAAAGCATTACAAAATAAAAATGAATTAGCCAAACATATACTATCTGATGGCAAAGAGATTTTACCAGAAGCTGATATTAAAGTAAGTATTTTGGGGATCGGAAAGAAAAGTATGTCATTAGCTAAAAGAGAGGGATATGAATTGGTTCAAATATTTGAAGATATCAATGGTAATGAAGATTTTGAAAAAGTAGTTTCAGTTAGTAAAAATTTTATAAAAGATTTTAAAGAAAATAAGTATGATAAAGTGGTTGTAGCTTATACTGATTATAAGTCAAGTTTGAATCAGGTACCAAAATTACGACAGCTTTTGCCGGTTTCTTCTTATGATTTGGATAAAATGTTGGATGAATTGGGTAGGGATATTGATTCTGTTAGTCAACAAACAAAAGAAGAGATAAAAGATGGTACAGTTGATTTTGATGCTAATGCTTATATTTTTGAACCAAATGAGAATGAAATAGTAGAATATGTGTTGCCAAAGTTAGTGGAAGTGCAGTTGTTTCAAGCAATTTTGGAATCTTCTGCTAGTGAACACAGCGCTAGAATGATGGCAATGAGAAATGCATCTGACGCAGCTCGGGATATGATTGAAGAATTAAATTTAACATTTAATAAAGCCAGACAGGCGTCAATTACGCAAGAAATTGCAGAAATTGCTGGCGGAGCTGCAGCTCTTGAATAAACTTAAATAAAATAAATTATTATAATATGTCAGAAAAAAATATAGGAAAAGTAAGTCAAATTATTGGTGTGGTAGCAGATGTGCACTTTCCAAATGATTTACCAAAAATTTATAATGCATTGGAAGTAAAAAATGGAGATAAAACTTTGATTTTGGAAGTACAACAACATTTAGGTGCCAATACAGTTCGAGCAATTGCTATGGGTACGACTGATGGCTTGGAGCGTGGGGCTAAGGTGGTTGATTTGGGCGAACCAATCAATGTTCCAGTTGGTCCAGAAACACTTGGTCGTATGTTTGATGTGATTGGTGAGCCAATTGACGGCAAAGGTCCAGCCAAACACAAAAAAACTTATTCAATTCACAGAGAAGCTCCAGCTTTCAAGGATCAATCACAGAAAACAGAAATTCTTGAAACTGGTATCAAAGTTATTGATTTGCTTTGTCCTTTTTTAAAGGGTGGGAAGATTGGTTTGTTTGGTGGGGCTGGTGTAGGAAAAACAGTAGTTATTCAAGAACTTATTCGCAATATTGCTCAAGAACATGGCGGTTATTCAATGTTTGCCGGAGTAGGTGAGCGTACTCGTGAAGGAAATGATTTGTATCGTGAAATGGAAGAATCAGGAGTATTGTCAAAAACAGCCCTTGTATTTGGTCAGATGAATGAACCACCTGGAGCTCGTTCTCGTGTCGCTTTGACTGCATTAGCTATGGCTGAATATTTTAGAGATGAAGAAGGAAAAGATTTATTATTGTTTGTTGATAATATTTTTCGTTTTACCCAAGCTGGTTCAGAAGTTTCAGCTTTGCTTGGTCGTATGCCTTCAGCGGTTGGTTATCAGCCAACACTGGCAACAGAAATGGGCGCTTTGCAAGAGCGTATTACGTCTACAGACAAAGGTTCAATTACTTCAGTCCAAGCGGTGTATGTGCCAGCCGATGATTTGACTGATCCGGCTCCAGCGACTACATTTGCTCACCTTGATTCTACAGTAGTATTGAATAGATCACTTTCAGAGTTGGGAATTTATCCAGCAGTTGATCCACTTGACTCAAGTTCGACTATTTTGGATCCACAAATTGTAGGCGAAGAACATTATGCGACTGCTCGTGAAGTACAAGTTGTATTACAAAGATACAAAGATTTACAAGATATTATTGCTATTTTAGGTATGGAAGAATTGTCTGATGAGGACAAGTTGGCAGTGTCACGGGCTCGCAAAATTCAGAAATTTTTGTCACAACCATTTTTTGTGGCAGAACAATTTACTGGAACTGCTGGTGCTTATGTTCCACTTGCAGAAACTGTCAGAGGTTTTCGTGAAATCTTGGATGGTAAACATGATAGTAAATCAGAACAGTCTTTCTATATGAAGGGCAGTATTGATGAAGTAAAATAATATGAAGCATTTAATAATTTTATCAACTTTTTTTATTTTACTTGGGGCTGGTTGTTCTAAAACGGCTATTAATAATAATTTACAAGTAAAAGATGCCAATAAACTAAATAATCCAATAATTGAAGAAAAAAATACTATGAGAAATTTAGCCCAACACAAAGATCTTGCATCAGAATACAGTAAGGCAGTATTAAAAACCAATAAAGGTGATATTACTATTGAGTTTTTTGGTAATTTGTCTCCTTTGACAGTAAATAACTTTTTAAATTTGGCTGAAGAAGGTCTATATAATGGAACTAAATTTCACAGAGTTATCAAAGATTTTATGATTCAAAGTGGAGATCCAAATTCTAAAACTGATAATGTTATGATGTATGGTTCAGGTGGTCCAGGATATAAATTTGATGATGAATTCAATAATGAAAGATTGGTAAGAGGAAATATTGCGATGGCAAATTCTGGTCCTAATACAAATGGTTCTCAGTTTTTTATTGTGACCGCAGAATCAACTCCATGGCTTGATGGAAAACACGTAAATTTTGGTAAGGTTATTGCAGGTATGGATGTGGTTGATGCGATTGAAAATGCACAAACAAATGGTCGTGATTTGCCGGTTGAGTCAATTATTATTGAGAGGGTTGAGTTAGTAAAATAATATATGCTAGAATTCAAAATTGTAACACCAGATGGAGTTATATATAACGACAAAGTTGAAAAAGTCACAGTACCAACTACTAGTGGCGAAATTACAATTTTACCAATGCATATGCCATTGGTGTCTATTTTGAAGGCTGGAGAGTTGGTAGCTTACAAAGACGGCAATTCTGTGGCTATGTCTGTGGCTAGTGGTATAGTGGAAATTCAATCAAATAACAAGGTGTATATAATGGCCGACACTGCTGAAAGAGCAGAGCATATTGATATTGAGAGAGCTGAGGTAGCTAGAAAGCGCGCAGAAGAACTAATGGCGCAAAAAGATATGTCTATGGATGTAGATTTTGCTAGGTTGCAAGCTACAATTGAGAGAGAATTAGCTAGAATTAATGTAGGCAAAAAGTACAAAAAAATAAATAAATAAAAACTTAGAAATAAGTTTTTATTTTTTATTAATAATATGATTTATATTTATCCACTTTTGATAATTTTATAACTATTGTAAATTAAATCGCTTAGGTGTATAATTGTTCAATTAAAAGTTAAATAATAAAAATATGATAGCCCAAAATAAGGAGCATTTGATAAATAAGTACATGCAGACAAAGGTCAACACATTGAGTCCAGATGATACTTTTGCAGAGGCAATAAAGAAAATGCTTGAGGCAAAGACAAATGGTATGGTGGTGGTTAACAAGGATTTTAAAATTGAAGGTATATTGTCTTCATGGGATTTGATTCAGTATTTAGTACCAGATTATCTAGAAGAAGACAAGCATTTAGCAAGTTTTGAATCGGCTGATGTATTTGCTAAAAGAGCCTTAGAAATAAAAGATGAGCCAGTGAGCAAATTTATGACAAAAAGCGTTCACACTTGCAATTCTAGTGATTCGCTTATGGAGGCAGCTATTATATTATCTGAATTCAAGATTAGACAACTTCCAGTGGTTGATGAAAATAATAAATTGGTTGGCTATATAAACCGAACAGACATCAAAAGAGCTATCGGTGATGTACTAAATTTACAATAATTTTATATGGATAAACTATTTATATTAGCTATAATCATTTTTTTAGCTACTTACGTAATCATAATTACAGAAAAGTATCACAGGACGATTATCGCCATGTTTGGCGCGTCATTGATGGTTTTGTTAGGTATTGTCAATCAAGAGAGAGCCATTGAAGGGGTTGATTTTAATACATTAGGGTTATTGATTGGTATGATGGTGATAGTGAGTATTGCCAAAGATTCTGGTATGTTTCAGTATGTGGCTATCAAGGCTGCAAAATTTGGACAAGGTGATCCAAAAAAGATTTTTATTCTTTTGGCGGGAATTGTGGCAGTATTTTCGGCATTACTAGATAACGTTACTACAGTATTATTGATGGTACCGGTTACATTAGTTGTTACAAATAATTTGAAAGTAAGGCCAAAGCCATTTTTGATTGCTACAATATTACTTTCAAATATAGGTGGAGCAAGTACATTGATTGGTGATCCACCAAATATTATGATTGGTAGTGCAGTTGGTCTATCATTCAATGATTTTATCGTTAATTTGTTTCCAGTTACATTTATTATTGGTGTTGCTACTGTAGCTATATTAGCGTTTATTTACAGAAAAGAATTTGTATTCAATCAAGATGCCAAAGATGCAATAATGAAATTTAAACCTAATGAAGCAATCACCAACAAAAAATTATTGTGGAAATCTTTATTAGTTTTGGGTATAGTGTTGCTTGGCTTTTTTACCCATGGATCTACTCATTTAGAAGGTGCCACAATTGCATTGTTTGGAGCAGCGCTATTACTTTTGATGACTGTTCACGAGCCAGAGCACAATTTGCGAGAAGTTGAGTGGACTACCATATTTTTCTTTGTTGGTTTGTTTATATTAGTAACTGGTTTAGAAGAAGTGGGCGCATTGCATATGATGGCTGGCAAAATTATAGAAATGACTCAAGGAAATGTGGTTTCAACAACTATGGTTGTATTATGGTTCTCTGCGATTTTTTCAGCTATTGTTGATAATATTCCATTTGTAGCAACGATGATTCCACTTATCAAAGATATTGGATCAATAACTGGTATGGATTTGACACCATTATGGTGGGCACTTGCATTAGGTGCTGATATTGGTGGAAATGCTACAATTGTAGGCGCTTCAGCCAATGTGGTTGTGAGTGGTATAGCTGGTAGAGAAGGGCACAAGATTGGATTTGTAGAGTATCTAAAAATCGCTGTACCGATGACAACCATTGCAATGGTTATTTGTACGGGTTATATTTATGTGAGGTATTTGATGTAAAAATTTTGCTTAGTAGATGATATTTTATTGGTTTGCATATATTATAAATATATAAATAAAGAACTCTTAATTTTAGGAGTTTTTTGTTTATTATAAGTATGAGATATTTTATATTTACAAGTATTGTTATATATAGTAAAATATAATAGAATTATATAATTGTTAATATAAAATTATGAAAAAAAGTAAAATTTTGCTGGTTTTGGTTATTGTATTTATCCTTGCTAGTATTGCAGTATTTTTTTTGTTTAGAGGTGAAAATGATAAAATAAAAGAAGATTTAGCTGAATCTGGCTATGGAGATTTTACTCAAATTATTGGTGACAAAGTAATGGCTCAAAAAATGCGTGAAACAGAAATCAGTCAAGATATTGAAAAAAGAGATGTCTTGGGTATACAAAGAGGTATAATGATGAGTGAATCTATCTTTACCCATAAGGCCTCTTTGGCGGATGTATCTGGTGGTAAAGCCACTGGAATTGCTATGTCTGGGTACAATGATGGTGCCTATACATTGTCAGCTAGCTTTGCTGGTCTGATCGAGCCTCAAAATGGTGATTATTATGAAGGTTGGATTGTTAAGCAGGAGCCATTTGAATTTTTGAGTACTGGCAGGGTTGAAAAGCTTGGTGGTGTTTATAGTAATTTGTACAAATCTCAGACAGATTTGATGGAGTATTCTTTTTATGTGCTTACAATAGAACCAAATGATATGGATCCAGCTCCGGGTGTCCATATATTGGAGGGAAATTTAATAAAAAAATAAATGAAAATAGAATTTGCAAAAATTAAAACCTATTTGATTTGGGTATTGAAGGGTTTTATAATGGGAACAAGTGATATAGTACCGGGAATTTCTGGCGGTACCATGGCATTGATTTTGAATATATATGAAAAGTTGATCTATGCGATCAGAGGTTTGTTTGACAAAAATAATCTTTGGTTATTATTAAAAAGACGGTTTAAAGTTTTGTCAGAAGTGATTGAATATAAATTTTTATTATCACTTGGTTTTGGAATTTTGTTGGCTGTTTTTACTCTTTCTCATCCGATCGGTTGGTTACTAGAAAATCAACCGGTTTATTTGTGGGCATTTTTCTTTGGTTTGGTGAGCGCTTCTATATTTTTTTTGAGAAAGAAAATTTCTAGATGGCCATTAAAGATATGGGGAGTATTTTTGCTTGGTGCTTTTTTTGCTTATATTATATCCGGAGTTATTCCGGCTGTTACACCATCTACGCCTTTCTATTTTTTTATCGCTGGAGCAATAGCTATCTCGGCGATGATTTTACCAGGCATTTCTGGTTCATTTTTGTTGGTAGTTATGGGAAAGTATGAACAAGTTTTAAATGCAGTGAGAGATTTAGATTTTGTTGTTTTGGGTATTTTTTTATTAGGAATTATTTTTGGATTGATTATTTTTATTAGGATTTTATCATGGTTACTCAAACATTATTATGAAATAACTTTTGCATTTTTGGTTGGGTTGATGGTTGGTTCTCTTCGCAAAGTATGGCCATGGAAAATTGATGGATTGAATGTATTACCACACAAATTTACTTTTGAAAATATTATAATTTTTGTTACTATCGCGGTTGGGTTTTTAATTGTTTTGTTTCTTTTGCGTTGCAACAATAAAAAAGAAGTACAAAAAGAAGAGAAAGAGGATAAAAAAAAGATAGAAAAAGAAGTTGAAAAAATAGTTTAAAATAATGTCGGAATGCAATGTATGAAAGACACTTTAAATAAAGCACAAAGAGAAGCAGTTGAATATACAGATGGACCATTGTTGATAGTGGCTGGCGCTGGGACAGGAAAAACTACTGTAATTAGTCAAAAAATAATACACATAATAGATACAAAACTGGCCAAACCAGAGGAAATTTTGGCTTTGACATTTACTGATAAAGCCGCTGGTGAAATGGAAGAAAGAGTAGACAAGTTATTGGATATTGGATATACGGATATGCAAATATCGACTTTTCATGCATTTTGTCAGAGAGTTTTAGAAAAATATGGGATTGATGCTGGGATTAGCAATCAATTCAAATTATTAACTCAGACTGATACATGGTTATTGGTTCGTGAAAATTTGAATAAATTAAATTTGGATTATTATAGGCCAATTGGCAATCCAGTCAAGCATATTCATGAGTTAATCAAGCATTTTTCAAAATGCAAGGATGAGCTTATAACACCAGAAGAATATTTGGATTATGCAAAAGATGTAAAAATTGATGAAAATATTGATGAAGATGAAAAAAATAGATTGATTGAGATTGCTGGTGCGTATGAAGCCTACAATAAAATACTTTTGAATAACAATTCTTTTGATTTTTCTGATTTGATTTTTTATACGGTTAAATTATTAGAAAAGAGACCAAATATATTAAAAGCCTTGCAAAATCAGTTTAAATATATTTTGGTTGATGAATTTCAAGATGTTAATTGGTCACAATATAAATTGGTACAATTACTTAGCGCTCGCAATAATAATTTGACTGTGGTGGGGGATGATGATCAAAGTATTTATGCATTTCGTGGAGCATCAGTTTCAAATATAATGAGGTTTAAAGATGATTACAAAGGGGCCAAAGAGATAGTTTTGAATGAAAATTATCGTTCTGGACAAAATATATTAGATACATCATATAATTCAATTCAGAATAATAACCCAGATCGTTTGGAGGTGAAATTAAAGATTGACAAAAAATTGCTTTCAAAAACAAAAACTAAAGGCAATGTTTTTCATATTCATACTAGAGCATTGGAGGATGAGGCTCAAGTTGTAGTTCAAGAAATATTGGATTTGAAAAAAAATGATAAAGAAGCAACTTGGGATGATTTTGCAATTTTGGTGAGGGCAAATAGCAATGCAGAACCATTTTTGCAAAGACTAGAATTAGCCAAAATACCTTATGAATTTTTGGCATCCAGTGGATTGTACAAGCAACCAGTGGTAATGGATTGTATTAATTTTTTGAAATTATTGGATAATTATCATGATTCTTCGGCTGTTTATAGATTGTTACGAATGCCGTTTTTGAATTTCAAGGAAGGGGATATGCAAAAGTTTACTATCATGTCTCGTAGGAAAAGCACACCATATATTCATGCTTTGAAAAGAGCCAAGGAATTTGATTTGTCAGACGAGGGAGTTGGGGTTTGTAACAAACTGATCCAATTACTTGCCAATGGAATGAAAAAAGAAAAAGTTGAATCACCGACTATTGTCTTGTATCATTTTTTGGAAGAGAGTGGGTATCTGTCTTATCTCGCTCATGAGGAAGCCCAAGCAAATAGGGCAGTCATCCGACAAATATATCAATTGAAGCAATTTTTGGACTATATAAACAAATATGAACAGACTGTTCCAGGAGCCCATGTAGCAGGTTTTATTGAACATTATGAATATTTGCAAGAGGCAGGGGATGATGGCAAACTGTATCAAGCAGTTGATACCCCTGATTCACTCAATGTGATGACAATTCATGCTTCCAAGGGAATGGAATTCAAGTATGTTTTTATGGTAAATATGGTAGAACAAAGATTTCCAGCTCGTTCTCGTGGGGACGCTATTGAAATTCCTTTACCACTTATCAAAGAACAACTTCCAGAAGGTGATAGTCATTATCAAGAAGAGCGAAGATTATTTTATGTAGGGATTACTCGGGCCAAAGAAAAATTATTTTTTATCAGCGCTGATAATTATGGTGGAGTTAGAAATAGAAAATTAAGTAGATTTTTGGATGAGTTGGGTTATAAAGCGGTTGATAGTGAGAATAATATTGAAACAAAAAATATATTAGATAAAAAAGAAAAAAACGAAGAAGAAACAAAAAAAGAAATGGTTTATACATTGCCAAAGACTTTTTCATTTTCACAAATACAGTCATATGAAAATTGTCCTTATCAATATAAATTGGCGAATATCATAAAACTCCCAGCAAAAAATTCACCTTATTTTACATTTGGAAATACAATTCATAATACTCTTCAAGAATTTTATAAACGAATACAAACTTTAAATAATGCTACACAAGAATCATTATTTAGTGTATCAACTACCAAAGATAAATCACCAAAAGGGACTAAAGTTCCTAGTGTAAAAGAATTAATAGAAATTTATGATAGTAAATGGAGTGATGACTGGTATATCAACAAAAAACAAAGAGAAGATTATTATCAAGAAGGAATAAAATTATTAAATAAATTTTATAAAGATAATGATGAAAAGTGGACTATACCAATTTTCCTTGAATGTGGTTTCAAATTAAAAATTGGTGATTATTTATTGTCTGGTAGAATTGATAGGATAGATAAACTTGATGATGGTACACTTGAAATTATTGATTATAAAACTGGCGCAAGTAAAGAGAAAATTATCGGAGACGACAAGAATCAATTGCTTATATACCAAATAGTTGCAGAGACTGTTCCAGAATATAGAAATATAGGCAAAACCAGTAAATTGACTTATTATTATGTCAAAGATGGTATCAAGACTGATTTTATTGGCAAACCTACAGAAATTGAAAAATTGAGAGAAAAAATTGAAGATACTATTGATAATATTCACCAGCGTAATTTTGAGGCAACACCTAGTAAGCATGTCTGTGGAAATTGTAGTTTTAAGGATATTTGTGAATTTAGGATATAAAATATTATAAAATTTAATGAATTATTGTGAGTATAAAATTATTTGTAGCTGTTAAAGCATTTATAAATTATAATGGAAGAATTTTGATATTGAAGGAGTCTTCTAAATATAAAGATGGCACTAATGTTGGGCGTTATGATGTTGTTGGTGGAAGAGTAAAGCCTGGACAGAGATTTGATGAAAGCTTGATTCGTGAAATTGAGGAAGAAACTGGGTTGATTGTAAAAATTGGTAATCCGTTTTACGTAGGGGAGTGGAGGCCAATAGTTCGTGGTGAGCAATGGCAAATAGTTGGTACTTTTTTTGAATGTCTGTCTGATTCTAGTGATGTTAAGCTCAGTAATGACCATGAAGATTTTAAATGGATTGACCCAAAAGATTATAATAAGTATTTGATAATTGAAAATTTAGTACCCGCCTTTAAAAATTATTTGGATAAATTGAGTAATTAATTAATAACTGTAGGTTATTGTAACTATTATTGATAATATGTATAATAATCATTATATAATATATATAAATATATGCAATTTAAAAAATTAGTGAGGGACAAAATACCAGATGTAATAGAGCAAAATGGAAGGACACCAATATATCACGTAGCTGATAATGCTGAATTTGAAACTGAATTGATAAAAAAGTTGCGTGAGGAAGTCAATGAATATATAGAAAATCAAACTCCAGAAGAAATGATTGATATTTTGGAAGTTATTATTGCAATTTATGGTGTGAAAAATTATGATAAGGATAAATTGGAGGAGTTGAGAGTCAAAAAACTTCAAGATAGGGGTGGTTTTTTTGGTAGAATTATCTTAGATGAAACAAAATAGTATGCAAAAAATCGCAATAATTGGTGCTGGTGCTTTTGGTTTTGCGATGGCAAAGATAATCGGTGATAAACATTCCGATAAAGAGATATTTATTTTTGATATTCAAAAAGATTATATCAATCATATTGCAGAAACTAGAAAGCATCCAGTATTCCACACAAAAACTAAATTATCAAATAATATAGTCGCTTCTCACTTGTTGAGTGAAACCGTAGAGAATGCTGATATGGTGTTGTTGGCGATTTCTTCTGTATATGTTAGAGGTGTGATCAATAATATTAAACCAATGTTAAAACAAGGGGTAATTTTGTTGAATATTGCCAAAGGTTTGGAGCAAAAATCTAATTTAATAATTTCGGAAGTAATAAAATCAGAACTTAAAAATTTTAAATTGAAATATTATATTTGCTCTTTGTCTGGTGGTATGATTGCCAGTGAAGTTACAAAGTTAAATCCGCTTTGCGCAGAAGTTGCTTGTGAAAAAATTGCTATTGCCAAGAAAGTTTCTAATTTTATTGAGAACAAAAATTTGAGATTGGATGTGACTACAGATATAGTTGGAGTTGAATTAGCTGGGGCTTTAAAGAATGTGATTGCGATTGGTGCGGGGATTTTTGATGGACTTAGATTTGGTGAGAGCTCAAAGTCAGCTTTTATATCATTCGCTTCAAGAGATGCGCAAAAATTGGCTTTTGCGATGGGGGCAAAAAAGAAAACATTTGAATCTGGTAGTCAGGCTTGGTTTGGTGATTTGATGACTACTTGTTTTGGAATGTCTAGAAATCGGGCATTTGGTGAAATGATTGGTAAAACTGGAGATGTTACCAAAGCTATCGATACAATGCTTGATCAGAAAATAACTGTAGAAGGTTTTAGAACTGCAAAGGTTGCATATAATATTGCCAAGAGAAAAAAACTTGATTTGCCATTTATTACAATGATATACAAGGTACTTTACAAAAAAATGCCAGTTCAAAAATTTGTTCATGATTTTATTGGCAATTGTTAAATCTATTTAATTATTTTATTTTAGGTGCTATACTAAAAATAGATAATTATACAACAACATGTCATTTGTTCCATTGGGTGATACCTTACACAAAGATATAAAGAATAGAAGTCAACTTAAAAATCAAGTTGAGGCTTCTCAAATTTTAGAATTTGCCAGTATTGCATTAGTAGATTTACTTGGCAAGGAACAGGCCTATCACGCTAGGCCACTTTTTTTGAAAAATAGAACTTTGACAATATCATGCGCTACTACCAATGTCGCCCAAGAAATTCGTAATAATCAAGCAGAAATTGTTGATAAAATTAATATAAAATTGGGAAAAAAAGAAGTAGATTCTATCAGATATTTGGCTTAAAATTAGACTTGTAAAAAATGAGTATACATAGTAAAATGATAGTATAAGTATCATTTTATGAATTTAAGGCAATATTTAATAATAATGGTGTTAGGGACAGTATTATGCTGGATTTCTCTTTTTTTTGTTTTAGTTAATATTGATCCTTTTGAGGCCAATTTTGTTAGTTTTGCATTTTTTTATGTTAGTGTCTTTTTGGCAATGATTGGTACCTTTTCAATAATATTGTTTTTATTTTACAGAGGTATAAAAAAGGCTACAACGCCAATGTATTATCAAGTGCAAAAAAGTTTTAGAGATAGTATAGTGGTGGCTATTTTTTTGACGGTATTATTATATTTGCAAGGTAGTGGACTTATAAATACTTGGAATTTTTTAATTTTGATCTTAGCAACAATTTCATTATCTATTTTTCTTATATTCAATAATAAAGCTAATACAGCATAAATTATGAGACAGTCAAAATTATTTACAAAAACAAGCAAAGAAACACCAAAGGATGAAGTCAGCACAAATGCACAGCTATTAATAAGAGCTGGTTTTGTTGATAAGTTGATGGCTGGAGTTTATTCATATTTGCCACTTGGTTTGCGAGTGCTTACAAAGATTCAAAATATTGTGAGAGAAGAAATGAATAATATTGGTGGGCAGGAGATTCTGATGCCAGCGCTTCACCCAAAAGATTTGTATGACAAAACTGGTCGTTGGGACAAAATTGATGTGCTTTTCAAAATGGAAGGGGTTGGGGACAAAATATATGCCTTAGGTTCTACTCATGAAGAAGTAGTAACGCCACTTGTACAAAAGTTTGTTAAATCACACAAAGATTTGCCATTGTCGGTTTATCAAATACAAGATAAATTTCGTAATGAACCTAGAGCCAAGTCTGGACTTTTGCGTGGGCGGGAGTTCAATATGAAAGATATGTATAGTTTTCACAAAGATGAAGCAGATTTTCTAGATTATTACGAAAAATCAAAAGTAGCTTATTTAAATATTTTCAAAAGATGTGGACTAGACGCAATTATAGCTGAAGCTGATGGTGGTTCATTTACAGACAAACTCACTCATGAATTTCAAGTTTTTACAGAAAATGGTGAGGATATAATTTTTAGTTGTAACAATTGTCATACTCATAGAAATGCTGAAATTGTCAAAGACAAACAATGTGAAACTTGTGGTGGAGACTTAGAAAAGAATAAAGCTATAGAGGTAGGCAATATTTTTCCATTAGAAAGTAGATTTTCTGATTCATTCAAGTTTACTTATCTAAACAAAGAAGGCAAAGCCCAACCAATTTTGATGGGTTGTTATGGTATTGGACCATCTAGAGTTATGGGAGCGGTAGTTGAAATTAATCACGATGACAATGGTATAATTTGGCCAGAATCAATTGCGCCATACTCGGTTCATTTGATTTCATTGTGTAGTGAAAGCGGTGATATAAAGAAAGCCGATGAATTGTATGATAGCTTGACAAGTCAAGGCGTAGAGGTGTTATATGATGATAGAGTTGAAGTAAGAGCAGGCCAGAAATTTGCTGATAGTGATTTGATAGGTATTCCCCAGAGATTAGTCATCAGTCCAAAAACATTGGTTGGGGATTCAATTGAAGTAAGAGATAGAGAAACAGGCGAGGAAACAATAGTAAAGATTAAAGATTATGTTCAATAAATTATTCGGAAAGTTTAGTAAAGACATTGGTATTGACCTTGGAACGGCCAATATTCTTGTTTATGTCAAAGATAAAGGGATTGTGATCAATGAACCATCAGTTGTGGCGCTCAATACTAGGACAAATCAGATTCTTTCGGTGGGTTCTGAAGCAAAAAATATGCTTGGAAAAACACCCCCACATATTATTGTTTCAAAACCACTGACAAATGGAATAATTTCTGATTATGAAGTGGTAGAAAAGATGCTAAAATTTTTTATTGATAAGGTTCATGATGAAGGATTCAATTTTATTGCTAGACCTAGAGTTATTATCAGTGTACCACTTGAAATCACTGAAGTAGAAATAAAAGCAGTAGAAGATGTATTGATGGCTACTGGGGCCAGAGAAGTTAATGTCGTAGAATCATCAATGGCAGCCGCTATTGGAGCTCGTATGCCGATTGAAAGTCCGATTGGTAATATGATTGTATCTATTGGCGCTGGCAATACTGAAGTCAGTGTTATTTCATTGAGTGGAATCGTAGTCTGGAAGTCTAGCAAGGTAGCAGGGGATGAAATGAATAGAAATATTATGCAATATGCTCGTGAAGTATTTAATTTGTTGATTGGTGAATCTCAGGCTGAACAAATAAAAATCAAAGTCGGATCAGTGGTTGAAGGTAATGAAAAAATTGAATTTCCATTACGCGGGCGAGATGTAGTTACTGGATTGCCTCGGGAAGTGATGATGACAGATGCTCATATTCGCGAAGCACTGGGACGATCCGTCCAGAATATCGTAGAATTGATCAAAACTACGCTTGAGATGACACCACCTGAGTTAACAGCAGATATTCATGAAAGAGGTTTACTCTTGACTGGTGGTGGCGCATTATTGCGTGGACTAGATACTATCATAGCCAAAGCGGCTGAAATTCCCGTGAGGATTACGGATGATCCAATGAGTTCTGTTGTGAGAGGTTCTGGACATTTGCTTGATGATGATAATTTGCTCAAAGTAGTTAAATTACCTTCTGCACGTAATAGAAAAAACTAATATTATATGAAGCGTAGAAATATTTTGGTAATTTTCTTTGCAATTTTTATAATTATATTATTACATTATTTTGGTGTTACAATTTGGTTAGACAATAAAATAAGAAGTTTGTTCAATTTGAGTTCTTCAGCTGTATATAATATCAGTACAAAATATAATAATAATTTAGAATTTGAATCTACTGATGAATTAAAAAAAGAATATTTAGAATTGATTGAAAAATATAATAATAATGTTGTTGACAAAACTCAATTGACTTTATTAACTGAAGAAAATGATAATCTACGAGAACAATTAAACTTTCTTGATAAAGAAACAATATCTATCGGCGCTGATGTTATATCCAGAAGTACTGATGTGCTTCGTAACACTATTGTCATCAATCGTGGTTTAGAAGATGGTGTATTGATGGATTTGCCGGTGATTACTGGTAGAGGGTTTTATATCGGAAAAATAAAAAGAGTTGATTCCAATAGCTCTGTTGTGCAGTTGATCAGTGATCAATATAGCCGAGTCGCTTCAACAGTCTTGAATAAAGAAAAAAGTATTGGTGTGGTGGAAGGTGGTTTTGGATTGAGTTTGCAAATGAATTTGATCCCTCAAAACGAGTATATTAGTGTGGGCGAAGATGTGATTACTTCAGGTCTAGAAGAAAATATTCCGTATGGTTTAATATTGGGGCATATTGATATCGTTGAAAAAGAACCATATCAACCATTTCAAAAAGCGCTCCTTAGCCCATATGTTAATTTAAACAAAATACAAACTGTTTCGGTTTTGTTAACCTTGTAATTGTATGCAGACAATATTGACAATAACAAAAACTATACTGTCTGTAATTTTACTTTTGTTTTTTCATTTTATTATTGCATTTTTTTTACCAAATCCTGTCAACACTATCAATATATTTTTTATATACTTTGTATTATTTATCATTGGCTGGGAAAAAAGTATAGTCATTTGGATTGCTTTTTTTATTTTTTATATATTTGAATTGTATTCTGTTGTTCCATTGGGTTTTATAATTGTTCCGGGTATTATTAGTGTGATGACGATATATTTACTGTATGTGAATGTTTTTACAAATAGATCATGGTTTACTAGTTTTATAATGGTAGTGATTGCAATATCAATAAATAGATTGTTGTATCTTTTTTTGGTGTATGTATTAAATTATGCATCAGGAATTTCTAGTATAGTGATTAAGAATTTTTTTATTGATTTGTTTTGGGAATTGGTGTTAACATCAGTGATTTCCAGCCTATTATTTTATTTATTATCAAAAAAATACAATAGATTCAGTCGAGATAAGGTAAATATGATATTATGAAATCATCAATATTTAAAAAATTTACAGGTAAGATTTTCTCTAACAATAGTATTTATAATGCATATGACGATAGTGTAATTTTTGAAACAGCTTCAGGCAAGCAAATCGCCACGCCCATTGGCAAAACTCATATTGGCACAAATTTTACCAAAAAAAAAGCAAATTTGTTTATTTTTTTTGTTATAGCAACTGTATTCATTATAGTGGCTCGCCTCTATTATCTGCAGATTTTTCAGGGTTCTCAATATCTGAATATCGCCAAAGGCAATAGAGAAAAAAAGATTCCAATTGTTTCAGAAAGGGGACACATATTGGATAGAAATGGTGTTCAACTGACAGAAAATATTCCAAATTTTTCATTAGCTTTGACACCATCAGAATTGCCAGATAATAAAGCAGATTTAGACAAAGTAGTTTCTAAATTGGCTGTGATCACCAGTAGCACAGAATCAGATATATTTGATACACTCAATGAATTTTCTGATTATCTTTATGAATCAATCATAATCAAAGAGGATTTGGATTATGATACAGCCTTATCAATCCAGATAAAATCGGCTGATTTACCGGGATTGTATATACAAAGAGGTAGTAAGAGACTATATACCTATGTCAATTTAGATGAAAGAAGTTCAATGGCGCATATCATAGGCTATTTGGGTAAACTAGATAGAAAACAATTAGACGCTTTTTATGAGCTGGGTTATTTGCCATCAGATATAGCTGGTCAAACAGGTATTGAAAAACAATATGAAAAACTTTTGAGAGGGGTATATGGTGAAATTGTTTATGAAGTGGATGCATTGGGTCATGAACAAAATGTATTATCAGAAACTGCGCCAAAGTCTGGAGATCATATCAAATTGACGATTGACTTGAATATTCAAAAAAAACTTGAAGAAATTTTACAAAAAAATCTAGATGCTAACAAAAAAAAGAGAGGCTCGGCCGTAGTTATGAATCCCAAAAATGGTGAAATCCTGGCATTAGTCAGTTTGCCGACATACAACAACAATGATTTTTCTGGTGGAATTGATTTTGAAACTTACAAAAAATATACAGAAGACAAAGACAATCCATTGTTCAATAGAGCCGTAGCGGGATCATATCCATCGGGATCAACCATAAAGCCAGCAATTGCTGTCTCAGCCCTTGAAGATGGGATAATAACCAAAAATACATCTTTTTTGAGTGTCGGTGGTATCAGTGTTGATCCTTGGTTTTTTCCGGATTGGCAAGCAGGCGGACACGGTAGAACCAATGTCAGATATTCATTGGCATGGTCGGTAAATACTTTTTATTACTATATCGGCGGAGGTTATGAGAATTTTACTGGTCTGGGGATTGATAAAATAAAAGAATATTTGAATCTTTTTGGTTTTGGAAAAAAATTAGGCATTGATTTACCAGGTGAGAATAGTGGATTTTTGCCAAGCAAAGAATGGAAAGAAGAAGTCAAAAAGGAAAAATGGTATATAGGGGACACCTACAATGTATCTATTGGACAAGGTGATGTTTTGGTAACACCACTACAAATTGCCAGTATGACCGCCACTATTGCCAATGGGGGCACGTTTTATAAGCCAAAACTTTTGAAAAGTATTGTAGACAGTGATTATCTAGAAGAAAAAACACAAGAAAAAGAAATTATTTTGAAAGATTTTATCCAAAAAGACCATTTGAAAACTGTACGAGAGGGGATGAGGGATTGTGTGGTGTATGGATCATGCCGAAGATTGGCATCGTCCCCAATAGAAACCGCCGGCAAAACAGGTACAGCTCAATGGAGTAGTAACAATGATCCACATTCTTGGTACACATCATTTGCTCCCTATGATGATCCATCAGTAGTTTTGACAGTTTTGATTGAAGAAGGGGCCGGAGAAAGTAGCTCAGCCGTACCAGTGGCCGATGAGTTTTATAGGTGGTGGTATTATTATTGATTTGTGTTGTCGGTATGATATAATAAATTTAATAATAAAATTATACCATATATTCGTTAAATACACCAAATTAAGTATATTTAATGAATTGTTTGCGTATAATCACTAGTTGTATAAAATGCCTCCGCTCCGCTACGTCATTTTATACAACGGCGCGCGGTGCCCGTTGTTGTATGCTGTGTCTCCGCTTCGCTACGGCACATCATACAACAACGGCTATACGAAATCACCCGTACGCCAGTCTTGCGAGACTGACTCCCGGGTGACTTCGCATAGCCGCGCGCCGTTATGTGAAATAAAATTCTTTCTTTTTTCTTTTTTAAATTTGCTTTTTTATAATAAGGAAAAATAAGTTTTTTTATCTATTTATATAGGGGTAATAAGGTGTTTTTTCTGCCCACAAAGGGGCAGCAAAAAACGATTTCTATTTTAGATTTTTTTGAGGTATAATAGAGGAAACTTTTAAAAATATAACTACAAAATATGACACAAGATATTCTAAGCAAAAAAGAAGCTATAAGATCTATTGTTCACGCGTCAGTTGAATCTTTCGCAGTTGGATTTCAAGGAAGACACGAGGGCGAGCTAGAAGATCCGTCAGGAACGCTAAACATGAAAATTCATAATGTTTTTATTGCGGTTCTTGGTCCAGAAATACAATATTACACTGCTTTAGTGCGATCGCTTGATAGCTCTTTGGGTAATATGCTGGAAAAAATGGCTATCAACATTGCAAAATTAACATACGAAGTTAAGCAAAATGTTGAGGGGCCACTTAGCCTGAAACAAACCCAAGACATGGCGGAATTGTTAGAAAAATATAAACGCAGAGAAATAACTCCGCCCACGGCGGAAGATTATCAGTTTTTGCGTGTTAAGCCCGAAGATCAATCACTCGTAACAAAGAGACATGATAGCGATTACTATTTGATTGATAAAGAAACAGGCGATAATTTTTTGATTGAGTTAAAAATTGGTGGCGATTTAGACAATAAAAAAGCTAGATCAGAAAAGGAAGCTCTGCTGGAGCAATTTGCAATTTTATCAAATACATTGCCACAAGATACGAAAATACAAATGTTTTTTGCAACCGCATATAATCGTTTCGGCGAGGGAAAACCATGGAAACAAGAACGGGTCAGACAATTTTTTTCAGACGATGAGCTTTTAATCGGAAAAGATTTTTGGGATTTTGTATGCAAATCAGATGAAGGATATAAAATTGTACTTGATGCTTACAAAGAAAAAGCCGATCTAATTAAAAAATCTCTAGATTCAATCAAAAAAACTTATCTTGGATAATTTATGAATTCACTTATTAAATGGCCTGGTGGAAAATCTAAAGAGTATGAGCAAATTAAAAATCTCATACCAAAACACACTCGATATATCGAGCCGTTTTTTGGTGGCGGTGCAATATTTTTTAAACTTCAACCAAAAAAAGCTATAATAAATGATATTTGTGCAGAGTTAATTGAATTTTATCGTTTTATTAAAGGTGAAAATGATAAAAAAGAATTTAAAAAATGCCTGTATGATTATGTTGATAACTGGGAAAAAATTCCAAAGTATATAGGTATTTTTGAAAATGATTTTATTAAACTGTACGAAGAGTACAAAGATGATAAAAAAACAGAAAAAGAAGTTAAAGAAATAATAACTAAAAAACTCAAAGCAAAAGAGGATCAATTTAATGGTTTGTTTTCGAAAAATTTTGCCCTTGACCCAAATAATTTACTTGAAGAAGTAATTAAAAATTTAATTTCAAAAATTAGCAGAACTAAAAAAATTGAAAAGGATCGTGGCAAATTGCCAGACGGCGATTTGCACAAAAATATTGAAACAGCTTTTAGGAGCGGTTTTTATATGCACTTTCGAGATGTAATGAATAAAAATGGTTCAAAATACAAAACATCTTTAGCAAAAAAAATCTCAAATTATTATTTTATAAGAGAGTTTTGCTATGCCTCAATGTTTAGATTTAATGCCAATGGTGATTTCAACATTCCCTATGGCGGTATTGCATACAACAACAAAGATTTTAGAAGTAAAGTAGATTATATACTTAGTGAAGAAGTTGAAAAAGTTTTTAAAGATACAAAAATTTTAAATACTGATTTTGAAAAAATACTTTCTCAAAAAGATTTGAATAAAAATGATTTTATTTTTCTTGATCCACCTTACGATACTGATTTTAGTGATTATGAAAAAGCAGTTTTTGATAAAAAAGATCAAGAAAGATTGGCGAAATGTTTATATAGCACAAAAGCTAACTTCATTTTAATTATCAAAAAAACTACTTTTATTTATAATTTATACAAAAATAAAAAAGGAATAAAAGTTGATAGTTTTGAAAAAACATATCTCTATAATATGAAAGGCAGGAATGATAGAGAAGTTGAACACCTTGTTATTTATAATTTCTAGCCAGATGCAAAAATATATAAACAAAGTAATTTATGGCGATTGTCTAGAAATACTAAAAGAATTTCCCGACAATTCTATTGATTTGATTTTTGCGGATCCGCCATATTTTTTGCAACTCCCAAAAGGTAAAAGATTAAAAAGAGCCAACGGCACTGAAGTTATTCCAGTTGATGATGAATGGGATAAATTTGAAAGCTATGCGGACTATGATAATTTTACAAAAAATTGGCTTGCCGAATGTCAAAGAATTGTAAAACCAACAGGAACAATTTGGGTTATCGGAATGTATCACAATATTTTTCGCGTAGGCACAATTATGCAGGATTTAGGAATTTGGTTTTTGAATGATGTGATTTGGGTCAAAACTGACGCACTGCCAAATCTTAACGGACGAAGATTTACGAATAACCACGAAACTTTGATTTGGGCTGTAAAAGATAAGAATTGCAAGAGCTACACATTTAACTACGAGCAAATGAAAATAATGAACGGCGGGAAGCAAATGAAAGATACGGATTGGGTTTTTGGTTTATGCAGAGGGAATGAAAGACTAAAAGACGAAAATGGCATAAAAGCACATCCAACACAAAAACCACTCAAGCTAATTCAACAAGTTTTATTAGCAGCAAGCAGAAAAGACGACATTGTCTTAGATCCTTTTTTAGGAAGCGGTACAACCGCTTTTGTTGCAAAAGCATTGGGCAGAAATTGGATAGGAATTGAAAAAGAGAAGAAATATGTTGATATTTCTAAAAAAAGATTAAACATATAATAATTTGAAAATGGCCAAGGAAGAAACTAACAAATTATCAATTTACTTAATCAAAGCTGAATACATAAACGCTGAGGATATTTTTAAAAATTTCGACCAATTACAGAAGGAAGTAATTACGGACATAGGAATCTTTTATTATGGAGCGTCTCATGTATCTGCACCGAGCTGGGTAAAAAAATTTTTTGACGAATACTTTGAAAATAGCTTTAAGGATGAGAATGATAAAGAAAAATTAAAAATCTTTACCGCTAGTTCAAAAGCTGCGTTCATAGCTTCATCTGAAAATAAAATATTTGTTATAACTTTTGGATATGGTCACACTATGCTAAATCCTGGGGTATGGGAAGAAAGATTCGGACTAAAGGTTGCTTTAAATGTCATCGATTCAGACAATCTTAGAGGCATTGATAAAAAAAATATGTCCGTTACGCCCAAGCTCTCGAAAGAACAAATAACGAAAGATGGAACATTTGCCGATTTTGGCATTGATATTGAGCAAGATTTAATTCAAGGAATAACAGGAAAATCGAAAAATGAAGCATTTGGTCAAACTGTGACGGGCAAAGATGCCCTAAGTGTTTCTGTAAAAATAAACATCGCCAACATTAAACCATTTTTGAAAACTTGTTATCAAATGTATCAAAGTCAGGATTATAAAAAAGACTTTGGCTGGATCGATCAGGTTTCGGAAATTAAAACCCCGAAATTAATTCAAGAATTAGACGACGAGCTTATAATCAAAATAAAAAATAATAATTTTGATAAAACATGGATGGCTATCCCTGAGATTGTTCCATGGGAAGATGTTTCTGAGTTTAAAAACAAAAAAAATTCTTTTGGTGATGATATTGATTTAGAATCTTTTTTAAGTTTTCTTTCAGAAGAAGACAAAAATAATTTATCTTTAAAAATTTTAAATAATAATTTAATAGATTGCATAAGCGCAAGTAGCGATGATATTATGAGATCATGGAAGGCCTATAATTGCTTATATTGTGAAATTAGTAAAGGTAGCGAAACATTCATATTAAGCAATGGCAAATGGTATCAAGTTGAAAAAAGCTTTGCAGAACAAATTTTTAAAGATTTCGATGATTTTAAAAAGCAAATTTCTGGAATCTCTCTACCAAAATGTAAACAAGGTGAATATGAAAATATATACAATGAAAGAATAGCCAAGGAACTTAGTATTTGCAATATGGACAGGAAGACCATAAGCCATGGCGGAGCAAATCAAAAAATCGAATTTTGTGATTTGCTAACAGTTGATAAAAAGCTAGTTCATGTAAAGCACTATGGTGCTTCTTCTGTATTGAGCCATTTATTTTCACAAGGATTAGTTTCTGGAGAATTATTTTTATCCGATATAGAATTTAGGAAAAAATTAAATGATGAGTTGCCAATGGGTCATAAATTTTCAGATACAACAGTAAAGCCAACTGCATCTGATTATGAAATAATCTTTGCTATCATAAGTAAGTCAAAAAACGATTTAGATATTCCATTTTTCAGTAAAGTAAACATTAGAAATGCAAAAAGCAAATTAGAATTATTTGGCTACAAAGTTTCAATTTTAAAAATTGAAACGGAATAAAAAAACCAATAAGGAGTTTTTGATTTTGGGCATTCACCCCTTACCCCTCTGCCCAAAATCAAAAACAAAAAAACTTATTTATCATTTAGAATAAAAGCAAATTTAAAAAAGAAAAAAGAAAGAATTTTACATCACATAACAAGGCATATCCGGTTCAAAAATTTTGCACTTTATAATAAATTAAGGAAAGCAAAATTTTCTCTCCCAAATTTTTCTTACGCTACGCTTCAGAAAAACTTCGGATATGCCTAACGTTGTGTAAAATGCCTCCGCTCCGCTACGACATTTTACACAACGGCGCGCGGTTCCCGTTGTTGCATGCTGTGTTTCCGCTCCGCTACAGCACATCACACAACAACGGCTATACGAAATCACCCGTACGCCAGTCTTGCGAGACTGACTCCCGGGTGACTTCGCATAGCCGCGCGCCGTTATATAAAAATTTCAAATTATGCAGGAATACAAAATATTTCCAAATTACAAGGAAAAAAGATATTTTTATCCTATTAAAAAACCGGCTATTTTTGTTGGAATTTTTTTTGTATTAACTTTAATTTCATCTAAGATTGCTTCTCAGAGAGAAGAGCTTATTTTTAGTATTCTTATATTTGTTTCCTGTATAAAGTTATATTTCGTATCAAATAAATATAAGTATTCATTAACGGTAGATTCTGCTAAACTAAATTTTAGTGGAAGATACAAAGATAAAATTATTGATAATATAGATTGGCAAAAAAAATCTATAAAAAATATTTATCATACTGATGATATACACAAAAAAGCGATGCTCCTAACTCTGGAATTTTTAAACGGTACGTTTGAACAAATAACTTTTTTAAGCCATGAATACCACATATTAATAAAAACATTGGAAAATTATAATTATCCAGTGGTATATTTAAAAAATAAAGACTTACAAAAAAAGAACCTTGAAGAAGAAAAAAATAGAATTAAACTCATGATTATGGTCGTTATTTTTGGTATAATTATGATTCTTTTTTCCTCTGTAATAACAATAATTAAATTTTTTTAATCAAGATAATTTTAAATCTTCATATAACAAAGTATGTAAGGTTTGTTGTTACACACTCTCCACAATTTAGCACATCTTATTGAATTTTTAAAAGGAATGTGCGAAACTTCTTATATACATAAACGTTGTGTGTAATTAATTTCCTTTGCCTATCGCTAACTTTATATAATTCTTCTAATCAGTAAATAATATGAATCAAGAAACTGTAATTCAAAAAACCATAGATTTAGTAAAAGAAGTTTTATCTGATGCCGAAGGCGGTCATGATTGGTGGCACATTTATCGTGTTTGGAAATTATCTAAACATATTGCTCAAACTGAAGATGTTGATAATTTCGTAGTTGAACTTGGAGCATTACTTCATGACATTGCTGATTCTAAATTTCATGATGGAGATGAGGAAGTAGGTCCTCGCAAAGCAAGAGAATTTTTGAGTTCTTTAAATGTTGAAGAAGATGTGATTACTCATGTCGAAAATATCATTTCAAACATTTCATTCAAAGGTGGAAAACATACTCAAAAATTCAAATCTCCTGAACTTGATGTTATTCAAGATGCAGACAGATTAGATGCAATGGGTGCAACAGGTGTTGCGAGGACATTCAATTATGGAGGACATAAAGGTAGAGAAATTTATAATCCTGAAATCAAACCAAATTTAAATATGACTAAAGAAGAATACAAAAACAGCAATGCTCCAACACTCAATCATTTTTATGAAAAACTTCTTTTACTAAAAGACAGAATGAATACTAATACTGGAAAATCTATGGCTGAACACAGACACAAATATATGGAACAGTTTCTTGATGAATTCTATAAAGAATGGAACGGCGAATTGTAACGGCAAAGGAAATTAACTTCTACGCTTCGCTCCACCCATATCGCTAACGCAACATCGCACACATGCGAACGTTCAGCAAAGTTGTTCCGCTCCACTACACAACTTCGCTGAACACGGATTAACTATTTAAAGCAATGTACTACTTTATAAGTATTTATCTACTTGTAGATACCATCTTGCTCTCATTATACGAGGTGTGCTTAAAGGTGATCCTGCCATATATTTAGTTGTTCATTTAAGAGTTAACATTAGTCACTCTTATACTATCAGATTGTCACCCCTAGATGTTAACTGTACAGCAACTAGCTTTTATTTTTATTTTAAGCTATAATGTTTTTTTACAATAAAAAAAGTAGTTTATGATTAAATTAAATTATAAAAAAATACAAGAAAATTGGAAATCAGGAATAACAGTAAGTATGATTAGTGTCCCACTAGCTTTAGCGTTGGCTATAACCTCAGGGGCGACTCCTACACAGGGAATAATCACCGCATTTTGGGCAGGTTTATTAGGGGCAATTTTCGGAGGAAGTCATTTTAATGTCATAGGACCAACAGGTGCACTTGCTGGGATACTTATATCTTATTCTTTATCACATGGTTATGAAACATTGCCTCTCATTGCTATTTTGTCAGGAATAATAATAATGTTTGCTTATTTTTTTCATTTGGACAAATACATCATTTTTATACCAAAATCAGTAGTCCATGGATTTACATTGGGTGTCGCAATGATTATTGGTGTAGGACAACTGGATAATATTTTAGGAATAAATGATATTGAAAAAAGTGAACATTTCATCGTGAATATAATCAACATATTGCAAAATATAGAGAAAGCACACTATGGCATTTTTGTTTTATTTATTATTTCTACTGTCTTTATTATTATTTGGAATAAAAAATTTCCAAAAATACCAGGTGGAGCAATTATTGTTTTTTTTAGTATAGTGATAATGATGCTATTACCAGCTATGGGTTATACTCCTTCTTTAGTTACCCTTGCCGACAAATATCCAAATATACAGGCCACTTTATTTGAAAATACATTGTTTCATTTTAATTGGAGTATTATTGCTTCAAAAGAAGTATGGATATTAGCTATCACGACATCAATTATTGCTATACTAGAGACTTTACTTTCTGGTCAAATTGCTGATAATCTTAGTGGTACAAAATTTAATCGAAGAAAAGAAATGTTGGGTTTGTCTATTGCTAATATTGGTTCTGGGATTATGGGTGGTATTCCAGCTACCGCAGCTTTAGCAAGGACTGCGCTTAATATAAAAAGTGGAGCAAATCATAAGACATCAGCAATTATTAATGCTCTGTTTATAGCTATAATTACTTTTTTTATTTTGGGATATTTTAAACTTTTACCGATGGTTATAATTGCTTCAATGCTAGTAGTTGTTGCCATTGGAATGGTTGAAAAAAGACACTTTATACATCTTATTGAAAATGAAAAGATTGCTTTTTTTCTTTCCATTTTAGTTGCTATTCTTGTTGTAGTAGAAGACCCAATATTCGGAATATTAGTAGGTACTGTAATTGCATTATTGATTTTTATAAACAAACTTGCTTATGGACAGACTGAAGTTCTTTTGTGGAAAAATGGAAAAATGACTGAGGTATTGTTGAAAAATGATTTTCTCAAAAAAGAAGTGATTGATTCGGATATTGTTGTATACAAAATTTCAGGATCACTTACTTATGTAAACATGCCGGCTCATTTAGAAGCTGTACAAAAAATTCAAAATAATAATTATGTAATTATTTCTCTTAGACATAGTTTTTATGCGGATATTGATGGTATAGATTATTTGAGTGAAATTGTTGAATTACTCAAAAAAAATAAAAATAAAAAAATCTTACTCACTGGAATCAATAAAGAAATTGAAAAACTTATATACAAAGAACCATTTTATAAAAATAAAGTTATAGAAGGTAAAATTTATAAAAGAACATCAGATGCTATTAATAAAATCTTGAATTAAATAAAGTGATGTTTATAGTTAGGGCATTTTAATTTCTATTCTTATGTGTTATTCCTTAGATTTGTTATATTGTGTAGGCAAATAAATGCCTCATATAAGGGAGCATTAGATAAAACAACAATCTATGTATGGATAAATTTGTTTTTTTGTTATATTATAGAAAGGAAAATATTATGAAAAACAATATGCAAAAAATAACTCCCAATTTGTGGTTTAATGGTAATGCCAAAGAAGCCGTGGACTTTTATGTTTCTGCCTTTACCGATGCCAATATCATCTCAACTTCACATTACCCAAAGAGTAAAGAAGAAGGGCTGGCTGACTTCCAGCTCAATATGGCTGGAAAAGTTTTGACAATTGACTTTGAAATTATGGGTTTTCGTTTTGTAGCCATAAATGCGGGGTCCGAGTTTACTCCCAATCCATCTATATCGTTTACCATATCATGCAAAAGCGCGTATGAAGTTGACGCGCTCTGGCACACTCTTATAATGGGCGGACAAGCGCTTATGGAACTGGGCGAGTATCCGTTCAGTAAGCGTTATGGATGGCTGAACGACAAGTACGGTGTGAGCTGGCAGATCATCGTGCGTGCCGATGGCGTACCTGCCGGACCCATAACCCCAGGGCTCATGTTCACCAAAGAAAATGTCGGTCGGGCGGAAGAAGCCATGAAGTTTTACACTTCAGTCTTTCCAGACTCAAAGATAGAAAGTATTTTCCGCTACGAGAACCAGCCCGGCGAAAAAGACGGCAATATCGCGCACGCGCTTTTTAAACTGTGTGGGCGGGAATTTATCGCGCAGGAAAGCGCAGGACCGCACAAGTTTGTCTTTAACGAGGGAGTGTCGCTTTCAATCAGCTGTAAAGACCAGGAAGAGATTGATTACTACTGGGAGAAACTCACGGCGGAAGGTGGGCAAGAGAGTGTTTGTGGTTGGCTCAAAGACAAATATGGTGTAAGCTGGCAAGTCGCACCATACAATATAGAAGATCTCATGAAGAAGCCAGATGCATTCAAGATCATGATGCAACAAAAGAAAATAATCATTGCCGAATATAAATAGTAGGGTTCTTACTATCTAGTCTATCAACCCGGAGTTTTAAATATTTTTTGGGCAATCATTGCTGGTGTCGCCATTATTAGATTATTTATTTAAAGCATGGAAATATTATATATCTCATTACTCGCAGTCTTTGCCAGTGCCGTGGGTACATTCACTGGTTTTGGTACATCAACCATCATGGTACCGGTTCTTTTATTTTATTTACCATTACCACAAACACTTTTATTGGTGGGTATTATTCATTGGTTTGGTGATATTTGGAAAATATTATTTTTTAAAAAAGGATTTAATTGGAAACTTATACTTACTTTTGGAATTGCAGGAATGGTTGCCAGTTATTTAGGAGCAAGTATCATATTTTCAATATCTGAAAAACTCATTTCACAAATTTTGGGAGGATTTTTAATCGCTTATGTTTTATTTTTATTTCTCAAACCAAAATTCAAAATACCAAATGGGACACTAAACGCATTAAGTGGAGGTGTTTTATCAGGATTTTTTGCAGGTATTTTTGGTGTTGGTGGAGCAATTCGAGGAGTTTTTCTTTCAGCCTTTGATTTACCAAAAGCAGTATATATCTCAACAGCCGGAGCGATTGCGCTTTTTATTGATTCTACACGAATAATCACATATCTATTAAACAATGTGATTTTAGAATGGCAATTTTTTTGGGGATTCTTGTTATTTATTCCAGCTTCCTTTATTGGAGCATGGTTGGCAAAAAAACTTGTTGATCGCATACCTCAAAATAAATTTAGAATAGTAATAGCGATTTTTCTATTTTTGATAGGAATTAAATTCTTGCTATTTTCAAGTTAAAAATTGGTAAAAAATTACGAATATTACGTAAAGTTATATAAAATAATAATCTATAGACAATTTTTTACCCATTTGCTATACTAGATTCATCCCGTTTATCGGGCTTGTTTTCAATTTAAACGATAATGTATTGAAATAGATAAATTAATAATTATATATGACGGATGAAAAAATGACATATTTGAGTCAAGAAAAGTTTGATTCATTGACCAAAGAGCTTGCTGATATCAAAAATGAAGTAATTCCAGCGATTGCAAAAAAAATTGACATGGCCAAGCAAATGGGGGATTTGTCTGAAAATGCCGAGTATCATGCGGCTCGTGAAGAGATGGCTTGGGCCCAGAGTAGAGCCAAAGAAATTAATCATATTTTGGATAATTCTGAGATAGTTTCAAAAGAAAAAAAATCTAGTGATTTTGTGAGTATTGGTTCTAAAATTGAAGTAAAAATCAATGGTCAAGTTCGTGAATATACTATAGTCGGAGCGCAAGAAGCTGATCCACTAGCCAGAAAAATCTCCAATGAGTCTCCATTGGGAGAGGCCTTTATGGGTAAAAAAAAGGGGGACAAAGTAGATGTACATGTGCCATCTGGTATTCAAACCTATACGATTATTAGCATTAATTAAATTTTGATGTATGGAAAATATAAATAAAAAAAATGTAACTGAAGTTAATATAAATGATGAAAGAGAAGTACGGCTTAAAAAATTATCTGAGTTACGTAGTGCTAATATAAATCCATACCCAGCTAGTGCCGATAGAAAAGAAAAAATAGCAGAAGCGCTCAAAAAAAATGAAGGTGAGAGTGTGCAAATTGTTGGCAGAATAATGATGAAAAGAGATATGGGCAAACTTACTTTTTGTCATTTGCAAGATGAAAGCGCTAGAATGCAAATCGTTTTCAAAAAAGATGATATTGGAGAAGAAAGTTATAAATTGTTTACCAAAAAAATTGATTTAGCGGATATTATTTCTGTAAAAGGAGCTAGATTTGTTACACACAAAGGTGAACAGTCTGTATTGGTGAGTGAGTGGTCATTGCTCAGTAAAGCATTGCTTCCATTGCCAGACAAGTTTCATGGTTTGCAAAATGAAGAGTTGCGCTATAGAAAAAGATATTTGGATTTGCTCTTGAATCCTGATTTGAGAGAGGTCTTTTACAAAAAATCAAAGTTCTGGGATGTTACTAGGTCTTTTATGAAAGATAAAGGGTTTTTTGAAGTAGAAACGCCATATTTGGAAGTGACTACTGGTGGAGCTGAAGCAAATCCATTCAAAACTTATCACAGAGATTATGATATGGATGTGTATTTGAGGATTTCTATTGGAGAATTGTGGCAAAAAAGATTAATGGCGGCTGGATATGAAAAAACTTTTGAAATTGGTCGGGTTTTTCGCAATGAAGGATCCAGTCCTGAACATTTGCAAGAATTTACTAATATGGAATTCTATTGGGCGTACAAGAATTACAAAGATGGTATGGCTTTGGTCCAAGAGTTGTATCGTAAAATCGCTATGGAAGTGTTTGGAACAACAAAATTTACTACCAAAGGTTTTGAATATGATTTGGCAGATGAATGGCCTGAAATTGATTATACAGAAGAGGTAAAAAAACAAACTGGAGTAAATATACTTGAAGCGACTGAAGATGAAATGAAAAATACTTTAAAAAAATTGAATGTAAGATATGAAGGTGATAATCGTGAGAGGTTGACTGATACATTGTGGAAATACTGTAGAAAAAATATGTCAGGGCCAGCTTTTTTGGTAAATCATCCAAAATTAGTTTCACCTTTATCCAAACAAAAACCTGAAAATCCATTACTGACTGAAAGATTCCAGATTATTATAGCTGGTAGTGAAGTTGGGAATGGTTTCTCTGAATTAAATGACCCAGTCGAACAAAGAGAAAGATTTGAAAAACAACGAGAATTAATTGAAACTGGTGATGAAGAAGCTATGATGGCAGATTGGGAATTCGTAGAGATGTTAGAGCACGGCATGCCACCTACTTGTGGATTTGGTTTTGGTGAAAGACTTTTTGCTTTTATGATGGACAAGCCATTGAGAGAATGTCAATTATTCCCATTGATGAAGCCAGAATTACACGATTAATATGACACAGAGATCCAAAAAAAAGAAAGTATTAATATTTGGATCTTTTGACTTTTTACATGCGGGTCACTTTCATTTTTTTGAATTTGCTAAAAGTAAAGGTGATAGTGTAATTGTTGTGATAGCGCGTGATAATACTATAGTAAAATTGAAAGGTTCCAAACCATTTCATAGTGAACAGGACAGAAAAAAGATGCTAGAACAAATCAAATATATAGATGAGGTATATCTAGGAGATAAAAAAGATGTTTACAAGATTATAAAAAAAATAAATCCAGATATGATTGTCTTGGGTTATGATCAATCAGCTTTTATTGATAAATTGGATGCCTATATAGCCGAAAATAATTTGATAACCAAGATTATAAGAGCCAAGGCTTATAAGGAAAAAGTTTATAAGTCCAGCAAAATAAAAAAATACTTAAATAAGTTTGTATGATCAGTAAAAAAATTTTGATTGCTACAACAAACAAAGGAAAGTTTGAAGAGATGAAAAAATTTTTGGAAGATTTGCCATTTGAATTTTTAAGTGTAAATGAATTGGAAGAAAAATTTGTAGATCCAGAAGAAACAGAAGAAACTTTACTGGGTAATGCCATACTAAAAGCCAAATATTATGGAGAAAAAACTGGTCTTGTTTCTATTGCTGATGATGGTGGTCTTTTTCTAGATGCGCTTGATGGCTGGCCAGGTGTTAAAAGCGCTAGAATTGCTGATACAGATGAAAAAAGAGTAGCGATGGTACTAGACAAGCTTCAAGATAAAAACAATCGATTAGCCTCATTTAAGGTGAGTTTGGTTGTATATGATCCTCAAACTAAAAATATATTCGCTACAAGTGGTGAAACTAGAGGCGAGATCTTGCAAAAACCATTTGTTGGCGGGATTAATAATTATGCTTATAATCCAATTTTTTATATCTCTGATATGAAAAAAGTTTATGCTGAAATGACATTGCAAGAAAAAAATTCTGTCAGTCACAGAGGCAAGGCTTTGTATAAAATAGCGTCGTATTTGCAACATATGTATACTTCTCGTAATGTAGTAGTGCCATTAGGTATCATAATAAAAGATGGCAAAATTATGTCTACATTGCGCAATGATCCACATAATCCTGAATATCACAAAAAATGGGAATTTCCGGGTGGCTCATTGGAGATGGGTGAAACGATTGAAGAAAACTTAATTAGAGAAACAAAAGAAGAATCTGGTTATGATATAGAAATTGTTTCATCTCTAGACTATATACATGTAGAGGACAGGCCAGATAGAAATTATCAAGTTTGTTTGATACCGTATTTGTGTAAAATTGTTGGTGGAGATGGCAAATTCAATGATCAAGAAGTAGTGGATTTGAAGTTTTTTGATTTGGATGATTTTTTGAATCATGATTTGATACTGGCAAATGACATCATCTATAAAAAAATATTAAATAAAATTAAAAGTTTAGCTAAAAGTCATAATTTATAATATATGTTGGATATAAAATTTATTCGAGAGAATAGTAAGTTAGTCAAAGAAAATAATATTAATAGAAATATAAAAGTTGATATTGATAAATTGTTGGAATTGGATGAAAAAAGAAAAGTAATTTTAAATAATATAGATGAAATGCGCGCCAAAAGAAATGCTGTATCAAAAGTAAAACCAACTGAAGATGAAATAAAAGAAATGAAACAAGTCGGTATTGATATCAAAGGGCTAGAAACTTCATTGAAAGAAATTGATGAAGAGTATTATGATTTGTTGTGCAAAGTGCCTAATTTGAGCCACCCACAGTCTCCAGTCGGATCAGAGGATAAATTTGTGGTTTTGCACAAGCATAAAAATCCACCAGAATTTAATTTTCAGCCAAAAACTCATGATCAGATTATGGAAGATCTCGATATGATTGATTTTGATAGGGGAGTGAAAGTTGCTGGTTCAAAATTTTATTTTGTTAAAAATGATGCAGTGAGATTAAATCAAGCGCTTATAAATTATGGCATGGATATATTAGAAAAATATAATTTTATTTTGATGGAAACTCCAGATTTGGTCAAAGATGATATCTTGGATGGTTCTGGATTCAGTCCACGTGGTGAAGAATCACAAATCTATAAAATTGAAAATTCTGATCTCAATCTTATCGGTACTGCCGAAATTACATTATTAGGTTATCATGCTGATGAGGTGATTGATTTGTCCAATGGACCCAAAAAATACGCTGCTATATCACATTGTTTCAGGACTGAAGCCGGCGCATATGGCAAGACTAACAAAGGTTTGTACAGAGTTCATCAATTTACCAAACTTGAGATGTTTGTATATTGCACTCCAGACCAGAGTGAATCTATGCATCAAGAATTGTTAGAAATTGAAAAAGAAATATGTAATGGTTTGGATTTGCATTATCGTGTTATTGATATACCAACAGGAGATTTGGGTGGGCCAGCTTATAGAAAATATGATATTGAAGCTTGGATGACAATGCAGGGGGAAAATGGTGGTTATGGTGAAGTTACTAGTACCAGCAATTGTACAGATTATCAAGCTAGACGATTGAATATCAAATTTAAAAACGATGCCAATAAAACTGAGTATGTACATACCCTCAATGGAACAGCCGTAGTTTTGAGTAGATTTCCTTTAGCAATTATAGAGAATTATCAAGAAGCTGACGGAAGTGTTTCAATTCCTAAAGTGTTGCAAAAATATATGGGTAAGTCAAAAATAAATAAATAAAATGAATCAAATTAATTTGATAATATTACCGGGTTGGGGAGGTAGTCATGAAACATGGCGAGATTTTATATCTGTCGTAGGAAAGAATTTTGATAATATACAGGTGATTGAATTGCCTTGTTTTGGTTCTACACCTTGTCCGACAGAAGTATGGGGAATAGATGAATATGTTAAATACGTGAAAGAACAAATTAATAAATTAAATTATACTGGCAAGACTGTATTGTTGGGACATTCCTTTGGTGGTCAAATTGCAACCTCTCTATTGGCTACTGAAGTTGATATTGTAGATGCTTTAATATTATCAGGAGCAGCAGTTATTAGACCAAAGTTTGCTATTAGACGAATAATGTTAAATAGCTTGGCCAAGTTTGGAAAAATATTTTTCAAATTGCCAGTGATTGAAAAATTTGATGTATTGGCAAAAAAAGTTTTATATAGGATTGTTGGTTCAAATGATTATAGAGATTCAAGTGGTGTAAAAAGAGAAATTTTTAAAAAAATTGTTAGGGATAACAAAAGTCATTTATTATCAAAAATTGAAGTACCAACTTTAGTATTATGGGGTAGTAAAGACAAATATATTCCCCTCAAATTTGGAAAAAGAATACATAAAATGATACCCGGAGCGGCTATGCATATTGTCAAAAATGGTGGACATGGTCTACATATCCATAATATAAAAGAAGTAGAATTAGTCATTAATGAATTTGTATCACATGTTTAGTTTAATAAACATAATTATTTTAATTTTGTGGATAATGAGCGCTTTTGTTGATTATAATTATTTTTGTTATATATTGCAGTTGAAAGAATATAGAATGGATAGGATTAAAGATTTTTTGTCTACAAAAAAAGGAAAGGATTTTTGGAAAAAATATATTGTTTTGTGGAGACCTATTTTTGTAATTATTATTTTCTTATCCCCAATAGATGATTTGATGATCCTAAAATACACTATAATTACAATATTTAGTTTGGAGTTTATTATAAATATTTTACAACTCAAACGAGGCAAACTCAAGCATCCAGTTTTTACAAAAAAAGCTATACTCATAATTTTTAGCGCTATTCTTGTAGAAGCGCTATTGTTTTTTGCTTCAGGTGCATGGATAGGTTTATTGCTACTGATGAGTATTCGTTTATTGATAATAAGTTTGGTAGTTTCAATCTTTTATATTCCGACTGCTTATATAAAAAAGATTATTATAAAAAAAGCAAAACTAAAGTTATCTAAATATAAAAATTTAAAAGTAATTGGCATAACAGGGAGTTATGGCAAAAGTTCTGTAAAAAACTTTTTGAGCACAATCATTGGCAAAAAATACAGAGTAATAAAAACTCCAAAAAATATAAATACAGAAATTGGCATTGCAAAGTTTATATTAGATAATGATTTTGCCAATGCAGATGTATTTGTAGTTGAAATGGGAGCTTATAAAATCGGGGAGATAGAGCTTATTTGTGATATGGTTGAGCCAACTATTGGTGTACTTACCGCTATTACAGAGCAACATTTGGCATTATTTGGTGGAATCAAGATGACACAGCAGGCCAAATATGAACTTTTGCGGTCATTACCGGAAAATGGTTTAGCCGTAGTGAATTCTGATAATAAATATTGTAGAGAATTTTTGCATGAATTGAAATGCAAAAAAGTAACCTTTGGTGTAGAAGAAGAATTTAATCCAGATTTTTTGATAAAAGAATTTGATAATACTGCGCAAGGAATAAATTTTTTTGGAAAAATGTATAACAAAGATATTAGTGTGTCAGCCCCTGTAATCGGAACTCATAATGCAAAAAATATTGTACCGTGTTATTTGGTTGCAGATTTTTTGGGCATCTCAATTGAAGAGGCTAAAAGTCAAACCAATAAATTAGTTTTGCCGGACAATACATTGAGTATTATAAATTATGGTGAAGCAATAATATTAGATGATACTTATAATTCAAACTACAATGGCTTTTGCGCTGGTCTGGATGTTTTGTCTGGTTATTCAAATAAAAAAAGAATTGTAGTAACCAGAGGAATACCAGAATTGGGTGCAATGAGTACTGAAGTTCATACTAAAATTGGTTCAGAAATAGCTTATATAGCGGATGAGTTAATAATTTTGGATAAAGATAATGCAGAAGCATTGATTGACGGTGTAGGAGAAAAATTTCATACATCAATAAAAATTGTAAATGATCCAAATGAATTGCTAGAAATAATAAAATCATATAAGAATACCCCAAGTGTAATTTTGCTTGAAAATAGAGTCCCAGATATTCTTATCAAAGAAGTAAAATAAATATATGATTTTTAAAAAATATCTTTTTACAGGTTTTGCGCCAAATTTGAGGTTCAAAGATATGCTTTATGCAATGAAGTACTTATTTTTGCCGTGGTTTTATAAAAGATTAGTGAATGGCAAAAGTATTAAAGTTTTGGAAAATTGGTTAGTAAATTTTTTTGGAGTAAAAAATGTAATCACAATTGATAGCGCAAGATCAGCTCTATTGGTCGGTCTTCGGGCATCAAATATTGGAGTTGGTGATGAAGTTATAGTCCAAGGATTTACTTGTATAGTGGTCATCAATGCGATTAAACAATCCGGTGCAAAGCCAATTTATGTAGATATAGATCAGACACTCAATCTTGATATCCCGGATTTGAACAAAAAGATAACTAACAAAACAAAAGCAATAATTGTTCAACATACATTTGGAAATCCAGCTAATATGGGTGATATATTGGAAATTTGTAACCAAAAAAATATTAAATTAATTGAAGATTGTGCTCATGCATTTGGTGTGGAATATGAAGGAAAGAAGTTAGGTACAATAGGGGATATGGCAATTTTAAGCTTTGGCAGTGATAAATGTATTTCTTGTGTACGTGGTGGCGCATTAATTACAAATAATGATGAGCTAGCAAAAAAAGCAAAAGATATAATAGATAAACTTCCAAATCCAGACAAGATTCATATAGTGCAAAACCTCATGCATTATATTGTTTTTTTTAAAGGAAAAATTTTATATTCTATCTTTTTGGGGAAAATAATTTTAGCCATATCAAAAAAATTGCATATAACTGGCCGAGTTATATATGATGCCGAAAAAAAGGGGCAAGCTATAAATTTTTATCCTGCCAAAATGGCCAATTGTTTGGCAGATTTGTTATTAGTTCAATTAAATGATTTGGATACAATCACAAAACATAGGAAAACCATATCTCAAATATATACTGACAACATAAATAATAACAAAATAATTAAGCCGTTGTTAATAGATGGATCAATACCATTGCGATATAATATTTTAACAAAAGATCCAGATAGATTGATTGATATGGCCAAAAAACAAAATATAATTTTGGGAAATTGGTATAGAGGAGTTGTTGCTCCATTAGATATTGATATGACCAATATAGATTATGTACTAGGTTCATGTCCAATAGCAGAAGATTTTGCAAATAGATCAGTCAATTTACCCACCAATATCAATATTAATAAATCTGATGCCATGAGGATTGTAGAGGTCATAAATCAATATTAATATGCAAATAGCAGAAATAAAAAATCAAAATGAATGGGAAGAATTTAACAAAAAACAAGCGTATACATTATTTGTTCAATCTTTAAATTATGGTGAATTTTATAAAAGGCTAGGGGAGAAGCCTTATATAATTGGTATTTATGAAAATGATAGTTTGGTTGGAGGCGCTTTAATTTTGTCTGTACATGCCAAAAGAGGTAATTTTTTGTATATACCATACGGCCCAATACTTCCTGAAAAAAATAAAGCCGAGGCATTAAAATTGTTTACTAAATTTATTTTTGATTTTGCAAAATCAAAAAAAGAATTTAGTTTTGTGCGAGTAAGTCCTTTTTTGGAAGAAAATACAGAGAATAGGGGATTATTTAAAAGTTTGGGTTACAAGAGCGCGCCTATGCATATATTGGCTGAAAGAACATGGTTGTTGGATATCACACCCGATGAAGAGACACTTTTGTCTGGTATGAACAAAAATCATAGAAATTTGATCCGCAGATGTATGCGTGAAAATGTAAAAATAATTAAAAATAATGATCCAAAAAAATTAAATACTTTTTTGAGTATTTATACAAAAACAGCACAAAGACATAATTTTTTTAAATTTTCAGATCAATATATTACAAATGAATTTAGTTCATTTTCTGAAAAAAATGAAGCACTTTTGTTTGATGCCTATTTACCAGATTCCAGCTTAGATTCGTCGGCAATAATAATGTATTATGGATCAATGGCCGCTTATAGACATGGAGCTTCGCTAAATATAAATAAAAAATTGCCTACATCTTATTTATTACAATGGGAAGCAATTTGTGAAGCAAAAAAAAGAGGAATAAAGTATTATAACTTTTGGGGGATTGCGCCAGAAAATTCACCAAAGCACCCATTTCATGGCATAACACATTTTAAAAAAGGTTTTGGTGGATATTCGCGTGAATTGATGCATTGTCATGATTTACCCATAACAAACAAATACTATATAAATTGGTTTGTGGAGTCAATTCGTAGAATAAAACGTGGTTTTTAGTATGTACAAAAAAGTAAAAAGGTGGGACAGGGTAGCAAATAATCAAAAAAGAAATTCTTTTAAAACAAAAATAAAAGATATATTTTGGTCTAACAAAAATACTTATCACAAAATTGATTACGCGCAAAAAAGAGAATACCTAACAATAAGAAATCGACAAAAAAGAATACCCCTTAAAAAAAAGATAGAGATATTGTTGCTTAGTTTGTTTATTATTTTATTTTTTGGTCTTATATCATTCCATCCATTTTTTAAAATCAAGGAAGTCAAAGTGTCAGGTTTGAATCGTATTGATAAAAATGAATTTACAGAAGCGGTGTTTAATGTGATTAGATGTAAAAAAATATTTGTATTTTCTTGTGATGCTTATGTTTTTGTTGATGTTGATGAAATACGAGATGTAATGTTTGATAAGTATTCACTCAATAATATTTCAATCAAGAAAATTTTTCCGGGTGTGATTGAAATTGATCTAGAAGAAAAAATATCTACTATAGTTTATGATGATGGAGAGACCTATAGTTTTGTAGATTTGTTAGGACACTACGTTGAAACAATAGTGAATGTGTCAGAAGATGAATGGTATATGGATACAGAAATCACGACTTCTACAGATTCATTTGAAAATAAAAATAATAAATTTCATATACCAAATTCAAAGCGTATTTATAATGAAATAGGAAATTATCCATTGGTTTATGATAAAAGGGAAGATAAATCAGACTTAGAAACTATTTTGAAACCAGATTTTGTTATGAGTTTAATCGAGTGGTATAACTATTTTAATAATGATTTGGCAGAATCAGTCAATTACTTTACATTGTTAAATTCAGTTGGCGATACTTCTATACAGACCTATAATAGCTGGTATGCGACAGTCCGGTTGGGGGAGAGATTTGAATCACAATCAAATCAATTGAAATATATTGTAAATAAAGAAATTAATGGACAAGCTTTTAACTATATTGAACTTCGATATCCAGATCGTGTTTATTGGAAATAATTAATCATCATCTTTTAATGGATGGAAATCATGATGAGTTTTTTCAGCATATCTATCGGACGCATGTACATAGCGTGTAGTTGTATCAAGTGACTCATGTCCCAAAAGTATTTGGATAGCAGCCGGATTGGCGCCATCTTCGGCCAGATAAGTCGCAAAAGCATGCCTAACAATATGCGGGGTAACCGGTACATTTATACTTAACAATTCAGTATATTTTTTGATTCTTTCTTGGATATAACGAGTAGATATTTTTTTATTTTTTTTATCGTTTACATTTTTTCCTTGGAAAGGTACGAATACAAAATCTGAATCAGACGGGCGTACTTTTAAATAAAGTTTTAAGTGTTTAATTGAGCGTGGCGTTAAATAGGCAAATCTTTCTTTTTTACCTTTACCTAGTACATAAATACGTCCCTGATTATCAATTTTATCCATTCTCAAATTCACTAGCTCAGATATCCTGAGTCCAGTTGCAAACAAAACTTCAAATAAGGCCCTATTTCGAAGAGCTACTTTTTTGTTTTTTTCAAATTTAGTTGAAGCTTCTATGATCTGAATAATTTCTTCCAATTCTGGTACTTGGACTTTATTTTTCGTGACTTTACTCATATTGATAGCATCTGGTGGTATTGGGGTAGGGTAGTCCATATCTATCATATACTTGAGATAAGATCTGAGTGCGGACAACATTCTATTGGTCGAGTAAGGGGATAATAAAGTATCGGTCGCATGCTTGTCAGATGTCATTCTATCAGTGGAAGTTAAATAGGCTTTATAGTTTAAAATATCTTTTTTTGTAATTTTGGAGAATTCTAATTTTGCATCTCTCAAAAAATCTTGAAAGACAATCAAATCACGTTCGTAGTTGTACAATGTTTCAAGGGAGTAATTGTTCACTTGTAGATTGAGTAGGTAATCATCTAGGTAAGGGAGTAGTTGTTTGGACATATATATAGTGTATATAATTTAAGTATATAAGACGACTTCACATAAGGTGCATTATACGCAGTTAGATTATACTATATATAAACAGGTATAACAATGTGATTTATACACAACACCAGAACAAGTCCTCTATAATAAGTCTTTGGGCTCAAATATATACTACTTATTTTCTATATATTTACACAATTAAATTATTAATAATATTTTATCCACAATTATTATTTGTATAAAATTATATATTATAATATAATTATTTTTGTAAGCGTCTCGTACGCTTACACTTAGAGAGTCAAGCTTCGGCTAGACTCTCGAACAAAAAGCACGGCTTGCCGTGCTTTTTGCTTTGTATAATACTTACTACCCCATCAGATAGCTACGAGGTGTGTTTATATGTAATTGTGCGACACTACAGATATACTGTTTATTTTATACGGGTACTAGGGTTCATCTTTTTAAATAAATGTTTACTAGCATTATTTGAATGGCTAGGGAATAATTATTTTTTTGTCAGTCGGTAGGTAAATTAATGATTTGATATAGGGTTATTACACAATGTATGAGTATATTATATATCGTTATATATCACCCAGCCCGCTCTGTGCATATTTTAATAAATTGTGCGACACATATTTATTTTAAGGATCAAGATAAAATAAAAAATTATTTTTATAAAAATAATTTTAGTCTAGTAATAATACAAACTTACCCAAACTAGTGAATTGGCAACACCTACTCTACCAATCTTTTACAAGATAGTTCAAAGGATTAACTGGTATGCCATTTTTTCTAATTTCAAAATGTAGATGAGGGCCCGTTACAAATGGTCCAGCACCAACAGTCCCTGGTGTTCCACCACTATACCCAATAATATCCCCTCTTGTTACAAATTGTTCTTCTGAAACAACGATTTTAGATAGATGTCCGTATAAGGTTGAAAAATTATCAGAATGTAAAAGCATGATATATGCATAACATGAAGATGCGCTACAAACCCTTGCCTTACCAATATATCCAGACGCTGCTGCTCTAACAGGTGTCCCCTGTCCAGACCGTATATCAATAGCATTATGCTCAAAAACATGTCTATATGGATATTCTGGATCATGGAAATAAGCTGTCACATATCTACTTTGTGATGGCCATGAAAAAAGTCCATCAAAATTTTTATCACTTTCACTTGTAAACTTTTTTTGAGCTTCTAGTTTGTTTCTAACTTCTCTCTCAACACTAGTGATTTCGGCTTCAATAGCTTGATACTGAGTTCTTAAGCTATTCAACAATGTTTGGAAGGCGTTTTCTGAAGATTTTGTTTGAAATAATAAATTTTCTTTATTAAATATTTGTTCTTGATAACTATCCATTTTTTCATCAAGTTCAATTTTTAGATCTTCATAAGATTTTTTTCTTGTTTCTGTTATATCTTTTTTTTCTTCAAGATCAACTTTTGCCAATCGCAATGTTTTTGCACTTTTACCCAAATCTTCTTCAACTACTTGTAAATATTGTACTCTGTTATAAAAATCAGAAAAATTATCATAAGCTGCTATTATTTCTAAATAATTTTTATCTGATTCGTAGTTTATAGTTCTGATCAATTCTGCCAGCATTATTTTTTGCTTGCTGATGTCTTCTTCTTTTGAATCTATTTTAAATTCAAGTGCTTTTATTTCTAGTGTAAGAGTATCTAATTTTTCTTTGGTGGCTTCAATATCAAGCTCAATTTGAGTTGTTCTATTGTCTAATATGTATATTTGATTTTTGAGTGATGTTGCCTCTAATCTCTTTGAGTTTATATCCTTTTTTACTTGTTCTATACTTTCTTCAAGTTTCTTAATTTTACTTTTCTTTTCAGCAATCTTTTCATTTAGTAATTCTATTTCTGAATTTGTGTCATTATCTTCGGCTGAATAGACAAAATAAGGCTGTATTATCAAACCTAAAACAATACAAATTGTGATTAATATTATTTTTTTCATGCTATAGTCAATAAACAACAGTTATTATAATTATAGTATAACACAAATTAATAAGCTGTGGAATGTATTTAATTACAGAGATGATATCGCGTATCTAATCCGCTCCATGGTTTTTTCTTTGCCCAGTATATTGGCAATTTCAAATGGACCTGGTGAATTTTTTTGGCCAGATAGAGCTACTCGCATTGGCCAAAGAATTTCGCCAACTGTATAATTTTTATTTTTTATCCAATCTTGTATTTTTCCTTGTAGCCAATCTGTATTCCAATATCTGACTTCAAACTCATCAATATAATCTAATAAAGACTTTAAGTTTTTCTTGGTAGTCTCCAAATCACTTTTTTTCCATATCAATAAATTAGGATCATACTCTAAAAAATTTGCAAAGATAAAACCTGAAAATTCTACTATATCCGACAATTTTGACATCCTATCTTTGAACATCTCTACCAATGAAACAAGTAGTGCCTCATCAACATCCATACTATTTATAAGTCCAGAATTGTTTAGAAAAGGTAAAACTGCATGACCTAGTTGTGTATTAGACATTTTTTTGATATATTGTCCATTTACCCAATCTAATTTATCAATATTGAATACTGCAGCAGACTTCCCTACTTTTGATAAATCAAATTCCTGCTCAAGCTCTCGTAAACTAAATATTTCACGCTCATCACCCGGATTCCAACCGAGAAAGGCCACAAAATTGACAAGGCTATCTGGTAAATATCCTTTTTCTTTAAAATCAAATACAGAGACATCCCCATGCCTTTTGCTTAATTTTAGTTTTTGTTCATTTACCAATAATGGTAAATGAGCATACTTTGGCAATTCCCAACCAAAATATTTGTACAAAATAATACTTTTTGGTGTTGATGATAACCATTCTTCACCCCGAATCACATCTGTAACACCCATCAAGTGATCATCTACCACTACCGCAAAATGATAAGTAGGAAATCCATCTGATTTAATCAAAACTTGATCATCAATGAGATTGGTGTCAAATTTTACTTCCCCACGCACAAGATCATTTACTACAATAGTTTCATTACGTGGAACATTTAATCTGATTACAAATTTTTCTTCATTTTTCTTTTTTTTTACCTCATCTAAAGATAAATTTTTACAATAACCATCATATCCTGGTGGCATTTTATTTTTTTCTTGAGTAATTCGTAGTTTGTCCAATCTATCTTTGGAACAAAAGCAATGATAAGCGTAACCTTTATCAAGCAATACGGAAATATATTTTTTGTATATATCTAATCTCTCAGATTGTATATATGGGCCATTGATCCCCTTCTGAATGACTTGATTATTTTCTATGAGTACTCCTTCATCTGGTACAATACCAGCCCAATAAATAGAAGTTAAAATATTGTCTATACCCCCCTCAACCAATCTCTCTCTATCAGTGTCTTCTATACGAATTAAAAAATCGCCACCATTTTTTTTGGCATACAAATAAGCAAATAAAGCGGTTCTGAACCCACCAATATGCAAAAAACCAGTCGGACTCGGTGCAAATCTTGTTTTCATATATAATCTATTTAAGCTTAGATAGTAATATACCAGTAGCTATACTTACATTTAATGATTCAGTATTCCCTTTTCTGGGAATAGTGTAGCGCATATCCACAATTTTCTCAAGACTACTTCTGATACCATGAGATTCACTCCCAAAAAGATATACAGATTTTTTTTTCGGCTTGAGCAAATCGATATCTTGACCAGACATATCTAATAGTATAATTTTGTAGCCTTCTTGTTTTAATTTGGTTAAAGAATCTAAAATATTATCACTAATAAATAATTTTGATGTAAAGATAGATCCCATAGTACTCCTAACACACTTGTCATTGTATGGATCAACACTATTTTCGGATAATAAAATATTGTTAACATCAAACCATTCGGCTGTTCTAATGATAGTACCTAAATTACCCGGATCATTGATTTGGTCAAAAGCCAAAATTGGTTGTTTGGTATCAATTAAATCATCAAGTTTAAAAAAAGTTGTCTTGACAACTGCGCTTACTCCTGGATAAGTGGTAGTGGTTTTAATTTTATTAATCTCATTTTTATTAATAATATGAATTGGAATACCTTTTTTTTCAACAATACTGACAAAATTTTTATTTTTATCAAAAAAATCATTTTCAAATACCAAAAAAATAACCTCTGCATTTTTATTTATTGCTTCTTCAATACCTTTTAAACCTTCAACGATGAATTCATTATATAAATTGCGATATTTTTTTTGATGAAGTTTTGTAATATGTGTACGTATTTTTGCAGGTAACATAATCAATTTAATTCTTTATCTTTGTCTCTATATTTTATAAAAGCTAAAGGAAATTCCACAAGAGCTGTCCATACACGTTTTATTCTGGAAGGCTCTTGTAATAGTCTCCACATCCATTCTAGACCCATTTTTCTTAATATCTTTGGTGCTCTCATGATTTTTCCAGATATAAAATCAAAACTTCCACCAACGCCCATTACAATTTTTACACCTGGTAATTTTTTAGTATTTTCTGCTATCCATTTTTCTTGTTTTCCATGGCCAAAACCTACAAATAAAATATCTGGTTGAGTCTGAATAATATCGGTTATTACATTGTGATTATCATTTGACCTATACTTAAGTTTTTTGTTTGGTATAGATTCTACAATTGGCCCAGGATGATAACCAACAATATTTAGTTTTGGAAATTTATCTTTTAATTTTTTTGCAGCTATTGAAATAGTTTTTTCACTACCAGAACCAAGCAAATAGATACTAAAGCCGTATCTATTAGCATAATCACAAATGTCCAACATAAAATCTACTCCAGAAATTCTTTTAAAATATTTCAAATCATCTTTATTATTTTTATCATAGAGTAAATCACAGGTTAATTTTATTCCTTTGCCATCACAAATATTTAAATCTCCCCTGTTTAGTATTTCTCTCAATACATAATCATTTTGAGCAGCCATCACCATTTCAGGATTTGGTGTAAAAATATAATGATCTCTACCTTCTCTCAAAAATTTAGCAACCAAATCAAGAGCTTGTCCTTCTGTTACTGTATCAATTTTAACCCCCAAAACCTTTGTAGACATATATAATAATGTAATTTTAGACATTCATGTTATAATATTACCATATATTGACAATAAATTTCAATATGATATAGTATTATCACTCTAGTATGATGAGTGCTAATGCTTAAAAACTTACCTAACTAAATATGAATCCACAAAATTTTACTCATAAATCTCAAGAAGCAATTCAAAATGCTGCTCAAATTGCTAATACAAATGGACAGCAACAAATTGAACCACCACATCTGTTCAAAGCCCTTTTAGAACAAGAAGAAGGTGTTGTTTTGTCAGTTTTAAAAAAATTAAATGTAAATTTAAAACAATTAAACGATGAAATAGATAAACTCATAAATCATTTTCCAAAACATCCAGGACAGATTAAAAATACTGGTTTTGGTCAAGTTTTAATGGGTCAAGCTATGATGTATATCCTCCAAAATGCTTCACAAGAATCTCAAAAAATGGGTGATGAATATATTAGTGTTGAACATCTTCTTTTGTCTTTTTTAACCAATAAAAATCCTATCAGTAATGCCCTATCAGTCCAATCTGTTCAATACGATGATGTATTGAAAATTTTGGTTACAGTTCGTGGTACACAAAAAGTTGATTCCCCTACTCCAGAAAGCAAGTATCAAGCTCTTGAAAAGTATGGTAAAAATTTTACAGAAATGGCAAGAAAAGAAAAACTTGATCCAGTTATAGGCCGTGATGATGAAATTCGCCGTGTAATGCAAGTTTTGACACGTAGAACAAAAAATAATCCAGTATTAATTGGTGAACCAGGTGTTGGTAAGACTGCTATAGTAGAAGGTCTTGCACAAAGGATTGTAAATGGAGATATTCCAGAAAGTTTAAAAGATAAAGAAGTTATTGGCCTAGACGTTGGTTCTCTTGTGGCTGGAACAAAATTTCGTGGTGAATTTGAAGAAAGATTCAAGGCAGTCCTCAAAGAAGTAATAGATTCTGATGGTAAAATTATTTTATTTATAGATGAGCTTCATACTATAGTTGGCGCTGGAGCCAGTGAAGGCGCAGTTGATGCAAGTAATATGCTTAAACCAGCCCTTGCTCGTGGTGAATTAAATACAATTGGCGCAACAACCATAAAAGAATATCATCAATACATCGAAAAAGATGCAGCTTTTGAACGTAGGTTTCAACCTGTGCTTGTTGTAGAACCTAGCCAAGAAGATGCAATCGCCATTTTAAGAGGTATAAAAGAAAAATATGAAGTTCATCATGGAGTAAGGATCACTGATCCAGCTATTGTTTCTGCTGTTGAATTTTCTAGTAGATATATAAATGATAGATTTTTACCAGATAAAGCAATTGACTTGATCGATGAAGCAACTTCAGCTTTACGAATGGAAATCGATTCAATGCCAGACGAATTAGACAAAATGAAAAGAAAAATGATGAAACTTGAAATTGAGATGAATGCACTCAAAAAAGAAAAAGATGAATCTTCAAAAGATAGATACTCAAAACTAAAAAAAGAATTGGAAAATATTCGTGAAAAAAGTAATGAAATAGAAGTGCATTGGAAAAATGAAAAAGAAATTATTACCATGATTCGTGGCCATAAAAAAGAAATAGACAAATTAAAACAAAGTGCTGATATTGAAGAAAGAAAAGGAAACTTACAAAAAGTAGCTGAACTTAGGTATGGAAAAATTCCAGCTATAGAAGAAGCTATTAAAAAAGATGAAAATAAGTTAGCAGAAATACAACAAGGTAGATCAATTCTAAAAGAAGAAGTTACAGAAGAGGATATTGCGTCGGTAGTCTCTCGTTGGACTGGAATACCAGTTGCCAAAATGCTTGAAGATGAAGTGCGAAAACTAGCAAAAATGGAAAGCGTTTTAGAAAATCGTGTTATTGGTCAAAAAGAAGCAATTCAAGCAGTTTCTAATGCGATTAGACGTTCTAGAGCAGGAATTTCTGAGGAAAAAAGACCAATTGGATCCTTTATCTTTATGGGTCCGACTGGTGTGGGAAAAACTGAATTAGCCAAAGCTTTGGCTGAATTTATGTTTAATGATGAAGAAGCTATAATCCGAGTAGATATGAGTGAATTTATGGAAAAGCATTCTGTAAGCAAAATGATTGGTTCTCCACCTGGTTATGTTGGTTATGACGAAGGTGGCCAACTCACTGAAAAAATAAGAAGAAAGCCTTATTCAGTTATATTATTTGATGAAATTGAAAAAGCCCATCCAGATATTTTTAATATGATGTTGCAAATTTTAGAAGATGGCCATTTAACTGATGCTAAGGGTAAAAAAGTAAATTTCAAAAATTCAGTTATCATTATGACCAGTAATATTGGCTCAGATATGATAATGCAAATGGGTAAAAATAGTGATTTTGGATTTGATGATAACAAAAAAAATAATCCAAAAAAACAAGAAGAAAAAATAAAAGAAAGAATTATGGACGCATTACGAGATCACTTTAAGCCAGAATTTTTAAATAGAATTGACGAAATAATTACTTTTCATCCTTTAAGTGAAAAAGATATACGACAAATTGTTGATTTGCAATTAAAACAAGTTTTTGAGCGTTTGAATAGCCAAGGTATAGAATTAAATATTACTAATACTGCCAAAGATTGGCTAGGTAAGAAAGGCTATGATCCTAATCTTGGTGCTAGACCAATGCGTAGACTAATCCAAACAAAACTTTTGGATACCTTGGCATTAAATATAATTGATGGTAAAATACAATCCGGAAGTACTGTTGATATTTCTATAAAGAACAATAAATTATCATTCAAATATTAAATATGGAGAATAAAGATTTTTCTAACTTTAAAGATGATGCTGGTGCAATTCTTATCAATAAAAAAACTAGGCATATTGCGCTAGTAAAAATGCATCATAATATATGGGGCTTCCCAAAAGGTGGAATTCGAGAAAATGAAAACATTTTGGATGCAGCTAAACGTGAAGTATATGAAGAGACTGGTGTAAAAGAAGTTGAAGTTATCAAAAAACTCCCTACTTATCAGAGAGCTAATTCTTATAAACCAGATGAATTTATTACATTAAACATGTATATATTTGAAACTGAAGAAGACGAATTGAAACAAATTGAATATGATATAGCTGAGGTCAAATGGGTGCCTATTGATGAAGTAATGGATATATTGTCTATACCAGCCGATGCTGAATATTTTCTAAGTGTTAGAAAATACGTAAAATAAAATACCACTAAGTGGTATTTTATTAATTTATAAATATAAAATAGAATTAATGATTAGAGATTATTATGAGCGGATTTGATTACCACAACAGGTAATCACCTCGGAGCCACAGCGAGAATCCTGCCTGCCGGCAGGCAGGGAGCGAATGATAATCTCTAATTATAAATTATTCTATTAAAGAATAATTTATAAATTAATTCATGCTATTCATTAATTTGGAAAAATCTTTTTACCATCTTCACCATATAAATGAATACATAATACTGGACAAGCCTCTGCGCCTTGCATAATAGTATCATCACTATCAAAATTACTAGCATCAGACTTTACAAGAGCTAAATTTTCATCATCCATTTCAAAAGTGTTAGACGCTGCTATTACGCATGATCTTGCTCCAATACAAGCATCTCTATCTATCACAATTTTTCTAATTTTACCACTTGTTTTTGTGGCTGATGATTCATTTGCCATATTTTTATTTTAAATATTTATTAATTATATTATGAACTTAATGCTGCCCGAAGCTCTTCAGATGGTTGCCATAATGGATCAAAAGTTACTTTTATATCAATCTTTTCAAATCCAGCCTTAGATAAAGTGCTACGCATATTTTGCTGAATTTCAGAACCAGCTGGACAAGTTGGGGTTGTATAAGTCATCAGTATTTTTATCTGATTTTCATTGATTATATTTATATCATAAATTAATCCCATTGTCCAAATATCAATCCCCAACTCTGGATCCAATACAGTTTCCAATATCTTAATTACATCATCTTTATTTATCATAAATTATTTTTTAAAATATTTTTTTGAAAAAATAATTATAATAATTAAAACTACAGTTATAAAAACAAACAACAAAATCTGTGAAGATTTATTATTTTCATCAATATCGTTTGTACTGATACTTATACCATGTTCAATCAATTTTCTCTCAACTATTTCCATTATTGTTTTGCCAGTAGTATTATCATTGCCATATCCCATTACAATTTCACCATCTATAATCGCCATAGGCACACTTCCAACTTCAACATCATAATAAACTCCATATTGACGAAAAATATCTCCGTTTTTTTCATCACTTACTTCATACATCTTCAAATCAATAAATTCTCCATATTTTGGTAATATTTTTTTATTCAAAAATTTAATTTCATCACGACAATGTGGGCAAGTTTCAAGATGGAACAAAATATATTCAATTTTTTCTATTTCACCATTACCCTCTTCTTGTGCATTTATATTTTGTGTTGGTAAAAAAATACTTATTGCAAAGATAAAACTTACTACTCCTATTATAATCTTTTTCATAAAAATTTATTATTTATTTGAATAACCTTGTTTTTCTATAATTTTAACCATTTTTTCATTTCCTGATTTAGTTATTTTACCATTTTTCATAATATGAACAAAATTTGGCTTAATATAGTCTAATATTCTACTATAATGAGTAATCATCAAAATTGCCTTATCTTTATTAAAGAAATTATTAATACCTTCTGAAACTTTTTTTAAAGCATCTACATCAAGCCCTGAATCAATCTCATCTAAGATAACATAATTTGGATTTAATATTAACAGCTGTACAATTTCCATTTGTTTTTTTTCTCCACCTGAAAAACCAACATTCACATGGCGCTTTAAAAAATCTTTATTTATCCCCATGGTCTCTAACTTATCAGACAAAGTTCTGTAAAATTTTACTGGATTAATTTTTTCATCTTTGATGCTTTCCACTGATGTTCTCACAAAATTATTCAAACTAACTCCTGTAACTTCCGGTGGATTTTGCATTGATAAAAATAAACCAGCTTTTGCTCTACTATCTGATTTCTTTTTGGTCATATCAATCCCATCAATTATAATATTACCTTTAGTAATTTTATATTTTGGATGGCCCATCAAAGCATTAGCTAAAGTTGATTTACCAGATCCATTTGGGCCCATCATTACATGGATTTCTCCTCTATTAATCACTAAGTCAAGACCTTTGATCACTACTTTATTATCAACTTCAACAAATAAATTTTTTATTTCCAATTTCCTCATATTATTTTTTCATAGAATTTAAACCAGCAATAACAGCATCAAGTCCCAGCATTAAACATTTTTTTCTGGAATAAATTATATCTGTTCCAAAAATATCAATCATTTTTTCTTCATCATAAGCTTGAATATCACTCACCTTTTTTTTAATTATATTATCCAAAAGCAAGGAAACTCCAGCTTGAGAAATTGCACAACCTTGACCTTGATAGCCCACATCAAGTATTATTCCATTTTGATCAAGTTTTATTTGTATTTTTATATCATCTCCACAAGATTTATTAACAGCTTTTTGCTCTATATCAAAATTATTTAACACTTTTTTATGCAATGGATTCCTATTAAGTTCCAAAATAAATTCTTTATATAATTCATCCATAATTATATTTTAAACAGCTTAATTGCCTTTTTTATGCCCATGACAAGTCTATCTACATCATCCTTATCATTATATACCCAAAAAGAAACCCTAATTGTACCATTTACTTGCAGATAATTCATTAATGGTTCTGTACAATGTAATCCAGCCCTAACAGCAACCCCATCTTTATCCAAGATAGTCGCTATATCATGTGGATGTAACCCTTCTACAAGGCATGATATTATACCTACTCTATTTTTATTTGAACCAATTATTTTAAGCTTATCAATTTTATTAAGTTTAGCTATTGCATACTCGGTCAAGCTTTGTTCATATTTTATAATATTGTCTAAACCAATTTTATTAATATATTCCAAAGCTTTCCCAAGTCCAATTACTCCAGATATATTAGGTGTACCAGCTTCAAATCTATAAGGGATTTCATTCCAGACTGATTCATCTATGTTAACTTCGTTTATCATTGATCCGCCATAAATAAATGGTTCAAGTTTTTCTAATCTAGTACTTTTTCCATAAATTACACCAACACCAGTCGGTCCACCTACTTTATGGCCAGAAAATACAAAGAAATCACAATCAATCTCTTTTACATCAACTTTCATATGCGCTATAGATTGCGCTCCATCAATAATGCTAATTGCTCCAACTTTATTAGCAATATTTACAATTGTTTTTGCAGGATTGATCGTACCAATGGTATTTGAAATATGCACAAATGAAACTATTTTTGTATTATTATCAATAATTTTTTTAGCCTTTTCAATATCCAGTTCCAGATTATCATCAAGTTCAATCAAGCGAATCTCAAACCCATATTGTTTACTGAGCTGTTGCCATGGAACAAAATTAGCGTGATGTTCCATTATTGTTAATACAATATTATCAGTTGATTTTAAATTTTTGCAAAGTGAATAAGCTAAATGATTAATACCAAATGTTGTTCCACTATTAAAAATAATTTCAGAATCTTTGGCATTGATAAAATTAGCTACTACTGATCTAGACTTTTCATATTCTTGAGTTGCAAGCTCACTAATTTTATATAATCCACGATGAATATTTGCTTTATATTCTGTATTGTATTTGTTAATTGATTTTACAACCCCTTCTGACATTTGTGTTGTAGACGAATTATCTAAATAAGCTAGATTATTTTGATTTTTAAAGATTGGAAAATCTTGTTTTAAATTCTTCATATTATACTTCCCTCCATTTCCATTTCAATTAGTCTATTTAATTCCAGTGCATACTCAAATGGCAAAACCTTAACTATTGGCTCAATAAAACCAGCTACAATTAACTGTATAGCTCTTTCTTCACTTATTCCTTTACTCATCAAATAAAATATTTCTTCGTCACCTATTTTACCAACCCTAGCTTCATGGGCTGCTTCGACTTCATTATTATATATATCCATTGAAGGAATAGTATTACAAGATGATTTTTCATCCATCAAAAGACCATCACATATTACTATGGCTTTAGAGTTTTTTGCATTTTTACTTATTTTGACCAAACCTCTAAATGTAGATCGTCCACCATAAGCTGAAATTGATCTAGATTTTGTTATAGAGCTGGTATTTGGTGCAACATGAATTGTTTTAGCTCCAATATCTTGATCTTGACCTTCACCTGAATATGCAATGCCAAGATTGTCACTTTTTGCACCCTCACCTCGCAATATTGAACAAGGATACAACATAGTAACACCTGACCCAAGGTTACCACTCACCCACTCCATAGTAGCATTTTTTTCTACCAATGCTCGTTTAGTATTCAAGTTATAAGTATTTTTTGACCAATTTTCTATAGAAAAATATTTCATCTTTGCATTTTTTCCTACAAAAATTTCAACACACCCAGCATGTAATGAATTTTTTGAATATCGTGGTGCTGAACAACCTTCAATATAAGCCACATCAGCTCCTTCATCTACTATTATCATAGTATGCTCAAATTGCCCACCAGCTTCTGCATTCATCCTAAAATAGGCCTGTAATGGCAGTTCAACTTTAATACCTTTGGGTATATATATAAATGTTCCACCAGACCATACAGCCGCATGCAGAGAAGCAAATTTATGATCGGTAATTGGCACACAATTAGTCATAAAATGTTTTTTTACAAGTTCAGGATACTTTTGAACTGCCACATCCATATTTTCAAATATAACTCCTTGTTTTTTGAGATTTGTCTGAAGATTGTGATAAACTATATCACTATCATATTGTGCGCCTACCCCAGCCAATGATTTTTTTTCAGCTTCTGGTATACCTAATCTATCAAAAGTTTTTTTGATTTCTTCAGGCACTTCTTCCCAAGTAGTTTTTTCCTCGGTATCAGGACGTACAAAATATACAATCTCATCAAGATTAAGTTTACTCAAATCTGGTCCCCAATTTGGCATCGGTGCTTTGATATACAATTGATAAGCTTCAAGTCTTTTGTCTAACATCCATTTTGGTTCTTTTTTTTGTTTTGAAATTTCAATCACCAACTCCCTTGTAAGACCTGGTTTTGCAATATATTTTGATGAATCTTTATTAGCTTTATCAAATAATTTTCTATTAATTTTGATTTGTTTAGACATTTGTTTTTCTTAATTTATTAACTATCTTTGGTAAATATTTCATTACATAATCTATATCTGACTTAGTTGTATATTTACTCATAGAAAATCTTATGGCATTTTTTGCTTCATTTTTGTTAAAACCGCAGGCTAAAATTATATGAGAGGCCTCATCTGAATCAGTAGTGCAAGCTGAACCACTAGAACAAACTATTCCATATTTATCTAGGTATATAATCAAACTATCCGCATCAACACCTTTAAATATTATATTCAAATTATTTGCAATACGATCTTTTCCAAACTTAGATCCAACCAATACGACTTCATTGATATTACTCTTAATTTTATTCCAAAAATAATCTTGTAATTTATATAATTTTTTAATATTTTCCTCCTTATCCTTTTGCGCAATAACTAATGCATCGGCAAAAGAAATAATCCCAGCACTGTTTTCAGTACCAGGACGAAATCCATATTCTTGTTCACCACCATACATTATCGGTTCAATTTCAACTTCACGGCGTTTATAAAGCATACCTACGCCTTTTGGACCATAAACTTTACTACTATTTAATGACATTAAATCAACATGTAATTTTTCAACATTTAAATCTAAATATGCACCTGCTTGACATGCATCTGAATGAAAATATGGATATTGAGAATTATTAGTTTTTCTCCATTTTAATATTTCTTTACCAATAGCTGGTAAGTCATTTATTGTACCAATTTCATTATTAACATACATTATAGATATTAAAATAGTATCCCTTTGAATCGATTGTTTTAATTGATCTATATTTATTTTACCATTATTATCTACATCCAAATAAGTTATATCAAAACCTTCTTTTGAAAGAAATTCAAGTGACTTTAAAACTGCACTATGTTCAGTTTTTGTGGATATAATATGCTTGCCCATAGATATATTTTTTCTGGCAAATCCTAATATTCCAAGATTGATACTCTCTGTTCCACTACCTGTAAATATTATTGTATTTGACTGAGTTTTTAATAGGCTAGCAATTTTATTCCTTGAACTTTCAATATCTTTTCGCACTTTAACCGCTTGTGAATATAAGGCAGACGGATTTTCAAAATTATCAATATTATATTTTTTAAAATTATTAACAAAACCTGAGTCAACTTTGGTTGCAGCCGCATTATCTAAGTAAACATACTTTTTAATTTTTGGTAATTTTGGAAACATATTAGTGCAAATCTGAAATTTTAAGTGACTCCATATATTGAGTTATTTGTTGATTTACTTTATTTAAACCATTTTTCAAATTACATATTTTTGAACGTTCGCAATGGCAACTTTTTGTACAATTGACTACTCCATATTGTCCCTCAACAGCTTCTATTACCTCCTTCAAATTTATACTACTGATCGGTTTAATAAGTTTATAGCCACCTTTTTTACCTTTTGCAGAAATTATTAAATCAGCTTCTCGCAATGATTTGGCTATTTTTTGCAAAAATAAAAAAGATATGTTACTCTGATTAGAGAACATTTTCAAACCCAACAACTCTCCATTTTTATTTTTTGACAGCTCAATCAAGAATTGAAGAGCGTAATCAGTTTGTTTTGAAATCTTAATCATACTTAATCAGTATGATATACTATTAATACTCCAATGTCAATACTCTATGAGCACTCAATACAAGGTAAAATTACTTGAAAAACGTCTTATTACTGATGATGTTATAAGTCTAGTTGTTGAAAAACCTTCTAATTTTGATTACAAAGCTGGCCAATTTTCTCAAATAATGATCCCTAACCCAGAAAATTCAGAAAAATTCCTCAAAAGATCCTACTCTATATGTTCTACACCAGAAGAAAATAATATTGAATTTTGTATCAAGTTGTTACCTGAAGGAGTCGGATCAAATTATTTACGCCAAGTAAAGGTTGGTGATGAAATAGATTTAGTTGGCCCATTTGGAAAATTTGTATTAAAAGAAGAAAAACCATTAGTTCTAGTTGCAACTGGTGTTGGCATGGCTCCAATATTTGGCTTAATAAAAGATTCTTTAATAAACAAAAATTACAAAGAAAAAATTCATCTACTGTTTGGTTTGAGACATGATAAAGATATATTTTTTACAAATGAACTTGATAAACTAAAAGAAAAATTTGATAATTTTGATTATACACTTACATTATCCCAACCCTCTGAAGAATGGTCTGGTAACAAAGGACGTGTTACTGATTATATTCAGAAACATATTAATAATACTGCACATTATTATATATGTGGAAATATAAAAATGATCACTGAAATAAAGCAAATACTAAGTGATTTATCAATTGAAAAAGAAAATATTCATTTTGAAGCTTTTTAATCAAAATGGTAAAGTCATATTTACTCCACTAGAGCTAGAATTTTGATTTTGAGATGTGATTGAGTTATCAAAGTTTACTGCAATTGGCATCAAATTGCCTGTCAAAGTTGTATAATATAACATTTTGTTTTTTTTGCCATATTCATAAATTTCTTTGGTAACTTTAACATCTTGTTCACAATATTTTTTAATTTCATCAATTTTCCCTTCCTCATACCATTTCATCGCTTGCAACCCGTCAGCACTTTTTTTAATTTGAAGCGTAGCTTGGGCAATATCATCAAGCTTATATCTTTTTCCAGACATATCCTTAATTATTTTTAATAAGTCTAAGTGAGGAATACTAGTCAAATCACCCATATAATATTTATTCAAAACTGGTATATCAAAATGTTCACTATTATAACCAATAATCCTTTCAGCTTTTTCTAATATTGGCCACAATAAATTTAATTCATTTTCATTAAATGATCTATACGAATCATTTTCATATTCATAAATTGAGACAACTGTTGGCTTTAGGGAAGAAAAGTTCTTAATATCCCCTACTGTTTCTATATCAAATACTATTTCTCTAGACATAATTTTGTATTAATTTATCAATAGATTTTAACATAATTTTATTAATTTTAAAATTACAAATAATCTAACAAACCTTCATAATTTATAAAACTAAAGACCTCATAAAAATAACCAATCCATATACCAACATTATCTGTTAACAACAATATACCCAATAAAACCAAGAGAAATCCACCAACTTTTGATATTATCCCAAGATATTTTGCTATTTTTTTTATGTATTCTGTAGCATGTCCAAAACCAAGTGCAATCATTAAAAATGGAATAGCTAGGCCAAGTGAAAAAATAAATAGCATAAAAGCTCCTTGTAGCACTGTACCTGAAGTTGTAGCTAAAAAAAGTATACTGCCAAGTACAGGGCCAACACATGGTGTCCAACCAAAAGCAAACACCATACCAAATAATAATGAACTTAATGGCTTACCAGGTATTAATATTCTACTAAAATTTAATCTTTTATCATGAGATAAAAATGCAAAAAATTTAAAATCAAATACCCTCATCAAATAAAGTCCAAAAAATATAATAAATATACTACCAATTTTTACTAACCAAAATCTATATTTAACTAAAGTTGAACCAGCCAGCCCAAAGATCGAACCTAACAGAACAAAAACTATAGTAAAACCAACAACATACAAAAATCCATTTATAAAAATTTTTCTTCTAGCGCCAACTCGACTTTCTTTTTTTTCAAAGTCTTTTATTGATACTCCACTAATAAATCCCAAAAAACCAGGTACAAGTGGTAAAGTGCATGGTGCTAAAAAAGTGAGTAACCCTGCAATAAATGCGGGCAATAATAATGATAAGTCCATAATGGTATATATTTTAGAAGTATAGCATCATAATCAGATACTTTAAAACCTGTGGATAATAAAAAAGTCCAATAATGAACTCTTTATTATTACTATTTGTATTTTGCAAGTAATTTACTCAAATTACGTTTTAAAGGTAGTTTTATCAATGGTTTTTGCTGTATCTGTGAAATTTGACTTTCATTGGTCGGTTCATCAACTTTGTAAAATATGCCTACTGGAATCTTTTTTTCTCCCCATTCAAAGGTTTTTGCAAAAGCAGCTTCTCTGCTAGTGAAATCATAATCATTACCAAGTTGATATATATTTTCTCTAAAATATTGATGAGTATATAATTTATCAAAAGTCACACATGGTTGTAAAATTTGTACTACTGAAAATCCCTTGTGCTCATTAGCAGCAATCATCATTTCTTTTAATTCCTTTGGTTGCCCAGCATAAACTCTACCAAGAAAAGTAGCTCCAGCAGAGAGGGCTAATCTGAGTGGATCAATTGGTTCATCATGATTTCCATCTGGTGTTGATTTTGTTTTTTTATTTTTTGGTGATCTTGGAGATGCTTGACCAGTAGTCAAACCATAGATTGCATTATCGTGAAGTATTATAGTAATATCATGATTTCGCCTAGCACCATTGATAAAATGATTTCCACCTTCAGCTAAACAATCCCCGTCTCCAGTAAAAACAAAAACATTCAACCTGCTATTTGCCATCTTAATACCACAGGCCAAAGGTATAGCTCTACCATGCAGACCTTCAAATGAAGTCAATTTTATGAAATTTACTATATGACCATGACAACCAATGCCCGCAGCTAAAACAGTATTTGTATTATCCCAGCCTTTTTCTACCGCAGCATCACTAAAAGCTTTCCAAATACCAAAATTTCCACATCCTGGGCACCAGTTTATATCAATTGGAGTTTTTAAATCTTTTTTTAATGTCATAAACGTTATAATAATTTTCTTATTTTTTCGACTATTTCTTCCGCATAGATTGGTCGACCATCAATTTTGAGAAAACTTTCATTTACCTCATAACCAGTTTTTTCTTTTATTAAACTAGCCATTTGTCCAGTATAATTACATTCAATATTTAATACAAATTTTGCCGATGACAAAATGTTACCGACTACTTCCGAAGGAAAAGGATTCATCCAAGTAATATGTAAAAAATTTACATTATTAAATTCTTTTATTGCATCCAAAATTGCTCCTTTGTTACTCCCCCAAGAAACTATTGTAATATCAGCTTTGTTTGGACCATACAAAACTGGTTTTTCCATATCCATCTTAGCGCAAGTATCCAACTTGGACATTCTTTTATTCATTTGTTCAAGCCTATTTTTTGCCTCCTCATCGGAATAACCAATCTCTGTATGTTCATCTGAGTTAGCAACAAAATGATTACCTACACCAGGGATAGATCTTGGTGATATTCCATCTGAAGTTAATTCATATCTTTTATAATTTTCATCTTTTGTCAAAAACATTTTACCCCTGTCTATATTATAATCACTAGTATTAAATGCCTTAACACCCATATGACTTTCATTAATTTGTTTGTCTGTTAATACCACAACTGGAGTTTGATACTTGTCTGCCAAATTAAAAGCTTTGGCAGTAAAATGATAGGCTTCCTCTATATCCCCTGCTGCCAATACAATCCTTGGAAATTCACTCTGATGTGCATGCAAAACAAATCTCAAATCCCCTTGTTCAGTCCACGTAGGTAATCCTGTAGCTGGTCCACCACGCATACCTTCTATAATAACAATCGGCGTTTCAGAAATACCAGCCAGACCATATCCTTCAGCCATTAAACAAAAACCTCCACCACTAGTAGCTGTCATTGCTCTTGCACCCGCAAAAGACGCCCCAATTGCCATATTTACGGCACAGATTTCGTCTTCTGGTTGTTTATATATAAATTTATATTCTTCTTGATATAGAGCTAATGCATGTAATATTCCTGAAATAGGCGTCATCGGATAAATTGCCACAAATTGTAAACCAGCTGTCAATGCGCCCAATGCTACTGCCTCACTACCACTGATAACAATTTGAGATGGTAATTTTGGTTTTTGTTTTAAAACATTTTTTACTTTATCTTTATAATGCTCAAGAGCATAATCATATCCAGCTTGACAAACCAAATGATTTTTTTCTATAATTTCTGGTTTTTTATTACTAAATTCTTCTGTTATCAAATCTTTAAGGTGGCCTATTTTGCCACCCAAAACTGCCATTACGGCTCCTAATGCAGCCGTATTTCTCATTATTTCAGAACCTCCAATGTCTCTGGCAATTTTATTGATTGGTATACCAAACTCTGATACTCCTTTTGGAATACCCTCCAACTTCATATCTTTTTCATTATCAAAAATAATTCCAGAATTCTCTAACAGCTCATCTTTGTGCAAATCAATTGTTTCTTGATTTAAAGCAACTAATAAATCTGTATGTCTAAGTTGAGAACGAATAGGTTCACTTGAAATTGATGTTTGCATTACATTGTGGCCACCGCGTATTATAGATGGATACTCTGCATAATCAAATACATAATAACCAGAACGGCTGGCAATTTTTGAAAAAGTTACACCAGCAGACATAATACCAAAACCTGCTTCACCACCAATCTTAAAACAGAAATTTGGAGAAATAAATTTTTCTGTATCTTCGCTTTTTTTAATCTTAATTTCTGCTTTATTATTTTTATTAAACCAACCCATAAATTTTAATATAAACAAATAATTTTAATACTCTTCCAATGTTGATGTGTCCCCAATTGGTAATCCTAGTTCTCTGGCTTTCAACAATCGTCTCATAATTTTACCTGAACGAGTTTTTGGTAATTTGTCTACGAATTCTATCTCACGTGGATAAGCATGACCCGCAAGATGCCTTTTTATAAACTTTTGTAATTCTTTTTTTAAATTTTCACTACCCTTAAAACCTGGGGCTAATTTTACAAAAGCTTTGATAATTTCACCTCGCAAAGGATCTGGTTTGCCAATTACACCCGCCTCAATACAGCTTGGATGTTCTACAAGAGCTGATTCTACTTCAAATGGACCAACCCTTTCTCCGGATGTTTTAATAACATCATCAGCCCGACCAATAAACCAAAAGTAACCATCTTTGTCACGAAAAGCTCGATCACCTGAAATATACCAACCATGTTCAAAATATGATTTGTATTTGTTTGGTCGCATCCATATCTTTTGCATCATAGAAGGCCAGCCTGGTTTAATGGATAAGTTTCCTTCTTTGTTTGGTCCCAAAACTTGTCCGCTATCACTCACAATTTCTGCAGTAATACCAGGAAGAGGCTTACCCATTGAACCTGGTTTTATATCCATACAAGCATAATTTGCTATCAGTATACCACCAGTTTCAGTTTGCCACCAATTGTCATGAAAAGGCAATCCAAATACTTTTAGTCCCCAACGGATAGGTTCTGGGTTTAATGGTTCACCAACACTTGCTAAATAACGAAGTGATGACAAATCATATTTTTTTACTAACTTATCACCAGATGCTTGTAACATACGAATAGCTGTCGGTGCAGTATACCATATTGTTACTTTATAATCTTGAATAATTTTATACCACTCTTCTGGGCTAAATTTACCATTTGTAATTACTTCTGTAGCACCATTACTCCAAGAACCTAATATTTCATAGGCAACACCAGTCACCCAACCCGGATCAGCGGTACACCAATATACATCCTCATCTTTGATATCCAATACATACTTGGCACTCAGATGTTCATGAATAATAGCTTTGTGCGCATGGACAACACCTTTTGGTTTACCAGTAGTACCAGAAGTATACAACATAAATGCTGGATCATCTGGTTTCATCATAAGTGTTTTGTATTCTTTTGATTGTTGTGCAGAAAGTTCATCAAGGGCTATAACTTTTTTACCAGGAACTTTAAGTTTTGCGACTTTCTTTGGATCCCCCACTACCAAAATTACTTTTAAATGTGGTAACTTAGGAGCAACACTAGCAATTCGTTCGAACAATTGTAGTTCTGTAACCACTACTTTTGCTGAACTATTGCCCAATCTATCTTCAATTGCTTGTGGACCAAAAGCCGCAAACATAGTACCAGATATTGCGCCTGTTTTTAAGGTACCCAAAAACCCATAATATAATTGTGGTAATCTAGTTAAAAAGAAAAAGACTCTGTCTCCTTTCACTACTTTTAGACTATGTAAAGAATTTGCAAATTGATTTGAAAGCTCATTTAACTCACGAAAAGTATAATTTATCGTTTCGCCTTCAGCACCAATCCAATATAAAGCAATCTTATTTTTTCTCCAACTATTAGCATGTCTTTCAATCGCATTATAAGCTGCATTGATTTTGCCTTTAAAAAAATCTATATCTTTTTTAGCTTCAGCAAGTGTATGATTATTATATATACTATTATAGTTCTCCATATTTGGCGTGAAATTCACCATTTTTTTCGTCTTCTTTATCAAAGTCGATTTCATATATAAATAAATTATTTTAATATTAATAAATTAAGTTAATTAAGTATAACATATTTTTTAATAATGATAAATAAAATTTATCCTATAAATCTGTTATATGTGTAAGAGCTCTTGGAAAACCAAGAGCTCTAGTATTGTACCACTATAATTTATGCTCATTCTTTTGCATGTTGACCAAAGATTGAAAATCCTCCAAAAGTTTACCACACACTTCAGTATTTACCTCACAAATTGAAGTTATATCTGATATATCAGATGTATTTGGAATTTTTGAATTACCTTTTTTATACCTAGAATAAAAAATATTAAATTTGGAAATTGGACACATCATTAGTGTAACATGTCCCTGATTATTCCATGATGACATTGAAACTACACCAACAATTTTATTTTTTTTGATACTCATCACTGATGAGCCAGATGAACCTTTACCAATACCCAAACCACTGACTTGTATTGGTACTGCACCCTGTTTATTAACACCATCAAGTACAAATTCTACTTTAATACTAGGCTTACTCACATAAGCATTTAAATATAAATTTCCTATCTCAGAAAGTGGCGCCACTACCAACGCAAGTGGTTCATTGATTTTTAATGGTTCATTTCCTTTATAAATAGGTGGTAAATTAATTTTATGGTCTATTTCTATCTCAAGTATGGCAAAATCTTCAAACTTAGCCATATCGCCATAAGCAATAACATTTGCATTTACAGTCTTTTTTAAAGTAGTTTTTGAATCTTCAAAGACCAATGCAAATTTAATAGGTAATAATGTAGTAAATAATGTTGTCTTTTGTGTTTTTACATTATAAATTCCTACACAATGAAGCGCAGTAAGAACTTCATACTTATTATTATTTTTTGCAATTACGGTAGCACCACACTGATCAAGTGTTTCACCACCACTGACCAATTGCCAATGTAACCTTACACTAGCATTCATTAATAACTCTGCCGTATCAAGTTCTGTCTTTTTGGTATTTGATATAAATGCACCACACCCAAAAAATAAAAAAGTGGATATCAAAATTAAAAATTTGTCTACAAAAAATTTCATTGTCTTTCTCCTGATTGAATGTCATAAATTTTAATGAACAGACTCACTAATTAGTGTATTTTATTAATAATTTCATGTCAAATAACAAAGGGCCTTGTTTTAACAAGGCCCTTATAATTTCCGATGTTTTTTTTCATATTATTTTTTTACTTATAATATGTATATTTACCTTTTCTTACTTGTCTTTCAAAATTTATAAAATCATCAATTTTAATATAGTATATATTTCGTCTATCTACAGTATGTTGAGATACTAATATACCTAATATTTCATTCGACTCACAAGACACAATTGCAGAACCAGAGGATCCGTGTGCATCATTAATATTATCAAAATTAACTATAAATTGTGGACTTTTCTTATTTATTTGAGAAATAGTCCCATAAAAAATATTTCCTTTTGCCTCTTTAGGATAACTCACATTCAACACACATTCTCCTACCACAGCTTCTTTATGAGAAAATTTTAATAATGCAACATTAAATGATAATTCTACTTCAAGTATAGCAAAATCATCACCAACCTCTTTATAACCAACAGCTACGATTTTTGCCTCAACTGGTTTTGTTTTATAAAATGGATATAATCTAAAATCTAATTCCACCTTTTTAGCCAAGATTTTTACTTTTTTAGTATTTAAATCATCTTCAGCAACACAATGTGCTGCTGTTACAAAATAATACTTATTATTCTCAAAACGGTATGGGAATGCGGTACATGAAGCTGTACTATTTTTTTCTTTATAAATGATAACTTTTGGAACTGACATAAACATAATGTATTCTTGATGCGGATTTTTCCACACCATGCATCTATCATGTCTAAATGATTTTTGTAAGCAACCATTTAAAATAAAGAAAGTAAGAAAACAAAAAAATACATTTTTGAAATGATTCAAAAAAGGCATTTTTCACCTCTCTGTTTACATCGGATAAATTATAAAGAACGACTGATGCGCTGATTTATTTTTCATCAATTGGACAAAACCCTGGCTCTTTTGGCATTAATTTATATAAATATTCTTTTTTAATTATTTTTTGCTCAAAATCAATAAATTTCTGAACGGGAATTGCAACAAGACTAACTTCATTACCAGTAGAGGCTACTACAACACCATATACTTTAGCTGATGAACAACTAACAAGTGCAGAACCTGATGCGCCACCAGCTATTTCTATACCAAATAGTTTAGCTACTACAGTATGATAAATGATAGACTTACTTTCTATATCTATTTGATAATTTATATTTGTTATATATCCCATAAATATATTCCCATCAGACTTAGCTGGAAAGCTCACATTTAACACACAATTACCTAACATAGGCTCAATACCAGAAAAATCTAACAAAGGTATATATTTATCAATTGTTGCTGTTAATATCGCAAAATCATCACCCACAGGTTCATAACCAACCCCTACGACTTCAGCAATATATGAATCTTTTTCAGAATTATTAAGATCATCTGAGATTTGTAACATTACATTATCATAACGTTTAATAATATTTTTGTTTTCATCATCCATATCTGCTACACAGTGTGCTGCGGTTGCAAAATAATATAAATTTCCTTCACGTTTATATGCAAAAGCTGTACATAAATATATTTTTTCATTATTAAAAATTGTAACTTGAGCAGTGGATGAAATAACTCTTTGTGTATTTACTTCACTATAATAAAGATTAAAATCTTCTTTTTTTATAGTTTGTACTGGCAATAATATATAAACTATTACGATCAATAACCATGTTAAAATAAAAAGTAAATAAATTTTTGTTTTTTTCACTTTTGTACTCCATTCTGTGATGAAAAATTATAAAGAACGCAAACAACCTATATCTATTGTATTTTAGATATTTTATACTGTCAATAAACTACTCATAACGAAGTGCTTCAATTGCGTCTTTGTTGGCAGCCTTGCGCGCTGGATACAAACCAAAAACTAATCCAACAAAAGCAGAAACAGAAATACCAAGAATAGCAGCACTAAGAGGAAAACTAAATTTTACAATTGTACCCATAGCTTGTCCCAATGCAAATGAACCAATATAAGAAAAACCAGCCCCCAAAATTACTCCAATTAAACCACCCATACCAGTTAATAAAATTGCTTCAATCAAAAACTGAAACATAATATCTTTTTTGGTTGCTCCCATAGCTTTACGCAATCCAATCTCACGAGTTCTCTCAGTCACAGATACAAACATTATATTCATAATACCAATTCCTCCAACTAATAATGATATCGCTACTACTACTGACAAAAATATTGTAAGCGCACCAACAATTGTCTTGACTTGTTCAACTACACCTTCCTGTGTAACTATAAAAAAATCATCTTTTGATTCATCAGTAATATTATGCATTTCTCTTAATGTTCTTTCTATATCTACCACTGTAGCATCTACCAACTCTGGACTTTTTGCCATCACAATCACTTCATGATAATGATCAATGCCTAATAAATATGTTTGAGCAGTTGTATATGGCAGTAATACCATATCATCCACATTAAAAAAACCAACTTGGCCTATAGGGGCAATAGTACTGACAACTTTAAAACTTTTATTTTTAATTTTGATATTTTTTCCAACTGCATCAGAATCACCAAACAGTTCTTTTTTAACTTTTGCACCTATTATTACTACATTTGCTTTCTGTTTGATATCTGCATCTGTAAAAAATGTTCCCTCATCGGCATAGATATCAAACATTTTTACCATTAAATCCGGCACCCAACCGAAAATAACTGGTGTATAAGTTTCACCAGAATATGAAACACTACCGGGTACTATCACAGCCGGAGCCAAATCTTCCAAATAAGGTACATTATTTTTATTTCTTAATGCTTCAACATCCTGTGTTTTAAGAGAATTTGATAATAGTGATCCAGCTATATCAGTTGGTCCTTTTGGCTCTTTTCCAGGTCTAATAACTATCATCTCAGCACCCATGCCACCAATTTCACCCAAAATCATATTTTCAGCACTTCTACCAACAGAAACAACTACCATTATAGCAGTTATACCAATAACTATGCCCAAAATAGTCAAGCTAGATCGTAATTTGTTGGCATTTAAGGCTACAAAAGAAATTTTGAATGTACTACTAATCTTCATATATTATTTTTACCATTTTTGGTTAATCTATCATATTCAATCTTTCCATCCCGTATATGAATAATTCTATCAGCATAATTTGCCACTTCTTTTTCATGAGTAATCAAAATAAGGGTATGCCTATTTATTCTATTTAACTTATCAAAAATAGCCATAATAGATTCCCCTGTCTTTGTATCCAAATTACCAGTTGGTTCATCAGCAAATATTATCTTTGGATTAGTTATAAGTGCACGTGCTATTGCTGTTCTTTGTTTTTCTCCACCGGAGAGTTGTGAGGGATAATGATGTACTCTATGAGACAAGCCAACTTCTTCAATCGCTTTAGTTGCTAAATTATGCCAATTTTTTTCTGGTATATCGGAATACATTAATGGAAGTTTTATATTGTCAATAACACTTGTCCTAGCCAAAAGATTAAACGATTGAAAAACAAAACCAATTTCTTTGTTTCTAAATACTGCTGATTCATTTTCAGAATATTTATCAATCATTTTTCCAGAAAATTTATACTCCCCAGTAGTTGGTTTATCTAAAAAACCTAATATATGTAATAGAGTAGACTTACCAGAACCAGACGGACCAGTAATAGCAATAAATTCACCTTCCTCAACATTAAATGAAACCCCGCGAAGAGCGTAGGTTTCAACCTCATCAATTGAATAAATTTTTTTCAAATCTTTTATTTCAAGCAAAGGCATATAATTTATTCTTCTATAAATGTAATTATAATCTCGCCTTCTTTAATACCGCTTAATATTTCTACTTTGCCATCTGATCCACGCAAACCAGTTGTAACATTTTCATAAACAATTTCACCATTAACAAGTTTTCTTACAACTTTATTATTATCTTTGTTTAAAACAGCTCTAAGAGGGATTGCGATTATATTCTCCAGATGATTTGTCATTATTTCTAAATCTGCTGTCATACCTGAACGTATTTTTTCAACTCCATTACTAAATTGTAATGTTGTTTTGTATGTTGATACACCCTCAATCACTCTTTCGGCTGGATCTATTGAAACCACACTTGCTTCAAATAATTCATCATCCCCATAAGCATCAAGTACGACTTGAGCTTTATTACCAATCTTTATTTTGGATATATCCACCTCTGTTATATATGCTTCTATTTCAAATTCTAATTCAGAAATTATTGATATAACAATAGTATTTGCAGATACTATCTCCCCTTCTTTTGCATCCTGTTTAGTTATTACACCTTTTATAGGAGAATGTATAATATTTTTTTCTATTTTTGCTTGAGCACTTTCTACACTAGCATTTTTTTGATTAATAATAGCTCTTTGTGAAACTATATTAGCCTCCGCCTGTTGAACTTTGGCAGTTTGCGCGTCAACTTGTTCTTTTGTGTATCCAGCTAATTTCAAATTAAGTTCATCTTCTGCTGATCTCAAATCAAACTCTGCTCCATCTACAATTGCCTGTATAGAATTTATATTATCAATATTTGTATTTTTTTGAGCCAAAATTGACTGTTGAAGATTTGAAATACTAGTAAGTGCAGTATTAACATTTGTTTTAGCAGTATTCAAATTGGTTTTATAAGTAGCTAAAGTTGCAGTTGATAAACTTACATCTCCATCCAATACATCCCCGACTAAATTCAAAAAATATCTTACAGCGAGAAGACTAGTTTTACCTACTGACAATGCATTATCAAAATCTAAATTACTAGTATGAACTTTATCAATTTCAGTACGTAATTTTGTTAATTCTAGTAATGAATCCCTTCGAGCCGTAAGAGCATTGACTTCCAATTGAGAGTTATTTGGTTCAAATGTAAAATCAACATTATTTACATTTGTAAACAAATCATCAAGTTGAGTATTGATAGCATTATCAGCCTTTGTATGACCATCATTTAATGTATTTATAACATCATCATACAAATTTTCTAAATCTGTTTGGGCTTTTGTTTTTGTAGTTTCCAAATCAAGTTTAGCAATAGACAGATCTGATTTTGCATTGTCTACTTTGGTCTGTGCAATTTTGATCTCTTCTAGACGAGTCCCACTTTTCATTTCGTCAAGCCTTGCTTGTTCTGCACTAAGCACTGCTTTATATTGTCCCAAAGTTGCTTCCGCACTTGATACCTGTGCTTTTGCTTGTTGTAAATCAGCTTGTAAATCAGCCACATTAAGTTCTGCAAGCACATCACCAGCATTAACATGATCACCAACATCAAAGTGCACCTTACTAACCTTACCACCATTTTCAAATGCAAGATCTGCATTTTTTGCAGCTTTTACATTACCAACAACACTCACAAATTGCTTTAAATCTGTAAGTTCAACTTTTACAGTATCAATCCTAGGTGGTTTTTCTGGTTTTAATAAAAAATATCCTACAACAGCTAATAAAATTATGACAAATATAATTAAAACTTTGAATTTTTTTATAAAATTCATATAAATATTTACTACAATTATAACAATATTATATCATAATACCGAAAAAGAAACTATATATTTCTATATAGTTTCTTTATAGCCCCAATGCTTTATCAATCTTTGATTTATTAAACCCTACCACAACCTCATCCCCTATCAATATTACTGGCACACCCATTTGACCAGATTTTTCAACCATCTCTCGTCCCCTGTCTTGATCTTCAGCCACATTATGCTCTACAAATTCTACCTTATTTTCCTTGAAATACTCTTTAGCTTTCAAACAATATGGACAAGTTGGAGTAGAATATATTTCTACTTTCATATTACAATTTAAAAATTAATTATATATAAAATATATATTTAATTTTTATATTAAATTTATCAAATTAAATGTTGACAAATTATTTAGTAAATAATTTTCCTTCAGAATGAATCTTTACCAAATCATCATAGCCACCTACAAGCTTATCATCAATAAATACTGCTGGCACTGTCATCCATTGATAATCTTCAATCAACTTAACCCTCTCTTCTGGATTAGATTCAACATCAACTTCTTTATATTCTAAATTGATTGAATTAAGCAATTCTTTGGCACGCTCACAATATGGACAAGTTGGAGTTGTATATATCTTTATATTCATAATCTTATTTTTTATTTATTATACAATTAGCATCTATTCTCTCCTTTATTTTTTGTACCAATTCATCTAATTTCCAATCAGATTTTATTAAATAATCACATACTCCACTGCCAAGACTTTCTTCAATCTTTTCTGCATCAGATATATTAGTTAATACAATAACTAATATATGTTCTGAACCTTTATTTTTCCTCAATCTTTTAAGCATTTTCATTCCATCCATAATAGGCATAACTATATCAAGCAATATTAAATCAGGTTTCTCTTTTAAAGCTATTTCTAATCCTTCTCTTCCATTTTTAGCTTCCAATACCTTATAACCAATTTTATCAAGTTTTATTTTAATTGCATTACGCAAAGTTTTTTCATCCTCAACGATTAAAATTTTTTCTTTCATACAATTCTCAATTATTTTTATAATTATTATGTTTATGTGAATTTTTACAAATATATTTTATGACACTTCTTATGACTTATCACAAAAATTAATAATATATATAATAAAATTTATTGTTATTTTGTAACTATAATAGAGTCATAATTCTCTGATTCACAAGCTTGAATGCTAATACTACCATATTTGTTATGACGCAAGGCATAACCAGTCCCCTCATCACCATTAAGTTTACCATCATCCCAAGTAACAACACCATTAGGGCTAATAGGTACACTCGGCAAATAACCGCCAGAAACAAGTTGATCTAAATCAACACAGTCATCATCATCAACAATAGAAGCATCACAATTACCATCATCATAAGTATCATCACATCCACTATTCATACCACTAGTTCCACCACCATCTATTATCATATACCAAGTATCAGTATTGATTGTGGTACTAGCAATTGCATTCAAAAACATGCCCCCATTGTCAACCTGATGCAAATGAATTGCATTAACAATAGCCTCGGCATCATTAAAACGCACAGCATCGCGTGAATCTTGAAATCTAGTAAGTGGATCTAGTAAAACAAAAACTGCTACTGCCAAAATTGCTATTATTGCTATTACTATCAAAAGCTCAATCAATGTAAAACCACTTCTCCTATTTTTTATCATAATACTAAGTAAAAATTTTATCTTTGCAATAGTATTTCACTGCTATTTTCTGATTCACAAGCCCTAACTGTAAGTGCCCCAGTAGTAGATCTCTCTAATGTATATCCCGTATAATCAGAATCCCACGAACCAGTACCATTTGGACTAATTGGCACACTTGCTAAATAACCTTCTGTCACCAATCCTGTTAAATTAACACAAGCACTTGTACTGGTTGGAGCAGTATCACAAGTAGCATTACAAGCAGATGACCCGGCACCTATCATATAAATAGTCCCTGTATCAAGAGCCGATATAGCTGACAAATAAGAACCTCTATTATCTACCTGATCTACTTTTATAGCACTTATTAATGCTGATATATCAGACCACCTACTTGAATCCCGTGCATCCCTAAAACGAGTCAAAGGATCAAGCGCAACAAACGCAACCGCAGCAATGATTGCAATGATTGCAATTACGATCAAGAGTTCAATCAAGGTGAACCCATTCATCTTCATTTTTTTCATATGTTTAATTATGTAATTAAATTTAAAACAATTTATACTAATACATTATATCATAATATATATTATTAAAGCTAATTTAATTAACCTCAATATCCACAATATATACTATTTTTACTATAATTATCTATTTCATACTAGACACTACAAGCAAAATTACTACACCAAAAAATAAAACTGATACCAAAATTAGTATTTGATTACGAATTTTTTTGTCTATTTTTTCAAATTTTAATAATTGAAATAATTGGCTAATTTTATTATTTTCTTTGGTTATAACAATTTCATTTTTTCTTGTTTTTTCTTTTTTTATATCCAAAGAAAAAGCCAAGTCACTTTTTTCCCATTTTTTATCCAATCCTCGTAAAGCCAAGCCATAAGCCTCTACATATATAATCGGTATTCTTTTATCATAAATTTTTACCGATCCGATTGAAATTGGCTGAGATAATTCTTTTTTCAAAAATTCTAATAAACCTTTTAGCTTACTTGTACCACCAATTACGACTATTTCTTCTACTTCTTTTTGTTTTTCTACTTTCACATAGTCAAATGATTCTTTTAAAGTTTTAACTAATTTATTTAATTCATTTTTTATTATTTCTACTATTTTTTTATCATTTGACAATAACCCTTCTTTTAATTTTAGAGATTCAGCTTCTGAAATTTTTAGATCTAAAGAAGTGCTTAATGCTTTTGTAATACTATCACCAGCTACATAAGAAGAAAAAGAATAATATAGACCCAAACTACCAAAAATAGCGATATGCGATGTCCTAGAACCAATATCCAAAACACAAAAAATTTTTTCAATCTTGTTTGGAAATAATCCCCTTAAAACCGCAAGGGTTTCAATATCCAAAACCTCTACTTCTATTTTTATACTTTTAAAAAAATTAATCCATTCCTTTACTACCTTTTGGCTAGCAACAATTGCTATAATCTCAGTCTTTTCAGAACTTTCTAAAATAATCTTATAAGAAAAAGATAAATCATTTGCTTTTATTGGTACATTTGACTTTATTTCTTGCAAAATCAATTCATCTCTGTCTTTTTTATCATGAACACCTAAATAAAAAGAATGAATATAAACCTGAGATTCTGGCAAAGCAAAGATTATCTTTTTGGTAGTTATTGGTGCTGGTTTTGTTGAAGAAAAAATTTTTTTAATTGCTTCTGCAAGTTTTTCTTTATTTTCTATAATACCATTTTTAACAATATTAGGTGACAAAGCAAAATTTCCTAAATTCAAAACATTTATATTACCATTTTCTTCTGCCAATTCAATTATTTCAATTGTATGATCAGCAATATCTAAGCCAACAGATGTTTTGTGCATATTTAATTTGATAATTCTACCCAAGAATTAATTGTTATGACGTTCCCAGTTAAAGTTAAATTAACTTCTAACTTTTTATTGTATTCATTCATTGTTGCAGTCACTGTAATTGTTCTATCATTACCACTTGACACTACTGATATTATACACGATCCATCACCTAGGCTCAATGTATCACCAGTATACCCAGTATCTAATCTCAATTGACGAAGTCCTTCCTCCATACAACCATCTGCTATAAAAAAAGTTTCTGCACCTTTTTGTGAAGTATAGCCCAAATCTAATTCACCCAATCCTAAATATGACGCACTGACAGCCATTATTAGTGTAGCTGCACCAACAATAACAACTGTTAATAAAGCAGTAGCTCCTTTTGTGTCTTTTTTTAATTTTTTTAAAAATTCAAACATATATTAATACCTTGTAGTAACAGCAGTCTGAACACTTTGTGAATAATTAAATTCTGTGTTTGCTGTTCCATATTCTATTGTCATATCTATTCTAACATTTTCTCTATCACCATCTGTTAAATTAGTAAATTGTAAATTAGTTATATTTAATTTATCAATTGTAATAGTTGAAGATGCACTTACACCTTCTTTGATCTGTAAAACGCCATTATCTTGATCCAAACTAATAATTGTTGGATTTAGTGTACTTGAACTCATAGAAAGCGATAAATAACCAGGATCAACACCAAAAATAGATGTACTGGTATTAATTGCCTCAGATGATCGTATTTTTTGCGTCATAACATTAAGGGCTGTTCTTGTATTTGCTTGCACTTCACTAACTGTATAAGTTTTATTTCGTGAATTAACTACTGAAATTGCAAAAGATACAAAAGTAAATACTACCCCGCCAATTATAGCCACATATATAAGCATTTCTATTAATGTAAAACCTTTTTTATTCATATAAATCTAGTTTGTGCTTATTTATAATTTATTCTTATTTCTTGTAGTATTGGAGTATCCACAGAATCACCAGTCAACTCTACACGATATTGTATCCATTGATTATCATTTAAACTAGAAGGAATCAAATTTCCAAATGGATTTGTAAAATATGTACCAGAACCAGTGGCACCATACCAATTACTCCAAGTACCAGGACTTCCACTAGAATCAGGCGCTGTCCTAATTTGTACTTGTATATCAGATCCACTTGGTTGTGTTTCGTCCCATTCTATTACTTGAACTTTGCATAACAAAATACCAGTATCAAATGCCGATGATAAAAAATAACCATTAGATTCATAACCACCGCCTCCACCAGTTGACTCGCCCCATGATAATTTTATCTCATCCAACTGCACCAACTGACTACCATCACTTTCTAAAAATGCTTTAAACATAATTTGTCCGGTAGATGTTGAAAATGTAGAGATATTTGTATTTATGTCCGAAGATATATTGTAATCTGTTGCTCCAACAGATGTACTCCAACCTCCTCCATCCCAAAAATACCAAGTTGTACCGTCATCATCTGAAAGTTGATAATAAATTTCTCCACCATTTTTTGTGGCTGTTTCTGTGAATGATCCCCAAGCATCTATACTACTTGGCGCAAATGAGGTAGTTGGATTAATTGATGGTTCATTGGTCGGATAACTGACACCAGCACTCCAAGAACAACCATCTTGCGCGCTACAGGTACCACTATCTCCGTATGTGTTACAAGCGGTTGGTGTACCTGAACAAGAACTTGTACCCGACCAATTTACAACTACATTATCATAACCAATAGTAAATGGTCCGGTATTTGAACCTGGCGTTTCCACCCATACAGCAATTTTAAGATAATATGTACCAGAAGTTAGTACTTTTGAAGCTATATCAATATTGGTTTGTGATGTCCAACCTTGAGTAGCGGTAATTTCTCCTGATGACCAAACTTGTTGACCAATGGTTGGTGCACCACTAGCATTATCCACGAATACATAAAGCTGAAAGGTATTTGGTGTAGCACCATAATTTGAAATCAACCAATCAAAATCAACAGTGGCAGTTGGATTATTTTCAGTAGTTACAAAAGATTGAGTCCAATATCCACCTAATTCATCATCTTTACCAATTGGAATATTTACATTTACCCAACCGCCTGGATTGCCAGATGTTGATACATAACTCCCAGTCACATCCACTTCACCACCGCCTTGATTCCAATCACTATATGTCCAACCATTTGCATTTGAATTAAATCCAGAATTAGTTGTACTGCCAGATCCACCAGCACTCCAAGAACAACCATCTTGCGCGCTACAGGTACCACTATCTCCGTATGTGTTACAAGTTGTTGGTGTACCTGAACAAGAACTTGCACCACCTTGATCCAAAAGAGAGGCTAAACCACCAGTTACTTCTATATTACTGGAGTTGTAGGTGTAATTTGCTGGTGTGGTGAATGGCCAGGTGTTAGTACCACAACCATTACCACTCAAAGAAACTAATTTTATTTCACCAGATGTTGAATAATCAATATTTCCGTCATCACTTTCATACATTGTAATATCAGACCAAATTGATTGACCACTTCCACCAGACCAATCAGTCTGTATCCATTCTTGTGAATCCCAATTTGTTAAATAAGTTATTTGTTGCACAATATTTTCTACATTTTGACTAGTATTCCAAGTAACTGTAACTACCACTTTTTTTGTCTGCACATCTGTATAACTGCCTGGACAATCTGTAATGTTATCAGACACATCACGACAAACATCTACAAAAGAAATTGTTCTAGTATATTTACCAATTGTCTGAGTTAATCCTTCACCATCAAAAATCCATTCATTTCCACTGATTGAAATTGAGCTAGTAGTATAAACTAATTCATTCCAAGCCCCATCTCTGATTGATCGGATTGCTTCAATTGCTTCTTGAGCTAATGCCTCAGCTTCTGTATGTTCTCCACCTTGATTCAAAGCTGTAAAACTACCAGTAACCATAACAACCATAGCCGCGGCAATCAATGAAAAAATAGCCATAGCTAAAATAACTTCCAAAATTGATTGCCCCTGCTTATTTAACATAGTTATTATTTAATTCTCTTCTATTTTTCCAGCATAATTAACTTCTATACTCCTATTTCCAGATACTTGATGTGAAAGTATTATTATTCCAGCATTATTTGGACGACCTATGCCTGTTGAAAAATTTATATCCACATCTTCCCCAATCATAATAAAACCATTGGACGAAAAACTTAAAGGCTCATCCAAAGTAATAAATCTATCATAAGCAGTCTGTCTAGCAACATAACTAGACCCTTGATACAATGTATAACTATCAACTGCCCCAGTATTGATATCAAAAAAAACACCATGTTGAATATTATTGTATCCAGCAATACTTCTTTCTCTCGCTGTACGCAATGATTGTATTATCAAAGAAGAATTTTCATTTAGCTGAGCTGAAACTTGTAAACTACCATAAAGCGGTGCAGCAGCCGTTGCCAATATAATACTAATACCAAGTACTATTAATAACTCAATTATAGTAAAACCTGTATTATTTTTCTTAAACTTATTTATATTATTATTTTGTTTTATTTTTTTATCACTCATACAGGTCAATTTTTATTACTGAACAAAACTACTCATAAATAAAATATTAAATTAACGCTGTATATTTCCAGTAATATTATATATCGGAGTTATAATAGACAAAGCCAAAAATCCTACAGCCAATCCTATAAAAATAAGTAAAACCGGTTCAATAGTGGTAGACAAAGCTTTGCTCGCATTATCAACCTCCAATTCATAAAAATCAGCTAAATAAAACAAAGTATCCTCCAAATTCCCCGATTCTTCTCCAACCAAAATCATTCTACTCACCATTTTTGGATACAAATCTTCATAATGTTTCAAATTTTCTGAAAGAGTTATACCTTTACCAACCCGCTGACTAACTTCCTCCAAAGACTTATGATAATAATAATTACCCAAAGTATCTTTAGTCACTTTCAAAGCTTCATCAATATTCAAACCACTTTTCAAAAGCATACCCAATGTACGAGTAAATCTAGCCAAATTTATATTGCGAGTTATATGGTTCACAATTGGCATTTTCAAAAAAAACAAATGTGTAATTGGTTTTATAAATTTTTGTTTTACTAACCATACAAAAAAAATCAAAAAAACAACCAAACCAATAAAAGCTTTGCCACCATTATCATCCATAAAATGAGAAAAAGAAATCAAAGCTCTGGTTGTAAATGGTAAATCAACTTTCAGACCTTCAAATAACGGGATTATTTTTGGTAAAACCAAAAATGATAATACAATGCCCAAAATAAAAGTGGCCACTAATACCACTGACGGATATAACATTGCTCCTTTTATTTTTGAAGATAATTCTTTTTCTTTTTCCATCTGTATGGCCAGATTTTCCAAATTTTGATCAAGCGTACCAGAAGATTCACCAGCATATATTGAACTTATAAAAATACTAGGAAAAATTTTTGGATATCTTGCAAAAGAAGACGATAAGGTATTGCCAGCCTCGGTAGATTTTAAAATTCCTTTGACTATTCTTTTAAATTTACCCTGTGAGGAATCTGCTATTATACTCAAAGATTCTACGATTGTAAGACCTGATTTTTGCATCACTGCCAAATGTTTTGCAAAAATTGCTTTAGTTGTAAGATTGATTCTCGTAAAACTAAAACTTATACTACCCAAACCTTTCTTTTCACCATTTTTAGGCATATTGTATATTTAAGATTAATTTATATTGTAACTCTTAAAACTTCCTGTATAGTGGTTATGCCATTAAAGACTTTTTCCATACCATCTTCAACCATCAATTTCATGCCACCTTTTCGAGCCACATTCACAATTTCATCAGTAGAAGCCCTCTTCAAAATTAAATTTTTTATATCTTCATTCATATCCAAAACTTCAAAAATACCCACACGTCCTTCATAACCAGTATTGCCACAAATTTTACAACCACTTCCTTGATATAATCTAATTTTATCCAAATCAGTATAGCCTTTTTTATTACAAATTTCCTTAATATTCAAATTACCTTGAATCAAAGCTTTTTCTTCTGTATTCATATTATGAGAAACTCTACACTTTGCACATATTTTGCGTACCAATCTTTGAGCAACCACTACATTAACTGTAGAAACAACTAAAAATGGTTCAATGCCCATATCCAAAAGCCTAGGCAAAGTCGTAGCTGCATCATTTGTATGAAGAGTTGACAAAACCAAATGACCCGTTAATGCAGAATTAACTGCTATACTGGCCGTTTCTTCATCACGAATTTCACCAACCATAATAATATCTGGATCTTGACGAACTAATGCTCTTAATCCTTTGGCAAAAGTTAAGTCGGTTTTTTTATTAACTTGTATTTGACTTACCCCTTCCATATCATATTCAACTGGATCCTCAATAGTGGCAATATTCACATTTCTTTTATTCAAAATTTTTAAAATAGAATATAAAGTAGTAGTTTTACCACTTCCAGTAGGCCCCGTTACCAAAATCATACCGTGAGGATTTTTAATAGCTAGATTAATTTTATCCAAATCAGCTTCTGCGACCCCGATATCCGAAAGGCTAAATTGTCTACCCTTGGCTGACAACAACCGCATAACAATATTCTCACCATGTACTACCGGCACAATTGAAACACGTACATCAAACACTTCCTTACCAACTTTGTATCTCAATTTTCCATCTTGAGCAGCCTTGTGTTCATCTGTTGCCATCTTAGCCAATATTTTTATACGAGACATTATGAAACCAAAAAGACCTTCTCCATTTGAATTGGGAATTTTCAAAACATCATGAAGTACACCATCTATACGGAATCTTACAACCACACCATCTGAATAAGGTTCCATATGTATATCAGATGCTCTATTTTTATAACCATACTCCAAAAATATATCAACCAATTTTACAGATATCTCATCCTTCTCTTCCATTAATATATTAGGATCCAAAAATTTTTCATATAATTCATCAAAAGCTTCTTTAAAACTTGGTCCATAAATTGAAAGTATATCCTCAATATCTTCATCATTTACATAAAATACCAATATATTATCGCCCAATACTTTTTCCAACATATTGAGTACTTCAAAATCATTTGGATTGAGCATCCCCACCTTGATACCATCCTCTGTTCTAGCATAAGGAATAACCCGTTTTGAAATAGCAACCAACTCTGGAATCATCTTGGCAATTTCTATATCTATTTTTTCTTGTTTCAAATCTACATACATTACATTATAATACTCAGCTATAGCTTGACCCAACAAATCCTTGCTAATAATATCTTCTGCCAAAAGATAATCCACCAAAGATCCACGGCTTTTTTCTAATGCTTTTTGAGCATTTTCCAAATCTTTTTTAGAAATATAGGTTTCTTTCAAAAGAATTTCTCCAATTGTCTTATTGTCTAATTGTTGCATACCTTATAACATAAACATTATATGTAACCTATAGTATAATAACATACAATAGCTTTACTTTAAAGCTAAAAACATGTTATTATATACAATATTATAAAATTATATTTATTTATAATTATGACAAAAAAAAATATAGACCAACAGATACTGATTGATTCTATTGGGGACGGTATCATGATTGTTGATAGAAAAGGAATTATAAAAAATACCAATAAAGCCATATGTGATATGCTAGGCTACAAGAGTAAAGATGCTATGGAAGGCCAAGTCTGTCTAGTGTTTTTAGGTGCCATAGGAGAAATGGGAGAAGTCATTGATAAAAAAAATGCCGCCTTTTATAGGTCAATCAAATACAAAAAAAGTATAAAAGACGAAAAAAGACAATTCATTAAACAAGACGGAACTAGAATATGGACTAATATCACTACTTCTCCACTAAAAGACTCTAACAAAATAATTGGCGCAATTATCATAATACGCGATATAACCAAAGCAAAAGAACATGAAGAATATCATGAAGACTTTGCCCACAATGCTAGTCACAATCTACGCAGTCCGATTGGAAATCTTTTATGGGTCACAGAATATCTTTTGACCAAAAAACCTGGCCCACTGACAGTCAAACAAACAGAATATTTATCTGACGCCTATGAAAGCTTACAATCTATGAACAGGCTTATAAATAATCTCTTGAATATTTCTCGTTTAGAAAACAAAAAAATAAAACCAGATTTTCAAAAAATTTCTTTAAACAAAACAATAAATGATGTATTAAAAGATTTAAAATTTTTTGCAAAAGCTCAAAGAATAACTATAGAATTAAACCCTACCTTAAAAAAAGAATGGTATGTAAAAGCTGATGATAGTCATTTGCATACCATAATCCAAAATTTGATTGAAAATGCTCTCAGATATGGAGATCAAAAAACAAAAGTAGTCCTAAATATTAAAAAAAATAGAAAAAATATTATTTTTTCATGTCAAAACAAAGGACTACAAATCCCTAAGGATAAAGAGAAATTAATTTTTGCTAAATTTTTTAGAACAAAAGAAGCCGAAGAAAGGCAAAATGAAGGGACTGGATTGGGTCTATATACTAGTCGAGAATTAACTATATTAAACAATGGAAAAATCTGGTTCAAAAATACACCCAACAAAACTGTCACATTTTATTTAGAACTAAATTCATACAATTAATATGCCAAAAAAAATTCTTGTAGTTGAAGACGACAAATTCTCATATAAACTATATGATCATCTTTTGACTGAAGCGGGATATAAAGTAATTTCTACACCAATAGCAACTGAAGCTGCCAAATTGACCAAAGAACACAAGCCAGATTTAATCATAATGGATATTATGCTTAAAGACGGAAATGGATTTGATGCAACCCGTGAAATAAGACAAGACCCAAAATCAAAAAATACCCCCATTATAGCAATATCAAACCTAGGTCAAAAATCAGATATACAAGAAGCGATTGATAGTGGTGTAAACAAATACTTTATAAAAAGTAATACACGATTTCAATCAATTATAGAAGTAATAAAAGAAATGATTGGTTAAATTATACACCAACAACTCTTTTTATATATTCCACCACTTTACTTATTGAAGTATCTGACTTAACAAAATAATCTACCGCTCCCAAATCTTTTGCTTTTTTTGCATCTTCATCTTGACTCAAATTGGTAGAAACAATTACAGGGACAGAAATTTTTTCTTTTTTTATTTCTTCCAAAACAACAAAACCATCTTTTACAGGCATAATTAAATCAAGCAAAAGCAGATCATACTTTTCTTTCAAAAGAGCTTTAATCGCTTGATCCCCATCATGAACCACAGTGGTTTCAAAACCAGAATTATTTAATTTTAATTCCAAAGCCCTAGCCATTGGTTTTTCATCCTCTGCAACAAGAATTTTCTTTGCCATAATACTTATTTTAAAAACATTAATATGTTATATATTACCACATAGACATATCCAAAACAAATAAATTAAAGCCAAAGAAATAACAAAAATATCCACAGTACAATTCTCTTGTTTATTTATATAAACTTTTGCTATACTTTATTTAGTTTAAATATTTAAATTTAATTCAATACTATGGAATGTTCACAATGTGGTATGGAAGCATCAGAACTAGCATGTAATACATGCGAATCTTGCACAGATTGTGGTTGTGTATGTGAGTAAGATTATATACTAGCCTCCAAGCAAAAAAGCATTTATTAATGCTTTTTTGTTTTTTTTATTTTTCTTTTGCTCCGATTAAAATTAATAGCAAATCTATGCGCCTCGTCTCTAACCTGTATCAAAAGATTTTTATTACTAACAACCCAATTCAAAAATAACTGATTATCATAATTCACAAAAAACTCATTTTTATCCCGTTTAGGACCTTTAGCAATACCAACTATTGGGATATCAATATTTAATTTTTTTAAGATTGTTTTAGTTTTATTTACTTGTGGCTTACCACCATCTATAAGAAAAATATCAGGCATTGGCCACTCAATATGACCTAGACGACGCTCCAAAACTTCTGCCAAACAATCTACATCACTTTGTCCTTCAACTGATTTGATATTGAATTTTCTATAATCTGCCTTGATCGGACCATCAGCATCAAATACTACCATACTCCCCACTTTATCATTTTTACCCAAATTAGAAATATCATAACCTTCAATTCTAATTTCTCTTTTCTTGTTTATATTTTCTTCCAAAAATGATTTATTTATAAGACTAATATCTTGGATTCTCTGTAAAGCCTTTATTTGATCACGAATTCTACCAGCCTCTTCAAAATTATTTAAACTAGAATTTAGCTTCATTTCTTTTTGCAGATTTTTAATTAAACCAGTTTTATTTCCCTGCAAAAACATAATCAATGGTTTGATTACTTTATCTTTATACTGAACATTGTCTATATCACCACTACAAACACCCAAACACTGTCCCATTTCATAATAAAGACAAGGTCTTTTTGCCTTGGGCTCACAATGAGAAATATAAAAAAGCCTAGACAAAATTTTCATTGCTTCCTTTGTTTTAAGTCCAGGATATGGTCCAAAAATATGCCAATATTGCTTCTTTTCTTGAATTTTAGAAATATTTTTTCTCTCGTGTTGACGCAAAGTTAAAACTTTTGGAAAAATATCTTTAGTAATCACAATATAATTCCAACTTTTATCATCCTTCCACAATACATTATACTTTGGCCTAAAATTTTTTATGTATTCCCCTTCCAATAATATTGCCTCCAAAACTGATTCAGTTTTGATGTGTTTAATATTATTTACTTGATGAATCATTTGTTCAATTGGACGGACATTTTTTTTATTCTTTGCAAAATAACTTTTTACTCGACTTTTTAAAGAGGTAGCTTTACCAACATAAATCAGCTCTTGGTTATAATAAAAGAGATAAATGCCTGGCGTATTTGGTAAATTAATTGTTTTGAAGTTAAATTGCTTCATTGTTAAATTGTTATATTGTTAAATTGTATCGGAACCCACATGCGAGAATGAGTAAAAATGATAATCACACAAATTCTACCAAGCTTCTTTAATGCATTATTTCAAATATTTTTTTAAATACTTACCTGTTTGACTAAAACCATGTCTAGCAATTTCCTCTGGAGTGCCTTCTTTAACCAATTCACCACCTTTGTCACCTCCATCTGGACCCAAATCAATCAACCAATCAGCACATTTGATCACATCCAAATTATGCTCTATGACCATCACTGTATTACCCTTTGAAACCAACTGTTCCAAAACACCAATCAATTTTTTTACATCTGCATAATGCAATCCCACAGTTGGTTCGTCCAGTAGATAAAGAGTTTTGGTAGTATTTCTCTTAGCCAATTCTTTACTTAACTTAATTCTTTGCGCTTCACCGCCTGATAGAGTAGTCGCTGATTGACCCAAACGCAAATAATCCAAACCAACCTCATGCAACATATCTAATTTATCTCCTATGCCAGGAATATTTTTGAAGAATTCTCGCGCTTCGCCCACTGTCATATCCAAAACTTGTGCAATATTTTTTCCATCATAATGGATAGCCAAAGTTTCTTGATTGAATCTCTTGCCTCGACAAACATCACAAACTATCTCTACACTAGGCAAAAAGTGCATCTCAATTTCCAATACTCCCCTACCTTCACAATTCTCACAACGACCACCAGGACGATTAAAACTAAACCTTCCTACCTTGAATCCCTTCATACGAGCCTCTGTTGTAGAAGCAAAAATTTCACGAATAAAATCATAAGCTTTGGTATAAGTAACAGGATTGGATCGTGGTGTTCGTCCAATTGGACTTTGATTGATCCTAATAATTTTATCAATATATTCCAATCCTTTTATAGCCTTGTGTTTACCCACTGTCTTTTTCGTATGATTGAGCTTGTTGGATATTGCTCTATACAAAATTCTATTCATCAGAGTAGACTTGCCCGAGCCAGATACACCTGTGAGACAAACCAATCTTTTGAGCGGTATCTCTACATTGATATTTTTCAAATTATGCTCTTCTGCGCCGATTATTTTTATTTTTGGGGTATACTGATCAACTTTTTTCCTATCAATTGGCACTTCAATTTTTTCTTCTCCACGCAAATATTTTCCAGTCAATGATTTTTTTACACTGCCCATAGTTACGCATTCAAATTGTTTTTTTTCTGGCTCAATATTTTTCAACAAACTATCCAAACTACCAGAATAAACAACCTGACCACCATGTTCACCTGCTCCCGGACCAATATCTACCACCCAATCACTGGTCAAAATTGTTTCCTCATCATGTTCTACCACAATAATCGTATTTCCGATATCACACAGATTTCGTAAAGTTTTTACCAACTGATCATTATCTCTCTGGTGCAATCCAATAGTCGGCTCATCAAGCACATAAAGAGCGCCAACCAGTTTTTGTCCTACTTGTGAAGCCAATCTGATGCGCTGTGCTTCACCACCAGACAAAGTCCCTGCCCGACGATTCAAAGTAATATAATGCAAACCAACATCGAACATAAAATGTAACCTGTTTTGAATTTCACGCATTGCTGCGCCAGAAATCTCTTTTTGTTTATCAGTCAATTTGTCCTCTATATTGATAAAAAAATCACTGGCTTCGCCAATAGTAAAATCAGTTATTTCCCAAATATTCTTGTCTGCAATACGCACACTCAAAGCATTATTATTCAATCTTTTACCATTACATTGTGGACAAGGAATCTCACTGAACAATTGTTCTGTTCCCAAACCAGCGCAAAAATCACAATATCCATAAGGACTATTGAAACTAAATAAACGCGGTTCAATTTCTGGAAAACTATAGCCATCTTTTGGACAAGAATATTCTGTACTATAGACTTTTTCCTCATTTTTATTATATATAACGGTACACAAACCATCTGACAAATCTACGGCAGACTCTATTGCTTCAGCCAATTCAGCCTGAATATCTTTTACATTCTGTATCATTTCCGCATCAAACCTACCAACTACAATTTCAATCGTATGCTTTTTATTTTTTTCCATTATAACTTGCTCACGCAAATTGTACATTTTGCCGTCAATTCTCGCATGCAAAAATCCATTATTATACATATCATAAAGCATTTGATAATATTCACCTTTACGACCACGAACCACTGGAGACAACAATATAATCTCACCTTTTGTATCTATTTTTACAATACGATCATATATTTCATCAGTAGTCATTTTTTCAATTTTAGTATTGCATTCTGGACAATACGGCTGACCAATACGAGCAAACAAAACTCGCAGATAATCATAAATTTCTGTAATAGTCGCGACAGTTGAGCGTGGATTGGCGCGATGAGCTTTTTGATCAATAGAAATTGCTGGAGACAACCCTTCAATTTCGTCTACATCTGGCTTATTCATACCACCCAAAAATTGCCTAGCATACGCCGACAAACTTTCTATATATCTTCTTTGCCCCTCAGCAAAAATAGTATCAAAAGCCAAAGAAGACTTACCCGAACCAGACAAGCCAGTAAAAACTATCATTTTGTTGCGTGGCAATTCCAGATTGATATTCTTTAAATTGTGTTCACGCGCTCCTTTTATACTTATTTTTTCTTGCATATTTAATTTTATACTCCAAAACCCCCTTAAAAGCCTTTCACTTAGGGGGTAGTAATTAGGTTAATATATTATATTTTTTCCACTTTGTCAATTGTAAACAATTGTTGCATCAGATTAGCAAACATGTTAAAATTTACTAATTAATTATTAAGTTTTTTAAAACTATGAAAATGAAACATATTATTCTCATTACTGTCATAGCTCTAGTAGGTTGGTTCTTTCTTAAATCTACTCCAGAAATAGAAGAAACAGATGATACAGAAACTACCGAAGAAACTCAAGTAGAAGTAAAAGACTCCGAAGTTATGATGGAAAATGATAAAACAGCAAATACAGAAGCAATGGAAGAAAAAGATAATACAGAAATAATGGAAGCAGATAAAGACAAAAACTTTAATCTTTCAGGAAAATCACTTGGTAATGGAAAGGTTTTCTTTGAATGGAAGTTGCCTGAAGATATACAAACCGATGACAACAAAGGATTTATTTTGGTAAGATCAGTTGAAGAAAATCCAATCCATGATGGTCTAAACTATTGGTTCAGACAATACTCTGGCAACAGAGAAGCAACTTGGGTGGATGTACCATCAGGCACATATCACTTCCGTATCTGTGCTTTGCAAAATGAAGAATGCGAAATATATAGTAATGATGTAAAACTTGAAGTAAAGTAAAATATATTTTTAATTCTGACCGAAGGGAGGAATATAAAATCAAAACAATTTTTAGAACCCCATTTTCTCTAGCTTTTCTAAATGTGGAGCGAGATCTGGATGGTCGACTTGAATATATCTTCGGTCTATAACAGGAATTTGCCTGATTCGAGGGTTTGCTTCTCTTTCTGCATATGCACGTTTATAATCCTCAAGTATCTCAGGAAACTTATCTCGGAGAATTGTCAAAAATCGCACCATCATCGGAAGATATATCTTTTTTTGTTCTATGTTTTGTTCTGCTAATTTTTCTTCATAATCATTGGCTTTATAATCTAGCCTAGGCCATTTCCTAGTAGTTAATGCTAGTCTTAAACTTATAATCGAATCCGCCAAAGACTCCTTGTGTGCTTCCTTTAGATGAAAATCAAGTACGCTAAAACCTTCTTTTTTATCGTAGAGAAAATTTGACGGTTTTGGATCTATTACAATACCATTACGATCTAATTCTTGTACTGTTTCAATAAGCTGAACTATGTCTTCATTAGAATATTCAGGAGCATTTTCAGGCAAAAAATTTGTCACATCTGTTCCAGGTAGCAGTTCCATAACGACTACCTTGTGCTCAAAAGAATATGCCACAAGTTGTGCCGTATGTTCTATGCCCTCAGCTCGCAAAAGTGGCTTTATTTCAAAATTTGCCTGTGTAAGTAAGCGAGAAAATTTTGCGGCATATTCTTTTCCACCAACTTCAATTCTATAAGCGTCTCCATTGCTACCTGAACCCAAGTATTGCTCTTTTGCACCATCTATTTCAATTTTTTCTTTCAGCGCCTTGATTGTATCTTCAAATTTTTCTTTGAAGTGTTCAATATTTTCTTTTCTAAACTGAATTTCCTTTCCTTTTTCTCTACGCAAAAATTCAATATAACTCTTACGATTGGATTCTATTAGTTCAACGAGTTCTGGCGATAAATCCGAAGGTAAATTATCTATGTCATCTATTTTAGCAAGCTCAGCCGAATGCTGAAGCAACTTTTTTTGTTCATCAGAAAATTCTTTTACACCTTTGTCACCAAACGCTTCAACTTGAGCCTGTAAATGCTCCTGTGATTTTGGTCTAAAGTTTTTTTCCATATTTTATAGTTTAATCTAATTATTTCTTAATTTTCTTACTCAATTGCACAATTTCATCACGCAATATGGTTGCCAATTCAAATTCCAGTTTTTCAGCCGCTTCTCGCATTTTTTTCTCTTTGTCTTTTATAATCTCATCAATTGGTCTTTTGTCTCCAGAAAGATCTAAATCAAGTATTTTTTTGGTCCTCTTTGTCCTATTATTTTGTTTACTTTTATTAATATCAATACCAAATTCTTCCAAAATATTTTTGATATGTTTTTTTATGGTTTGCGGGGTTATACCGTGTTTTTTGTTGTACTCTATCTGTATTTTGCGACGACGCTCTGTTTCATCAATCGCCCGCTTGATTGAGCCAGTTATATTATCCGCATACAATAATACTTGACCATTGATATTGCGAGCAGCTCGACCAATAGTTTGTATGAGACTGGTCTCGCTACGCAAAAAACCTTCTTTATCAGCGTCCAATATCGCCACCAATGAAACTTCCGGCATATCTAGCCCTTCACGCAACAAATTTACACCCACAATAATATCAATTTTACCATGACGCAAGTTATTAATCACTTGAATTCTCTCCAAAGTTTTTATATCACTATGCAAATACTCTACTTGGTATTTTTTTTCTTTCAAATAATCTGTCAAATCCTCGGCCATCTTTTTGGTCAAGGTAGTTACCAAAACTCTTTCATCTTGTTTGATTCTCTCATCTATTCTAAGTATTAAATCTTCAACTTGTGACAAACTTTGTTGTTTTATATTTTTATGTTTAGATGTTTGTATGTTTGTATGTTTGTGTGAACTTGTGATTGGCCTTATTACTATTTCTGGATCAACCAAACCAGTCGGACGAACAATTTGTTCTACTACCTGTTGACTTTCTTTGATTTCATATTGATTTGGTGTGGCTGATACATATATAGTCTGCCTGACTCTACTATCAAATTCATCAAACTTGAGTGGTCGATTGTCCAAAGCGCTAGGCAAACGAAAACCATGTTCTATGAGGGTACTTTTGCGAGATCTGTCGCCATTATACATTCCACCAATTTGCGATACTGTCACATGAGACTCATCTATCACAGTCAAAAAATCTTTGGAAGCATGAGCAAAAAAATCTAACAATGTAAAAGCTGGTTCACCAACAGCTCGACCATCAAAATGACTAGAATAATTTTCAATTCCATTACAATAGCCAACATTTTTTATCATTTCCAAATCATATTTTACTTTACGCTTCAATCTTTCATATTCCAAAACCTTTTCTTTTTTTTGAAAATATTTCAAGCGTTCAGTTAATTCTTTATTTATACTTTCAAAAGCTTTTTTTCTGGATTCCTCAGTTGCTACATAATGTTTAGCCGGAAAAATCCAAGCATCTTTTATTTCTCTGATAATTTTACGAGTAACATTATCAATCATTTCTATCTTGTTTATTTTATCAGAAATTTCAAAACGATAAATTTTTTCTTCATTGACTGGCATCAATTCAAATACTTCTCCGCGCATACGGAAATGGCCTCTTTTGAGATCACTATTGGTTCTTTCAAATTGCATTTCAATCAACTGTTGAAGCATACCACCACGATTCAATTTTTGACCTAATTGTAAATGCAATACTGCTTTTTCATACTCGGTTGGCGACCCAATATTATATATACAAGAAACTGAAGCCACCACAATCACATCCTTACGAGTAAGTAAGGCTTGAGTACAAGCATGGCGCAAACGATCTATTTCTTCATTGATTTGCGCTTCTTTTTCTATATAGGTATCTGACCCTGGCATATATGCCTCTGGTTGATAATAATCATAATAACTGACAAAATATTCTACCGCATTATCTGGAAAAAATTCCCGAAATTCATTGCAAAGCTGGGCTGCCAAAGTTTTATTATGTGCTATTACCAAAGTGGGTTTTTGAAGTTTTTCAATCACATTGGCTACTGTAAATGTCTTTCCCGAGCCAGTTACACCAAGCAAAGTTTGTCTAGTTTTACCACTCTTAAAACCTGAAACAAGCGACTTAATCGCTTTGGGCTGATCACCGGCTGGCTTATAATCTGATTTTAATTTAAACTTTTTATTCATATAAATACAAAAACTGCCCTTAAAGAGCTCCTATATAGTATATTGAAATAAAATGATTGTCAATTTAATATAAGAACTATCCGTATATATGTTTGTAAACAAGAACAGCTATAATTTATATTATATTTTATTTTATTTCAATTTTATTCTCTTCAAACGCATCGCGTTTAAGACCACTGATATACTACTAAATGCCATAGCAGCAGCGCTAATTTTTGGATTCAAAAATCCAAGCGCTGCAATTGGAACACCCACAGTATTGTAAATAAATGCCCAAAAAAGATTTTGCTTGATGTTTTTGAGAGTGGCTTCTGAAAGCGCAATTGACTCAGATGCTTTTAGCAAATCTCCTTTTACCAATACCACATCGCCTGACTCCATAGCCACATCAGTACCAGTACCCATAGCAATCCCCACCTGTGCCTGTGCAATCGCTGGAGCATCATTTATTCCATCCCCTATCATTGCCACATATTCTCCTTTTTTTTGTAATTCTTTTATAATATTTACTTTGTCCTCTGGCATCACTTCGGCGCGTACTTCATCTATTCCCACTTGTTTGGCAATTTCCTCAGCTACTGTTTTATTATCTCCTGTCAGCATTATTGTTTTGATTCCTTGACTTCTCAAATTTGCGATCGCTTCGGTTGAACTTTCTTTTAATCCATCTTGCACCGCAAAAAATCCAATCAATCTATTGTCCTCACTAAATCCAATTATTGTAAAGCCACGACTAGCATATTCTTCAATCTTTTTACCATTCTCATTGATTTCAACACTTTGTTCACGCAAAAAATTCACACTGCCCACTCTATATATTTTGCTATTATATTTTCCCATAATACCCCTACCAGTTACTGCTTTTACATCAGAAAATTGTGCTTGTACTGCTTCTTTTTGCATCTTCTCACTATATTTTACAATACTTTTGGCAAGAGGATGCTCAGATTGAGATTCCAGACCAGCGGCTACAAACAACAATTCATCATTAACTCCGACCACATCCACCCACTCTTGTACTTCTGGTTGGCCTTTGGTGATAGTACCAGTTTTATCAAAAGCTACCGCTGTAATTTTGTGCATTTTTTCCAAACTCTCGGCATTTTTAATCAAAATTCCCAAACTCGCACCCCGTCCTGTGCCCACCACAATTGAAATTGGCGTGGCCAAACCCAATGCACATGGACAAGCAATAATAAGCACGGTCACCATATAAACCAAAGAACGAGCAAAGTTGCCGTCAACAAAATACCAACCTCCAAAAGTCAAAATAGCCATAAAAATAATCGCCCAAACAAAATATTTGGAAACCATATCCACCAATTTTTGAATCGGCGCACGCGACATTTGCGCCTCTTGGACCAACTTCACAATATGCGCCAAAATAGTATCGGCTCCTATTTTTTTTGCTTCCATTACAAAAATTTGATTTTGATTAATAGTTGCACCTATTACCGCGTCTCCAATATTTTTTTCCACTGGAATACTTTCACCTGTTACCATAGATTCATCAATTGTAGCCGAACCTTCTACTATTATCCCATCAACTGGTACTTTTTCACCCGGTAAAACTCTAATTTTATCCCCTATTTTTACCTCTTCTATCGGAATATCTTCAACTTTTCCATTTGCCCCCACCCGATGTGCGACTTTAGCAGATAGTTGTAGTAATTTTTTGATAGCTTCCGATGCTTTGCCTTTGGCTCGTGCTTCTAGATAACGACCCAACAAAATAAAAGTAGTAATTATGCCCACATCCATAAAATATTCGGCCTCACCCGGTCTATAAAGGACGATAAAAGATGAATACAAAAAGGCTGCACCCACACCGAGCGCAACCAAAGTATCCATATCTGGTCTACCCTTAAACAATGATGGTATACCGACTTTAAAAAAGTTTCGTCCGGCATACAATACTCCCAGCGACAAAAGCATCATAATAATTCCACCCTTTTCTACATGCACCCCAAAGGTCAGTAGTAAAATAATGATACCAAAAACTCCAGCAATTAATACTTTATATAATCTTTCTTTGATAGCTTTTTCACCTTCAGTAGCCACGTGCGCGGAGTGATCACCTGCGCTCATCATAGTACCATCTGACATTCTATGCATTCCTTTATCTATTATACCACCATCACTTTTTGGTACTGCTTTGTACCCACTTTTTTTAACAGTGGCTACAATATCTTCAACCGATAGTTTGTCTTCGTCATATTCAACTTCTGCTTGTTCCAATGCAAAATTAACCCGAACACTTTTTACACCTTCTTTTTTGTTTAAATCCCCATTAATATGCGCCACACAACTAGCGCAAGTCATACCATGGATATCAAACTGTGCTTTTTTATTCATATATTAATTTAATATTAATCTTACTACCCTTTTTATAACTTAATTTTATCTAATACCACCCCCCTAGGTTACATAAAAACTATACCAAAAAATCACATTAAACTCAAGTTAATTGACATGTGTATAAAAGTAATCCTATTAAAGTTCAGTTGCAACCAATGGCTCAATAACCACTCCAGTTATTAAATTTTTATAAGTTTGATTTAATACTTCAGGTTTTCTAAAAACTAACATTCCATCATCTTCAATAGTGCCAACTTGACTCCAAATATTAAGAAAAGTACTATAATTTTCTGTTCCAAACAAAAGTACTGTTGGTACCTGCTCTATATTGTATTTACTGACTAACTCATTACCAACTGCATCAAGCACATCTACTACTTTCTCAGAAGAAATTACTACACCATAATTTTGTAATACTTGACGATGAATTTGTAATGGATCATAGCAATTAGCACATCTTTTATCTGTAATATAAATAACATCAACCAAACCTGAAACATTTTTAGTTTGAATATCCAGATATGGCGGATATACTTTTTCCCAAACAATAGTATTCTCACCAATTCTTCTGGAATCTTTTTCCAATGTTTTGGCTATTTCTGATTTTAAATTTTCATCTGTAACAAATACAAGGGCAGGAAGCCTAGTTAAACCTAAATCTTTTATTAATTGCTTCCCTTCTTCACTGTTACTACCCACAACAACATCATCAGACAATTCTACATTTTGAGCTTTAACAACATTTTTGTATTGAACAAGATCTCCACACAAAGGACAATCATCCGCGCGAACTAAAGTCAATTTAGCTTTCTGTGGTTTTGTCAAATCAATTGCTTCATTTAACTTGCTATTTACAGAATAAGTAAAAAATCCCATTGTTAAAATATTTATCGCAACCACAACAGCCAAAACCGTAATAAGTATTTGGTTTGGGCTCCTGCCGGCATTATGTGCCTCTTTCATTGTCTTATCCTTACAGCCATCAGATTCTTTTTTTATGTCATGCTCAGCACAACAATCTTTTTTTTCTTCTATCATATATTTATTAGTATTAAATATTTAGTATAAAGTATTAAGTATTTTTTAATGTCTTACTCTGCTTATTACTTATTCTGCTTAATTTGCTTATTTAGCACCCTCCTACCATTGCAGGCGCTGTGCCTCCATCATCGGTAAGATTAATCGCGGTTGGCGATGCGCCAATACCAATTTTGGCTGTTTCCAATTTTTTGCTCATCATACCCAATGTTACAGTTTGGTATGAAAGCGCAAACACTGCTATTACCAACAATGCTGTTAATGTTTTTTGTGATAACATAATTTAAAATTTAGAATCTAGAATATTGAATCTAGACTTATTAATTAAATACTTAGTTTGCTTACTCTGCCTTATTTGCTTATTCTTCTCCACCTAGCATCCACCTATCATTTCAGAGTTTGCTTCCGGTTTAAATCCTGAATTTTTGGCTTTTTTCTGTAAATCTTTCAATTCTTCCTCTGTTAAATTCATGATTAGATATTTGATATCCGGTTTGGCTTCAGCTAAATCACCTGAGAGTGAACTAGCCATTCTCTCTTGCATCTGTCCGGGGAAATACATTCCTTTCTGTCGCATCAACTCATAAGCAATTTCGGCATTGGTCATCTCAGGATAATTTTTTATTAAATATGCCGCTGTTCCACGCATTGCAATAGAATGAGCACAGCCACAAGTTGGACTACCATCTTCACGCACTAATGTTTTTACACCACAACAAAATTCACAAGTAACATACGGTTCAGTGCCAATTTCAATATATCTTTTCATTTCTTCACTGTTTAATTGTATAGGATTACTTCCTTGCATTGGTGCCATTTTTCCTAATTTTGCAATTGACACATTTATAGCATTTAAACTCGACATATCAAGACCAAGCTCAACCCCATAAAATGGCATAGACGAAGGAGTTACAAGATGAGCAATATCTTTTGCAAAATTACCTGTAAGCCCCACTATGTTTCTCATATCTTCATGAATAAATTGTTTACCAATATTAATGGCAAGCGCCTGATTGGTAACAAACAATATACCCACCAATACTATAGCTATTTTTTGTATAGATAATTGTATATCTATTTTTGTTGACGATTTTTTCGTTTGAATATTTGATTCTAATTTATTCATATAATTTACTTAATTACCAATTTTTACAACAAGCTATTATTTTTTTTACAATTATATTCATTTTTTTATTATTTCTATAAATATATAAAATAATAATTGCAAACCAAGATAATACAATTAGTAAAAATGATTTGTCAAAAACAGTTACTCCACCCAATAAAAACAATATTATCCATGTTTCTGTGAGTAAAAAAGGCAAACGGAATAAAAGTAAATTTTCTTTTATATGTTTTTGAACAAAATAGTAAAAACCAACTGCACTCTGCCCCATCAAAACCGCAAGCATAGTCAAATTTGAATACATTCCATACCAATACAAAAACAAAAGTGATATCCACGTTAAACTTATACTAGCGCATATTACACAATAGTCTATTTTTACAAACTTTTTTAAAAATAATAGAAATACAAACAGTAAAACTATAATTAAAAAAGTTAGAGTTATATCATTCATATAGAATATTGGAATAATAATGAGGTTGTTAATAAAATAAAAAAAGTAATCAATATTCCTTGATAAGGAACTAATTTACCACTTCTTATTTTAATAATTTTTTTGCTTATATATGGAGAAACAAACATAACAAAAGCCCCAATAAAACTCCCTATCAAAAATCTACTTACCATATAAGTTTTATTGAAAACTCCGCCATATTCACCAAACCAATATATATTAAACGATGTATAATCTTGAATAAAAGGCATAATTGGAATTATGGTTGAAAAAAATATAATTATCATCAAAAATATATCTTGATAAGGCATATACTTTTTCTTGATAATCCTGGGAACCCAAAAAGCCAAAGCCATTGCAAAGGCCCCTATCATTATCCCTATTATATAACTACTAACCCCAAGATATGTTGCCCAAATAGCCAAAAACCCTGCTCCTGCAGTACATAAAGGACAGTGAGCTTTTGCAGTTGCAGGAAAAAATAAAAATAATCCGGCTATAATAAATTTATTTTTCATATTAAAGTTGAGTAAATAATGAAGTATTACCATCATTTTCTATAGAATAAATATCAAACAAACCAACTTTTCTTCCTGGCATTCCTGGTGAACCTTGTGGCATATCCGGAAGAGTTATACCAACAATATTTGGTCTCTCACTAGCTAATTTTTTTATACCTTCTACAGGAATATGACCTTCAATTACATAATCTCCCATTACTACAGTATGACAACTAGACATGTTAAAAGGAACTCTTTTTTCCTCCTTCACAGTGTTCATATCATCAGTTGATATGATTTCAACTTCATAACCTTCTTTTTTTAAATAAGCTGCATAATTAACACAGCAACCACAATTAGGTGATCGATACAATACCAATTTATCTTTTAATTGATCAGAATCTGTCAAATCTACATTAGATTTTATATTTGATTTTATTACCAAACCACCAACCAGAATAACTATTGCAACAAATCCATAAATTAATTTTTTATTTTTCATATTTTATACTTATATAATTAAAAACCCACTATTTAAAAGATAGTGGGCGTTTAAGAACTAACTTTAAATAAACTTATACAATAAGTTTAAACGCCCGATACTTGATAATTTAGGAATTCTAAAAAAATAAGAAGACCAATCCCTAATTTTTTGATAATATAAAAAATATATAAACTGCCATTTATGTATATAAAAAACTTTAGACTTAAACAAGTATTTTAAAAAGTCATTCTTACTATAAAACCAAGCTACTATAATCAAAAATATTATTAAAAATACAATATTACCTGTTTGAACAGTAAAAATTAAATGATCATGAAAAGACAATACTTCAATTGGAGTAGAATCTGCCAAACATTCTCCAGTCATCAAAATTGATAAAGGACAATCATGATTGGATTCCATATTCATCATAGTTTTAACCAACAAACTATGAATTGTAAATACAATCAAAATCAACAAAGTAGCTATAATTTTTTTATTCATATAAATTAATATATCTTTGTCCACAATAATATATATATTGTAAAATAAACAATGCAATGATATAATATTCCAATACCTATGGTATAGGTATTAATCAATTATAATAATAACATATGTCTGAAAAAAAGAAAAGCCCTATAGTGAATTTCAAGAAAGCACAAAGTTTACTGAATAAAATTATAAAAATGAAAGAAGATGGAAAATATTGTATAGATATTATGCAACAAAACCTAGCAGTAATAGGCCTACTCAAATCTGCCAACCAAAAAATAATGGAACAACACTTAAAAACATGTTTCAAATCAGCGATGATTTCTAAAAATAAAAAGAAGCAAGAAGAAAAAATAAAAGAGATTTTAAAAGTGACCAAATTTAATAAATAACTTATGAAAAATAATCAAAAAAATATCAAAATATATTTAAGTGGTCTCACTTGTACATCTTGTGAAGTGATGATCACCAATGAATTAAACGAGATAGAAAAAATAGAAAAAGTAACTGTTTGTAAAAAAAAACAAATAGCTGAATTGGTTTCAGATGCAGACTTGGAAATTGATGAAATTCTTAAAAAAATAAGAAGCCTAGGTTATGGCGCTGAACTATCCCCTATTTCCAAATCAATCAACTCCAAAAAAGCTACAACAACCCAATGGCTTTATTCATTAATAATTTTATTTAGTATATATATAGTATATATTTATTTACGCTGGATTGGAGTAATTGATCTACTTAATTTTGATGCTAGCAATATTACCTACAGTGTTGCATTTTTAATTGGAATAGTTGCGTCCATGTCTACTTGCCTAGCGGTAGTTGGAGCGGTAGTAATGTCTTTTGCAGCCAAATATGAAGCGCAAGGAACTTTTTTCAATAGAAATTTAAAACCTCATTTATTATTCCATGCTGGTCGTCTTAGTTCATTTTTCCTTCTTGGCGGACTACTCGGATATATTGGTAGTTGGTTCACACTATCCACCTCATTTATGTCTGTTTTTACAATTATAATTGCCATTGTTTTAGGTTGGCTTGGTTTGAATATTTTGGGTTTTGTCCCTTCCATATCAAACCTTGGTATAAATTTACCAAAAAACAGCATAAAAACATGGAACAAATTAAAAACATCAGAACATGCGCTTGCTCCAATTATTTTAGGCGCCTTTACTTTTTTCCTTCCTTGTGGTTTTACGCAAAGTATGCAATTATTCGCAGTTTCTTCTGGAAGTTTTTGGATCGGTGGTATAACTATGCTTTTATTTGGACTTGGCACCATGCCTATTTTACTTGGACTTGGTATGGCCACCACCAAGTTTAAAAATAAAAAAAATATTGTTCTTACCAAAACCATTGGTTTTTTAGTTATTTTCTTTTCTTTATATACTTTATCAAGCGGATTAGCATTAGCGGGAATAAATACAGGATTTTTTGATAAAAAAGATATTGGAACTACTGAGACAAAAAATAATATTCAAGTCATACAAATGACAGTTGATTACTCTGGATTTACACCAAATGTCTTCAAACTCAAAGCTGGTATTCCAGTACAATGGGAAATAAATGGAGTAGAAATTACCGGTTGTACAAGCGAAATTATTTCACCATCATTTAATATAAGAAAAAAAATAAATTATGGATTAAATACCATTGAATTTACTCCCCCATCTCCAGGAACTTATGGATTTAGCTGCGGGATGGGAATGGTTCGTGGCCAATTTATAATTGAATAAAATAAAAAAACAACCCATAATTGGGTTGTTTTTTATAGTCCCCGACAATTCGGTGCGACTATCACAAAAAAATGTCAGGGTATTACTCAATCCACCGGAGGGCTAGGTTTGCTATCTCAATAAGTATGAGGTAACTTTTTATGTTCAGTTATTGGCTTTTTATTAATCACACCACCATGTTCACTAATATCAGCGACATAAATTACTCCATCAATATCTACCTTCAGTCCAACAAATGCACTCACTACACCTCTTACTAGATCCCTAGCAAAAGAATGACCAAGGAAGATACCAAGTTCAACCAAGCTAGAAAACTCATACGTATCAGATTTAACCACAGATTTACAAGCAGAATAATGTACACGAAAAAGTGTCCATTTACCGTTTTTCATTGCCTTTTCCTCCATTGAATATTTTGTAAAATACAATATACAAGAAAAATTCCATCAAGTCAATAAGTAAACTAATTTATAGTTAGGTTTTTTATATAAAATCTAACAAAAAAACGAGTTTTTACTCGTTATTTTGTTTGGATACTCTATACATTCTAGCATAAATCATCGGTATTACGACCAATGTGATTACAGTTGAAAACAACAATCCATAAATAATTGCATAACCAAGAGAAGCCCATATAGGTTGACTTATGGCCAATGGCAAAATTCCAAATACCGTAGTAATAGTTGTAAGTATAATAGGATCAATTCTAGAAACACCAGCATCAATAATTGCTGAATCAATATCCATACCTTCGTATACATTATTATTAATTCTATCTATCAAAATAATTGCATTATTCACCACAATCCCGACTAATGCAACAATCCCGATCACACCTGGAAAACTAATAGATTGACCCATCAAAAGAAGTCCAGGAAAAACACCCACTAGAGAAAATGGAATAGTAACTACAATCAAAAGCGATTGGCGGAATGACTTGAATTGCAAAACCATAAGTCCAGCAATCAAAATTATAGATAAAATCATAGCACGCAACATATCTGAAAATGATTCCTGTACATCCTCATTTTCACCACCAAATGAAATATAATATTCATCCGGTATATCAATTTTATCTTCCATCAATAACTTAACTTTAGAGATTACATCTAATGGACTAATATTAGTCTCTAATTGACTAGATACTTTTACAATTCTCTCACCATTTTCATGAGCAATACTTGCCCTACTGTTTTCTAAGCTAAATTTTGCCAAGCTACTTACTGGTATGTCCCCAGTAGGTGTTGCAATACTCAAAGCTTCAATAGTAGAAATATCTGTGATAGTTGTATTCATTTCTCCACCATGACTCAAATCATATTTTACAATGACATCTACATCCTCACCTGCTTGACTAATCTCTGTTGCCTGTGTTCCATTAATCGCATTACGAAGCTCCAAAGCCAGTTGAGTTGCATTTACACCATATTGTTGCGCGCGTATTCTATCAACTTCTACCACGAACTGACCATTTGTCTGAATTACAGAATTACCTATATTTCTTGTTCCATCAATACTACCAAGAAGATTTTCAAAATCATGCGCAATACGATCAAGCTCATACATATCTTCACCAATAATTTTTATTTCCACTGGTGCAGATCCAGGTGGTCCAGAACTTGGTTGTGATACACTCACTTTACCTTCAGAAAAATTCTTGAAATAATCTGCATAGCCATCAACCACTTTATAACTTTTTTCTTTATTTTCTTTTTTTAAATTTATTAAAACATATCCCAAATGTGAACCATTTGATCCACCAGCCATATCATAACTCATAGTTGAGCCCACACCAATAATAAAATTATCAATTCTATTATCATCATATAAATCTTCTGCAAGCAATATCAAAGAATCTCTAGTTTCTTCAAGCGGAGTTCCAAAAGGCTTCTCTAAATTAATTGTAAAAAAATCAATATCGCTAGCTGGAAACATCTCAACTTTCAACAAACCTGTTATTGGTAAAGCATACGCAAAAATAATTGCTACTATTAATATTCTTTTTATTTTTTTTCTAGTTAATTTATTTTCTAATATATTTTTTAATTGCTTTGCATACCATAAACGCAAAGTTTGAAAATATTTTTCAAATTTTGACACACTGAATTCAACCTGACCATTTACTATATCATTCTTTTTGAAAAAAATAACACTAAGAGTCGGTACAATAGCAAGCGCAATAAATAAAGAAGATACCAGTACAAGTGAAACTGTTACTGGGATTGTTTTTATATATTCACCCATAATTCCACCAGTCAAAAGCATTGGTATAAATGCAAACACTGTTGTCAAAGTCCCTGATATAAGTGGGTATTGAAATTCTTTTATCGTATCTATGGCTGATTGTCTAGAAGTTTTTCCAAGTCGTCTATGCTTATTTAGTCCTTGATTAATCACAATTGTACTATCCACCAAAATACCCAATGCCAAAATTAATGAAAATAATGTAATAAAATTGATTGTAAAACCAAATATCAACAAACCAATAAAAGTCATCAAAAATGCCAATGGAATAGAAAAACCAGCCATCAACGCTTCTTTCCAACCAATAAAAAGTATTAATAATAAGGTAACTATGACAACTGTCGCAATTCCATTTTTTGTGAGATTACCAAGATCTTCGCGAATATATTCAGCTGTATCTTGAATTGGCTCAACTGTGATATTTTCTGGAAAATTTTCTTTTACTATTTTATTTGCCACAACAATAATTTCATCAGAAATTTTTGTTATATCACCACCTTGAGTTTTTAAAATACTCAATGTAACTGCCGGATTAGCCTTTCCACCAGCTTTACTCAAATATGAATAACTAGATGGATTAGAAAATGTATCACGAACTTCAGCAATATCACGCACCAAAACCGGAACACCTCCAACCACACCAACCGGCACAGTTGAAATTTCTTCTGCATTACTCAATCGTCCAGCAAATCTCAAACGATATTCTTCACCTGCGGTTTGAATTGAACCAATTGGTATATCATTATTAGCTGAACTAATTGCATAAGTTATATTAGACAATGGTAATCCAAATGTATTTAATTTGGCTTTATCTACAATCACTTGAATTTCTCTATCTTTTCCTCCAGTTACTGTCACATCACTTACTCCATTAATCTTCTCAATCTTATTTTCTAACTCTACCGCATAAGCTTTTAATTGCGCAGTTTCATATGGCCCACCCAAAGACAATATCAAAAAAGGTTGATTGGATGTACTTGCTTGGGCGATATATGGATCAGTCGCATCATCTGGCAAATTTGGTTTCAACTGATCAACCTTTTCTTTGATTTCATCAATCAATTTATCAGCATCGGCTTTTGGATCAAACTCAATTACTGTACTTGAATTCCCTGCTATTGAGGTTGATCTCATCACATCTACATCTGTCAAACCAGAAAGTTTATTTTCTATTTTATTTGTAATCAATTCTTCAACCTCCTCTACTCCAGCACCAGGAAAACCTACAGAAATAACTACAATTGGAATATTCACTTCTGGATCAGATTCTTTAGGAAGTTCAACAGCAGAAATAATACCAAAACCAACCAAGGCAATTATAATCAGAATAGTAAATTTTGCATTGTCAATGAAAAATGACCAAAATGTTTTGTCTTTTGGCATAATTATTTTATTATATCCACTTTATCCCCTTCTTTTATACCACGAACAGATTTTATAATCGTCTCAATATTTTCCAATCCAGAAATCACTTCAACATCAGTGCCTATCACACGACTAAGTACTACTTCATGTTTTTCAACTATATTTTCATTATTCAATCCAAACACAAAAGCACCATTGTCTGTCACATCAATACTCTTCAATGGCAATCTAATTATATTATTATCTTCTTCTTTTGTAATTTCTTCTATGTCAATATCAACATATTGACCAACTACAAATTTTGATAGCTCTGGCTCAGAAACAGCAACCAATACTTCTACTTTTCTTGTTTTAGGATCAATACTAGGAGCAACATTTGTAACCACGCCTTTAATATTACCAGCTATAACAACCGGCGCATTTACTGAAACTTTGCTAACATCACTGCTATCCACAAAAGACCTAATCTGTAATCCACTAACATTCACAATAGACGCAACCAAACTCCCTGGTGTTATTAATTCTCCTGCTTTAGCTGGAAGCACAGCAACCGTTCCTGAAATAGGACTTTTAATCGTTGTTTTTAAAAGAGATGAACCAATACCATTTACAACAGCCTGAGCTCGTGCAATAGCAGTATCTTGCATACGAATAGCTGTCTCTGCTTGATTCAATTGTGCAAGAGATGAATTTACATCAGCTTCAGCACGTATTTTTGTTTCTTTCAAATCTTCAATTGCTTTATTATATGTAATTTCAACCCCAGTTAAACTTGATTTTGCATTATCAAGAGTTTGTCTTACATTTACCAGCCCAGTTGAAACATTCACTACATCATTGTTACCTGCATCTACCACTACTTTCAATGAATCAAATATATCTGATCCTGTAGAGTTGCTCAAAACTACATCTAAATTATCCCAAAGAATATCTATACTACCCAGAGCATCATTTATTCCCATAATAGCATTATCAATTTCTACTTGATTTGAATCTATAGAAAGATTTGTAATCAAATCATATATATCATCTATTTTTACAGAAGCTCTTTTGAATTGTGAATCAGCAATATTCAAAGCACCAACATCATTGAGTGAAATTTTATTTTTGTATTTATCATTAGCCGAAACAACTTTTATACCTAATATTGAATCAGCATCCAACAATGAAGTGCGCAAAGTACTATAAAATGTTTTTATTATTGGTACAACAGTATCATATGATTTTTTTACTATCTTACTTGAACTTTCTGTTGAATTTAATTGTAAATTATTTTCAGCCAAATCATAAGCAGCCTGCGCAGATGTAATTGCACTCAAAGCATTTGATTCAGTCCTAGACTGAGACGACATCGCCATTTGGTATTGAAATTCAAGTTGCTCTTTGCTAACTTTTGCTCTTTCTAAATCAGCTTTTGCTTGTTCGTATTGAGAAGCTAACTCACCATTTTTAAAATAAACAAGTGGCTGACCAGCAACTACTTTGTCCCCAATAGAGACAAGCACACTACTGACTGTAGCTGAAACTTCACTTTTCAATTCAACTTGATCAACTGCTTCCACTTCTCCAGTACCTTTTACTACAGCACTATTTTGCTTATATTCTTGCAAAGAAATCAAACTAACTGACTGATTAGTTTCTTCTACTGATTTTTTATCATTTTTTTGACTAAAATTACGGAAACCAACTACCACTACAACCAATATTATACCCACTACAATTAAAACTTTTTTATACTTGATATAAAACGATTTTCTTCTAAAAAACATATATATTAGTTAATACTTTATGATCTCGCATAATAGCACAAATTTGCGTTTTTGTCAAGATGAAATATATATAAATTTGGCTATATTTTGCCAAAAATATTAAATACTAATAAAAAATACCAAAAATGGTACTCTTTTAATTGTGGACAATCAACTTATTAAGTATAATAAATTCATAACCACCATGATTATAATCAACATTTCAATTGTCTTTTATAATTTTCATTGTATTTTTGTATGAATTATCAAATATACTATAATATAAAATATTTTAACGATGATTACAACCAGGCCAACAACATGGTCTACGCTTACCTTTATTTACTTCAAAACAAAGTCTATCAATATGTTTAACTCTGGTTTCTATTTTTTTGACCGATATAGTCCAGCATATCCACTCATTACGCGCCAATTGCGTCAAATCATTCCATTTTTCAAGCAAATCAATATCAGAAACCAATGCTTTTCGCAAATCAATTGGAACTTTGTGTACTACACCATTAGCAATCTTTTTTGTCATAAATTTCAAATTATAAATATATTATAACATTTTTTTAAAAAAAATTTAATTATATACACTATTTAATAACTCAAAAAAGATCCATATGGATCTTTTTTGTTGCTCGGGGACCAGGATTCGAACCTGGATACCTAGGACCAAAACCTAGAGTCCTACCGTTAGACGATCCCCGACTGTGTGGCAAATTAAGCAGAGTAAGCAGAATAGACAAAATAAGTAAATACTTACCTTGCTTAATCCGCTTACTCTGCCTATTCTGCTATTTTAGGCTTTCAAATGTCTTCTCATTGCGAGAAAACTAGAGAAAATTGTTAACAACAAAACTGCTAAAAATTGGCTACCTACGAGGACAATTATATTGGAAGTTAGGTAATCTGTCAATAGCCATTCTTTCTTGAAAACCACGGCTACATACGGATCTATAAGGCCAGCCGCAAATTTCATCAAGAAATATGTAATACCCACACTAAACACCGTAAAAATAAATGATTCTATGATATATGGACTACGGATAAACCAATTTGTAGCCCCAACCAATTTTTTGATAGTAATTTCAATTCTTTGGGTGTATATAGCTACCCTGATGGTATTGAAAATAATCAAAAATGCAATTACACCAAACAATCCAGTCAATATGACACTAAACCTTTCAACTTGAGTGGTGATATTGTCTATTCTCTCAATCGCCAATTCAGTATCTACAAAAGTTTTTGCAACCACAATATCTTGGTATTCAGGTACACTAAGTGCAGTAATAAGTTTATTATAATCACCTGGATTTCTAGTTTTGACAATCATAGTTGGTCCAAGTGGATTTTCATCCAATTCTTCAATAGAAGCTATAATATTTTCATTGTCAGAATATTTTGCTTTGAAATCTTCCAATACTTGATCTTTGCTAAAATATTCAACATTACTAACTTCAGGAAATGATTTTATATAACTCTGTACTTCATCAATTTCTTCGTCTGATGCAGTATGCGCAAAGAAAATACTGACATCAATTTGATCTTTGACTGATTGTGTAGCTTGTGAAGTAAAAAATTTGATAATAATCAAAGTATTGACAGATAACAACATCAAAACCAAAATAAGTACTGTCATTAAAGAAAGACTAATATTGCGAAAAATATCTTGAAACGCGAATTTTATGGCTCTAAAAAATGATCTCATAATAAAATATTATAATCTATATTTTCCTATTTGTTCATCTGAAACTAATTTGCCGTGATCCAAAGTAACCACTCTTTTGCGAAGTTGGTTTACAATTTCACGATTGTGAGTTACTAATACGACTGTAGTTCCAAATTCATTTATTTTTTTTAAAATTTCCATTATATCTTGTGTATTAATGGTATCCAGATTTCCAGTTGGTTCATCTGCCACCAATATCTTTGGTCTATGCACAAGCGCGCGAGCAATAGCTACTCTCTGTTGTTCTCCACCAGACAACTCATGAGGATAAGCATGAATTTTATGTGGTAAACCAACAATCTCCAATAAACGCGGAATAACAGTACGAATACGTGAACCTGATTCTCCAGAGACTTGCAAAGCAAAAGCTACATTTTCGTAAATGGTTTTTTTGTTGAGTAATTTGAAATCCTGAAAAATAACGCCAATTTGACGACGAAGTAATGGTATATGCCTATCAGGTATACGAGTAATATCCCAATCGCCTACCGCCACTTTTCCACTACTAGCCCGTTCTTCTGCAATAATAAGCTTCACCAAAGTTGTTTTTCCAGAACCACTCTGTCCCACAACAGAAACAAACTCACCAGGTTCAACATTCAAATGGATATCATCCAGTGCTATGCTTTGTTTGTTGTATCTTTTTGAAACTCCCTCAAGATTAATCATAATTGAATATATAATATGTTATATATTATAACATATTATTTGAAAACAAAAAATATTATTTTTGTATAGTTGAGCCCTCTACCAGAATCGAACTGGTGACCTACACGTTACGAATGTGTTGCTCTGCCAACTGAGCTAAGAGGGCAAATAAACACAATCCTTTTATAGGATTGTGTTTATTTGTAAATAATTTTAATTACTACTATATATCAGTCTCCCAAACACCCCTATCTTTATCATCATCGTTTGGCTTTTTATCATCATCTTTTTTTCTTTCAGATGGCGGTATATCACGTGGATCATCAGCTGGTACAGTTGGTTGTATTTCTCCTTTTCTTCTTTTTTCCTCTTCTTCTCTTTTTTTAATTTCTTCAATAATTACATTATCCAAAACTACTTCTTGCTTTATATTACTATCTACTTCAGGCATAAAGATTAATTATAAATTATATAAACTAATTTATTCAACCACTTCCTCAACTATTACATCTTGAGCTGAATTCTCTTGAGTTGTATTATTCAAAGCCTGTAGTCTTCTGTATTCTTCTAATGGATCATGAACTTTGTCAATGAGAATCTCAATTTTTGCATCATTAATTCTATTATCTAGATACTCACCAAAGTTTCTCACACTTCTCTTGTCTGTAACCTTGATTATATGATAACCAAATTGTGTCTCTACAAGCTGATCGTTGACTTGACCAACTGGTGTTGAAAAAGCTGGACCTTCAAATTCTGGTACCATCATACCTTGTCCAAACCAACCAAGATCACCACCAACCTCTTTGGTTGCGTCCGATCCAAATTCAGTCGCCAAAGATGCAAAATCTTCCCCACTCTTAGCTCTCGCTAATACTTCTTCCGCATTTTTCTTAACATCGTCCAAATCTACACCTTCTTCATCTGTCCTAAATAATATATGACTTGCTCTCACTTCATCAGTCAATTGATAAACTTCGTCGCCAACATTGATTTCACCGGCTTCAAAAGCTTCTGAAACTTTTTGTTCGGTCACCAATGGTTTAATAATTTTTTCAATATAAGTTGCCATATCCCAACCATATTGTTCTTGCAATTCAACTTCTACCTCAGCTTCAGAGGCATACTGAGCAAAAATTTCATCTTTCAACTTTTGAATGTCTTCTTCTGTTACAGTCAATTGATTTTCTCTAGCAATATCTTTTATCAATGAATTTACAATCAATCTACTCAAAACTTGATCAGATACAGCTTCACCTGATGGTGGCACTGCACCTTCTGGAGCCTTACTATAGAATTCATTTAATGTTGACAAATCATCCATATAAGTAACATATGGAATAGCTGATCCATTTACACGCAAAACTGGCAAATTCAAAACTTCTGCAACTTTGAGTACAGTTGGTGAAGTAGAAAGATTTCTAACTGCTATAACTGTATAGACCACCCCAAAAATTCCTATTAATACCACAATTACTGCAATACCCATAAGGAAAAATTTCCATTTAACTTGTTCATTTTTATTTGTTTTTGACAAAGCTTCTTCTTTTTGTTCTTCCATATATTTTATACATTAAGTCATTAATTTTGCCTATTATTTGGCAATGATTTATTAGTAAAATAATACCACCATTTTAACGGATTTGAAATATTTTGTCCAGTATCCTTTATTGTATATTCACGATCTTCATTATACTTGTTTCCATTATCAAATACAACCACTTTTTCACCTTCTCGTTTCATATTCAATTCTATTCTAGCTTTTTCTTCAACAAAGTCATCACTCATAACATAATTCAATATATTCATTGATTCCAGCTTTTTATATTCTAATGATTCTATCTCTTGTTGTAAAGAGGCTATTTCCTGATTTATTTTGTAATTGTTATAATATGATCTTACAAAAGTAAAAACAAGCAATATAGCAATTGGGATTCCGATTATCAAAAATAGTGGTGAACCAATAAATCTGGCAATTGGATTTTTTGTTGCATCTTTGCTCATACAAATATAACTATCAAACTATATACATATACAAAACAGCGCTAGTCACATTGCTATGTAATAAACTTATTATACCAATTTTATTCTCAAATGTCATTATTATTTTCAAGTAATTTGCTAATTTTTATATCAATAGCTCTTTTTATTTTTATTAATTCTTCTAACTCACTTTTTTTAATTTTTTTATCAATTATTTCAAATATACTATTTCTTTTTGAATTACAATTTAAGCACACACCTTTGTCAGAATAAACTGCATTAAAACTTTTTTTATATTTATTTATTTTTTCTTGCAATCTAACCGGATGTTTAACTTTTTCTAAAACAATACTCATGGTTCCTGCTTGATTATTTATAATGACAGTACCATAGCGGAGTATTGTGCCACCTATACCCTTAATTTTACCTGCTACAAAATCAAGTTCACTGTAAGGTATCTCTGTTACAGTTTTATCAAAAAAACCTCTTTGTTCTATATCTACCACTCTATGCGTAGTTATAATAGCAGAATTTTTATTCCACAAAAAAATTGTCCTTATCAATATAACCAAGCCAATAAATAATGCACCAAAAAAAGCAATTTGACCCCAAATACCTTGACCAAAAAGCCAAAACATAAAAAAGAATGGCGCAACTATAAAGAAAAAAGCTAATAACCAATACGCCATATAAACAATCATGTGTTTTTTTGCAATATGAATTATTTCTTCTGATTGTTCCAATTTAATAGACATATTTATAAATTTACTAAAATTGTTTATAATCTTATAAAAATCTAATAATTATATTTTTTACGGATTTGATTGCCACAACAGGCAATCACCTCGGAGCCAAAGCGAGAATCCTGCCTGCCGGCAGGCAGGGAGTAAAAACAAATAATTAAAACTAATACAATCATAGATTAAAGCATAAACAATACTATTATATCTTAATCTAATATCATAAAACATTTCGAACAGCCTCCCTATCATCCCAAGGCACTAATTTCCCTTTGACAACCATAGCTTGCTCAGAACCTTTACCAGTCACCAATACCAAATCCCCTGCTTGTGCCAATTTTATTGCTTTATCTATTGCTTCACCTCTATCAATTATTTTAAAATAAGTTTCATTCTCTTTTTTGCCAGTTTTTTCTACTGCTTCTGCCACCTCGTTTATTATATCCTGTGGATTATCATCATATGGATCTTCATCTGTCACAATACAAATGTCAGCATTTTTTCCAATAAAATCCCCCAGCTTCTCTCGTCTATCTGTATCCCTACCACCGCCAGTAGAGCCAAATACATGAATAATTCTTTTTGGTTGTAAAATTTTTACAACTTTGTACAATTCTGCCATAGCTACTGGCTCAAAGGCATAATCAACTATTACTTGAAAATTATGCTCTTTTTCTGCCTCAGAAATAAATTCTATTCTACCTGGTACTCCTCTAAAATTGGAAACTGCTTTTGTAATAATATTCCAATCTATACCTAAGCTTCTAGCAATTGTAACCACAGCCGAAATATTCATAACATTATATTCACCAAATAATGGTGCTTTAAATTTGTGTTCACCAATAGCAAAACTCAAACCATCTTTTCCAATATTTATATTCACTGGAACAAATTCACCACCGTGACCAAAAGTCATTTTTTTATCAAAATCAAATTTCAAAAATTCCTTTTTATGTTCAATTTCAGCATTGAGGATAGAAATTTTTTCAAATTTATTATCATTTTCCACTAGACTTATATTTTTCTTTTTACATTTAGAAACATACTCAAAAATATCAAGTTTAGCTTTTTTGTAGTTGTCAAAACTACCATGTGATTCAATATGCTCTGGATAAAGATTGGTAAGCGCAATCGTGTCATAATTTATAAAACGATGACGATGTTGTATACGCCCCTCAGAGGTAGTCTCTATAATGGCAATTTTACAATCATTATCAACCATTTTCCTCAAATATTTTTGAATAGCCATTTTTCCTAGCATTGTCATTTTTTTATCATTCAATTTACATTTTCCGGCTACACAAAATTCTATAGTAGACAATGCGCCTACTTTGTATCCCACACTCTCCAAAAGCTGACGCAACAAATATACTGTAGTTGATTTACCACTAGTTCCAGTTACCCCAATCACATAAATTTTATTTGACGGCCATCTATAAATAACCGAACCCAGCCATGCATAAAACAAATGACGCAAATTTAATAGGCTCTTTGGTATAATTTTTTTAGCTTTTCCTTTTATATTCATAAACTTTTTTATAAAATTGGAAATGTTATTTATAATTAAGTATTAGTTTAAATTATTTGTTTTTACGGATTTGATGTTTCCACAGACATCACCCTCGGAGCCGAGGCGAGAATGAGTAAAAATAAATAATTTAAACTAATACTGTCATGATTGAAAATATAGAACTTATATCTTACTTTATAAGCGACACTTCATAAACAACATGTTCCAATTTTTGATTGGCTTGTTTTGCTTGATCAAATTTAGTACGCAAATAACTAGTCAAATCAAACTCAATCAATTCACCGATTATATCTGATGCCATTTTGGAACACTTCTTTACCATCTCGTCATTCCTCTCAGTAGCAGACTTGATAGCATAGCGATAAAGCTCTCCTGGCACATCACAAAGACCAGCCAAATAAATATCCGAATCAATTGCAAAACTCTTTATATTACTAATTTTTCCAGTTGTAATAAATTGATAAAAAATAGAAGCTTCAACATATTCCTCTACCGCCGCTTTATACGAACCTTCATACAGAATCTTCTTATCAGTTTTAAACTTTATATTTAATTTTTTAAATATTGCTTCAGCTTCTTTTATTTTTGTTTCAGCCTCATTCATATCATCACGATGCATAGAAAAAATTGCTCGCTTAGCATAATGGAGAGCATCGCCTGATTCACGAATTATCTCTCTTCTTTTTAATTGATAAGAATGTAACTCTTTTCTTATTTTCCCCATAAAAACTTTATTCATACTCATATATTTTAGATTAATTTTAATTTATTTTTTCTTACCAAGAAAATAAACTTTACAATTTCAATTACAGCCATATTCAATAGTCCAAACATAAACATAACTCCCCAAGCAGTAAAGCTCAAATCAACTGTACGCAACAAGACTTGCAAAGGCCCCCAATGCACTGCTCCTACCAACATCACCCAACCAACAAATAAAGCTAAATTTAAGTAATTATTGCTAAATGGATTTTTCTGCCAAACCATATGTCGCATACTTCGTATTGAATAAATATATATAAGAGAAGCAATACCAAGCCCGACAAACATCATCGTACGTACATAAACAAAATCATCTATTGCCTGCAACAAATATACATATAATCCAAATAATACCAAATTAGAAATTATACTGACAATCGCGATCATAATCTTCATCTCTGAATCAAGTATTGGCTCATTACGGTCTCTTGGTCCTTCTTGCATATTTTCTTTATCTCCCTTATCAAAAGCCAAAGCCATATTTGGAAAAGAATCCTCCAAAACATTTACCCACAAAATCTGTGCCGGCAAAACTGCCAATGGCAATCTAAATAATAAACTTAAACCAACTAAACCAACTTCGGCAAAACTACTTGCCAACAAATACAAAATAACTTTTTTTACATTTTGATAAATTCCACGACCTTCTTCCACAGCTTTTACAATTGTACTATAAGCATCATCTAATAAAACTACATCAGCAATTTCTTTGGCAACATCAGTACCAGAACCAAGCGCAATCCCAATATCTGCTGCTTTGAGAGCTGGGGCATCATTAACACCATCACCTGTCATCGCCACCACCTCTCCATTTGCTTGCAAAGCGCGAACAATCCTAATTTTGTGTACAGGATCAACTCTGGCAAATATTGATATATGTTTCACTTCTGCAACCAACTCTTCATCGGTTATACTTTCTAAATGTTGTCCATCAAAAATTTGTTCTTTTTTATCAGACAAACCAATTTGTTTAGCAATAAATTGAGCAGTCTTTATATGATCGCCAGTTATCATTACTGTTTTAATTTTTGCCTTGTGCGATAAGGCTATAGTTTCTTTTACATCTGGCCTAATCGGATCAGACAACCCAATTACCGCTACAAAATTTAAATCATCTATTTCTTTATCATTCAATTTTATTTTTTCATCTCCAATCCTTTTATAAGCAATAGCCAATACGCGCAAGCCATTATCAGTCAAATCATCTATCTTCTCTTGAAAAAAATCTTTTTTAGCTTTGGTCATTGTCTTTGTCTTTCCATCGTCCTCATAATATTTACATCTCTTTAATAAAACTTCTGGCGCCCCTTTTGTATAAACTACATATTGATTGTCAATGTGATGCATGGTAGCAATATATTTTCTTTCACTAGAAAAAGGGACTTCATCAATTCTTTCAGTTGTTTCGTCTAAATTATCCTTGTGCAAACCTACTACCGCTCCCATATGCAAAAATGCCAAATCGGTTGTATCTCCAACCATCTTCCATTTTTCTTCCTCTTCATGACTATTTTCCAAAATTCCATCATTTGCCAAAACACCAATACGCAAAGCAAATAAAGCTTCCTTATGTTTTTCATCTTTGGTCAAATTTAAAGTTTTTAACTCTTCAAAATCCAGATCATCTTTGCTAGTAATCAAATTGGTCAATCTCATCTTTCCTTCTGTAATTGTACCAGTTTTATCTGTACATATAACCGAAACCGAACCCAAAGTTTCTGCAGCCACCAATTTCCTTACTAATGCTCTTTGTTTGAGTATAAAACGCATACCAACTGCCAATATTACTGTCATCGTTATTACAAGCCCTTCTGGTATAGCTGCCACTGCCACGGCCACTGTTACTTCAAAAATATGAAACAAACTCTCACCATTACCAAAAAATGCACCTAAAATAAATATCATAACTGACAAAATCAAAACCAAAACTGCCAATTGATGCCCCAACTTAGCCAACTGAATTTGTAGTGGAGTTCTTTCTTCTTTTGTTTCTTTTACCAAAGAAGCAATTTTACCAATTTCTGTATTTTTTCCAGTTGCTGTAACTACCACTTTTGCCCGTCCACTAAGAACAACTGTACCTTTGTATACCATATTACTTCTGTCAGCTACAGTAATATCTTCTTTCAAAATTCTATTACTCTTTTTATTTGGTTCAGACTCACCTGTAAGAGATGCTTCATTGGTCTCAAAATCAATTGAAGTCATGATTCTACCATCTGCCTGAATTTTATCACCAGCTTCAAGAATAAGAATATCCCCAGGGACTATATCATCGCTCTTCACCTGCATTGGTTTACCACCACGCAAAACGACTGCGCTATACTCTATCATTGAACGAAGTTTTTTAAGTGCTTGATTGGCTTTGTCTTCTTGTATAAAACCAATTATTGTATTGATACCAACTGTTATAAAAATAACAGCCATATCAATATATTCCTGTAAAAAACCAGAAATAGAGCCTGCTATTATCAATATAAAAATAAGCGGACTCTTAAATTGTTCCAATAATATTTTGAACCTATTCGCATTATCACTAGACTTTGGTAAACTATTTGAACCAAACTTATTTAATTTTTTCTTAACCGCTTCATCATCTAAACCACCATTACCACTTTGCATTTCTTTTAACACATCTGCTACACTCTTACTATGATACAACATAAGTTATTAAATTATGCTAACAAAGCGGATATTATCCACTTTCTATTGACTAATCTTTAAAAATAGTATATCATATTGACTGTTAATTATAAAGTATAATTCAAAATTTACTTCAATACATAAAGTAAAAAATTGAACTATATTTTATACAATTTTTACCCTAAAATGACTCGGTAGCTCAGCCGGTAGAGCAGCAGCCTTTTAAGCTGACGGTCCTGGGTTCAATCCCCAGCCGAGTCACACAAAAAAACCACTTATTTTGAAACAAGTGGTTTTTTAATTTTATTTCTTTATTAAGCTGTTTGTAACTTTTTTTCTACCACAGTTACTCTTTCTTCCAAACGAGAATGGCTATTTTTCAATGCAGCAGATTCTTGATCTAATGTTTCATGTAATTTAACAAAACTATCTAATTCTCCAAGAATATTACTCTTTACTTGTGTTAAATCTTCTTTAGTTGTAGTATTTTTCAATTGTTCTTTCATATCAACAACTTCAATTGCAATAGTATCTACAGTACTTTCTAACTTATTTAATTTATTTAAAATTTTCTCTAAGATTTTTTCACTCATACAATTTGTATTTCTTATGTACATAATATTATACAGCCATTTTTTGGTAATGTCAATTTCTTGTATAAATGACAGTAATAACAGTAAAATTACAATAACTTAATAATACTATTCCACCTCTCTACTTCTACTCTTAGTAATATTCCATAATTTTGACAGTATGTTCACAAATTAAAAACAAAGCTTTTAAAAACCTTATTACATTTCTGGACCATATTCTCTATAATATTCCAACGAAAACCCAAACGGCTCACCAAATAAAAAACATAGTTTTACTAACTATGTTTTTATTTAATTTATTCCTGTAACTTTATATAAGCTTCACGAATTTTTTCTAATCTGTCTCTTTTTTTATCATCTGTTTCATTCTCAATTTTTTCATTCATTCTATTAATTGAATTGTCTTCCAATGTTTCCCATTTACCGACCTGCAATAAACGACTTTTAAATGTTTCAGAAGCTGGAATACTCCTATCTACCCCACCTAAAACTGCATCTTTTGGCTCTGTAATTTCTTTTGTTTTTCCAAATAATACAGCCCCTAATTTATCGCTATTTTTGTATTCACCAGAACCTTTTGGTGGTGCAATATCTAATAAATTAACACTATGATTGTCTTTTTTATCATCAAAACTACTACTATCATACATTGCACCTAAAAAAATTTCATCTATACCAGGGAAAGCATCACTCATTGCATCAGACGTATATTGAATAGTCTCACCAGATTCAACAATCTCGTCTACTATAAGAACTTTTTTACCATTAAAATCTCCCTTAAAATTATTAAAAGTTTCTCTAATCTTATCAGGATCAGTGGATATACCATGAAGTATGTTTATAAGAATAAATTTCATTTCTGGTATTTTTTTATCTGGATAAATTCTTCTCCAAATTTCTCTAAAAAAACCAGCTAATGGTCTAGCACTTCTATCTATAAATATTATTGTATCAATATTCTTACTATAAATATCCACTACAAATTCTGCTCCTTGTTCTATATATGATTTCCTATTTTTTTCACCAAAATCTCTTATAACTTCCAAATCTTCATAATATTCTTCTACTAAACTTCCATCTTCTATATTTATTAATACCCTATTTAATAATCCATCAAAATATTGTTTATATCTTATCCTTCCTTCTTGTCTTTTGGATAATTTTTCTTCTAATGATACTGCAGAATCAATAGTTACTTGAGTATCAGGCAAATGTATAAATTCATTTTTCTCAGACATATTTTATAATTAATATTGTAAAATTATCTTATCAAATATATAAAAAGTTATCAAATAATCACTATTATATAATTTGATAATATACAAATATAAAACAAAACCCGCGAAATATTCCGCAGGTCTGTGCCATACAATATAGTATGGCACAAATAAATTCAACTCATAATTCTACATCAACTGGTTCTACCTTATCATATCCATAGTGATACAAAAGAGCATTGGTACATATCCAAAGTATGGAATAATCACCATTTTTTACTGGAATTTGTAGTCTTTCTGCCATCTGACCCAGACCATCTTTTACAAATTCCTCTACAAAAGTTTTTGCTTCATCCATTATGCCTTGATAAGCAGCATCTTGAATTTCTCCTAAGCTTGCTTTTTCATTATCCAAGAAAAATAGAATAGCTTTGACCATACCCCTTACAACATCTTTATGCAATTTGACATTATCAATTGACTTATTTGGCAACATGTGAACCTCCTTGGTAGACTAAACAAAATATACCAAAGTATTATTCCTCTGTCAATAATCAATTATTAATCTTTTTATTTATTAACCAAAAGTAAAAGCATAAGCTTCAAATCCCGGTTCTAATACTTTGATCTCCAAAGTATGCTCTCCATAATCCCCTCTCAAATCAATCAAATTATACAAATCATATTCTCCAAAATTGACGACTCCATTATCAACTGCAATACCAGCCATACTATCTGACACCAGTGTTCCATCCAAATAAATTTCTGCTTTTACGACCCCACTGTCACCACTACCAGCCACCAAATTTACTGTATCAGCCGAAAATCTCAATATTATTGATCCCACACCTTCTGCAAGCTCAATATATTCTGGCCATATTCCCCATTTGCCATCCAATGCAAAAGTATTAATAAATAATGAATCTAATTTTGTATATTCACATTCCTTACCAAGACAAAGAGTCGATGGTAAATTTGCAATCGCTTTTAATCTAGAATAACCTAAATATGTTTCTGGAGTATATACTTGCCCACCTTTTTTATTTTTTTCATTCTGAATTTCAGTCTTATTAAAAGCAACCATGTCTTCTCCTAACCTTTCTTTCCTTTCATTCAACAACTCAACGATCTTGGCTTCAGTTTCTTCATACATCCCCTCACCAAAATGCTCAAATACAATATATCCATCTATATCAATCAAATATTTTGCTGGCCAATAACGATTGTTATAGGCACGCCATGTGCCATATTCATTGTCTTGAACAATTTTATGTTTTACCCCATATTTTTCAGCGGCAGTTACTACATTATTTCTATCTTTTTCAAAATCAAACTCCGGTGTATGCACACCCACAATTTCCAGTCCCATATCTTGATATTTTTGATGCCAAGCATTCAAATATGGCAAAGTCCTTTGACAATTTATACAACTATATGTCCAAAAATCTATCAAAATTACTTTCTTACCAATCAAATCTTCAAGCGCAAACTCATCAGTATTAATAAATCCTGATGGACGAACAAATTCTACAGCCGATTTATATTTACCTGCTTTATCTTGTTTTTTTTCATAATCAATTGGCAAAGAAATTTTTTTGATTTCACCAATAGTAAATTGTTCAGGTTTTTTCCTCTCAATTAGATAAATTGTCAATGCAATTGCTACTAAAACTATAAATAATAGCGCAAGCCTTATTTGCTTATTCATTTTAATAATATATTATTTAAAAATTCAAAATTTGCCACACGACTCAATTGCATAGTGAAGATCAATATTCCCAATCCAACTAAAATCAGACCAAATACAATATTAATATACTTCACCCACTTTATATATTTATTGATTAAACCTGTCGCCTGAGCGGTAAACAATCCAACCAAAAGAAATGGTATTCCTAAACCGACTGCATAAGATAACAATAATCCAAAAGCTGAACCAGGTGCACTAGTAGCTAATCCTAAAATACTACCCAGTACTGCCCCCACACAAGGCGTCCAACCCACGGCAAATGCCGACCCAAAAACAAATGAAGTTAAATATCGTGAATTAAATTTTTTCTTTACTTGTAATTTGTGTTCACGCTCAAGAAAATCAATTTTAATAAGACCAGTAAGATACAGTCCAAAAAATATAATCACAGCCCCACCAATCCGTGCCAACCATATCTGAGCATCATAGGCCACTGCTTCAAGCAAACTATTCAAAAGTACCCCAAGCAATGCAAATACAAATGAAAAACCAAGAACAAAAAAAATGCTATTTACAAATATCTGTACTCTTTGTTTTTGAGTGTCTTCACCAACTGTACTTCCCGCCAAATATGCCAAAAATCCAGGAATCAAAGGCAATACACATGGTGCCAAAAATGACACAACACCAGCGACAAACGCAATAAAAAAGTTTATCTCCATATATTAATTAATAAATTTATTTATTTCCTCTATATATTTATCTTTATTCCATGATTCTGGCGACTTCAAAACTCTCTCACCATTTTTTATAAATATTTTTGTATGCTGATAAGGTACTCCAAACTGTCTAGCCAAATTCTTTTCATAATCATCAGTATCACTATCATTATAATTCACACGAAACCCTACGACCTTGTCAGTACTCAAGCTATCAAATGCCTGTTGCATTTTTGGAAATTCAGCCTGACAAATTGGACACCAACTAGCATAAAAATATAATATAACCACTTTATCTGAAGCAATTGCTTTCTCATAATCACTTTTATTAAAATCAATCAATTTAGAACTATTACCAGCTAAAACTTTTCCTGAATAAAACAAATCTGATATTTTATCTTCTGTCATTTCACTATCAATATCAATTATAGTATTATCCTCATCATTGACTACTACATTTTCCTTATTTTCATTTAATGAAATAGATTCTTTATCTACCAAATTAGTACTATTTGAAGCATAATAAAAAGAACCAACTATAATCAACACCAAAACAACCATGCCAATTGTAGCTAAAGTGCTAAAACCTTTGTTTGTATTATTCATAAGATTTTTTATATACAGCTCTTGTTTATTATAACATTATATAAAAAAATAAATAATTGTGTATAAATATTACTTAATTATTATTTTTTCAAAAATATTCAAAATATCCTGTTTTTTGGATACTCGAATTAATTTTGATAACTTTTCACTCATATTTTGCATACTTTCCTTGTCACCAAGAATATCCTTAACAATGCTAGCCAATTTCTGACCTGTGCAAGTACTTTGATCCACCAAAATAACTGCGCCACTTTTTGCAAGAAATGCTACATTTTCTTCTTGATGTCCTGGAATTGGTATAATTATAGCTGGTTTTTTCAAAATTGATAATTCAGTTAATGTACCAAAACCACCTCTAGATATTACCAAATCAGCAACCGCATAAGCATGCTTCATTTCATCTTGAAGAAAAGAAAAAGTTTTATAATGATCATTATCAAGAGCAATTTTATTCAATAATTCATGAGATCTATCTTTTCCTGAGAGGTGGATTATATCACAAGTGTCTTTCAAGTATTCAACAGAATCTGCCACCAATCTATTTACATTTTCAGAACCTGTTCCACCACCAGTAACCAAAACTATTGGTTTTTTTCTACTGATACCAAACAACTCAATTGCTTTTTGTTTGTCCACATCCAAAATATCTTGCCTCACCGGATTACCCAAATAAACTGTCTTTTCAATTGGAAAATAATTGGAATTTTGCTCAAGTGCGGTTGTTATAACCGTCGCAAAAGATGACATCAACTTATTTGACAAGCCTACTCGAACATCTTGCTGATGTATCCATGTTGGTATTTTTATAAATCTAGTGGCCCAATGCAAAGGAACAGACACAAAACCACCAGCAGAAATACATAAATCTGGTTTTTCTTTTTTTAAAAAAATTAAAGATTCAAAAAAACCTATAATAATTTTAAATAAATCAATAATATTATATAAAGATACATATCTACGCAATTTTCCAGAAAAAAATACCAAAAATCTAATACCTTTATCTTCAATCAACACTTTTTCAGGACCATTTTTAGTACCAACCCAAAAGAACTCTGTATTGGGATATTTTTCTTTTATGGCATCATATACTGAAATAAGAGGCGTTACCGAACCAAGCGTACCACCACCAGAAAAAACTACTTTTAATTTTTTATTTTTTTCTACCATATTTATTACTCTAATGTATATTTACTCACATTTATTAATATACCAACTGATACCATTGCAATCAAAAGAGCTGTGCCACCATGACTTACAAATGGTAAAGGTAAACCCGTCAAAGGCATCAAACCCACCATAGCCGCTATATTAAAAAATGATTGAGAAACAAACCAAATAATTATTCCAGAAACAAGTAACTTACTAAATACATCTGGAGCATTTTTAGCAATTCGTAACCCTCTAAAACAGATTAACATTATCAATACAATAAATGCAACTGTAAACAAAAACCCAATCTCTTCTGCCATAATAGCAAAAATACTATCAGCATTTACCTCTGGCAAAAATTCATATTTACGCACTGAACCCCAAAGTCCCCTACCAAGCCAACCACCACTGCCAATCGCTAAAAATGCTTGGTTTATATGATAACCCACTCCAAGCTGATCCAACTCTGGATGTAAAAAAGTCATAAAACGAGCAGCCCGATACGGCGCAACAATAATCATCAAGACAAAACCACCAATACCTGCTCCAGCCAACAATGCCATATGCTGAAGTTTAGCCTCACCCAAAAAAAGAATTCCAAATAATATAGCAAACAAAACCGAAGCTGTGCCAATATCTGGTTGTAAAACCACTAATGCAAGCGGTATAAGTCCAAGACCTAATGTAGGTAAAAAACCTTTTTTAAAATCTGTCAAATCATCTTTTATACGACTTATCTGATATGCCAAAAAAATAATCATACCAAGCTTTAAAAATTCTGCTGGTTGCATAGAATAGCCAAATATCACTATCCAACTTTTTGCGCCGGTATTCAATGAGGATCCAATACCAGGAATAAATACTAAAAATGATAATAGTAAAGTTACAATAAAGATAAGACCAGCATATTTTGCTAATTTTTTATAATAAAATTTGGAAAAATACAGAAAAAGGAATACACCTGGCAAAACACCTACCAATAATTGTCGCTTTATAAAAAAATATTTATCACCAAACTTATTATAACCAAGTGGCGCACTAGCTGAAGTCAGCATCAACAAACCAAAAGCAAGTAAAATTATAAAATAAATAAGCAAAACATAATCAGCTTTGTGTTCATTTGCTTTATTCATAAAAGACTAAACATTCAAAAATACTAATATAGCAGTAGCTATCAAAAGAAAAATCTGCGCAACTATATTTACAATATTCATTAATATGGATACAAACTTGTCCTTATTAAACAAAAGCCAACCTAACAAAAAATTAATAATAAATATAACCAATCCAGTCATAGCCACAAAATACACTCGCCACCACTCACCAATATAATCAACTCCAAATAAAATATTATAATGCAAAAAAATCAAATCCTTTTGTGGCCTTATTTTCAATACTACCCAAATCCAATTTGATAAATTTATCAAAAAAGCCAAAATAAACATCACCAAATTAAGACGATATTTAAAATATAATTTTATTGGATAAGTATGCTTTCCCATATTTTTAACTTAATTATACATACAAATCCCCCTCTTGACAACCACAAAATAAGCTGATACAATGATGCACATAATATTAAACGGCATGGTTAACGATCCCGACGCTCAATGAGCGATCATTCGGGAGGCGGTTCCAGATTTATAATCTGGGTTTTATAGTGTGAACCAAATATGGCTCATAAAAAAGCAGGCGGATCTACCCGTCTCGGCAGAGATTCTAATCCACAGTACCTAGGCGTTAAAGTAGGCGATGGCCAGACAATAAACGCAGGCGCAGTTATAGTTCGCCAAAGAGGAACCAAAATTCATCCTGGCAAAAATGTAAAAAAAGGCAAAGACGATACACTTTTTGCCACAATCGCAGGAATAGTAAAATTTACCCAAAAAAAACGAATTCGTTTTGATGGAAAACTCAAAATAGCTAAATATGCGAATGTAATTCCAACAACCATAAAAAAAGCAACAACTAAAGTAAAAAAAGCTGTACAAAAATAAATTTAAATAAAAAGAATCTTCAAATTTAATGAAGGTTCTTTTTATTTATGCTATAATACACACACTTCTAATATAATAAATTATGCCTAACTCAATAATCCGTCATTTTCATAACAGAAAAAGGTCTAACAAAAGAAAATTGGAACCCATACCACACCCAGAACCAGCCAAACGATTTTTAGACTATCTTATTTATGTTATCTGTATTATCACGCCACTACTTATTTTGCCACAAATTTGGAAAATATGGACTACACAAAATGCTGCTGGCATATCATTAATTACTTATACAGGCCTTGCAATTACAAATACAATTTGGATATTTTATGGTATTGCGCACAAAGAAAAACCCATAATAGCACTTTATGTTTCTTTATTTTTTATAAATACGGCAATTGCTATTGGTAGACTATTATATGGCTAGTTTTCTATCCAAAATATTATGTACGATTTTTTTATAGCAGTTTTCAAATTAACTTTTTTACAGATATTTGGATTATTTGGCATTTTTTTTATCCTAGGTTTTATCCTATCAAAACTCCAAGAAAAAACTCACAAAATTTATCAACAAACTATCGGATGGAAAGGTATTCTTTGGACAGCCTGGGTTGGTACACCATTTCACGAATTTGGTCATTATTTTTTTGCAAAACTTTTTAGGCACAAAATTATAAAATTCAAACTATTTGACCCAAATCAAGAAACTGGTGAACTTGGGAGTGTTGACCATAGTTTCAAGAAAACTAGCTTGTATCAACGCATAGGCAATTTTTTTATAGGTGTAGCACCAATGATTTTTGGCTCAATCGTATTAATTTTATTAGCTTACTTTTTTTTACCCCATGGAAAAGAATTAATTTCTATTTTATCAAGCACTGACAATATAACAAATTTAATTACAAAAATATCTATTGGCATAAAAAATTCTTTTTTATCAATTTCAGCTCTAAAAAGCTGGAATTATTGGCTTTTTTTATATTTATCATTTTGTATCGCCTCTCACCTTGCACCAAGCAAAGTAGATAGAAAAGGTATGTGGAGTGGTTTTTTGTATATAATTTTTATATTATTACTTATCAATATTTTTGGAATCTTATTTAATTTAAATCCTACCAATACTATTCTAAAAATCAAAAATTATATGAATTTTTTAACGGCAATTTTTCTTTATTCCATCATTATATCTACTATTCACCTATTATTTGCTTATATTTTATTAAAATTACCTAAAAAACTTATTAGTAAGCGTTAATATTGACTTATTTAAAAATGTATTCTAGTATAGAATAAATAGGGGGGCTACACATGACAATGTGGTGGTGGAAAAAAAAATTAATCCATGAAACTCTGTCAAAAAAAGTTCTTGAAGCTTTAAATTCAAAAGGATTAAAACTAACAAACGAAGAAATAGATTTAATAATCCAAAAAGAAGAACTGCTTGAATTAATAGCATGGAGTGTGCATACATCCATTTTCACGGCTATCAATGGCTGGCGAGAATGCCAACCAAAAAAAAGGCCAAGATAATTTGCCACCAACAACTAGATGTATCCCCGCCATCAGCAGGGATACATCTATACAAACTATTTATTATATATTTTTTTATTTTTAATAATAACCCCCTCTTTTTTTAAAATTTTTATTTTATTTTCTTGTCCTCGATTATACTCACCTACATTACCATCTGATTTTACAACCCGATGACAAGGTATACTTGGATTATAATTTTTCTTTATTATATTACCCACTGCTCGAGAAGCTCTTTGGCTACCAGCCATTTCCGCCACTTCTTTGTATGTCAAAACACTACCCCGTGGTATTTTTGCAACTATCTCCAATACTATATCTTTAAACTTTTTATTTTCTACTCTTTGCATATTTTTTGTGTTCAGACAAATGTGAACTCAAGTCAATAAAAATCTTTAATATAACCAAAATAACTATTGCATAAATTGGTGATCCAACTTCTGTTACAAAAAAACCACCGGCTATAATAGTCAAATGCATAACCACAACTCTCTTATACGGTGCCAACATTTCTTTGTCAGGAGAAGTGCTCAAATATTCTTGATTTCCAACAAAATTTTTAAAATGTGAGATACCATGACTGACAAACAATCCCAAAAATGCTATTAAAACCCAATCCAATGATTCAAAAAAAGGCATAAACATCATATATATAAATATCCCGTGAACAAAGGTAAACATACCATAATGGACTAAAAAAAAAGATAAATATGCCGAAACTTTATAAATATAAGTCTCACCAGTGATTTTAGTTACCTTTATTGGAGCTTTTGGCGGTAATTCAGCTCGCCATATTCTTAACATTGCATACATCCCAACCACAATATTCTCAAGCCAATACAAAAATAAAATTGAAAAAAGATTCCATTCCAAAAATAATACACCAAAAATTGGCAAAGAATTTGAGACAATCAATACTCCAATAGCCAAACCACTAATTTTTTTATTATTTTCTACCATATCAATAAAAATTTTTAATATAACTAAAACAATTATAGAATCTTTTTGAAAAAAAGAAAAGGCGTCATACCATGATAGTACACGCCTATGCCAAAATGTTTGAACATTAATTTTGAGCCTTAACTAAGATAAAAGAAACAAGTTCCTTTACACTAGTACCCACTTCAACAAATGAAAGATCGCCTTCAATAATTTCATCACATATATACCCAACTAACGCAATACAATGAGAATATTTGATAGTGTTAGGTAACTGTTCAAGCCAATAATTAGCCATAATAATTTGACCTTTTCTTTTAAGCCTAACAAACTCCTCCTCACTAGTACCAATATCAGCAAGTGAAAGCCCTATTTTACTAACTGTATTGCGTACATAACTAATTATAGAAGAATATTGACTATTACCCCTACGTAAATTCTCAAGCCAAGCAATAACATTTTTTTTATAACTACTAACCAATAGTTCTTTGAGTTCTTCCTCACTAGTACCAATATCAATAAGTGAGATTTCACCATTACAAACTTCCTTACGAATATACTCAATATATGAATCACACATGAAAGAGCCAGCTCTCGCATATTTAAGCCATGTTTTGGCTTGTTCTACGCAATTTTTTTCACACATTTTTATCTCCTTTTTATATTCAACCTATTATTTGTAGTATAAACCTAGATAAAACATTTTATCTAGGTTTTACTCAGCGGAAGGTGAGGGATTTGAACCCTCGATACCTTGCGGTATACACGCTTTCCAAGCGTGCGCACTAGGCCACTATGCGAACCTTCCTTAATATATATAAGCCAACAATTGTGAGCACAATACCAAAATATTGCCCAGGAGTCAATCCTAAGTATCTTGCATCTGCATGTACAATATCAGTTGCCCTAAAAAAATCTAAAATAAAACGAAGTATTCCATAATAAATAAAAAGTGTAATAATATAATAACCTTGAAACATTTTCTTTTTCTTTGTTACAAAGAAAATAATTGCCAAAGGAATAAGTCCAATAATTTCTAGAAAAGCCATCTCATATCTAAACCCATCAATAGTCAACACGCTAAACATGCTCTTGGTAACTCTACCCAGATGATCATGAATCATTACACAACCGACCCGACCAAGCATCCACCCATACAAAGCAGAATAAGCAAATAAATCCCCCAATAACATCAAATCTTTTTTCAATATTTTTTTTCTTTTTAACAATATATAAATTGCAAATATTGCCCCAAACAATCCACCAAAAGATGACATACCACCCTGCCATATTTTTATTATATCAAGTGGATTTTCCAAAAAATAAGAAAATTCATAAAAAAATATATGAAATAATCGCGCAAAAACAAGTCCAGCAACTACAATCCATACACCAATATCTAGATTCTTTTCAGCATTCAAGCCAAACTTTTTACTTCTTTTCAAAATAATAACAAAACTCAACATCATCCCCAAAGCAACAAAAAATCCCCAAACTTGAATAGGAATTGGTCCCACATAAAATACCGAATAAAAATTCTTAAACATATCACTCACTAATTTCTTCTATTATTTCATCAACACTATCTACCACTTTAAATAATTCTGAATCTACTAATTCAATAGTCTTATTTACTTCAACAAGTTGAGTTTTTATAAAATTATACAATGGACTCCAAAAATTATTATCATACAATATGACTGGTATTTTTGGTATTTTTTTTGTTTGCATTAATGTCATTACCTCAAATAAATGATGCATACTGCCCAAACCACCTGGAAAAAATATTAAAGCCTTGGTCGGCGCTGTAACTATTAATTTTCTTATAAATGGAAAATCAAACAGAATAGATTTATTTAAATAATGATTAACTTCAATTCTATTACCTATTCTTACTCCTATACCATAAGAAAATCCCCCAGCCTCAAATGCACCCTTATTGGCCGCTTCTGCTGTGCCAAATTTTCCACCAGTTACAACTGAATATTTTTTATTAGCGAGCTTTTGACCCAAAGTATAAGCATCATTATAATAAGGACTATCAATTCCTATACTTTTTGTGCCTAAAATAGTTACAGCATTAGTCAAACCAGTCACAAATTCAAAACCCTCAACCAGCTCAGCCATTACCCGAAATATCTTCCAGTCTATATTTCCTTCACAATAAAAATTGTTTGGTGACAAATCACAAACATTCAATTCTCCTTCAACATCTTTAACTAATTCAAATGCTTCCTCGGCTGTATCAACTATATGCCATTCATCAATTTTGTCTGGAGAGATTGAACCGACACTACAACAACTAGTCTTCAAAAAATCAATTAATGGTTGCCAAAAACTTTTTCCTACCAATACAACCGGCACCTTAGTCATTACACCTTGATCCATCAAGTCAACCACTTCAAAAAATTCATCCATTGTACCAAAACCACCAGGAAACATAATAAAAGCATAGGATGGAGAAACCAACATCACCTTACGCGTAAAAAAATAATGAAAAGCGGTTGATTTCTTTACATATGGATTTATACGTTGTTCAAAAGGTAATTGTATATTGAGACCGACTGATTCACCACCAGCATCATATGCCCCTTTGTTGGCTGCCTCCATTATACCTGGGCCACCACCTGTTATAACAGTAAAATTATTTTTTGCTAACAAATAACCTATCTTTTCAGCTTCTTTGTAATATTTATTTTCATTACTAAATCTCGCTGACCCAAATACTGTCACATCATTTTTAAGTAAAGATAAAAAATTATAACCTTCAACCAATTCTGCCATTATTTTAAAAACTCTCCAAGTATCCCTATAATCAGTATAAACTTCACCAACAACACCTACATCTCTAATACTATTATTTTTAACTATTTTCTCCTTTTTCATAAAAATATCTAATTATTAAATTTTTCAATTGCATAACCCAATTGCATAACCCTACCTTCAAATAATCTTGGTCCAATTATATGTAGACCCACTGGTAATCCTTTTTTTGTTTTTTCAACTGGAATAGACATGCTAGGCACTCCAGCAATAGCTGATGGACTTACAAATACATCCGCTAAATACATAGACAGTACATCATCTTTTTTTTCTCCTAGCTTAAAAGCTGGAGATGGATTTGTCGGTGTTACCAACAAATCAACTTGTTCAAATACTCTTTCAAAATCCTGACAAATCAAAGTTCTCACCTTTTGGGCTTTGCGATAATAAGCATCATAATACCCAGAGGACAATGCATAAGTTCCAATCATAATTCTACGTTTCACTTCTTCTGGAAATCCTTGTGCTCTAGATTTTGTATATATATCATGCAAATTTTGAGCTTCAGCTTGGACCCCATACCTAATCCCATCAAGTCTACCTAAATTTGAACTGTCTTCACTTGGTACAATTAAATAATAAACTGGAATTGCATACTTTGTATGTGGCAAACTAACACTGACAATCTCGCAACCCAAACTTTCTATATTTTTTATTTTATTTTTAATAATAGTTTTAATTTCACTATCCATGCCATCAATTTCAAAATATTCTTTTGGAACTCCTATTTTTAATCCTTCAATTGATTTGTGTAACAATTGTGAATATTCTGGAACATTATTTGTTACAGTTGTAGAATCCTTGATATCGTGTCCGGCAATAATTCTCTGTACAACTGCCAAATCCGCCACAGTCTTGGTAATAGGACCAACTGTATCCAAAGAGCTAGCCATTGGCATTATCCCATAACGAGAATTCCTCCCATAACTTGGTCGCAAACCCACTACCCCACAAAAACTCGCTGGCTGTCTAATTGAACCACCAGTATCTTCTGCAATAGAAAAAACACACATATTATCAGCCACAGACGCAGCTGATCCACCAGAAGAACCACCTGACACTCTTTCTAAATCATGTGGATTTCTAACTGGACCATACATTGAATTTTCATTACTAGCTCCATGGCCAAATGCATCACAATTAGTTTTCCCCAAAAGAATTGCTCCCTGTTTCCTTATTTTTTTTATTACAGTTGCGTCATATGGCGGAACATAATCATCCAAAATTTTACCCGCTCCAGTTGAACGACTATCTTTGGTACAAATTGCATCTTTTACACTAAATGGTATGCCAGTCAAATCATAAATTTCTCCTCTAGCAATCATATCATCAGCAATTTGCGCTTCATGTAAAGCAGTTTCTTCAAATACAGTTATAAAAGCATTAATCTTTTCATTGCGTTCTTTTATTCTATGCAAACAAGCTTTAGTAATATCCATTGCAGAAAACTTTTTTTTGTCCAAACCCTCTCTTGCTTGAGTAATTGTCAATTCATTTAATAACATAATTAATTTATATACATTTGAGTACCCATACCTACTAACTAATTATCAAAAACCTGTTTTACTTTTAATAAATTATCAACTTTGTCTGGAAATTGCGCAATTAATTTTTTTACTACCTCTGAATCTGAAACCTCAACCACATCATCTCGAAAAACATCCTCAAGCCCTGTTACTTGGCATGTTTCTACAATATCTACTGTATTAACTTCATCAAGCATATCCACATAATCAAAAATAACAGACAATTGTTTTGAATACATTTCCTTTTCGCTATCACTCAATTCCAAACGCGCTAAATCAGCTACCATCTCAATTTCTTCTACAGTTAGTTTAGACATATTTTAAAAATAACTCTTACAAGTTTAATTACTATTATTTTACATTATTAGTACATTATCCGCAAGCAAACTTGACAAAATACAAAAAATAGTGTAGCCTCAAAAAAGTGAGGGTGGATGAATCTTTACTACGTCGGTTGGCGAACCGGAAAACCTCTAGTCTCATCCCAGAGACAAAGAAGGGCAACCAAAGTTTGGCCAAGTCACAAAGGCTCAAAAGGTAGCTAGACAACCTTATTGCCACGGCATAAGGAGTAAAGTGCGAATCCACCAGTCCATTTCTAAGCAGATTTATTATATATACTGCCACGATGCTTAGAAAAAGCGACACTCACCACGAGGGCCCCCAGCTTGGCTTGTACAGCTTGCATGGCGCCCTCACTTTTTTTATATCATTTTCAAAAATTCTGCTTCATTTATAGTCTTTACCTTCAATTCAACCGCTTTATCATACTTACTACCAGGATTTTCACCAAACAAAACAAAATCAGTTTTCTTGCTGACAGCACTAGAAACTGCACCACCCAACAAACGGATTTTTTCTTTTGCTTCATCTCTACTCATAGAGTTTAATGTCCCAGTCAATACAAAAGTTTTATTTAATAATTTTTTATTATTCACCACAGCTTGTGGTTTTTTTATTTTAATACCACTCAACAATAATTCCTGTACCAATTTAATATTTTCTTTATTTTTAAAATAATCAATAATAGATTCTGCTACTCTAGGACCAATATCTACTACCGCATACAAATCATCCTCTGTTGCATCCATTAATTTTTCAATTGAAGAAAATTGATCCGCTAAACGTATTGCCGTCTCTTCTCCAACCAATTTTATGCCAAGAGCATAAATAAATCTAGACAAAGTAATTTCCTTTGCCATCTCAATACTTGTTATTAAATTTTCAGCTGATTTCTCTGCAAATCTCTCCAATGGTTCCAAATCCCCTGCTTTCAATCTGAATATATCCGCACAATTTTTTATTAAGCCTTCATTCAATAATTGTTCAACAATTTTTTCACCCATGCCATCTATATCGTAAGCTTTTTTTGAAACAAAATGTATAATATTTTCTAATTCTTGAGCATAACACTTGGAATTCAAACAAAAAATACCAGCCGATTTTACTTGTTTTTTATCAGATATGTCCTTTCTTTTTACTTCAGATCCACAAATTGGACACTTTACTGGAATTTTTACTTTCTTTTCATCGCCATCTCGCATTTTTTCCAAAACTCTTATCACTTTTGGTATTATATCCCCAGCTTTTTCAACCACTACTCGGTCCCCAATCCGAACACCAAGACGCTCAATCTCATCAAAATTATGCAAACTAGCATGAGTTACAGTAGTGCCAGCTAATTTTACTGGTTCCATCAAAGCAACTGGAGTAAGCGCACCGGTACGCCCAACTTGTACATAAATATCTTTTATTTTTGTTATTCCCTGCTCTGCGGCAAATTTAAAAGCGATTGCCCAACGAGGAGATTTACCGGTAACCCCCAAAATATCTTGATATTTTTTTTGATTGACTTTTATTACTACGCCATCAATCCAAAAATCTTTTGAATCTTTTTTCTTCCCCCATTTTTTCCAAAAATCCAATATATCATCAACATTTTTACATATTTTCCAATCATTCTCTGTTTTAAAACCCAAATCCTTCAATTTAACAAGTTCGTCTTTCTGTGTATCTAAAATTAATCCATGAGAAATATCATAAGCAATTACAGCCAATTTTCTTTTAGCCACTACTTTTGGATCTAATTGACGAATTGTTCCTGCAGATGCATTACGTGGATTAGCAAATACTGGCTCACCATTTTTTTCACGCTCAATATTCAAAGATTTAAAATGTTTTCTATCCATCCACACTTCACCTTCTGCTACCAATGAAACATTTTCCTTTAGTTTAAGTGGTACAGACATTATAGTATGAATATTTTGGGTAACATCTTCACCAACTTTACCATCACCCCTAGTAGCGCCAGTTATCAAACTACCATTTTCATAAGTCAAAACAATATGCAAACCATCAATTTTTAACTCACATGTATAATCCAAATCTACTGGACGACTACCTAATTCTTTTTCAAGAATTTTTAAATTCCTCTCCTGCCAATTTTTTAAATCATCTTTATCAAAAGCATCATCAAAAGACCATTGCGGAACAATATGTTTTATTTTTGTAAATTTATCCAAAGGAACACCCGCCACTCTCTGGGTTGGAGATTCAGGTGTCACAAGATCAGGATTGGCTTCTTCTATTTTTTTAAGTTCATCCATCAAACCTTCATACATTTTGTCAGTTACACTTGGATCATTTTCAACATGATAACGATAACGAAGATCATCAATCTGTTTATACAAACGCTTAATTTTATCTCTTAATTCAGCTTTTGACATATTAAATAATCATACCTAAATACCAATCAACAATTCTCTCACTCCAAAACATAGCAACTACTGTTCCTAAAACTAAATAGGTGCCAAAAGCAGTCTCACTCTTTATGGTTTTTTTCTTTATAAGAATAAGGAACAAACTAAACACTGCCCCAGTTAAATAGGCTACAAAAAATGCTATAAGTATATTAGGCCAACCCAAAATTATCCCCATAAAAAATCCTAGCCTTACATCTCCACCACCAATCCACGCACCTTTTGAAATAAAATATAAAAAAAGAAAAAATCCAGCCCCAAACATTGCACCCAATAACATACTATCCCAACTATTCCAGCCAAAACCTAATGAAAACAAAAATAATATAGTACCAGCTATCAATGTCGGGAAATTTAGTATTTCCCTATACCTCAAATCATACAGAAAAATAAAAGTGAGTAAAGTCAAAATAATCCAATCGCGAACTATCTCAATATTTATTGAAGGAAATACTGAACTATCATTATAAAATAAAGCAATAAACAAAAAAATAATACCACACCATATTTCAACCAATGGATACTGATAATGAATTTTTGATTTACATTTTCTACACTGACCTTTCAAATAAATAAAACTAAATACAGGGATATTATCATACCAAACAATTTGCATTCTACAATTTGGACAAATTGAACGATATTGATTGATACTCAAATTCTCTCGAGTTCGCCAAACCCAAGAATTCATAAAACTGCCTACTGATAAGCCAAATACTAAAACCAGTAAATAAAATATTGATTCCATAGGTTTATATTAATACATAATTTACACAATATAATTTACTAATTTTATATCATAATGTGTATTTTATTTTATAATTATATCACATGCCCAAAAAAATACTAAATATATAAAGTACATTAAAAAATCCCCTTTATTTGGGGATTTTTTAAGTTTACGTATACGAAAACGTATTATGGACAAGCTATATTCAATATTCCAGATGGAGTCATTTGAATACAATCATCAAGTGCGCCAACTGTACCTTCTAAAGTTGCGCGAATATCATATGCAGATGTGTCACCACTATTATCTTGATATACATAGTCAGTTGTACCAGTCTGCGGATCTGAAGGTACTAATCCCATATATGTAGGTGCAGTAGCACAAGCTCCTGTAATACCACCACCGTCAAGACAATCAGCTGTAGCACCGTCTCCAAGAGTGAATGTCCCACCTACGGCAGTAGCTGGATACTCACTATTATCTGTATAGTATAATTCTAAAGCTGTTTGAATTTGTTTCAAATCAGATAAACGCTTTGAATCTCTTGCTTTTTCACGAGCCGAACTCAATGCTACCACAGCCAAAGTGGATAGTAGGCCAATGATTGCAATTACAACAAGCAATTCGATCAAAGTAAATCCTTTTTTATTCATGGTCTCACCTCCCTTCTATGTAAAAATAACATAAATTAATCTTGTTAACCGATAATTTTCCTAACCTTACCAACTGTTTCTGATGGTTTGAAGTGAGCTTTGATTAAATAATCCACTGCTCCTAGTTCAAGTCCTTTACTTACATCATCCTTTTGTCCCAAATTTGTCAAAAGTATTACTGGAATATTTTTTGATTTTTCGTCAGCCTTTATTTCTTTGAGAACTGAAAAACCATCCATTTTGGGCAAAAGAATATCAAGTAAAATCAAATCTGGATTTTTTGTTTTGGCATAATTAAGTCCTACCTCACCATCCATAGCTACTATAACCTGATAACCTTCCATTTCAAATTTAGTCTTATAAATATTAGATAAAAAAGAATCATCTTCAACCAATAATATCACTTTTTGTTTTTCTGACATAAAAATTTTATTAATCTACTTACTAGTATACAGTATATTTAATTATATGTTAATGAAAATGTGGATAATAGTTTTTAAAAATTTATTTTTCTACAATTCCACGTAATGCCAAACCAATACTTACTGCCATTCTTGGGCCCAATTGATCAAGTATACCTTTTAAACCTTGTTGATAAACAACCCGAGCCCAAGGATCACCTACAAAAACTTTCATAGAAAATTCTCGGCTAATTGCTTCTACAAATAACGGAAAGGTAGCAGCACCTCCAGTCAATATAATTTTTTCCGGTTTTTTATTTTCATTTCCAGTTTGATGTAAAAATAATTCAAAACTATATTGAATCTCTTTTATTATTGGCTCCACCAATCTAGTAAACATTCCTTCTGGGAGTCTATCAAAAGACAATTTTGATACATCGGTTTTAATAGCCGATACTTCTTCATCATCCAAGCCAAGATTTTGTTGTAAAATTGCCCCTAGCACATCCCCACCAATCTGCACACTTCTGTGTGTAATGGGAAATCCTTGATCCATTATAAAAAAATTTGTTCTCTCTGCACCAATATCCACCACCATTACAGTTGCCTTGTCAATTCCCACAAGTGAACGCTCCAATGCAAATGCTTCTGTTTCTAATTCTGTCAACTGCAAACCAGCTTTTTGGAATATATCTGTATAAAATTTTACAATTTGTTTTGGCGCTGCAGTTACCAAAGTTTTGATACTTTTTGAATCTTTATTCTCTTGAGGAATAACCTGATGCACAACTTGCATTTCTTCAATCGGTTGCGGTAACATCTTTTTAACTTTTGCTTCTACATGAAAAGCTAGTTCTTTTTCATTAACCAATGGCAAATTTACAATTGCATGAAAAATATGCGAGACAGGTAAACTCGCAGTTACTTTTTTGGCAGTAATCTTGGCCTTGTCTACTGCATAACGCAATAACTTAGCATATTCATCAATTCTAGGGTCTTTTTCAATAATTAATTGATTATTTTTTTGATGTTTTCCTTTCATCATCATAGAAAGATCCCCTTGTTTTTCATCAAGTAAATCTTGAGGACTCTTGTCTGCCATTCTTTTTATATGTATATCAATCTCTTGATCGACAATTGCATATGTCCACAAACGTGGCCTCCCTTTTTGTTTTTGAAGTTCAACTAGCTTAATACCTCCTGCACCAATATCTACCCCCAGCGAAGCATTAGATGATTTTCTTGATAACATAGTTAATCAATTATTTTATGTAAATATATTATAACATAACTAAAATATATTTTATAGAGATGTCCACATAAATACTCTATCACAACTTATTTGATAATAATATATATATAAGGTAATATTATGATTATTAAGAATAATCTAGACTCTAGGTATGCCAAAATTAAAAATTTATAATACACTTACTCACAATACAGAAAACTTTGAACCCATGAATACAACCATAGGTTTTTATGCTTGTGGTCCGACTGTGTATAATTATGCTCATATTGGCAATCTAAGAGCCTATATTTCTCAAGATATTTTGCGCAGAGTACTCAAATATAATGGATATAAAATAAAACATGTAATGAATATAACTGATGTAGGACATTTGACTGATGATGCTGACACAGGCGAAGATAAAATGGAAAAAGGCGCTCAAAGAGAAGGTAAAACTGCTATCCAAATTGCTGATTTTTATACAAATGCATTCAAAAATAATCTACAAGATCTAAATATTCTTGAACCAAATATCTGGTGTAAAGCTACTGAACATATACCCGAACAAATCAAACAAGTCCAAGATCTGATTGATGGTGGATATACCTATGAAACTACCGACGGAATATATTTTGACACAACCAAAATAAAAGATTATGGAAAACTTGCCAATCTACAAAAACAAGAATTAGAAGCTGGTAAAAGAGTAGACATCGGCGAAAAGAAAAATCCACATGATTTTGCCTTGTGGAAATTTAGTAATGAACAAGAAAAAAGACAAATGGAATGGGAAGCATTTGGTAAAAAAGGTTTCCCTGGTTGGCACATAGAATGTTCTGCTATGAGTATGAAATACTTGGGAGATCAATTTGATATCCACGCAGGCGGTATAGACCATATTCCAGTCCATCACACCAATGAAATTGCCCAAGCTGAAAGTGTCACTGGTTTAAAACCATGGGTAAAATATTGGTTTCACAATGAATTTTTGATCATGGGTAATGAAAAAATGGCCAAATCAAGTGGAAATTTTATTACTCTCCAAACACTCAAAGACAAAGAAATTGATCCTCTCAGCTATAGATATTTTATACTGCAAAGCCACTACAGAAAACAAACAAATTTTTCATGGGACGCCATCAATTCTGCCCAACTTGGCTTAAAAAACTTACGAAAACAAATCAGAAACATTGGCCCAAATGCCCTAACTGACCCAATTATCGAAATAGAGTTTCTAAAGGCAATCAACAATGATCTCAATATTCCTGAAGCATTAGCTATATTGTGGAGTGCTATCAAAGAAAATAAAGTAAATTTAGACACAATAATAATGTTTGACAAAATTTTTGCCCTAGATTTGCATGAACCTGATACTAAAATTGAAATAACAGATGAAATACAAACCATACTTGATGAAAGACAAAAAGCTAGAAATGAAAAAAACTGGAGTGAAAGTGACAAATTGAGAGAAGAATTAAAAAATATAGGAATTGATGTGGATGATACAGCAGATGGACAAAAAATATCTCAGATATAAATAATATGAAAACTTATCTATCTGCTAATCTAATTGGAGTAAATAATGTTGAAAAAGCAAGTAATTAATACAAAACCAATAAACTATATTTTGAAAGTTACAAACGTTTTTAAATTTAAAAAACAAATTTATATCGTAATTAACAATTTTATAGTATTTTTTTGTTTTTTTTGGTATAATGAATTTGCGTAAAATACACAAAAGTTGTTTAACTTTTGTATTTCAATGTATATATGCCTTCAACAAATACAAAACCGCCTGGAATTTCTCCAAAAGATGTTTCCCCTGCCCACAATAATCCACCAGAAATGGAAACTCAAATACCTGAAATTACACCAGAAATACAGTCTACAGAACAATTAAGAGAAACAGAACAAACTCCACAAGAAATATCTGTCAAAGAAGACAGCAAATTTTTGGATGATGCCATAAAAAATTTAAAAGACAATCTAAAGCATACCAAAAGAAAACCAACTCAAGTCCCAGAGGTACGCGATGAAATAACAATCAAAGTCGAAAAAATAATGGAAGAAGGCTTGGCTGACGCATTCAAAGAAATGACACCCATTCAAAAACAAGAATTTAAAATACATGGTGAAAGAACTGCTATTGAAATCCGTAAATTACTAAAATCAAGTAAAATAAAAATAAAAAAAATCTTTCAACTATTACTTGAATGGCTCAGACTATTACCTGGTGTAAATCGTTTCTTTTTAGAGCAAGAGGCAAAAATTAAAGCCGACAAAATTATTTCACTAAAAAAAATAAACGATGGTTTATAATAAAAAATTATAAATCTTTTCTAATTTTATGATAGGATTATTTCAATTTACTGTAACCCCTACTACAGATCCTCGTTCACTTGGGGCATTCAATAATCCTATTTTTTTCTGGTTACTTTTAATTATTATTACAGCTCTTATCTTAGTTGGCGGGCTTTTTTTAATAAGAGCAATCTTAAAAAATAAATACAAAACAAATAAAGCCTTTAACAGAACTTTAATCAAAATATTAGTCCCAAAAGAAAGAAAATCAGAAGGACAAGGTGGTCAGATAAGCCAAGATGACAGATTGGATCAAGTGAAAGAAGAAATCGCTATTACAGAAACATTTTTCTCCTCTATTGCCGGACTTAAAGCTCAATCTGGCTTTAAAAATTGGCTTCTTGGTCGTACAGATCATTTTTCCTTCGAAATAGTTGTTCAAAATAATTTAATATATTTTTATATTGATTCACCAACAAAAATGAAAACAATGATTGAACAACAAATCCAAGCTCAATATCCATATGCAGAGATAGAAATGATTGAGGATTATAATATTTTTAGTGAATCTAGTAAAATCGTTGGTGCATATCTCACCACCAAACAAATTGGTGTCTTTCCTTTAAAAACTTACAAAAATATGGACTCAGACCCATTGGCTAGTGTCCTCAATAGTTTAGCCAAAATATATGAAAAAAACAGTTCAGCTGCTATCCAATTTGTAATAAGATCAGCCCCCAAAAAATGGCGAAGAAAAGGAATAGAAATAGTGCGAGAAGTACGAAAAGGCAAAAAATTTGAATCTGTTGTCCATACTAATTGGTTTGGAAAATTTTTAAGAGCTGTTGGAGAAAATGTTTTTGGAAAAAAAGAAAAAAAAGATACATTAACTGAAAATAAATACCAACTATCACAAAAAGAAGAAGAAATGATAAAAGGTATTGAAGATAAATTAGCCAAAGGTGGTGTTGATGTAAATATTCGTATTTTGAGTGTTGCTGATGATGAAAATATAGCCAGAGAAAATATCCATAATCTTGTAAATTCTTTTAGCCAATACAATTTATATAGATATGGCAATAGTTTTGAAGCAAGTATTCCACGTACTCAATCAACTATAATCCGAGATTTTATTTACAGATCATTTATTGACAAAAATAAATCCATAATGAACACAGAAGAAATGGCTGGTCTTTGGCATTTACCGCTTCGATCAACTGAAGCACCAAACATAAAATGGCTTGACTCCCGCAAAGCCCCACCACCATCAAATATAGCAAAAGAAGGATTACTATTAGGTCATTCTCAATATCGTGGCATAGATGTGCCAATATATATGAAAGAAGCTGATCGCAGAAGACACCTATACATTATTGGTAAATCAGGCTCTGGCAAATCTGTATATATAAAAAATTTGGCTATTCAAGATATAAAAAATAATAAAGGTGTCTGTGTTATTGATCCTCATGGAGACCTAGTTGAAGACATACTAGAACATATACCAAAAAATCGAGTTGATGATGTGATAATTTTTAATCCATCAGACACCGAACGACCAATCGGTCTCAATATGCTTGAAGCAAAAACCGAAGATCAAAAAGATTTTGCTGTCCAAGAAATGATTTCGATTTTTTATAAACTTTTTCCACCAGAAATGATCGGGCCTATGTTTGAACACCAAATGCGCAATGTGATGCTCACATTGATGGCTGATATCAATGATACAGGCACAGTCATAGATATACCCCGTATGTTTACAGATGACACCTATGTAAAGACATACCTCAAAAAACTCAAAGATCCAGTTGTAAAAGCTTTTTGGGAAAAAGAAATGGCCAAAACATCAGACTTCCACAAATCAGAGATGCTCGGATACCTTATATCCAAAGTTGGTAGATTTGTTGAGAATGAAATGATGCGTAATATCATGGGACAACAAAAATCTGGGTTTAATTTTCGTAACATAATGGACAATGAAAAGATTTTGTTAGTAAACTTAGCCAAAGGTACCACCGGTGAAGTAAATGCCAAACTTCTTGGCCTGATAATTGTAGCCAAACTACAAATGGCCGCTCTCAGTCGTTCAGATATACCTGAAGATGAACGAAAAGATTTTTACTTATATATTGATGAATTTCAAAATTTTATTACTGATTCTATTTCAACCATTCTATCTGAAGCTCGTAAATACAAATTAGACCTGATCATTGCTCATCAATATATGGGTCAATTGATAGATAGCAAAGGCAAAAGTGAAATTAGAGAAGCAGTCCTTGGTAATGCTGGAACTATATGTTCCTTTAGAATTGGACCAGAAGATGCAGATTTATTATCCAAAGAATTTACCCCTACTTTTGGAGCATTTGACCTTATTAATGTTCCACAGTACACTTGTTATACCAAGTTACTGATTGATAATACTGCCAGCCGACCATTCAACATGATGGTATATCCTCCACAAAAAGGCAACAAAGAACTCGCTAGTGCCATAAAAGAATTATCTCGCCTTAAATATGGCAGAGACAAGACAATAGTAGAAACAGAATTATTACTCAGAACGCAAATAGGCGATGCGTCAAGCAAAGCAAAACCAATACCAACAGAACCATCACTATAACAAACTCACATCAAAAATAAACATCTAACATAAAACATATGGATTCAATAACAGATCTAATAAACAACAAAGCCGACGAAATATTTCCAACTCAAACCCTTTCCCCCATCAACCACTCGACCACATCAGATGACAAAATAGATAATCAGCTTGATTTAGAGGATTATAATGAAATAGAAGAAAATTATGATCAAAAAGAAAATAAAAATGAAATAATTATTGATAAAATAGTTGCTGATGAAAAACCTTCAGAAAAAAGCACTCAAACACAATCAAACACAGAAAATATCCCAATTGATCTTGAAAAATTAAAATCAAAAATATATTCAATCAAAGACCAACTTGATGCAATTATTAGAATAATTGAAGGCAATGAAATAATTTTAAACATAAAAACAACCAAAGAGATTAATCCACCTAATCAAAAAATAATCCAAAGTGATGATAGAATTATCAATGGTATTTTTGATGGAATAAAAATGATTGACAAAAACAACAAAGAATACTCTATACCACCAAATTATGCCAGCAAATCAAAACTTGTAGAGGGAGATGAACTGAAACTTACAATTTTAGAAAATGGAAAATTCATATACAAACAAGTCAAACCAATCGAAAGAATCAGAAAAATCGGTATACTAACAAAAGACCCAAACAATGAACAATGGTGTGTAACTGAAAATAATAACAAATATATGATACTCACTGCTTCTGTTACATTCTACAAAGGCAAACCAGGAGACGAAGTCATTTTTATTGTAGCTAAGGATATACCAAATTCTTGGGCAGCAGTAGATAATATAATAAGAAAAAATATCTAAAATTAAAAAACCTAGTCAAAATGACTAGGTTTTTTAATTTTATTATTTATTTAACTTTACCTACACTATTAGTTTGTTAAATGTGCTGATACTAATTTAGCCATTTCAAACATATCTACTTCCTTTTTTCCACCAAATACCACTAAAAGCTTATCATCCGCTACGATGTTTCTTTTTTTCTGTGGATTCTGTAGATTATTTTTTTTGATATATTCCCACAACTTCTTCATAACTTGTCCACGTGGTAATGGTCCTTTGCCGATAACGGCTTCTAACTCTTCTGAAACATTTAAAGGTTTCATCAAAGCTGGGTTTGCTTTTCTTGGCATAATTGTATGCTTAAAAATTACTTATTAAACTTATCCACAGTATAGCACAACCTCCCTAGAAGCACAAGGGGAAACACAAAAACCAACAACACAATATATAAATCTATAAAAACTAATTTGAATATTTATCCAAATTATTCTATACTAATCTCACATTTAAATAAAACTATGGCTTTATACCACAGACACAGACCACAAAAATTTGCCGAATTAATCGGACAAGAACATATTGTACAAACCATAACCAATCAAATAAAAAGTAATAGAATAGCCCACGCCTATCTATTTTCAGGTTCCAGAGGCATTGGCAAAACAACGGCTGCAAGATTACTTGCCAAAGCAATCAATTGTGAAAAAAGAGAGAAAGATAATACTGAACCATGCAACAATTGTGAAATATGTAATGAAATCAGCAAAACGTCTTCTATTGATGTAATAGAGATTGACGCGGCCAGCCACACAGGCGTAGACAATGTTCGAGAAAATATTATAGAAAATGCTCAATTTAGGCCAACAAAATCCAAATATAAGGTATTTATCATTGATGAAGCCCACATGCTATCGACCCCTGCCTTCAATGCCCTCCTTAAAATCTTAGAAGAGCCCCCTCAATACGTAATTTTTATTCTTGCCACTACCGAATACCACAAACTGCCTATTACTATTATTTCACGCTGTCAAAGATTTAATTTCAAAAAAGTGTCATATGACGCTATGAAAAAAAATCTAGAAGATATTGCAAAAAAAGAAAATATCAAGATTGATAAAGATGTAATTGAAAGAATTATAAACAAAAGTGATGGATCTGTAAGGGACTCTGTCAGTCTATTAGACCAAATCATGTCCACCAATGAAAAACATATCACATCTGATATTGCTTCAATTGTTTTACCAACTTCAAATATTGATGAAATAATTACATTGATAGAATCAATTATAAACCATGAAACTCAAAAAGCTCTCGAATCAATCAACAAAATGACAGATGAAGGCATAGATATGAGCCAGCTAGCTTATGATGTAATTGAAATTCTTCGCATAATGCTTATTTCAAAAAATCAAACCAAATTGACTATAGCTAATTTAGACCTAAATAAAGAGGCTGAAAAAAAATTATTAAAATTAAATAAAGCAATTGAATCATCTGATATTATCAAACTAATTGATTTGTTTATAAAAAGAAGATCAGAAATCAAAATGCACACTATTACTCAACTTCCACTAGAGTTAGTTATCGTTGAATGGTCTACAACTGATACAGCCCACACCAAAAACAATGAGAATAATGGTGAAAATAATGACGATAACACCAAAACTGAAGAAAATAATTCTAAAGATGAAACCAAAGATATAAAAGAGGACAAAAAAAGCATTAAAGAAAAAGTCAAAGAACTACTAAACAAAGAAAGTTCAATTTCATTAGATGATACCAAAGAAAAATGGAATGACTTTATGTCCAAAATTGAAAAAAAATCCACTTCCCTATCTTTCATTTTAAAAACAGCCACCCTAGAAAAAATAGACGGCAACACGATCATTATTTCAGTTGCTTTTGCTATACACAAAGACAAATTAATGTCTGCAGAATGCAAGAAAAATATTGAAGAAATCCTGCTAAACGTATATAATACAAAGATACTAATTGATGTAATTGTAAATCAAGTTGATGAACCAAATCCAAAAATAGACACAGAAATAAGAGACTTAACAGCCGCTTTTGGCGGAGAAATTTAAAATTAAAAATAATGAAAAAGATATATATTTTTTTTGCTTCAATTATTTTAAGCCTGTCAATATCCCTACCGGTTTTTTCAAAATCATTGAGTGTACCCTTCACCATCCAAGCTCCAGAACAAAATTGGAGTCAGCCGTGGCAAGATGCCTGTGAAGAAACTACAATCGCAATGGTTGATTTTTTTTATGCCAAAAATACTTTTACTACTGAAAGCGCCAAAACAGAAATATTAAAAATAATAAACATAAAAAACAAATTTATAGGAGAAAGTTTGGACGAAAATGCTAAAACTATATTAACACTTATAAACAACTTTCTACCATGGGAGGCTCATATTAAAGCAAATCCAACTCTTGAAGAACTCAAATATGAAATAGACAATGATAGACCGATTATCTTGCCTGTACACGGCAGATACCTATACAATCCTTTCTTCAAAAATGGCGGACCAGATTATCATACTCTAGTTATATCTGGCTATGATGATTCTACCAAAGAATTCATCACCCAAGAACCTGGGACTCGTTATGGCCTTGACTTTCGTTATTCTTATGATACTATTATGAACGCCATTCATGATTTTTTGCCTGATCAAAAAACTATGAATGGCGATAAATTAACTATTTTTACCAACCCGAGCATATCTAATTCTGCACACATTGATGCAGATGCTGATGGATTAACAAAAATAGAAGAAATACAACAAAAAACTCTCCCTTGGTCAAAAGACAGCGACAATGATGGTTATGAAGATGGAAAGGAAATAAGTATGGGGTACTCGCCTATTGCAAAAACTACAGAAAAAATATTATTAGGCACACTAATCAAATCTCCTGAAAGCCCAATGGTATATTTGTTTCACAATGGCATACGCAGACACATACTAAATGAAACTGTTTTTATAAACCATGGTTGGAAATGGTTTGACATATTTACAGTACCATCAAGCTTCGTCGAAAACCTCCAACTAGGTGAAGAAATCGTACAATAATATTCGGGGATCGTCTAATGGTAGGACAACAGATTCTGGATCTGTTTATCTTGGTTCAAATCCAAGTCCCCGAGCAATTAAATTTGATTTTAATAATTCAAATTATTTGATATAATATCTTCAAATAAAAATAATTAATTTAAAAATATGTTAAACAAAGTATTGAAAAAAATGCGAGAAGCAGAAAAAAAAGCTGGTAAAACGCCCGCAACCTCTGGTATCACATACCCACAATCCAAATTTCAAGGCAAAACCGGTTTCCATGCCAAAAAAAATAGCCAAGAAGGCGCAGAACGACAAAGAAGTATGGGGAACAGAAATACCAAACCATCCAAATAAATAATTTTGTTTACAAAAACCTAGCTTATCCAATTTTTAAAATCTCACACTCCCCTATTTTATCAACTTCAACTACCTCACCAACCCGATGTCCCAAAAGAGCCGAGCCCAATGGTGATTGATGAGATATAATTCCTCTACTTGGATCAGTTTCTGAAGCACCTAAAATTGTATAGGTACTTTTACCTTTGCTATTTTTTATAGTGACCTCACTCCCCAACTGTACAATATTACTATTACCACCGGCTATAATATTTGCATGATTTATCCTGTACTCTAATTTCAAAATAGCATTATTTATCCCTCTCAGACGTCCTTTTGCCAATTGATATTCAACATTCTCAGAAAAGTCCCCCAGTTCTGCCAAACGACTAACTTCTTTGGCAGCCTGTGGACGCTTTTTATTTAATTTATCTAATTCAAGCTTAAGTTCATCAAGTTTCTCTTGAGTCATCACATGATCAGTCGCCAATTGAGTATATTTTCCAGGTTTACGTTTTGGGAGTTGCATATTATCAATTATGGATTAACTGAACTATTATATAATGAGAACACAGCCATATCAAGTAAAATAACAAATTATTACTACCAATATAGCTAGCTATTGACAAAACTATCAATATATGATATACTATTGCCATCAAAAGAGGTATAGAGAAATGAACATTTTTCTTTTAATCTTTATTTGAAATTTAATTCATTTATTGTTACTACATGCAAAAAGGAACAATTGCTAGACTTACTGATAAGGGGTTTGGCTTCATTTCTCGCGAAGGTGAGGAAAAAGATTTATTTTTCCACACTAACAACCTTGTTGACGTTGAATACAACGATTTACGCGAAGGTGATACACTAGAGTTTGACGTAGAAGAAGGTCCAAAAGGCCTAAATGCGGTAAACGTAAGACGCGTCTAATCAAATAGACAAATTAAAAAAAGACTGGCTAATTTATTAGCTGGTCTTTTTTTACTTTTAACCATTAAAACTACTCTAATTTAATCTTATTTTTGATTGTTTACAAATAAACAATATGCTATAATATAATTTATATGAGACTAAATACCAAGATATTTTTAAATTTTATTTTAGGAGCAATCATGCTAAGCACTATATTAGCAGTTGTTTTTTATAAAGATTTATCCAATATCTTAAAAAATCAACAAATATCTGAACGACAACAAGAAATAGTCCTAAGAAAAAATTCTACAGAACATTTTCTTGTTATGTCCGAATCTTCAATAAATTTTTTAAGTGGACTATCTAGTATAAAACAATATACAAATACTGATGATCAACTTGAAAAAATATCTGCCCATAAAAAAATTTCAGATGAATTTAAAACATTCCTCATGAACAACATGATATTTAGTAAAATTGAATTAATTGATGAAAATGGACAAGAGTTAATTGTAGTCAATTGGGATGAAGAGAATAAAATAATATCTAGACCACCAAACAAATTAGAAAATGTAAAACAATTCCATTTTTTTAATGAAACAATGAAACTAAACAAAAGAGAATTATTTGTATCAATTACTGAAGATGAACATGCTGATACTATTGAAAATACTACAGAAGATATGTCAGAAATGGATACATCAAAGGATAATAAACTAACCCACAACAAACACCAAATCATAGAATACTCAACACCTATATATAATGAACAAGATCAATTAAAAGGCATATTAATTCTTGATTTATTTTCTGATTTTACTTTCAAGGGTTCCAATACAAACCATCCTAATATGAATATTAGGAATATGGCAATGACAAGTGAAGATTCATCATTAAAAAATATCTACTTAGTAAATAGCTTTGGATATTACCTACAAAATATAGACAAAGACAAAGAATGGGGATTTATGACTCAAAATGATGTAACAATATTCAATGATTACCCTCAAATAAAACCAATCATCCAAGAACTAGATTCTGGTCAAATCTATAATGAAGAAGATAAGTCATATTTAATTTTTCATAGGATAAACCCTTATAGTGCTAATGTAAAAAAAATATACATGGGTATTCGTGAACAAAGCTCTGAAGACGCAAAAGATTTTACATATGCAAATGATAAAGATACATTTTGGACACAAATATTGAGGGTAGAACAAGCTGAAATAATAGACAAAGTAAACATACTATTTTTCAAAACACTTTCCTTGATTATATTGATTTTAATCTTCTTTGTAGTCTTGATGATGTTTTTCTTACAACAAGTAGTTTTGAATCCAGTAGAAAAAATAATACAAGGGGCTGAAAGAATTAAAAAAGGCAATCTAGATTATAAACTAAGTTTAGGCAACAGAAAAGATGAATTTGGAGATTTGGCAAATGAATTCAATAGTATGTCTGCTGTCCTCAAACGATACAAAGAAACAATGGAACAAAAAATTTACGAACGCACATCGGATCTTGAAAAATTCAAAAATGCTATAGAAGTAACTAGGGAAGCTGTAGTAATAACTGACCCAGAGGGTACAATATTATATGCCAATAATTCAGTTGAGCGTATGACTGGCTACAGCAAAAATGAAATAATAAATAAAAAAGTAGGCACTTCACAATTATGGGGTGGTATTATGACACCAGAATTCTACACAAAACTATGGAAAACCATAAAAACTGACAAAAAACCTTTTGTAGGAAAAATTAAAAATAAAAATAAAAATGGAATTGAATACTCTACCCTATTAAGTATTACACCCATGCTAGACAAAAAAGGAGATATACTTTATTTCTTTAGTATTGAAAACGACCTAAATGATCTTAATCTATAAACAAATACGACATATAATTATAAATAGTCCTTTATAAAGGACTATTTATAAACAATTGACAATATCACATAATCTTGTTAAAATATGGCCATAAAAAATATACAATAATAAAAATGTTAAATTGCCTCTGATTATGAAAATCACAATCAGAGTAAAATTTAATATTCGGCGGTAGCTCAGTGGTAGAGCAGTTGGCTGTGACTAGTGCCAATTTTGATTTATCAAAATTGTATTTGCAGCCCTTGATAGAAACATCGAGGTGAAAACGAAGTGAATTGTTTCATCGCAAGATGAAAATTTTTACAGTGTACATTGTAAAAAACAGGGACCCTAACATCTATAATAAGATTATGGTAACCTGCAGCCAAGCACAATAATTTATTTATTCTGCACGACTTACCATGCTAATAATTCCTTTATTGAAAGGTTAGAAGATGATAAACGTGATAAATATATATTGTGAAGGTTCAGAGACTATCCCTGCCTGAATTCTTTCTAAAAGAGTGAATGGCCTTTGTACGGGAGTACTGTCCTAGTTAATTCAAAATTAACAGGGATAGGAAGCGCTTCGCACCCTAACGTCCTGTCATATATGGGCAGGTTTTCTCAAAATTTCCTTTTGGGATATTGGCGAGGGTGATGATATAGTCCACGCGCTAGTGAAAACTAGGGATTACGTGTAACCAATTGGTCGTGGGTTCGAATCCCACTCGCCGAGCCACAAAAATAACTATAGCTACAATAGTTTTACAATAAAAATTATTTTTTGATATTCAACCATTTCAATTTATAGAACCTAAATATAATCTTTATACTCTTGGTGTTTTTGTCATATATGTCCTTAGCAATACACCACAAATACAGAAGCCACCAGCATTAGCTGATGGCCTTGTTGTTTCACTTGACAACCCTCATCTTGGGCAATAATTTTGTTGAACTTTACAAAAACTGAACAGGCAAAACAAATCAATCAAATTTATTCTTTCTTTTCACCAGCCTTCTTCATATCATCACGGATTTTTTTGATATATTTTTCACGATTACAGAAATTAATCAAGTGTAGAATTACTCCAACAAACATCACAATAGCAAATATTACTAACAAAACCTTTGTGATGTCCATATTAGTTTGAATTACCTTGTTTTATTACGTTCACGCTTGTAAACACCAATACCCCAAAAAACTCCTATTACCACCATGGCAATAACGCAACAAACAGTTTTCAACATACAATCCCTCCTCCTTGAAGAACTATTTCTTTTTCTTGGAAAACTTGCTTATATCATCAAATTTTACTGAACAACCAAGACACTCATACCCTGTGATGATAATCATACCACCAGGACCAAGAATACCATTACCTCGTAAAATTGCTTTGTACTCTGTATGACCACAAACTGGACATTCAAATGGTTGTTTTGTAGATACACTATCATCAAAGTCTCTTGATACTCCAAGATTTTGTAGATATATTCTTCTAAATTTTGCTTCATCTCGCCTATTTTCTTCCATTTCTTCAGGAGTTGGATTCTCGAACTTTCTAATAGCTTCTGCTATTTCTGGAGTTATATTTAAAGTAAGTTTAAGAAGTTTTTGAATTGATTCTCTCACTGATTCAAGCTCTATCAACTGTTCAGGACTCAAATCAGGCAACCAAGCTTCCAAAACAGCCAACCTACTTTGCAAACTTTCAAGATCACTCATTTTCCACGCCTTTCGTCATTGTCAAAGAACACAATTTCTCAATAATCAAACTTAATTTGAGTATCTCCTTTATCACGTTCACATATATATATCAAAATACCCCAATAAACGATAATAAACACACCCAATAAAATAGCCCAAAATGCTTGTGGCATACATCACCCTCCTCAATATGTAAAAATACCTCAAGTAAAACTACTAAAACATAACACTAAATTTAAAAAATGGCAAGTATACAAAAAGGCTTCTAAAATACAGCAGGCCACCAATATCAATTGGTGACCTTCACATTACTTACATTAAAAGGATAAAGCTTTAGTCATTCTCGACACTACTCAATTTACGATGTTTTTTTCCAACCTCCAATTCTATTTTTTTAACGTCATTTTCAATTGAAAAAACCAAATATACCAAAGAACTAACCAAAAACAAGATCAGTACAATCAGTACAATGGTGTCCATATAAAAGACCTTCCTTCCTTTTTGTATTTTAGTAACCTAAGAAATATACCTCAAAACAATAAAAATTTCAAGTATCCTACATCAATTTTATTCACATAACATTGACAAAATCATAAAAATATGAGATGATATTATCTACTAAATAAATTTTTATTAAACGAAAAAACTATATATAAATATGGCAGAAAATGTAATTTTACGATTTGATGATGTCACATTTGAATATGAAGATAGAAAACCCGTATTAGACGAGGTCTCTTTTAGTGTACGCAAAGACGCCAAAATAACTTTGATGGGACAAAATGGCGCTGGTAAAAGTACAATTTTCAAATTAATAAAAGGTGAATTAAACCCGACCAAAGGCAAAGTCCATATTACAGATAATGCAACCATTGGTACCGCTGCTCAAATGATTGACAAAAAAGATTTTGATTTAACTGTAGAAGAATACTTTGGTAAAGCTTTTGTTGCAGTACCTGGCAATATCAAAAGTCAAATTAGCAAAGTAATGGATGCTGTTAACTTAACTATTCCTACTGATAGAAAAATTGGCGACTTGTCTGGTGGTCAACAAGCTAGAATTTTATTGGCTTATGCTCTCATACAAAACCCTGATATTTTACTTTTGGACGAACCAACCAACAATTTAGATAAAGAAGGTATTGATCACCTCATTACATTTTTAGTTATGTACAACAAAACTGTAATAGTCATTTCCCATGATGCAGACTTTTTAAATTGTTTTACAGAAGGAGTTGTATACCTAGATGTTTTTACAAAAAAAATAGAAACTTATGTTGGTGACTACTATTCAGTAGTAGAAGAAATACAAAAAAGAATTGATAGAGAAATAAAGAAAAATGCACAATTGGAAAAAGAGATTCAAGATAATAAAGATAAAGTTAACTTTTTTTCAAACAAAGGTGGTAAAATGAGAAGATTAGCTAGTAAACTACGAGAAGAAATAAGTGAACTTGAAGAGAATAAAGTTGATGTAAGGCGTGAAGACAAAACAATTAGAGAATTTTCTATACCAACTCAAGGTATAGTTGGAGATATAGTTACTATAAAATCAGTCAAAGTAATTAAAAATCATGAACCAGTTGCCAAAGATGTAAATATAATTTTGCGCCAAAAAGACAGATTACTGATTTCTGGTCCAAATGGTATAGGTAAAAGTACACTACTACGTTCTCTTACAAACAATACAAGTGAAGGTGCGGTAATTTTGAAAGATACTGTTGTTGGTTATTATAGTCAAGATTTTACAACTCTTGATTATGATCAAACAGTGATTGAATCTCTATCAAGTATATTAGCCAATGGTATAGATATGCAAGAAATGAGAGCTGTAGCTGCTGGATTTTTAATAAAAGGAGATTTAATGGGTGTAAAAGTATCAAACTTGTCAGAGGGACAAAAAGGATTGCTGTCATTTGCGCGATTAGTCTTAATGAGACCGGGACTCTTAGTAATGGATGAACCGACCAATCACATAAATTTCCGTCACATCCCAATTATTGCTAAAGCAATTAATGACTATGAAGGCGCACTGATTGTTATCAGCCATATGCCAGAATTCGTCAAAGAAATTAAATTCAACCAAGAACTTGACTTAGGCAAATTATAACAAATTAAAAAAACAGGCATTTGCCTGTTTTTTTATAAATTTTATTTTTTTACTTTTTTTGTTTTCTTCTCAGCTGGCTTTTTTTCTTTCTTTGGTTTTTTTTCTTCTTTCTTTTCCACTGTTTTGACTGGTTCTTTTACTTCTACATCTGTTTTAACTTCAGATTTTTCTTTCTTTTTATTTGAACCATTTGCACTTAACATTTCTACAAGCTGATCGATTTTTTTGTTTAACAATTTTATTTGGTCTACGACTTCACTTGAGCCACGACCAACACTACCTTTATCTTTTCCAAAACAATCATTACAAAAAAGTGGCTTATCTGATGTTGGTCTAAATGGTACCTGACAATCCTTACCACACTTAGAACAAACAACATCAAACATTTCTCTATTTATATCACGATCTCTGTGTTTATCCCGTCCACCACCAAAACTACTAGATCGTCCACCACGATCATCACGACCGCCACGACTATCACGACCACCTTCTTGATTGCTAAAACAATTACTACAAAAAACTGGCTTACTACCGGTTGGTTTAAATGGCACTTCACAACTATCTCCACACTCACTACATATAGCTCTGTGCATCATTGGCCTACCACCATCACGCCCACCTCTATCATCACGTCCACTTGGTCTTTGTCCACCAAATGATCTCTTGCCACCAAAACTACGACCAGAACCACCACCAGACCTTCTGTTACCCCTATCAAAATTACCCATATTTATATTATATAATTACTTAAATTGTAATTAATACAATGCTAGCACAATCCACAATAAAAATCAATAGCCAACCACCTATTCAAAATTATCTACAATAATTTATAAAAAACCTATTTTGTATTTTTTCCATTATTATGTCATTATATTATAACAAAATAATGAAATAATTAATATAAAATAATTATGTCTGACATCTACCAAGAATCAATAAAACTCCATAAAAAATATAAAGGAAAATTAGAAACAAACAGCAAAATAAAAATCAAAACTACTATAGATTTATCACGAGCCTACACTCCTGGGGTTGCAGAAATCAGTCGTATTATATTCAAAAATCCAACAGAAGCAAAAAAAATGACTCTCAAAAATAATACCATTGCGGTTATAAGTGACGGCAGTGCAATTTTAGGACTGGGCAATCTAGGAGCAAAAGCTGCTATACCAGTTATGGAAGGAAAATGTATATTATTTAAAGAATTTGCTGGAGTTGATGCTTTTCCAATTTGTCTAGACACTCAAGATACTGAAGAGATTATCAAAACAATCAAATATATTGCTCCAGTTTTTGGAGGAATAAATCTAGAAGATATATCTGCTCCAAGATGCTTTGAAATTGAAACTAGACTAAAATCTGAATTAGATATTCCAATATTACACGATGATCAACACGGCACAGCCGTCGTAACACTCGCAGCTCTCATAAATGCAATGAAATTAATCAATATAAGCAAAGAAAATATAAAAATTGTCATTAATGGAGCTGGCGCTGCTGGCGTGGCGACCACAAAATTATTTATTCAATACGGTATAAAAAATATTATTGTATGTGATAGTAAAGGCGCAATATATAAAGGTAGAAATGATTTAAACCAAGAAAAACAAGAACTAGCAGACATAACTAACAAACAAAAACAAACTGGATTACTATCAGATATTATTGTTGGCGCTGATGTCTTTTTTGGAGTAAGTAAAGCAGGCTTACTAAAACCAGCTATGATAAAAAATATGAATACAAAGCCAGTAATTTTTGCTATGGCAAACCCTATCCCTGAAATTATGCCGGAACTTGCCAAAAAAGCTGGCGCATATATCATTGCCACCGGCAGAAGTGATTATCCAAATCAAACCAACAATGTTCTCGCCTTCCCTGGACTATTTCGTGGTGCGCTTGATAATAATATTACCAATTTTACCGACACTATATTGATTCGTGTAGCTAAAGTTTTGGCCAATTGTGTTAAAAATCCAAGTACAAACAAAATATTACCTAACCCCCTAGATAAAAGTGTAGTTACAAAAATTGCCAAAGCTGTATATTAGACTACTACAACATTTATACCGATTATTAAAGGCCATACAAAGGCATTTTTTGCCTAACCACTCTATTGACAAAACTTCATTTTCATAGTATAATCATGTCTTACTCGTTTTAGAGTATTTTTAATATATTATGCAAATTAGAAACCTAGCAATTATTGCCCATGTAGATCATGGTAAAACTCGCTTAACAGATGCACTGATGCAAGAAACAGGCATGTTGACTGACCAAACTATTACAATGGACTCTAACGATCTTGAACGTGAACGTGGCATTACGATTTATTCCAAAAATACTTCTGTATTTTACAAAGATACAAAAATTAATATCGTGGATACACCAGGCCACGCTGATTTTGGTTCAGAAGTTGAACGTGTACTTAGTTCTATTGATTCTGTTTTATTGATTGTAGATGCCCAAGAAGGCCCAATGCCTCAGACAAAATTCGTTTTAAAAAAATCTCTTGAACTAGGTCTCAAGCCTATTGTAGTTTTGAATAAAATTGACAAGCCAGCTGCCAGACCTGATTGGGCTCATGAAAAGGTCCTTGAATTATTCATGGATTTGGGTGCTACTGACGAACAATTAGACTTCACAACTGTATACACTATTGCAAAAGAAGGAATCGCAAAAATGAACCTTACCGATACCTCTACCAATCTTGCCCCACTTTTAGATACAATCATAGCAAAAATTCCTGCTGCCAAAGCAGATACCACTCTACCATTACTATTTCAACCTTTTAATCTAGCTTATGATAATTATCTTGGTCGTATGGGAATTGGCAGAATATACCAGGGTAGTATAAAAGCTGGTGAGAAAGTTTTTATTAAAAAGTCTGATGGACGAACTTTAACTGGATCTATTCTAAAACTATTTACTTTTGAAGGTATCAACAGAAAAGAAGTTAATGAAGCTTTTGCTGGAGATATTGTTATGATATCTGGATTACCTGATATATATATCGGAGACACAGTTTGTAAAGATGAACAATCAGAACTATTACCAACTATAAAAATTGATGAACCAACAATCTCTCTTAACTTTTTAGTAAATAATTCTCCATTTGCTGGACGTGAAGGAAAATTTGTTACTACTCAACAAATTAAAAAAAGATTAGAAAAAGAGTTAGAAGTAAATGTAGGATTAAAAATTGATTTTTCTTCTAATGATTTTTTCAAAGTATATGGTAGAGGCGAATTGCATATTGCCGTATTGCTTGAAAATATGCGCAGAGAAAATTTTGAGATACAAGTTTCTCAACCTCAAGTTATCATAAAAGAAGTTAATGGTATAAAACACGAACCATTTGAAGAGGTTACAATTGATATTCCAGAATCTTCATCTGGAATTGTAATTGAAAAAATGTCAAAAAGAAAAGGACAAATGATTGCAATGAATCCTGAACAAAACCACATGAGATTAATCTACAAAATACCTACCAGAGGATTACTTGGTTATCGCAATGAATTCATAGTAGACACAAGAGGTGAAGGAATTTTGTGTAGTGAAGTAATTGGATTTGAACCTTATGTCGGAGAAATAGAAAAAAGAAATGTCGGTTCTATGATATCTGGACACACTGGAAAAGTGCTTGCTTACGCTCTAGCCAATCTTCAAGATCGTGGCGTCATGTATGTAGAACCAAATGTTGATATTTATGAAGGACAAGTAATCGGCAACACTGCCAAAGGTATGGATATGACTGTTAACCCAATCAAAGGAAAACAACTCACAAATATGCGCGCTTCAGGTAGTGATGATTCTATTCATTTAATTCCACCAATGGATTTAACCCTAGAAAGAGGTTTAGAAATCATGTCTGAAGATGAATATCTAGAAATTACTCCAAAAAGTGTAAGACTTCGAAAACAAGCACTAACTGAAACAGATAGAGTAAGAGCTGGTAGAAAAAAAGCTTAAAAAGTTATATTTCCTTCAGCTATTGACAAAGCTACATTTTTATGCTATACTTAGGTATTAATTAAAGCTCGTGAGATTACTCCGAGCGACTCGAATCTTTTTGTGTCATAGTGTGACCGTCTAGAATATTGAGTCACACAAATAATTATATGCAACAAAAAGAAAATACAGGTCGCTTTAGCGATCTTGGTATAGCAAGAAATATTCTTGAAATACTTACAAAAAGAGGATTTGAAATCCCAACTCCAATCCAACACCAAATTATACCTGGTGCTTTAGAAGGTAAAGATGTAATTGGTATAGCTCAAACAGGTACAGGTAAAACCTTGGCTTTTGGTATACCAATGATTCAACGCATAGCCCACAAAAAAGGACAAGGGTTAATTTTGGCTCCAACCCGTGAATTGGCATTGCAAATAGAAGAATCACTCCAACAAATTGCTGGGCCCCTAGGATTACGCACTGCTGTAGTTATTGGTGGAGTTTCACAACACAGGCAAGTATCAGCTCTCAGAAACAACCCTCATATTGTGATTGCTACCCCAGGACGTTTGGTTGATTTGATGGACCAAGGAATATATAAACTCAAATTTGTAAATGTTATTACATTAGACGAAGGTGATCGTATGTTGGATATGGGATTTTTACCACCAATCAAAAGGATTTTAAGTGAAATTCCACCAGGTCGCCAAACAATGTTATTTTCAGCCACAATGCCAAAAACAATTTCTTCTCTAGCTTCACAATTTATGAAGTTACCAATTAGAATTGAAATAGCACCACAAGGCACTTCATCTGAAAATACAGAACAAGAAATATTTATTGTAAGAAAAAATGATAAAATGCGCTTGCTTGATGCAATATTACAACAGTACAAACATGATACAACCCTGATATTTTCTCGAACAAAGCACGGGGCAAAACGTATTGCTAATGATATTCGCAATATGGGCCACACAACCACAGAAATCCATTCAAACCGTTCTCAATCCCAAAGAAAAATTGCTCTTGATGGATTTGCTAAGCGCAAATTTCGTATTATGGTAGCAACAGATATTGCTGCTCGTGGAATTGATGTAAAAGATATAAAATTAGTAATCAACTTTGATCTTCCAGATAATTCTGAGGATTATGTACATCGTATTGGCAGAACTGGCCGTGCCGGACGCTATGGCAAAGCCATTTCATTTGTAACTCCATCAGAACAAGCGGACATCAAAAAAATTGAAAGACTAATCCGCAAATCATTGCCTATATTGTCATTACCTGTCTTACCTCCAGAAAGAGAAAGATCAATGCAACCAGACAGAGAAAGATCACCAAAACAAAATCCATACAATAAACAAAACTATGGAAGAAACTTTAGAAATAAACCATACAAAAATAATGAATATACCAGTAATACAGAAAGAAATTCAACAAATAATTACTCAAATCAAAATTCTAAATATCAATATAATGAAAGAAAACAGAAAAATCGTTATGCTGGACAAAATAAAATAAGACATTATACAGAAAGACAAACTGAAACTAACCATCACTTAAATGATGAGCAAAAAAAATATTCTGATAATAATCAAAACTTTAAAAAACATTTTACTAGAAGAAATAATAGAAAAAATAAAAACCAATCATCTCAATACAGACAAAATGGTGAAAGATATAGAGGTAAATAATAAAAAATCCCAGTTTAAATAAACTGGGATTTTTTATCCTTAACAAAGATACTTTTATTTGATACAATTTGATTATTAAACCATTGTAGAATATTATCATAATATAATAAAAGTTTGATAATTATCAAACTTTACTCATATATTTAATGTTATTCAATTCCCTTGAATTTGCTATCTTTCTTCCAATTGTATTTATTATATATTGGCTTGTTTTAGGTAAAAGACATTATTTACAAAATATTTTTCTCTTATTATCCAGCTATATATTTTATGGTTTATGGAATTGGTATTTTTTGATACTTATAATCTTTAATTCTCTAATTAATTTCATAGTCGGTATAAAATTAGAAAAAATTGATAATCCCCTACTACGCAAAGGCTTATTTTTTCTAGCTATCATAATAAATTTAACACCACTCATACTATTTAAGTATACCAATTTTTTAATAGAAAGCTTTAGTGATTTATTAAGTCTTGTCGGATTCAATGTCCACATAACTACTCTTTATATATTACTACCATTAGGCATTAGTTTTTATACTTTCAAAACATTAAGCTATATAATTGATGTATACACACAAAAAATAAAAGCTAGTACAAATATATTATCATTTTTTGTTTATGTGAGTTTTTTTCCACAATTAATTGCTGGCCCGATTGAAAGAGCCTCCAGTTTACTGACACAAATAAATAAAGAAAGAAAATTCAATTATAATTTGACAGTAGATGGCATGCGTCAAATTTTATGGGGATTATTTCAAAAAATTGTGATTGCAGATACCCTAGCCAAAACAGCTAATATAGTATTTACCAATCATACCAATATGATTGGGAGTGATCATATTATTGGAATTTTATATTTCACTTTCCAAATCTATTGTGATTTTGCTGGTTATTCCAATATATCAATTGGTGTATCAAAACTCTTAGGCTTCCCTTCTATTCAAAACTTCAACTACCCATACTTCTCCAAAAACATTGCTGAATTTTGGAATAAATGGCATATCTCCCTATCTCACTGGTTTCGTGATTATATATTTATACCCCTAGGTGGCAACAGATGCAAAAATCTAAAATATATAAGAAACATTATAGTCACTTTTGCATTAAGTGGCTTATGGCATGGTTCTGGGTACACTTACCTAGTATGGGGAATACTCAATGGTATATACTATATCCCATTGATTTTTCATAAAATTATAAAAAAAGAAAATAATATAACAAATAACTCCACTATTATATCTATAAAAAAATTCCTACAAATAATATCCACATTTGTTATGATATCATTTGCATGGATATTTTTTAGAGCAGAATCCATCACTGACGCTCTACTATATATACAAGGTTTTTGGACTACAAGCATTTTTGAAAAACCAACTGTTTCTACAATAGGCATAATATTTATCATTGTATTTGTTGTCATAGAATGGAATGGTCGCCACAAAGAACATCCTCTCCAAATGGAAAAACTACCCGCCATAGTTCGTTATGGTATATATTATGCATTATTGGCACTAATATTTTTTTATTCAGGGACTGAAAGTAGCTTCATATATTTCAAATTTTAAATATGAAAAAATTTATTTTAAAATTGCTTTTATTCTCTATTCCAATATATTTAGTTATAGGTTCATTTTTTGTATTTGATCCATTCAAAATATTATATTCATACAATAATCTCAACCAATCTGCAATTGATGGAGTTCCATTAAATAATGACTTCCTTGGAACTGAAGTTTATATAAATCAAGTTAAACAATACCAATATGATTCTTTTGTATTTGGTAATTCCCGTTCCATGGGATTTAGATCTAAAGACTGGCAAAAATACCTTAAATCAACCGCTTCGATTTATTACTTTGTAGCTTCTAGTGAAAATCTTTTTGGAATTTCAAAAAAAATAAATTTTATTAATAATACTAACGGTGTAATCAAAAATGCCTTAGTTTTACTAGATTATAATACCCTATACCAAACCAAAGAAAGTAACAAGTTTCATAACAAAAAACATCCCGCTATTACAAAAAAATGGTTACCATTCTATTTTTCAGCCTTAGACGATTATCTAGGACGATTCACAATTGAATATATTGATTTCAAGTTATTCAATACTTATCGTCCTTATATGAAAAATATAGATAATAAAACTGATGTCTCTTTTGATCCTCAAACCAATGAATGGACACCAAGCGGGTTCAACAAACAAATTGAATCCGAAGGACAACTATACTACAAAAATCGCTCTAATATATTTTATGAGCGCAATAATTTACAAAGTTTTCATCCGCCCGTCATTGAGCAAAAACAATTATTATTACTCAAAGAAATCAAAGCAATATTTAATAGTCAAAAAACAAATTACAAGATTATCATTATGCCTCTTTATGATCAAATTAAACTCAACGACAAAGACATAAAAAAATTGAATAATATTTTTGGTGAAAGTAATATATATGATTTTTCTGGTATAAATGAATATACCAAAGATATGACTAATTATTATGAAGACTCCCATTTTAAAAATAATGTTGGTCATAATATCCTCAATACTATATACAACAATCAAATTTAAAGCTCTATACATAGTATTGACAAACACAATAATCTATGCTAGAGTAAATTTAACCAAGGGGGCACTGTGGAAAAACCAAAATACTTATGTTTTGAGAGAATTCACACCTGCACAAAGGATCTAATCCGACAAGGATTTGACTCTTTCCAAGTAGGAAGAGTGGTTGCAATACCCAAACAAACCACTACAAAACTAGTTCATCTGATTGTTTTTTTCAATAAAAAATCCAATAAAATTATAGTGTATATGGTGTTTCAAGACACTATTACACTTGGAAAAGACCAATCTACTGAAAAAGAACGCCATGAACATGGCGAAAAAACCAGAAAAGAGCTAAATGATCTTTTATCAGAACATAAAATGGTATTAGATACCATAAACAACCTTAATGAACCAATCGACTATAAAAAGCTTTATGGTCTTAGTTACCAAGGATTCTGACACAGCTCCTTGACACAAGCTGCCTTGCCACAAACAAGGCAGCTTTAAAAATTAATCAAATATTTCACTTGCTATATATTATCGGTGTGATATAATATTTTTGGTTTATAATAAAAAATTAAATATAAAATTATAGGCTTATGGGCGCATTAATTGATGGAAAGGCTATTGCGGACAAAATAAATGAAAAAGTTGCTGAAAAAGTTTCTCTACTAAAAAAACAAAAAATTACCCCAAAACTGGCGGTTATTTTAGTTGGAAAAGATAAACCATCCCAAACTTACGTCAAAAAAAAAGGACAAGCTGCACAAAAAGCTGGTATGGCCTTCAAATTGCACAAAATCAATTCTACTATTACCACCAAACAATTAATAAAAAAAATTGAAGAAATTCAAAATGATAAAGACTTGTCTGGAATAATTGTACAACTACCATTACCAAAACATATTAATACTAACTCTGTCTTGAATACCATAAAACCAGAAATTGATGTTGATTGCCTAACAAATGTAAACCTAGGAAAACTAGTAATGAAAACAAACTTTCTTGTCCCACCTACCCCAGGAGCAGTGATGAGTATCATCCACAAATTAAATATTGATTTGATTGGTAAAAATGTCACTATTATTGGTGCCGGACCATTGGTTGGTAAACCACTTGCTATTATGATGATGAATGAATATGCCAGCGTCACGGTATGTAATAGCAAAACAAAAGATACAAAAGAAAAATGTTTAGCATCTGATATCATAATAACTGGCGTTGGCAAAAAAAATATTTTAAGAAAAGATATGGTTTCACCAGGTGTTATTGTCATTGATACTGGTGTTTCTTTTGAGCAAAAAAAAATGTCTGGAGATGTAAATGTAAAAGAAATATTAGATAAAGTTGCCTATGTTACTCCTACACCAGGCGGTGTCGGACCAATTACTGTAGCTAGATTATTGTTAAATACAATAATCTGCTGTGAACACAACAATAATATTAAATAATAATATATGGATAAAACTCAAATCACCATAATAGTTGGCTCACAATGGGGAGATGAAGGTAAAGGCAAAATTACAGATTATTTTGCTATAAACGCAGACTATGTGGTTCGCTTCCAAGGTGGTAATAATGCTGGCCACACACTAATTGTAAACAATGAAACATACAAATTACACCTGATACCATCAGGTATTTTATATCCCAATGTAATTTCTATTATTGGAAATGGTGTAGTTATAGATCCAAAAGTTTTACTCCAAGAAATTAAAAACTTGAAAGAACGAGGTAACAAAGTTAATCTCAAAATAAGCGAAAGAGCACATTTGATTATGCCCTATCATATAGCCATGGATGAAGCCCTCTCTGGTCATCAAGGTGAATTAGGTGCTGGCAGTACCAAGCGTGGTATAGCCCCAGTATGCGCTGACAAAGCTTATCGACATGGTATTCGTATTGGTGACATCCTAGAGCCAGAACTTTTCAAAATAAAATTAAAAAAAGCTTATGATTTTAATATTGGTATTATAACTAAAGTTTTCCAAAGTTCTTTTACCCAATCAATTGACGAAATATATGATGAATATCTAGGCTATGCCAAAGAATTAAAAGGCTATATAACTGACACAGAACTAGAATTGCACAAAGCATATAAAAATGGTAAAAATATACTGTATGAAGGCGCCCAAGGTATGTCACTAGACCTAGATCATGGGATGTACCCTCATACCACTAGCACAAACAATATTGCCTCATATGCTGGAGTTGGCTCTGGACTCTCTATGTATGGAGTACAAACAAAAATTATTGGCCTAGTCAAAGCCTATGTAAGTAGAGTTGGTGTCAGTCCTTTTGTGACAGAACTAGAAGAAGAAAAAGCCAAAGAACTGAGAGATGCTGGCAATGAATATGGGACTACAACCGGCAGACCAAGACGAGTTGGTTGGCTTGACTTAGTGCAAGTTCGCCAATCAATCCGCACAAGTGGAATAACAGATATCGCACTTACAAAATTAGATATTTTATCAAATTTTGAAAAAATAAAGGTATGCATAGCTTATGATATTGATGGTGAACGTGTCACAGAAATGCCAGCTAGCCTTTCTAAATTAAGACAAGCCAAACCAATTTATGAAACTTTTACCAGTTGGGAAAAAATAACTGAAGAAAAATCCAATGAATTTATAAAAAATGGTTATACAGCCCTACCAGAAAAAATGAAAGAATATATAGAATTCATCGAACAAGAAATAGAATGTATGGTAAATATAATATCATTTGGTCCAAAAAGAAATCAAACAATAATAAAATAAATTTTCTCTATAAAGATAGAACACCACATATGAATTTTACTACTGAAACAATTGACTTTGCAAAAATGAATCAACAAGAAATCAAAAATAAATTGAATGAATATCGTATTGCCCTCACAGTAGATGAAATTCTAAAAATCCAGAATGAAATTTTAAAACGTCCACCTTCTATTACAGAATGTATATTATGGTCAATCCAAGGATCAGAACATTGTTCATATAAAAGCAGTCGGCCTTTTTTAGAACAATTTATAACCAAAGGTCCCAATGTAATTTTAGGACCATCAGAAGATGCTGGAATCGTAGAAATAGCCAAAGACCATGAAGGCAACAAATACGGAATTGTAATAAGCCATGAATCTCACAATCATCCATCACAAATTGTACCTTACGAAGGCGCAGCTACTGGCATCGGTGGTAATGTGAGAGATGTTAGTTGTATGGGAGCAAAAGTAATAGCAATTGCCGACCCTCTTCGTTTTGGAGAAATCAAAAATAACAAAACCAAATGGATACATGAAGGCGTAGTTTCTGGAATTGCTGGATATGGGAATCCGATTGGTGTACCAAATATAGGCGGAGATGTATATTATAATAAAAAATATAATGACAATTGTTTGGTTAATGTTGTAACCCTAGGCGTATTGCGAGAAGATGAGATAATCCATTCCAAAGCCCCAAAAAACTCAACCGGCTATAATTTAATATTAATTGGCAAGCCAACAGACAATAGTGGATTTGGAGGAGCCAGTTTTGCATCTCTTGAATTAAATGAAAAAGAAAAAGAAAAAAATAAAGGAGCAGTCCAAGAACCAAATGCATTTCTAAAAAGACACCTACTCAAAGCAAATAATGAACTTTTTAAAATTTTAAAAGAAAAAAATTTAATAAATAAAGTAGGCTTCAAAGATTTGGGAGCTGGTGGTATTGCTTGTGCAGCAGTTGAACTAGCTGATTCAGCTGGTCTAGGTGCTGAAATTAATCTGGATTTAGCACATCGCTCTATGGAAAATTTGCACCCTTCTGTATTGTTGTGTTCTGAAACACAAGAAAGATTTATGTGGGTTGTGTCCCCAGAAATTACTGATTTAGTACTTGATCATTATAATAAAACTTTTGACTTGCCAAAAGTTTCGGAAGGTGCAAAAGCAACAGTAATTGGTAAAATAAAAGATGATGACCAATTTATTGTAAAATACAAAAACCAAGAAATAGTCCATGCCAGAGCAAGCGATATAACCAAAGGCTTACTCTATAATCGCAATTACGAAAAACCTAATAGAAATTTTTCTGAACCAAATATTCCAGAAATGGATTATAATACAATACTTTTAAAAATATTATCTCACGAAAACGTTGCATCTCGTTCACCTATTTATGAAAAATACGATAAAAATGTTCAAGGCATTTCAGTAATTGAACCAGGTGAAGCTGATGCTGGAGTCATACAGCCTTTTAAAGATGATACATATCCAGAAGAAATAAAATCTACAGGCGTTGCATTATCTGTTGATCATAATCCTCGTTATAGCATAATAGATCCATACTGGGGAGGAATAAATGCAGTTGCAGAAGCTGTAAGAAATATTGCTTGTGTTGGCGCCACCCCCCAAGCAATTACTGATTGTCTCAATTTTGGAAACCCTGAAAAACCAGAACAAATGTGGGAATTTACAGAAGGTGTAAAAGGCGTAGCTGATGCCTGCAAAAATATACTTCTCAAAGAAAATGGCAGTCCTATACCAATAATATCTGGAAATGTATCTCTTTATAATGAATCTGAAGGTAAAGCCATAGCTCCAAGCCCAATAATTGCCTGTTTAGGAAAACTAGAAGATACTAATAAAGCAATTACCATGCATTTCAAAAATATAGATTCTATAATTGTTATGGTAGGAAAAAGAAAAGATGAATGTGGCGGAAGTGTATATTATGATTTACACAATGAACTTGGCGCAAACATACCCAAACCAAAACTAAATGAAGTTAGAAATCAAGTTTATGCTCTGACAGATTGTATAAATAGAAAACTAATCCTCGGCGCTCACGATATTTCAGATGGAGGGATAGTAACAACACTAGCAGAAATGAGTTTCAAAAATGAAATTGGATTTGATGTAAATATTCCAGGCGAAATAAATAATGATAAAAAAATGTTTTCAGAAACAGGTGGCTTTGTATTTGAAGTTGAAATTTCAAATTTTGAAACTGTAGAAAAAATATTTAAAAGTAGAGTAACTCAAATATTTAAAATTGGTAAAACGACAGAAAATAAACAACTAAAAATAAATAACCTTATAAATATTGATTTAAAAAAAGCAAAAAGAGCTTGGAAAAATGGCCTACGAAATAAATTATAATTTATTTATAAAAAAATAAAGCACTGTTTATAAAATAATAAAAATATGATAATTATCAAATTTATTTATAACAAAAAATAAAACCACATACAAAAGCAAAATCCAACCTTAACAAAGATTGGATTAAGCGCTCCTTAAAATAGTCCACGACAGAATTATATATATAAATTAATTATATATATAATTCTCGCCGTGGACACCTCCTATAACCGGACGAGAAGATAATTATTTTTCATTTCTGTAGGATGCCTCAGGGTCAATTGCGCAAGACACATGTATACGTTTACCATTTTCAGTATTCACTATATTCACATAATCTGCCAATAACCTAATTGCATCAACTAATGCATCTATCTCATATATTGTAGATTCTGCTATGAGATTTTCTCTTTCTTTAGAAAACTCTAAAGTAATCCCTAAATATCCTGTATTTATAGACAACTTTAGAAACGTTATGTCTCTACAAATACTTGAATAATTATTAGATATTAATGTAATATTCCTATCACTCCTTGTATCGTTGACATAATCTATCAATATATGTATTGTAGATATTACTCCACTGACTTCGTTTGCTGTGAGCTTTCTTATACAATCTTTTCCGACATTGTATTCCAATGACAACAATGAAATAATATCTGAATCTCTTGCAATAAAACCTACTTTCAATCCCAAAAATGTTAACATTATCATTCCCCTTTCTCATCAAATTTAAACATAGTAAAATACAAAAGTCAAATAATATGACAATTACCTACAAACAAGCTGGCGTTAATATAGATGCTGGCGAAGAAACAGTTAGACGAATAAAAGAAAAAGTAAAAACAACTTTTTCAAAACATGTCCTTACAGGATTAGGTAGTTTTGGGGCTGTATACGATATAAAAGAAGCTTTTGCTGAGTATAAACATCCACTAATGGTCCAAAGCGTTGATGGCGTTGGCACAAAACTGATTATAGCTAGAATGATGGACAAATATGATACAGTTGGTATTGATATTGTTAGTAACTGTGCTGGAGATATAGTCGCTATGGGTGCAAAACCTTTAACTTTTCTTGATTATATTGCCAGTGAAAGACTGGATCCAAACCAAGTTGAAACAATTGTCAAAAGTATGGTTCATGAATGCATAGAAAACAATATTTCCTTGGTTGGTGGTGAAACTGCAGAAATGCCCGGAGTATACAAAACTGGTGAACACGATATTGTTGGATGCATAACTGGTGTAGTTGAAAAAGACAAAGTAATTACCGGAAAAAATATAAAATCAGGTGATATTATATTAGGTTTTGCTTCAAATGGATTACACACAAATGGATATTCTTTGGCTAGAAAATTATTTTTCGAAATTGAAAAATATGGAGTAGAAACTAAAATTGCAGAATTTGAAAAATCTGTTGGTGAGACTTTACTAGAACCACACACAAACTATACAAATCCTATTTTAAGAATATTAGATAATGAAATTGAAATAAAAGGTATAGCTCATATAACAGGTGGTGGATTTATAGAAAATATTCCACGCATACTCCCAAATAACTGTGCTGTAGAAATAAACAAAAAAAGCTGGCCACATTTACCTGTATTTGAAGTTATGCAACAAATCGGCAATATTGAAGAAAAAGAAATGTACCGTACATTTAATATGGGAATCGGAATGATTTTAGTTATTTCTCCAGAAAATATTGTAAAAACTTTTGAACAAATTACTAAATACCCAAAATTCAAACTTTATGAAATTGGCAAAGTTGTAGAAGGAAATAAAAATGTAAAATTAATATAAATGCAATTAGCTTATGAAAATAGCCATAATACAATTCCCTGGAAATAATTGTGAATCTGAATCTATTCGCGCTGTACGCAATGCTCAAATGAATGCAGAAGAATTTTTGTGGAATCAAGATTATCAAAAATTAAAAAATTATGACGGCTATTTTATAGTGGGCGGATTTTCATACGAAGATAGATCACGCGCAGGAATAATCGCCTCACTTGATCCTATAATGAAAATTATTACTGACGAATCAAAAAAAGGCAAACCAGTGCTCGGTGTATGTAATGGCGCTCAGATTTTAGTAGAATCAGGATTAGTACCTGGACTTAAAAACAATGAGGTTGGTATGGCGCTTGATTCTAACAAACAAATACAAAATGAAAGAATAGTAGGAGTGGGCTTCTATAACAATTGGGTGAATATTAAGCTAGATATACCTAGTAAAAGATCAGCATTTAGTAGACACATGGCACAAGGTGATTTTATAAGACTACCCATTGCTCACGGGGAAGGTAGATTTGTAATACCAGAAAGACTGTTAGAAGAAATGAAACTTAATCATATGACAATATTCAGATATTGCGACAATGAAGGCAAAACTGAATCTCAATTCCCCACCAACCCAAACGGTACAGTGTACAATCTAGCAGCAGTCATTAATAAAAATGGCAATATTATGGCAATGATGCCTCATCCTGAAAGAACACCTATGGGACAACCAATCTTTACATCAATGAGAGAATACATTGAAAAAGAAAAAAGTATCAATCTTACTCCACTCACCTACACCCCAAATCAATATAAATTAAATAAATACAAACCAAAAGAAAACAGCAAAGAAATCATTACAAAATTAATTATTACTGATAATGTTGTATCCACCGTACAAAATACCCTTAGACAAACCGGTATAAACGCAAATATAGAAAGATATACTCATTGGGAAATAAATTTTGATGACAATATAAATAAAGATGAAATATATAAACAAATTACCGAAACTGGAGAATTATATAATTCTAATAAAGAATATGTAATTGAAAATTTTAATGCAATTGGTACAAAACAAATCTGTTTATTGGTTAATAACAATGACGACATAATTGGTGAATATAAGAAAGAAACACTAGACCATAGACTAAATATTAAAGGTATAAAAAATATAAATAAAGGTACTTTGTGGAAAATCTCTGTGGAAAATGATAGTATTGATACTCAACTACAACAAATCTTAAAAACTCACATACTATTCAATCAATACTCACAAAATTGCTATATTTATAATAAACATATGGATTATACAGACAAAATAAAAAACCAATTAAACAAATGTATCACACAAACCACATTTAATGCTGGTAAAAAAAGAATAGGAAAAGTAAGAGATAGTTATGAATTTGATGATAAAATGATTTTGATTACCACAGACCGCCAGAGTGCATTTGATAAAGTATTAGCAGCCATTCCATTTAAAGGACAAGTTTTAAACCAAACAAGTGCATGGTGGTTTAAAAAAACCGCACATATTATTCCAAATCATGTTTTACAGATTCCAAAACCAAATGTAACTATCGCCAAAAAATGTACAGTTTTCCCTGTAGAATTTGTTGTACGTGGATATATTACTGGTACCACAGACACTTCTGCTTGGATTAATTATGAAAAAGGTGTTCGTAATTTTTGCGGTAATTTATTACCAGATGGATTAGTAAAAAATCAAAAATTTTTTACCCCAATAGTTACACCCACTACCAAAGACGATAACCATGACAGTTCAATAACACCAAAAGAAATAGTAGAAAAAGGACTAATGACACAAGCAGAATGGGATTATGTATCCAAAAAATCATTGGAACTTTTTGCTTTTGGACAAAAAATATCGGCTGAACATGGTCTTATATTAGTTGATACAAAATACGAATTTGGCAAAGACAAAGATGGAAATATATTATTGATTGATGAAATACATACACCAGACTCTAGTCGTTACTGGATTGCTGAAAGTTATGCAGAACGTTTTGCAAAAGGACAAGAACCAGAAAATATAGACAAAGAATTTTTGAGGATCTGGTTTAAAAATAATTGTGACCCATACAATGATGCTGAACTACCAAAAGCACCAGAAGAACTTGTCATTGAGCTATCAAAACGGTATATTAAATTGTATGAAATGATTACTGGAGAAAAATTTCAATTTCCTGAAGATAAACTAGTAGAAAATACAGCAATAAAAACAGAAGTAAAAAATGAAGAAAAACCAATAGAAAAATTACAATACCTCCAACCAACAGGCACAACAAAAATAAAAGCCGTACTCATACTTGGTTCAACCAAAGATGAAGATCATGCTCAAAAGATAACTCAAGCGCTTTCAGAACAATCTATTACATACGTTCAACATGTAGCATCAGCTCACAAAGAAGCTACAAAACTATTAGAATTATTGGAGAAATACCAAGATGAAAAAGTTGTATACATTACAATTGCTGGACGATCAAATGCTTTATCAGGATTTATGGCTGGCAATAGTAACAAACCTGTAATTGCTTGCCCACCCTTTAAAGACAAAATGGATATGCTAGTAAATATACACTCAACTTTACAAATGCCAAGCCATGTGCCAGTTATGACAATTCTAGAACCAGGCAATGTTGCTTTGGCTATAAAAAGAATAATAGATTTAGCATAAATTATCTATGAATCTACTCACAAACATTTCTCCAATTGATGGTCGATACAAAACATCTGTTGAAGAACTATCAGAATATTTTTCAGAAATGGCGCTAATGCGCTATCGTTTAATGGTAGAAATAGAATATTTAATTGCTCTCTCTATAGAAAAAAATATTAATGAAATTGAACCTTTGACTTTGGAGCAACAAAATAAACTCAAATCATATTATAAAAACTTTTCAAACGAAGATGCACAATCAATAAAAAAAATTGAAGAAACAACTAATCATGATGTAAAAGCCATTGAATATTTTTTGAAAGAAAAATTACAAAATACTAAATTCAACAAATACATAGAATTTATTCATTTTGCTTTAACTTCTGAAGATATAAACAATTTAGCATACACATTGATGTGGAATTCTGCTATAAAAAATATTTACTTACCAAAAATATCAGAAGTTCAAGAAAAATTTATAATTTTTGCCAAAAAAAACAAACACCAACCAATGCTTTCTTTAACCCATGGACAAAGCGCAACCCCTACTACAGTAGGTAAAGAATTTGCAGTTTTTGCCCATAGACTCCAAAGACAGATACTACAATTATCTAATCATAAATTACAAGGAAAATTTGGTGGCGCAACTGGCACATGGGGCGCGCACAATATTGCTTATCCAAATATAGATTGGATAAATTTTAGTAAAAATTTTATTTCCTCTCTTAATCTTGAACCAAACATAATAACAATTCAAATTGAATCACATGATTCAATCACAGAAAGTTATCAAATAATTGAAAGGATAAACACAATATTAATAGATTTTACACGAGATATATGGATGTATATATCTCGTGGAATTTTTGGACAAAAGAAGAAGGACAATGAAATAGGATCAAGCGCTATGCCTCACAAAATTAATCCTATACAATTTGAAAATGCAGAAGGAAATCTAGGCATAGCAAATGCTTACTTTGTACACCTATCCCAAAAACTTCCAATTTCTCGTATGCAACGCGATTTAACTGACAGCACCGTACTTAGAAATCAAGGCATACCACTCGCCCACTCACTGCTTGCTTGTAAAAATATTTTAAAAGGTATGTCACGTTTAACTATAAATAAAGAAAAATTAGATGAAGAACTAAACAATCATTGGGAAGTATTAGCAGAAGCAATCCAAACAGTTATGCGTAAAGTCGGGTATGAAAAACCATACGAAAAATTAAAAGAGCTAACTCGCGGAGAAAAAGTCAACAAACAAACAATTTATAATTTTATAAATTCACTGGAAATACCAGAAGAAGAAAAAAATAAATTACTTAAACTAACACCTCATACCTATATTGGTCTTTCCACTGATGTAGTAGATTTGATATAATAAATTTTTATCCTAATTATTTTTATTTATGTGTGGAATAATCGGCATTTTCTCTCACAAACCAGTTGCAACTGAAATTTATGATGGCTTAATACATCTACAACACCGTGGACAAGATGCGGCTGGTATTTTAACATACAACAAAAGATTTCATTTGAAAAAAGGATCTGGTTTTGTTCGTGATATATTTGACCAACAAAATATAAGCAGACTAACTGGTAATTGGGGTATTGGACATACACGCTACCCTACCAATGGATCAAGTCATAGTGTAGAAAATGCTCAACCATTTATGACAAATTCACCGTATGGAATAGCTATGGTTCATAATGGAAATCTAACTAACTATACTGAATTAAAAGATGAATTAGAAAAAGAGGATAGATACCACTGTAATTCAGAATCTGATCTAGAAACAATAATGAATGTTTTTGCTTCAAAATTAGACAAATTAGATCCAACTAATGATATATTTGAAAATATTTGCCAAGCAGTTGAATCAGTATTTGATAGAGCAAAAGGTGGATATTCAGTAATTGGTATAATTGCTGGTAAAGGTATGATTGCTTTTCGCGATCCACACGGAATTCGCCCATTTGTTTGTGGAATGAGAATAAACCCAGACGAAACAAAAGATTATATTTTTTCTTCAGAAAATACAATGTATTATCCTCTTGGTTTTAAATACATGGGTAATGTTCAGCCAGGCGAAGTGATTTTTATTAATAATGACGGTGAAATGCGTAGCCGAATACTCCGAAGAGAAAAATTCACTCCTTGCGTTTTTGAATACGTTTATTTATCTAGACCTGACTCTATTATAAACAATGTCAGTGTATATAGAGCCAGACTACGCATGGGACAAAATCTGGCCAAAAAATGGCTAAGAGAATATCCAAATATAAAACCAGATGTACTCATCCCTGTACCATTTACCTCAAATACAGCCGCATTATCCGCTGCCAGTGTACTAGGGGTTAGGTATACTGAGGGTATATACAAAAATCAATTTGTAGGTAGAACTTTTATAATGCCCGGCCAAGAAAAAAGACGACAATCAGTATTACAAAAATTATCTCCACAAGAAACTGAAATAAAAGATAAAAAAGTAATGCTACTAGATGACTCAATCGTGAGAGGTACAACCAGTAGAGAAGTGGTAAAACTAGTAAAAGATGCTGGTGCAAAAGAAGTATATCTTATTTCTGCCTGCCCTCCTGTAAAATATCCAGATTTTTATGGAATAGATATACCAACTAGATCCGAATTAATCGCACATAATAAAAGCATAGAAGAAATCCGTGAATATATAGGTTGTGATATTTTATTATACCAAGACATTGAAGATTTAGTTGAAGCAATTACACGATACGGTGAACACAATATTGATAGACCTTCTATGCCTTGTCTTGATGGCATCTATATCACTAATGATATAGACGAAAAAAAGTTACAAGAATTAGAAGATATGCGCGGAGCTAACAGAGTATAGATAATTTAAAACCTAACTTATAAAAAGAAAAGGTTACTTATAATTAAAACTAATATAATCATAGTTAAACGTATAAACAAAGTTATACCATACACCTAACTTTAAAAAATATGAACATATTATTAGTCGGTTCAGGAGCCAGAGAACATGCAATTGCCAAAGCCATAAAACGATCAAAAAAACCTACAAATATTTTTTGTTTTGCCTCAAATAATAATCCTGGAATAAAGGAATTATCCTCTAATTATAAGATTGGTAAAATTACTGATACTAAAACGATTGCAGATTTTGCCAAAGATAATAATATTGACTTTGCTATTATTGGTCCTGAAGCACCTTTGGAAGCAGGTGTAGTAGACAAACTAAAAGAACAAAATATTCCAAGCATTGGACCAACCAAAAAACTTGCCCAACTCGAAACTAGCAAATCCTTCACCCGCAATCTTTTAAGAAAATACAATATACCAGGTGGACCTAAATATAAATATTTTTCTGATATAAATGGAGTGAAGGAATTTATTGATTCCCTTGGCGGTAATTATGTAGTAAAAGCAGACGGATTAATGGGAGGAAAAGGTGTTAAAGTTTCTGGAGACCATCTTCAATCTATTGCAGACGGAATTGCTTTTTGTGAAGAGTTAATTGCACAAGACGGAACTTTTTTGATAGAAGAAAAGTTGATTGGTCAAGAATTTTCTCTCCTTAGTTTTTCTGATGGAAATAATCTTGCTCACATGATAGCCATACAAGATCACAAACGAGCCTTTGTAAACGATACAGGACCAAACACCGGTGGTATGGGCAGTTATTCTGACTCTGACCACAAACTTCCTTTTTTAACAAATACAGATATTGAGCAAGCGCATAAAATTAATCAAGCAACTATAAAGGCAATAAAAGATGAATTTAATGAAGAATATAAAGGAATAATCTATGGTGGTTTTATGGCCACAAAAAACGGGGTAAACCTAATAGAATACAATGCACGCTTTGGCGACCCAGAATGTATGAATATCTTATCTCTTTTAGAATCAGACTTTGTTGAACTATGTTTAGCAATAATTAAAGGTAATCTGACTCAAGATCATGCTAGATTTGCAAAAAAAGCCAGTGTCTGTAAATATGCTGTGCCAATTGGATACCCAGATAATCCTATAAAAAATAAAATAATTGATGTATCTGCTGTAGAAAATAAAGAATTAATTCACTATGCATCTGTTGATATGAAAGAAAATGAATTGTATGAAACTGGTTCTCGTACTATTGCCATTGTAAGTGTGTCTGATTCAATTTCTGATGCCGAATTAATTGCAGAATCAGAAATAAAAAAAATAAAAGGTCCACTATTTCATAGAGAAGATATAGGTACAGAAGAATTAATAGAAAAAAGAATTAAAATGATGGCTGACTTACGAAAATAAGCATATGTGAATACTATAAATTAATTGTAAAAATTGAAAGCGTTATTTATAATTAAGCATTATTTTCAATTATTTATTTTTACGGATTTGATGCCCCAACATGCATCACCCTCGGAGCCATAGCGAGAATCCTGCCTGCCGGCAGGCAGGGAGTAAAAATAAATAATTGAAAATAATATGGTCGTGATTGAAAGTATAAATAATGCTATTATAACTTACAAATTAATTCACATTACTTATATACTTATATAAATATAAAATCATTCATTTATGCATAAGTTAAAAATAGCAATTTTAGGATCAACACGAGGCACTAGTATGCAACCAATTATAGAAGCTATAAAAAATGATGATTTAAATGCTTCACTTGATATTGTTATTAGTGATAAATCTGATGCATATATATTAGAAAGAGCAAAAAATGCTAATATAGAAAACATATATATAAACCCAAAAAATAAAACCAAAAAAGAGTTTGATGCAGAAATAATGAAAATATTAGATAAAAAAAATATTGATTTAGTACTACTGATAGGATATATGCGTATCATTTCTATAAACTTTATCAATAAATGGAGAAATAAAATTTTAAATGTACACCCATCTCTTTTACCAGCATTTGCTGGTAAGATGGATTTAAATGTACATGAAGAAGTACTAAAAGCTGGCGTCAAAGAAACTGGTTGTACAATCCATATTATAGATGAAGGAATAGATACTGGACCTATTATAATCCAAAAAAGTTGTCCTGTAACTTCAAAAGATACGCCAGAAACCTTAAAATCAAAAGTCCAAAAACTTGAAGGTGAAGCCTTCATTGAAGTAATTAAAAAAAAATCTTATGAACAAAAATAGTACTCAAATCCACAGAGCTTTGATCTCAGTCTCTAACAAAGATGGAATTTTAGAATTTGCTAAAGAATTACAAAGATTAGGGATAGAAATAATTTCTACTGGCGGAACAGCCAAAAAACTAACTGAAGCAAATATAAATGTAAAAGATATTTCTGAATTTACTGGATTTCCAGAAATGATGGAAGGTCGTGTTAAAACTCTACACCCAAAAGTTCATGGTGGTATTTTAGGGCTTAGAGACTCCCACAAAGTAATTGCTGAACAAAATGAAATAAAATGGATAGATTTGGTCGTATGCAATCTTTATCCATTTTCTGAAACTATTCTAAAAGAAAACGTAAACTATGATGAAATAATTGAAAATATTGATATTGGTGGTCCAACCATGATACGTAGTGCTGCCAAAAATATGGGTTGGGTTACAGTAATTGTAGATCCACAAGACTACAATCCCCTACTCGAAGAATTAAAATCTGGCGGAATAAATTTTGAAACCAGAAAAAAAATGGCTATAAAATCTTTTGGTCATACAGCACAATATGACACCATAATCCACAATCATCTAAAAGAAGAAAAATTTTCTTATAATTTTTCTTTAACTTTCAAAAAAGATTATGAATTACGTTACGGAGAAAATCCACATCAAATGGCATCAGTTTATAAAAAACCAAATAACAAAGGTTGTAATATATTGAATGCAAAAATTTTACAAGGTAAAAAATTATCCTACAATAATATAAATGATGCTGATGGAGCATTATCAACCCTAAAAGAATTTACAGAACCAGCCTGTGTAATAGTAAAACATGCTAACCCATGTGGAGTCGCTATTGGAGATAACATAGCTACAGTATTCAAACAGGCCTACAATACTGATCCAATGTCTGCATTTGGTGGAATTATTGCACTTAACAGAACCTGCACCAAAGCTATTGCTGAAGAAATAACAAAAGTATTTGTAGAAATAGTTTTGGCGCCAAATTATGACAAAGAAGCTTTAGGGGTGTTAGACAAAAAACAAAATATGCGTGTTCTTGAATTAGGCAATATATTACCAAATCAAGATAAATTAGAATTTCGTTATATTGAAGGTGGACTACTTGTACAAGATATTGATACAAAAATAATCAAAAAAGAAGATCTGCAATTTGTGACTGACAAACAACCAACAGAACAAGAACTAATTGATATGTTATTTGGTTGGAAAGTACTCAAACATGTGAAATCAAATGCAATCTTAATAGCAAAAAATAATACCACCATTGGTATTGGTCCAGGACAAGTCTCAAGGATTGATGCAGTTGATTTGGCTATTAAAAAAAGTGGTGAAAAAATAAAAGATTCTGTATTATGTTCTGATGCGTTTTTTCCTTTTAGAGATAGTATAGATAAAATTGCTCAAACAGGAATCAAAGCCATAATCCAACCTGGTGGCTCAATAAAAGATGAAGAAGTAATCAAAGCTTGTAACGAATACAAAATAAGTATGGTATTTACTGGAAATAGATGTTTCAAACATTAAAATTACCTTATACTTAAAATATAATTTTATTAATCAATACTATAATTTGGAGCACTACTAACTTCTTTTAAATCATGAGGGTGACTTTCTTTCAAACTTGACCCCGTTATCTTTACAAAATGAGCTCGTTTTTGTAATTCTGAAATATTACGAGCTCCATTATAACCAAAACCACTTCGTAAACCACCTTCCAATTGATATAAAATAGTAGAAACTGATCCTTTGTATGCCACCCGTCCACTCACACCCTCTGGAACAAATTTTTGTTTTTCTTTAATTTCTGCCTGCCCATATCTATCTTTACTACCAAATTCCATTGCATCAATACTACCCATTCCACGATAAACTTTATACATTCTACCATTGGTATATTCTATTCTTCCAGGAGATTCATCTGTGCCAGCAAACATATTACCCATCATCACAGACATAGCACCAACTGCCAGAGCTTTTACAACATCACCAGATGACTTGATTCCACCATCAGCAATGACTGGAACTTTTCTTTGTGAATTATATACACCCTTGACCACCTCCATAATAGCAGATAATTGTGGTACACCTATGCCTGCAACTATACGAGTTGTGCAAATTGAACCAGGCCCAATACCAACTTTCAAGGCATCTACACCAGCATCAATCAAATCTTTTGCAGCATCAGAAGATGCAATATTCCCAGCAATAACTTGTACACCTGACCATTTTCTCTTAATTTCTTTCACTGTATCTATAACACCTCTAGAATGACCATGCGCAGTATCTACAATTAAAACATCAGTTCCGGCTTTCAGTAAATTTTCTGCCCGTTCAATACCATTTATACCCACGCCTATTGCTCCACCAACAAGCAATTGTTTAGTACTATCTTTTGAAGAATTTGGATATAATAAACTTTTTTCCAAATCACGACGAGTTACTATACTTACCAATTTATTATTCTTATCAACAATACATAAAGTACGTAAACGAAATTTTTGAATCATCTGATAAGCCTCTTTCAAGCTCATTCCTTCATATCCAACATTCATTTTTTGGACTGGAAACATAAAATCCAATACTTTATGTTCATCATTATCAGGCAACATCAAATAATCAATATCAGAAATAAATCCTACCAACACACCATCATTGTCGACAATTGGTACTTTTTTATAACCAAATTTATTTCTTATTTGAATTATTTTACTCATCGGATCACTCGGGTGTGCAGTCATTGGATTTTTGACAAATCCATTTTCAAAACGTTTTACTTTCCTAATTTCTGCTACCTGATCATCAATTGATAAATTCTTATGAATTATACCTATACCACCTGCCAAAGCCATTTTAATTGCCATTTCATGTTCTGTCACAGTATCCATGGGCGCACTCAAAAATGGTGCATTGAGCTTTATCTCTCTAGTCAAATATGTATGAATTTTTACATCCTTCGGTAAAATCTCTGATTTTTGTGGTACCAGCAACACATCATCAAATGTAAAAGTGTCTTGAAATTGTTTAAACATACCAATAAATATACTAAATAAATTGAACTTTAACATACTTTCTGATAATATTCAAGAACGATTATTAACTACACAATATGTCAAATAATGAAATAGCTATACTTGATTTTGGATCACAATACACCCATTTGATTGCTAGGCGTATCCGAGAAATTGGTGTTATATCACACATATACCCAAATGATACAAAAGCTGAGAAACTCACCAATGCAGTTGGTATTATTTTATCAGGAGGACCAAAAAGTGTTACTTCTTCTGAAAAATTAGAATACGATACAAATATTTTTAAACAAAATAAACCAATTCTCGGATTATGTTATGGCCACCAATTAATTGCTCAACATTTTGGAAGTGAAATTTCATCTGGAAAAATAAGAGAATACGGAATTGCATCTTTAAAAATATCAGACTCACCAATATTTAACAATATAAAAAAACAAACAACGGTTTGGATGAGCCACGGTGACAATGTTGAAAAATTACCAAAAAACTTCAAACAAATTGGAACAACTGGAAATAATTCAATTACAGCTATGTCTTTATCAGAAAAAAATATCTATAGCTTTCAATTCCATCCAGAAGTCAATCACAGCATAGATGGTAAAACAATGTTAGAAAATTTTGTTTTGAATATTTGTAATGCAGAAAAAAACTGGAATACAAATGATATGCTTCTACAAATACAAGAAAATATACGTAAAGAAGCAAAAAATAAAAAAATTTTTCTTTTAATTAGTGGTGGCGTTGATTCAACAATATGTTTTACTTTGCTTGAAAAAACTTTAGGAAAAGACAAAGTTTATGGTTTTCATATTGATCATGGTTTTATGCGCTTGAACGAATCAGAACAAGTAAAAGAAGCTCTTACAAATATTGGTCTTGATGATTTGCATATATATAACGCATCAAAAGAATATTTTGAATCTTTAAAAAAAGTTTATGAACCAGAAGAAAAAAGAAAAATTATTGGAAATCTTTTTCTGGATATTACTGACAAAATAATGAAAAAACTAAATTTTAATGAAAAAGACTGGTTACTAGGTCAAGGTACTATTTATCCAGATACCATTGAATCCGGTGGAACAAAAAATTCTGATAAAATCAAAACTCATCATAATCGAGTTGATAGAATACAAAAAATGATTCAAAAGGGTTTGATTATTGAACCAATCAAAGAATTATACAAAGACGAAGTGAGAAAAATAGGATTAAAATTAAATCTTCCAAAAAATTTAATAAATAGACAACCTTTCCCTGGACCTGGTCTGGCAATTCGTTGTCTATGTTCAGAAGGAAACAATAAAAAACCAATAACTATATCTGAAGGTACAAAATTACCTATAAAATCAGTTGGCGTACAAGGTGATGAAAGAAGTTACAAGCATCCTCTAGTTTTAACTAATACAAAAATAAATTGGCAAAAACTACATAAAATATCTCCTAAAATAACTAATAAATATAAAAATATAAATAGAGTTTTAATAACCATTTATGGAAATGAAGAGCAAATAAAAAATTCTACACTTAAAAAGTCATACCTAACAAAAGAAAGAATCAGCCTGTTACGTCAACTTGATAATAAAATCAATAAAATTGTTAACAACAATAAAAATTGTTCACATATCTGGCAAATGCCAATAGTTTTAATCCCTTTTGGATACAATCACAAAGAAAGTATAGTTATACGACCAGTTGAATCAGAAGAAGCTATGACAGTAAACTTTGCAAAACTGCCAAAAAATGTAATAAAACAAATACAAGCTGAAATTGAAATAATAGATAAAGTTGATTTTGTATTTTTTGATATAACCAATAAACCTCCAGGGACTATTGAATGGGAGTAAAATAATTAAAAAAACCCTCATATGTCAAAAGCTCAAAAGCATTTTACACACAAGAGTTAGTAAGCAAATTTGGCAAACAAATACCAAGAATAAAAAAGATTAAAAAAATAAAATAGATGTACCAAAGATAATATAATTACCTACTCACGACGCAAAACACGATCGCCTCTGGACCAATGCGCACCACCAATCCAAAGCCATGCAAGAACCAGAATGTTATCTTTCCAGCAAAGACAAGCAACATCATCGGCAGATCCAGGCTTACGCCAACCTGTTATAACAAACATTGTATTATGTAAAACAGAAGGAATATCCTTATAATTATCCAATATGTGTTGTCCATCTTCTTCTCCAGGATTAGCATCCATACTAACAGCACGTTCAATCATTGTTCTACCGAGCACAGACTCTTCATCTTCAAATAAGAATCCTAAAATCTTGTATTTACGACCACCAACAACCATTTCCATAGGTAGACTACTATCATCACTCATTCTTCTCATTATAAATTCTCTCTTTCTTTTTTTATAATTTGCTCACAAATCTACAATATAGCAAAATGCCATATTTGACCTTATTTTAATATATTTTAAAATAGCTATTTTGTCAAGCTTCAGTCTCATATATAATTTTATATTTATATCACTTCATATAAACAAAAATATTAAAAAGATCTAAAATGAGTCTACTATACTATTCCATTTTAATTTAATTCACCCAACAGAGATTCCACCTCTTCCAAAGTTTTAACTTGTACTATTTTTGATCTCCATTCTTTTATATTTGGTAAATTCTGGCCTATTTTATTGGTTTTGAAATACCAAGACAAATGTTTTCTAAAAGTTACAATCCCCCGTTCTCCATAATGTTCAATATGCAATTTTAGATGTTCTAGCACTACTCGTTTTCTTTCATCTAAAGAGACCATCTCACCATTTTTTCCTATCATATCAAAAAACCAAGGATTCCCAAGCGCGCCCCGAGCTATCAAAACTCCATCAGCTCCAGTAATTTCAAGCGCCTCACTTACCTGACTAGGTTCATGAATATCTCCATTGGCTAATAATGGCACAGTCGCAATTTTTTTGGCCTCTGCAATCCTCTGCCAATCACTTACTCCAGAATATCCTTGTTCTTTTGTTCTACCATGAACAGTAATCAAATCAACTCCAGCTCGCTCAATAGCCGGAATAAATATCTTAAAATCATCCGGATTACTCCAACCTAACCTTATCTTAACTGACAAAGGCGTATCACCAATTGCAGATTTCATTTCTTTTATAATCTTACTAGCCAACTCCGGGTCCTTCATCAAAGCACAACCATTAAAATTACTAGTTATTTTATAAACTGGACAACCCATATTTATATCAATCCCTTCGGGATTAGAATGTTGCATTACGATATCTGCAGATCTAGCCATTATCAATGGGTCTGCCCCAAAAATCTGCTGAACAATTGGTCTTTCTGTTTTGTGAAATTCAGCCATTTTCAATGTCTTTTCACTTCCTCTAACCAAAGCCTCACTACTCACCATTTCTCGAAACACAATATCCACTCCGCCAATTTGACGCACTATACGACAAAATGGCGAATCAGTCATATCCGCCATTGGCGACAAAGCCATTATTTTTTTGTTTTTATTTAAAATTTTATCAATCCACATACTTTTTCAAAAATACCATTAATAGAAATTATTACGAGCGGATTTGGTTGCCACAACAGGCAACCACCTCGGAGCCAAAGCGAGAATGAGCGAATAATAATTTCTATTAATCTCACTCAGTTATCCACATATGGCAAAACTATACACTAATTTTAGCTTAAAATCAATACTTGACACTACTACTATTCAATGATAATCTGACAATACAACTAAACCATTTATTTGTGGAAGTAGGGTAAATCCCCTCACTGTGCCGCAACGGTAATGTCCCTTTAGGGAACGAGTCCGATCTTCAAATAAATGCGTAACCCGAGCAGGACCTTTGATTTTTGATCAACTTATCTTTCCTGCCGGAAAGTTTTTTAATTTTATGAATAATTTTTACAAAAAAAACAAACCTTTAATATTTCTGATGATAATTTTAATATTCATAACTATTTTTGGAATTACCTATTTACAGTTAACTTCAAACAAAGAAATATTTATAGAGAATAAAAAACCGACTACTAATAACCCCATAATTAATAATGAAAAAATTGAAGATGAAGTTGAAAAAATTAAATTTGAAAATTCTGAAATAATAGAAGATATAAATAATATAGTAACTACTACTGATAAAACCACATTCAATGAAACTACAACTGATAAAATAACCATTGAATATCCAATTAAGTTTACTCTAAATATAGATAACAATACTTATGTATCATCAGCACAAGAAAATACTAGCTTATACCACGCAATGGAAAAACTTTCTAAAAATAACTTAATTACATTTGAGGCAATAGACTATAGTAATATCGGATATTTCATTACAAAATTAAATGGTATTGAAAATGATAATCGAGCTGGTAAATACTGGGTATACTACATAAATGGAGAATCAGCAAAAATAGGCATATCTAATTACATAATTAATAATAACGATTTAATAGAATGGAAATATGAAAAATCAAATCTTTAATACACCTATACTGTTTATAAATATACTGTTTATCTCAATACTAATAACCATACCAGTTAATTCTGCTTTTGGGGCTATTGATGATAGCGACACTTCTACAAGTACCCCACAAACTACTAGCTCAACCGAACAAGAAGTTTCAACCTCTACAGATGATATTATTGAAACACCAACCACCACAGAAGAAATTTATGAACCAATTTCAATTAACTTTAATTTGCGATATCAAGATAATTTTATATTTCAAGGCGAAGTTGAATTATCATCAAGTACAACATTTGATTATACAGATTCAAATACCAATGAAATATTTACAACTTCATCACAAAACCATAATGTTTTGACTACACTCCTTACAGAAAATCAAAACAATGCTTCATTCAATATTTCAAATTTAGTATATTATGAATCTTTTAATAGTTTTTTGATAAATTGTATTGAAGTTAATTCAAGCACTGAAGCTTGTTACAATTGGCAATATGCTGTAGACGGTGAATATCCAAATATCGGTATGGACAAATATGAATTATTTGGAGGTGAAAATGTTTATGTATACTTTGGAAACCCATGGTCAATTACCGCTAGCACTTCTACCTTTCCAATTGGTACCACTACAACCTTCCAAACTTTCAAATATAACTTTTCTACTACTAGTAGTGAATGGTCAACTGATGCCAATGATACAATAGATATATCAATTACCAATCCCAACCCAACTGGATGGTGGGATACAACCTTAACTACTACAACGCTTGTATCTGATACAAATGGCATAGTTGATTTTATGTTCTCGGCGACTGGGACATACTATGCAAAAATATCCCCGGCAGACTTTTCAAAATGGAGTAACGCTATAACCATAAATGTACTTGATCTACCGATCATTTCTACTACTACTGAAAATAATTCATCAAACGGATCTTCAAGTAGTGGATCTTCAGATAATAATACACCTTATACAAATTTAATTTCACCTAATCAAATTACAAACACAGCCAATAAATTAACCGAATTCTTAATAAAAAACCAAGACAAAACTGGAAAAATCATAGATGCTGGGATTTCTGATTGGTCTGTAATGGCATTAGTAGCCAATGGAAAAAATCCAGCTAATATTATTGCCAGTTCTACTTCCTTGTCTGACTACATTAAAAACTATAATTATACTGATGCCACTGATTTAAATGTTTGTGCTTCATACCCAAGACACTATTTGTCATTATATACGTCTGGAATTTCTACCAATAATCAATCAATGATAAATCTAATTAATACGCTAAAAACCGAATGTTATTCTGAAACTGACTTTGGATTACCTGGAATTAATGATGATGTATTTGCTTTGTTTGCATTGCTTACATCTGAAAATAATATCAATGAAAACATTATTACTGATATACTAAATGATATTTTAGCAGATCAAAATACAGACGGAGCATTCACATGGGATGGTTATGCCGGAGCAGACATAACTGGCGCAGTTATAAATATATTAAACTATGCAAAAGAAAAAGGAATTCAAATTGATAATAGTGTATTTACAAAAGCCAAGCAATATTTAAAAAATGAACAAAATAATGATGGTGGCTGGGGTTATCTGACTTCTGATACCTTGACCACTAGCTGGGTTTTGATGGGCTTAAATTCTCTAGGTGAAGGTCAAGAAGAATGGACAATCGGTGACAAAAATCCATGGTCTGTATATATTGATAATTTACAAGAAAATGGCTATTATACATCTGACTGGGTAGATGGTGTTGATTGGTTCAATACAAAACATGCAATTCCAGCCCTACTAGGTTATAGCTGGCCTATACAGCCATTATTTACGCCTGCTACAGCAAATGAACAGATACCTACAACTATAACCAATAGTAGTAGTTCAAACTCATACAGCAATATAATTGGTACAGACTTTAACACCACAACTGAATCTCTTTTTGTTACATCAACCGAAGTGCTTGTCACATCAACTATTTTTGTAGAATTAATTGAAGAAAATATTGAAAAAAATTTACCAATAACCAAAATTGATACTGTTCAAAATACAACCAAAGAAACGATAATAACTTCGACAACACAAGAAATAACAAAAGAAAATAATATTACACTTGTTACTGATACCAATACTATGTTAAACTTGGTTAATAATAAACCAAATGAAACCATAGAACCAATAGGAGAAACCACTGAAATATCTGAATTAAAATATTTGGAGGATGATATAATAAATCAAGCCAATCCAATCTCTCGTAATATAATAGAAAAAGTCATAGCAGTTACCGGTTCTGGAGCCATTGGACTTGGTCTATATATGGGTTTAAAATTCCTTAAAAATATAATATAATTTGTAAAAATTAAGAGCATTATCTATAATTAAGCATTTTTTCAATTATTTGTTTTTACGGATTTGATGCCCCAACATGCATCACCCTCAGAGCCAAAGCGAGAATCCTGCCTGCCGGCAGGCAGGGAGTAAAAACAAATAATTGAAAATAATGCGGTCATAGATAAAAATATAAATAATGCTATTATAGCTTACATATAATTTCCAACAAAATACATATGAACAAAAATAACTACATAATCTTATACTTTCTTTTAGCTATTGGAATCACCTTTAGATTCTTACCACATACAGCCAATTTTGTACCAATTGGAGCTATTGCAATTTTTAGCGGACTATACTTCCCAAAAAAATATGCAATTATAATTCCAGTGATCGCCCTTATTATAAGCGACTTTTTTATTGGCTTTTACTCTTGGCAAATAATGTTGTCAGTTTATGGCAGTTTTGTAATTATGGGCTTACTAGGATTGCTTGCAAGAAAAAACAAAAGCTTTGGTAAAATTGCTGGAGCAACAATATTGGGATCACTAATATTCTTCCTTATAACCAATGCCTCAGTATGGATCTTTGGTACAATGTACAGTCATTCAATTTCAGGATTAATTGAATCCTACTATATGGCCCTTCCCTTCTTCAAAAATAGTCTAATGGGTGATATTTTCTATACATTCATATTAGTAGGAACCACAGAATCTGTCCTATACTATCAAAACAAAAAAAGTACAAAACAAAGTATAAATATCTAAAAATAATTAACCATACTCTTCATCAGAACTAAAATAAGCCACATCCCCTGCATCAGTAATAATAGTTTTATTTTGCCCTTTTTTGACTGTCTTATTATCACTCTCATCTACTGGAATCTTGGCAACAATTGGAATATTTTCAACCGGAAGGCCAGATGGTGGTTCAGCTCTTTTACCTTGTGTCTTTTGCACATTTGGAGTCTTTACATAAGATAATGGAAAATGCCAAATAGTAGCCAACTCCTCTATATTAAACACAAAAGAATTGCCACCAACTTTCATTTTTCTTTTCTTATATGCACTCATTGCTTTAATTTTTTTAGTTTGGTTCCTTGATTCTTTGAGAAAATAATTGGTACTAATAGATGAAGTCGCCACAATCGAATTAGAACTCGGAACATTATATAGACCAATAGCCCCAATAATTGCATTAACAGCTCTTTCTGGTTTAAATACTTCCTTTCGCGCAACATATACTAATCTCATTTTAGTTTTAAATCCAATTTTAGTTATTTTTTTCTCCATTGCTTCTAATATTTTTGATTGTCCCGGAGTCAATTTTGGAGTTTTGTTAGTATCTTTTACAACCTTACCATCCGCATCAGAAGTACCAGAACCAAATAATTGAGCACTAAGTTCTGCCATAGCTTTTTTGGGTTCATCTGTGATAAGACTAGTAAAGCCTCCGCCTTTTTTACTATTACTACTAGTCATACTTGCCATATCACCTACCAATTCTTTAATCTTTTTTATTACTTTTTCTTTCCAACTATTATCTATTGGTTCCAATAAAATCTGAAACCAAACCTGTTCTCCAGCTCCGATCCGACTAAAACTTTCCAAAAATGTTCCCATTGGATCCTTCAACATCTCATCTTTAAAAAGCTTATGTTCAAATTCTTCATATGTTCTAATCGGAAAAGCAAAATTTTCTGCTAAACCAAAATCTGCTGACCACATATCATATTCATCTGAAGGAAATTTGTCTGGTACTTGATCAACATAATCTTCAACCTCAAAAATTTCAGCTCCTGGGTATTGCGCATAAACTGCTGCTTCTACCAAATCTCTAAACATTTCCTCAGTTCGCACCAAAAACTGAATATACCCCTCCATACTAATAATTTCAAAGCTAAACCAACGCTGTTTATAACCAGTTCTAAATTTATCAGCAATATTCGGACTATCATGTGCCCCAGCCAAATGAGAAAACATTTGTTCAACAGCTTTTGGGGTTTGCATATTTTCTGGTGGAATATCTATCGCCAAAAGTACCCATTTCCAATCCTTCTTGTACTGTTCTTCTTTGTATTCCTTCCATAGGAATAACATAATAAAAAGTAAAAAATATACAATAACTATCCAACCAAACCATGCAATTACCAACATTACAACCTCAAAAGTCCCTTTTCCTTGAAAAAAAGTCTGTGCGTATGACAAATCAATATTTATAGGACCAATTTCCATATCTTAAAAAACTACTACATATCAAGCAGTTTGTAAATTATTACATAAATCGCAATAAGACCCAAGACCGGCAACCAAATACCTGATTTACCACCAACATAGCCTACCCAATACACAAGCAAACATACTAGTGTACCAGACAAAGCTACAAAATGTTTCATTAAACTTTCAGACATACAAAAATTTTATATTCTTTGATTAAATAATATAAATTAGACAAATTTATTATATCACAAAAGAACTCTGCTGAATAGCAGAGTTCTTTTATTTTTTATTATCTTTTCTTATAATTTGCCCATTCAACTAATAACGGACTAGCCAAAAATATTGATGAATAAGTTCCAACGACTATTCCTACAATTAATGTTAACGAAAAATAATGTATAGATTCACCACCAAATACAAATAAAGCAACCAATACAAGTAAAGTAGTCAAGGAAGTATTAAGTGAACGAGTAATTGATTGTTTAACACCCATATTGACTGTTTCATCAAATTGATCACTTCCACGTTTTATCAAATTTTCACGAATACGATCAAATACCACAATAGTATCATTGACCGAATAACCCATAATAGTTAATAATGCTACCACAAATGATATCCCAACTTCTACTCCAGCATAATGTCCTAATACTGCAAATACTGCCATTGTAATAATTACATCATGAAAAAGAGCAATAATAGCTGTAACACCATATTTCCATGATTGTACTGGTTTAGAAACCTTTCTAAAAGTATAACCAATATACAAAATTATTGCTAACACAACAGCCACAGCAGCATACATAGATCTTTCTCTTAAATGAGAACTGATTGCCGCACCTATAGTTTCAAATCTTTCTTCCAATACATCTGGCACTTGAATAATAGGTTTGTCAATAACTTCTTCTGTCTCTATCGTTGGTAATTCAAAATTAATTTCCTCTTTATTTGTATCACCCCCAACAACATCCTCAACTGTGTCTTCTGAAATAATATCTTCATCAATTATTTCTTCTGTACTATTTTGAAATTTTTCTCTCAATACACCCAAAATTGCTTGATGCTCTTCTTCTGACACAAATCTCATTTTCAATATCATATTATCTTCACCAGTTGGTTGTATCAAAACTTCGCCCAGATTCATTTCAGACAAGGCTAATTGCACTTCTGATATTTCTGGTCGTTCATTTCCAAACCTGACTTCCATCAAAGCACCACCAGTAAAATCTATGCCGGGCTTTAATCCAAATAAAAATAAAGCTATAACACTGACAACAAACAAAATACCAGAAATAGTAAACGGAATTTTTCTATTTTTTATAATTTCCATATATTAATTATCATTATTTGCTCCTGTAAATAACCACTTTCCTTTATTTTCAAACCAAGGTATTACAAATCTAAGTAATATGCGAGTAACAGTAATCGCAGAAAACATACTCATCAATATACCAAGTGCAAGTGTAATCGCAAATCCTTGAACAAAGCTAGATCCAAACCAAATCAATAATGCACAAGTGATCAAAGTTGAAACATTTCCATCACGAATTGATGGCCAAGCACGAAGAAATCCTTCTTCTACAGATGCCTTCAAACTTTTACCATCTTTCAATTCTTCTTTTAAGCGTTCAAAAATTAGCACATTGGCATCAACTGCCATACCAATTGATAATACCAAACCAGCAATACCCGCCAAAGTAAGCGTAACACCAATCAATTTAAATACTGCTAATGTGACTGCTAAATATAATACTAAAGCGATCACTGACAATAATCCTGGTAATCTATAATACAAAATCATAAATATCATCACCAATACAAGCGCAATAACTCCGGCTTTCAAGCTCTTCATCAATGATTCAGCCCCAAGACTTGCACCAACACTTTGTTGTGAAATAAGATCAATTGGTACTGGTAATGCACCCGCATTCAATCTTTGGCTTAATAATCTTGCTTCTGCCAAATCAAAATTACCAGTTATTACTGCCTGACCATCAACTATTGGTTGTTGTACAGTTGGCGCACTGATAATTTCGCCATCAAGGAATATTGCTACAGGTTGACCAACATTTCTAGTAGTAATTTCTTTAAACAAATTTTTTCCATCAGAATCAAACTGCAAAGATACCTGCATTTCACTTGTCTGTGAATCACTTACCACTTCTGTCCTTTCCAATTGTGCACCAGTCAAACCAGTATACACAAACTGATCTTGCACAGGCAAAACATCCTGAGCAGTTTTTTTGTTTATAACGATTGCAGAAAATTCATATTCTACAGGAATTGTTTCATCTGTTTTGTATATAACATGATAACCAAATTCTGTCTCAACTGGTCCTATAATTTGACCCACCTCTGCACTAAATACAGCATCAGCAAATTCTTTTACCATATCAGATTTTGCAAAAAATCCTAAATCACCATTATTTTCACGAGAACCAGGGTCTGCTGAATTTTCTTTAGCCAAAATACCAAAATTTTCTGCATTGGCCTGATCAAACAATTCTTGAGCCTTAGCTTTGGCTTCTTCTTTTGTATAAATTGGTTCATTACATTGTGATGAACCAAGATAACAAATCAAAATATGACTCGCCTTAGCCCTCACTTCACCATCCCTACTAGAGCCTCTTTTCAAGATATTAAAACTATCCAATGACTCTATTAAACCTTTTGATATCTCCCCTTCACCAGCGCCAGATAACCAATTATAGATTGGCGCATAATAACCATATTCATTCACAAACCCAATATATCCACCATTATTCTTACTAACTTCATGTTCTGAAAATTCTTTGGCTGCATCTGAAAAATCAAGACCATTATTTAACTTTTCAACCACAGACAATGCTCTGGATTCTGCATCAGCATTATAATCATCAATTTCTTTTTGTTCTTCTTCGGTCAATCCACGTTCTGGTTCCTGATTCAATTCTTTGAATTCTAATATCGGAGTTTCACCAATCATACTAATAGCTTCATTTACATCAGTCACACCCGGTAACTCAACTATAATTCTATAATCTTCTCCAACTTTGGTAGTTTGAATATTTGGTTCACCAACACCCAAACCATTTACACGACGCTCAATTACGTCACGTACACCTTCAACTGCATCCCCTTTTCCATCTTCTGAAATACCAGCTACATCAGCCTGATATATCAGATGGGCACCACCTTGCAAATCTAGACCAAGCGCAAAAGAACTTTCAGGAATATTTGGTATACCGATTGATGTAACGCTATTTATCCAATTGATTTTATTATTAAAAAAAGTTGGCGCATCATAAGACACTGCTACCACAATTAATGCAAAAATCCCAACTACACCCCATCTAATTTTATTACGAATATTTTGTTTAACATTTGTTTTTAATGCCATATTTTATTATTTTCTCTACATTCTAATCTAGATAATTTAATACTTTCACAATATTATTGCGAAAATAGACAGTGGACACATTTTACAATATATAGATAAAATCGTCAAGTAAGCAAATTTTACTATATTTACAATATTTTAAATATTTTCTAAATGTATAAGAGCTGTTCTTATAGCTTCTTTTGTATATTCTTTTCTATTTAATCTGCCTTTTGTCATAATTCCAACCAAACCTTCTGCAGAACCAATATTTGAGTTACCTGTTAAACCAGCTTTTACACTTGCTTCAGTCATATTCAAACCTTCTTCAAGCATATAATCTATAACTTTCTTAGGCGCCTCCCAAGCTGACGAAAGACCGAGATGATAATCACTCCCATCAAAAATTGCACAGACACATACATCCATAAAACCAGTTTTTGTATTTGGGACTGACATCAAACCAGACTCCAAACCAAAACTATAATCACAATCCTTAAACGAATCTTTAGCGCGATTCATTGCACCCTGCACAGTTTCTTCTAAACTTTTTGGTTGATCAGATACACCAGATTCAACTTCCACACCAAAAACTGAAAAATCTTTTAAATTCGGATAATCCTTGATTATTTCTGAAACCGCATCTAACTTAGCTTTGTTTTGAGAACCAACTATTATTTGCATATTACACTCCATGACACTTCTTATACTTCTTTCCACTACCACAAGGACACATATCATTTCTACCAACTTTTTTTCCTTCACCATCTCGTGGCTTACTAGAACCAGAATTTAAATTTACTGTTGAACTTTTCTTGGCACCTTGCAAAGTCATTTTGTCTGATGCCATAATAGTCGGCGCTAATTGGAGACCAGCGCCAATTTTGAAAAATGAATATACTACTTCTTTTTGAATTGCAGACTGCAACTCATTGAACATATCATAAGTTTCTTTTTTGTACTCAATCAATGGATCACGTTGACCATAACCACGCAAACCAATACCTGTACGCAAATGATCAATAGACACAAGATGCTCCACCCAAAGTGTATCAATTGCCCGAAGCAATATACTTTTTTCAATATCCTTCATCACTTCATCTTTATTATTATTTTCATCTCCAACTGATTGCATGATGCTATTCTCCAAATTTTCATATTCAATATTTGATTTATCCAACAAAAATTTTACCATCATCTCTCGGGTTTTGATTTCATCCAATTTATTATCATTAAATTTATTCATTCTCAACAATTCTTCTTTTTCCTTGTCTGTAAAATTAAAAATAGTTTTGGCTGTCTCATAAATTTCTTGAACATTCCATTCTTTTTTATCATCAAAATTTGTGTGATATGAAACAATAAACTCAATCTCTTGTTCAATCAAAGTTAATACCAATTCTTTTATTTTTTTTCTATCTTTTTCATTAGCCGATTCTAATATTTCTTTTCTTTTTTTATAAATTATAGTTCTCTGCTTGTTTAATACATCATCATATTCCAAAAGATGTTTACGAATATCAAAATTATGACCTTCCACTTTCTTTTGAGCAGTCTCTATCATTTTGGTAATCATCTTTTGCTCAATTGGCATATCATCCGGCACATTGAGCTTGGTCATAACAGCTTTAAGCCTATCACCGGCAAAAATTCGCATCAAATCATCATCGGTGGACACAAAAAATTGAGTCTCTCCTGGATCTCCCTGACGAGCTGATCGACCACGGAGCTGATTATCAATCCGACGAGACTCATGACGCTCAGTACCCAATACAAATAAACCACCCGCCTCTCTCACCTGTTTTGCCATCGTTTCATCCATTTCTGCACCACCAAGTTTAATATCTACTCCACGACCAGCCATATTGGTAGCCAATGTCACAGCCCCAGGACGACCGGCTTGAGCAACTATTTCACCTTCGCGTTCATGATTTTTGGCATTCAAAGCTTCATATTTAATACCCTGCAAATCCAAATAAGCTGACAACTCTTCATTTTTTTCCACCGAAATCGTACCAACCAAAATTGGCTGATTTTTAGCTTGACATTCTTTTATTTTTTCAAGAACAGCCTTATTTTTGCCTTTTTCATTCTTGTATATTCTATCTGGTCTATCAATTCTAACATCTGTCCTATTGGTTGGGATCGTGACTACTTCTAGATTGTATATACTACCAAATTCCTCAGCCTCAGTAATAGCTGTACCAGTCATTCCAGACAATTTGCCATACATACGGAATAAATTCTGAAAAGTTACAGTCGCCAAAGTCTGACTTTCTCTTTGAATTTCAACTCCTTCTTTGGCTTCAATTGCTTGATGCAATCCTTCAGAATAACGACGACCAGGCATCTTGCGTCCAGTAAATTCATCAATAATCACTATATTATTTCCTTCAACCACATACTCCTTATCTCGTTTAAACAAAACTTCTGCTTTGAGAGACTGCTCAATATGATGAATTGTGCGCATTCCACTTTCAACATAAATATTTTCTACTCCAAGCCAACTCTCAAATTTATTTACACCTTCTTCGGTCAAGGTCGCTGCCCGCAATTTTTCATCAATATTATAGTCTTCGTTTTCTTTCAAATTACGAACTAGCTTGGCAAATTGATAATATTGATCAGCTGCTTTTTCTGCTGGCGCTGAAATAATCAATGGCGTACGCGCCTCATCAATCAAAATAGAATCAACTTCATCAATGATTGCATAAGTCATCTCACTACCAGGTCGCATTACCATTTCATCAAGTTTTTGTACCATATTGTCACGAAGATAATCAAAACCAAACTCATTATTGGTACCATAAGTGATATCACACCTATACGCTTCTTGCCGACTTGATGGACGCAAAAATACTTCCTCAACTTTGTAACTTCCACTTTCATCTCTTTCTTGATCAATATCACTTCCCTCAATATTATTACCCAAAATTGAACTATCATAAATATAGCTCACTCTTTGATTTTGAATAATCCCCACAGACAAACCCAAAAAATCATAAATTTGACTCATCCAAACAGCATCACGTTTGGCCAAATAATCATTGACTGTAATCAAATGAACACCTTTCCCTGCTAGTGCATTCAAATATATTGGCAAAGTTGCCACCAAAGTTTTACCTTCACCAGTTCTCATTTCAGCAATTTTTCCAGAATGAAGCACCATTCCACCCACCAGCTGTACATCATAATGACGCATACCTGTGGTCCGCTTGGAAACTTCACGAACAGTTGCAAATGCCTCCACCAGAATATCATCCAATGTCTCACCCGCCTCAAGACGTTTTTTAAACTCCAATGTTTTGGATTTTAATTTATCATCAGATAACTTCTCATATTCTGACTCCAAACTATTAATTTTGTCTACATTGGTTTGTAATGATTTCAATACTTTAGCATTCGGATCTCCTATTAGCAATTTAGTTAAAAATGACATAAGTCTATTAATTTACTTTATAACTGACCCGTATTTTAGCTTATTTACAGCTCTTTGTCTATAGCTTGACAAAAGCGGACTTCTTTTTTTACATAACTCATTATATCTGCTAATCTACATAATACTAATCAATCTTTTTTTTCAAAAAGGAGTAAAATCATGTTTTATTTCCAATTAATAATTATACTATTTCTTCTCGGTGTAATTTATATATACTACAAAAAACTCAAAAAAACTCTCAAAAAATACACCTCATGGTTCTCAAATATTTTCAAAAATAAACCAAAAGAAGAAGCTAAAAAAAGCAATATAATTAATTTAATAGATTACTTAAAAAATAAAATACCTCCTAAAAACAAAAAATGATTAGCAACAGACCTCGCCCAAATACACAATTAGGCGAGGTTTAAAAATTAGCCACAAGGCTAATTTTCAATATCATATTCTTTTGTATCGCGTAGTTCTTGTTTGTCCACTCTATTCAATTTATCCTTAAATTCTTTTAATTCACTCTTCAAATGATCACGTACTTTATCAATTGCTTTGTACAAATCTTCAGTCTCTTTCACAACCCTGATAGATCGTCCAGGTACATGCACATTCACTTCTGCATAAAAAATATTTCCCTTATTATGATGTTGGCTACGCAAACCAACATCAACTTCAATTTTTTGGATATTATCAAAAAATTTATCCAAATCACCAAACTTTTCCTCCACATATTGTTTTATAGCTTCTGTAAGCTCAATCCCTGTCCCTTTTATACTCATTGACATATATTTAAATTATTATAAATGAATAATTCTCACTTCCTCCTCTAATTTAATCCCAAATTTATCATACACTTTATCCTTAATTTTTTCAATCAAATCAACGATATCATCAGTTGTTGCCCCACCAGCATTTATCACAAAATTACAATGCGTTTCACTCACTTTTGCCCCACCCAAACTCTCACCTTTCATGCCAGCTTGATCTATCAACCAACCAGTAGAGATTATACCTCTTTGCAAAAACTGTTCAGGCAAATCTTTAATCTTTATGTTTTTATCAATTGCTACATTTTTCAAAACACAACCACTTGATGGAAAGCCTTGCGGTTGAGTTTTATTTCTGTGAGTTATATTATTCATCGCTTCTTTGGCCAAATCTTTATTTTTGTTGACTTCCAACTTCAAAAAAACACGCAAAATTATATCTGTATTATGCTTAAAAATACTATCCCTATACCCAAACTCACATTCATCATACGACAACTCCAAAATTTCACCATCTCTATATACTTCCACTTTTTCCACAGAATCTCGCATATCATATCCCATAGCCCCAGCATTGCCACAAGTCGCTCCACCAATTGTTCCGGGTACACAAATTCCCCATTCAAAACCAGTCAGATTATTTTTAATAGACATTCTGGCAATCTCAGCCGTTGAACTACCCGCATCAGCCGTAACTTTATTTTCATCAAATTTAATTTGTCTAACATTTACAGTAGAAATAACTACGCCCTCAAATCTTTCACCAACAAGCAAGGTATTGGTTCCACCACCTAAAACAATATAATTGATATCCTCTTTACGCAGAAAATTCAACAAATCCACCAAATGACTAACAGAATCCACAAAAATAAAAAAATCAGCCACACCACCAATTTTAATAGAAGTGTGCTTAAATAATGGCTCATTTAATTTAACTTTGCCAAATTCCTTCAATTTTTTATATATTTCCATAAATTAATCAACACAATTGATTATAAAATTAACCTAAGATAAGCAAATTTTTACCAATATAACCCCAAATTAACATATTGCAATCACATACATTTTACAGTATAATCACATTTATGAAAAGCCTAACTGACAAACTCAAATCAAACCCGATAATTTATGTAACTCGTGATATTGAAAGGGCTATGAGCATTGATCCTGACACAGAGGGTTATTTTATTATCTCAAACAATAATGATTTTGCCAAACAATCAAGCGTCAACAAAAAAAATATTCTTTTAATAAAAGAAAAAGAAATATTAAGTACCGCAGAACTTTTAAAGCATACTGACACAAAAGAATTTATTAAAAAATTTACAAATCCATCAATCTTGGTTTTTAAAAATACAGCACAAATTGAAAAAATATGTGAAGAAAATAAATGGAATCTACTAAATCCACCATCTAAAATATCAAATAAAATTGAAGAAAAAATTTCACAAGTTGAAATTTTCAAATCATTGAACGAATTTTTTTTAAATTACAAAATAGAAAAATGCAAAGATATAAAATGGAATAAAGAAAAATTTATCTTACAATTCAATTATTCACATACTGGCAGTGGCACTGTTTTGATTGATAGTCAAGAAAAATTAGATACAATTAAAAAACAATTTCCAGAAAGAGAAGCTAGAATTTCAGATTTTGTAGAAGGTCCAATATTTACAAATAATAATGCATTAAGTGGTAATGATTTAATAATCGGGAACATTAGTTATCAAATAACTGGTATTAAATATTTTACTGACAAGCCATTTTCAACTATTGGTAATGACTGGGGATTAGTAAACAAATTACTTACTCAAGTAGATATTGAAAATTTTAAAAATATAGTCAGATCAGTATCTGAAAAATTAAAAGAGCTTGGCTGGAAAGGACTATTTGGGGTAGATATTATAATGGACCAAAAAACCAAAAAAATGTATTTGATAGAAGTCAATGCTCGCCAGCCAGCTTCAACTACTTTTGAATCAATCCTACAAAATAAAGTTAAGTATGATGGCATAAATATTTTTGAAGCTCATCTAGCAGGATTACTCAATATAGATACATCAACAGAAAAATTAATACCAATATCCAATGGTTCACAAATTATAAAACGAATTATTCACAACAATGATTGGTCACCACAGATTACAAAAATAATAAATGATTTAAAGAAAAATAATCTAGATGTTATTGGTTACAATAATAAAAATATTGGTACAGAACTATTGAGAATACAAAGCAACCAATCAGTCATGACAGATCACAATAGACTAAGTGATATTGGCAAAAAAATTCTACACATAATTTGTCCAAATATTGCTTTTTTAAGTAATGAAGCCCAAAAAGTAATTGATGCTTATTTGAACTTACCAATCAAAAATAATTTTATTTCTGTACCTTATTTTAATAATGCGCGTCAAAAAATACGCGGTGGCTTGAAAGTTTTTACTGGCAAAGGTAATCCAAAAGAAATTATAGAAGAAATCTCTATCATCGCCCAAAAAAATAAAATAAACTTAGACAAATTCAATCAGGAACAAACCAAACAATTGTTAGTAGACAATAATATAGGTATTGATTGCTCTGGTCTTGCCTACTATATATTGAATGCGGAATTAAAAGCAAAGACTAATAAATCCTTACAATCTGTAATCAAATTCCCTACAATAAAAAATATTTTTAGAAAATTAATAGCCAAATTAAGAATTGTACAAAATGTAAATGTTTTAACTTTTGCACAAGATGAAAATAGTCACTCTATACTCAAAAAAAATATTAAACCTGGTGATTTTATAGTAATGATAAATGCTGGCATAAAACAAGACCGTGATCATATCATTGTAATCACCAAAACCAATTGTGAATACAATACACCTGATTCAACCAACAACTTATCTATCAAAAAAATCTCATATGTCCACTCATTTGCCTGGAATAAAGATGGCAAATACAATCATGGTGTTCGTGAAGGAGAAATTGAAATAATCAATGAAAATGCGGGATTATTAGACCAACTCTGGACAGAACAATGCAAAACAAATCAAGAAAACGAAACTTATATACGCGCAACACAAGCAAAAACACTTGAAATACGCAGATTAAATGCATTAGATGAAAAAAATTAAAAGCGATATTTATAATTAAACATTGGTTTCAATTATTTGTTTTTACGGATTTGATGCCACAACAGGCATCACCCTCGGAGCCAAAGCGAGAATCCTGCCTGCCGGCAGGCAGGGAGTAAAAATAAATAATTGAAACCTGTGCAATGATAGTTTAAGATGTAACCCTAGCTATTATAGCTAATACAAAATAAAAAATACAAAAGCTTGAAATTCAGGCTCTTCTTTGTTATTATAACTATCACTATGTATATAGGTACAGCCCAACTAGACCTACTTAAGACCGCTATTCAATTTGGTCTTATTTCTTGTATTATTGCTTTCCTTTGGGCGCCAGCTCTCACCAAATTTTTATACAAATACAATATCACCAGACATGCCGAATATGATGCCACTCTAGCGATGGGAGCCAGACGTAGCAAACGCGGAGTACCAGTTATGGGTGGACTACTCGTAATAATAACAGTGGCCTTAATTACTTATTTTTTTAATTGGGAAAGAAGCTTCACCTGGGTACCAATTGGCGTTATGCTGATGGCTGCACTACTCGGCGGAGTTGATGATCTGCTCAACATATATGGCAAAAGACGCAGAAGCCGAAAATTGAAACAAGTTTTTACATTAATAAGAGTACACAAAAATTGGCATATGCGATTATTTTACCTGATTACTCTACCATGGTGGATTTTCAAACGAATGTCTACATGGCTTTCTCGCGATCCAGGCAAAGGAATACATGTACATGAAAAATTACTCTTACAATTTTTAGCTGGATTTGCTGCCGCTTATTGGATATATTTTAAACTTGGTGAATCATGGCAAGAAATATTTATTCCATTTGATGGTTTTGTAAATTTTGGTATTTGGATTATCCCAATGATTATTTTTTTCATAATGTTAACAGCTAATGCAGTCAATATTGCTGATGGAATGGATGGGCTCGCTGGCGGATCACTCATTATCACCTTCTCTGCCCTTACATTACTCAGTTGGATTCAAGGATATTCTGAAATCACTTTTTTGAATGCAACTGTAGTTGGCGCTCTTATCACCTATACTTATTTCAATATAAAACCAGCGCGTTTTCAAATGGGAGATGTTGGTTCGCTTGGCTTGGGCGCGCTTCTAGCCATCAATGCAATTGTAATCAATAGAATGCTATTGTTACCATTTATTGCCTTTATATTTTATGTAGAATTGGGAACAGTCATTATACAAGTTTTTGGCAGACATATACTTGGAAAACGTATTTTCAAAATGGCGCCAATTCATCATCACTTTGAATTACGTGGCTGGAGCGAAGAGAAAACCGTCATGCGCTTCTGGATAATCCATGCAGCCGTTGTTTTATTGGGTCTTTGGGTAGCATTATACTAATATGTACTTAAAATGGAATGAAAAAACAATTACAGATTTTGCTGACAATAATATAAATTCCCTCTACTCTGAGGGCTATGTTTTTACTCGACTTGGGTATGGAATTATGCACCAAACCAGAAGCCTCCGAATTAATTTGTCAAAATTTAAATTATCTAGTGAAAATAGAAGAATATTAAAAAAAATTGAAGGTCTAAATTTGAATATAGAATCTATCCCTTATGAAAAATACAACTGGTCTATAGGCAAAATGGCCAAAGATTTTTATGACACAAAATTCAAAAAAGGAACTTTTTCGGCAAATAAAATAAAAGAGCTACTGACAAATAAAAAAAATAATTTTAATACATTGTTTATATATAATTTATCCAATGAACATAACGAAAAAGATATCATTGGCTATACTATAAGTTACGCAAATCCAACTATTACTCACTACTCATACCCGTTTTATAAACTAGGTTTATCTACTGAAAAAATAAACAATATTGGTATGGGTATGATGATTATGGCAATTACTGCTGCCAAACAAAACGATATGCAATATATTTATTTGGGTTCAGCTCAGAGACCAAAAGATGTATACAAATTACAATTCACAGGACTTGAATGGTTTGATGGTACAAAATGGAGAACTGATTTAGATGAATTAAAAAATATTTTAAAACAAAATGGAAAATAAACACATACATTTTATAGGTATATGCGGTGTAGCTATGAGCGCACTTGCCATTGCCTTCCAAAAAAAAGGTTGGCGCGTCACCGGATCTGACGCTGGTTTTTTTCCGCCAATTTCAACTCATTTAGAAAAAAATAAAATTGATTTTTATCCTGGCTGGCATCCAGAAAAAATAGGAAAACCAGATTTGGTGGTGGTTGGAAATGTTGCTAGTTCCACCAACCCAGAATGGCTATATGTTCAAAAAAATAATATCCCCTACAAATCATATCCTGAAGCAATCGCCAAATATTTTGTCAAAGAAAATTCTATTGTCTGTGCTGGTACTTATGGCAAAACATCCACCAGCTCACTACTATCATTTATTTTTTTAGAGTCTGGACTAGACCCTAGCTATATGTTTGGTGGACTTTCCCAGAATAATATTGATGCCGCATATATAGGTAATTCCCATTGGTCAATCCTTGAGGGTGATGAATATAAAAGCAGTCGTTGGGATAATTCTGCCAAATTCACACATTATCAACCAACCCACCTATTACTTACATCAGTGATTTGGGACCATGCAGATGTATACCCGACTGAAAAATCATATTTTGAAGCATTTGAAAAACTTGCAAAATCAATCCCAAACAATGGCACAATTGTTGCTTGTGCTGACGACAAAAAAGTCAATGAAATTATTGCCTCATCAACTTGTAATATTATCAAATACGGAAAAGATACCAAAAATGATTATTATTATTCTGATATTCAATTAAACAAAAATGGACTATCTTTTACTATTTCAAATAAAGATAATAAGTATAAGATTGAAACTAATATTTTGGGCGATTACCAAGTAGCTAATATAACAGCTTGCTTTGCAATGGCCCAAATTGCTGGCATAAAAACCGATACAATTATAAAATCAATTAAATCTTTCAAAGGTATAAAAAGACGCTTAGAAAAAAGATATGAAAATGATATTGCCATAATTGACGACATTGCTCACTCACCCCAAAAAGCTATGTCCGTTTTAAAAACTCTCAAATCAATTTACCACGGACAAATAATTGCAATTTTTGAACCCAATACCGGCAATAGAAAACCCGCTTCTTTCTCTGGATATGCTGATGCTTTTGAAAATGCTGATCAAATTATAATTCCACGTTTATCCAAAATTAAAATAGACCAAAATGATACTGAAACTCCAGCTAACGGTAAAAAACTTGCTGAAATAATAGGACAAACACATCACAATGTAAAATACATTGAAAATGATAAAGAATTAATTCAATACTTAATTAATAATACAAAAAAAGACGATTGTGTCGTCTTTCTGGGTTCGCGTGGCTTCCGAGGTATGATTGAACAATTGATTACTTGCCTTCGTCAGTAACTTCTGCAGTCACAGCATCACCATTAATTTCTGTCACAAGCAAAGAAATACCACAAGTATTACACTCAATAACCTGATCCTTTTCTAAATTTGGAAACACGGACAAATCTACATCATTTTTACATTCTGGACAGTTTAAATTCATATGTATATTATATAAGTTGTAAGAATTAAAAGCATTATTTATAATTAAGTATTAGTTTAAAGTATAAACAATACTATTATATCTTACATATAAATAACAGATATTTATTAGTATAACAAAAAAATAAAACATTGTAAATATGGAAACAAAAACACCCCAAAATTCATACCCAAAATTAGCCAAAGCACTTGGAGTATCCAATATAATCCTCAAAAGAGAAGACTTGAACCCATATGGATCCCACAAAGGCCGTTCAATTCCATTGATGATTGAAACTTATATTAAAAAAGGTACAACCAATTTTGTCATTTCATCCTCTGGTAATGCCGCTCTAGCATCCATTAGATATATTCAAGAAAATAATAAAGTGAACACAAAAGTTACTCTTAAAATTTTAATAGGAAAAAATATTGAACAAATAAAATACAGGCTCCTGCAAAATGAAATTACAGATGAAAATATAATTATTGAACAAGTTCATAACCCTAAACAAACAGCCTTCAAAATGGACAAAGAAAAAATAGCCGTAAACTTACGCCAATCAACCGATGACCTTGCACTTACCGGATACAAATCTCTCACCAAAGAATTAAAAGAAATTAAAAATTTACAAGCAATCTTTATTCCAACTTCATCTGGAACAACCGCACAAGCATTAGCAGTTATAAATACACAAATTCATATAATTCAAACAACTAACTGCCACCCAATTGCAGAAAACTTTGACAAAAATTTTGAAAATACTGACCGATCAATCGCTGGCGCAATCGTGGACAAAGTCGCCCACAGAAAGGAAAAAATTATTGAATTAATAAAAAAAAGCCAAGGTTTTGGTTGGATTGCAACTGACAAAGAAATTAGAAAAGCAATCAAACTAGTAAAAGAAAAGACTGATATAGACATATCCCCAAACAGCGCCCTCTCAATCGCTGGACTCCAAAAAGCTATTAAAAATAATTGGAAATGGAATGGAACAATTGTCTGTTTGATTACTGGGAAATAATCAATTTATTTACTCAAAATACTCACAATATTCATCCCCTTATCAACCCCAACTTTTTCACCATGACGCAAATAATATTGATCTTCTAAATTAAGGCCAGTTTTTTCAAATAATTTTTCTAATTCTTCCAAAGTAAAACCATAATATATTCTATTTCCCAAATTTTCTTTCTTTTGTGTTTTCCAAGGAACTTCAAACAAATGATCCCCCAACTCCTTATAATCCCCTTTTTTTAATTTTTCGCTAACCCAATCACTATAAGCATTCCAATTCAATAATATTATTTTTCCACCTTTTTTTAATACTCTGCCCATCTCTGCCAATGATTTTAATTGAGATTCCTCGTCTGGTAAGTGATGAAATGCCACCAAACTAAAAACTACATCAAATTCTTGATCTTCAAAAGGAAGACTAACCATATCACCCACCACAAACCTAGCTTTTGGATACTTTTCCTTGGCAATTTCAATAAGACCCTCTGCAATATCAATGCCAGTAAAAGCTATGGACAAATCTGTAAAAAGCTGATATAATCTGCCATTACCACAACCAATATCTAATATACTATCTCTATCATGGACAAAGGTTGATAATGGTTCTAAATCACGCCATAAAAATGATCGGGTATCAGAAAAATGGTCGGCAATTTTATTGTAGACTTCCCTGTTCTGACGTATAATTAGCTTTGAATTATTATCCATATATGAAAGAAAACTTACTTGAAAATATTATAATTGAAATTATTGCAAAATCGCCTCAAACCAAGGCGCAATTTGATAGTGCTCGCAGACAAGTGGCTGGTAAACTCAAAATGAAACAACCATCAAATCCTGACCTACTAAAAGCCTATCAGAAAATGCTAAAAAATAAAAGAGTCAAAAAAGATAAAAGAATAGAATTATTTTTAAGAAAAGCCGATATTCGCACCCTTTCCGGTATTGCTATAGTCACATCTCTAGTAAAACCATACGCTTGTCCAGGAAAATGTGTCTACTGTCCAACAGAAACTAGAATGCCAAAAAGCTATATTGCTTCTGAACCAGCGGCCGCCCGCGCCCTTGGGCTCAAATTTGATCCATATGTACAAATGCAAAAAAGAATCCAAATGCTCGAAGCCAACGGCCACCCAACTGAAAAAATCGAATACATAATAAAAGGTGGAACCTGGAATTCTTATCCACTCAAATACCAATATTGGTTTATTTTGGAATCTTTTCGCGCCTGCAATGAACTAGCATCTAAACATTTAAACATACAAACATTTAAACATACAATTAATCAAAATTCACCACTAGAAGAATTACAAAAGGCTGTGGCAAAAGAACAGAAAAAAAACGAAAAAGCAAAATATCGTATTATTGGTTTAACTCTAGAAACCAGACCAGACGCAATCACCCCAAAAACTATTTTCCATATGCGTCAACAAGGTTGTACTCGCATTGAACTTGGCCTCCAAGCACCTGATGATGAAATATTAGAATTAGTAAAACGCGGACACACTGTACAGCAATTTCGCGATGCTATGTTACTCCTGCGTCAAGCTGGTTTTAAGGTTGACCTCCATTTTATGCCAGACTTGCCTGGTACAACCCCAAAACATGATGTAGAAATGTATGCTAGTTTATTCACAGACATTGGCTTGTGTCCAGATATGGTAAAAATTTATCCAAATACAGTCATTGCTTCGGCTGAACTTTATGAATGGTTCAAAGATGGTAGATATACTCCATATGGTGAAAATGAATTATTTGAAGCTCTTATACAAATGAAATTAACTACTCCACGTTATTGTAGAATCTCTCGCCTTATCCGTGATATTCCATCAGAAGAAATAACTGCCGGCAACTCAATTACAAACCTACGCGAATCATTAAAAAAAGAAATACTCAAAAAAGGCAAAGATTGTGTTTGTCTGCGCTGTCGTGAAATATCTCGTCAATTCAAAAACCTACCAGCCGATGCCAAACCACAATTATTTATAGATACTTATGAAACAATTGGTGGTACAGAATATTTTATAACCTTTGAAGACAAAGACAGAATTGCAGTTTATGCTTTTTTGCGTCTCCGAATCCCAACAATAAAAGCGCCAAAAGAATTATACGAATTGATACCCGAGATAAAAAATACTGCTTTTGTCCGCGAACTTCACACCTATGGACAACTCCTAGAAATTGGCAAAAGTGATAAAAAAGCCAGTCAACACAAAGGTATGGGTAAAAAACTATTACTTGAAGCGGAAAAAATTGCTAAAAAAAATAAATTCAAAAAAATTAGCGTTATTTCAGGAGTTGGCGTCAAAGGTTATTACAAAAAAGTGGGTTATTCAAAAAAAGGAAGCTATATGGTAAAATCAATATAATTACTTGACCATAATAATTTAAAAACATATACTAAATAAATAATATATGAGTATAGAAAGTGGTGGATATAATCCAAATAATATGCCAGAATTATCATACGAAGAAAAAATGCAAGCTGAACGTGAAGCTTTTGATAAAAGAATGGAAAAATTTGCCGAAGAATTAGGTGTGTCAAAAGAAACAATTATTCAATCCTATGCAGTTGAGGAAGATAATTTGCGTTCTGAAGAACCAGATGAACCAACTTCTATATACGAAAGTGGTCCTGGTAGCAAAGTTATAGAAAGATCCATAAAAGAAACCATACTTGAAAGAATAAAAGGTCAAACTGATTCACTTACCAAACTACCAAATCGTGTAGCTCTAGAGAAAGACCTAGAGAGAAGAAAAAGAGAAAATAAAGAATTTTCTTTTATTATGATTGATGTGGACAAATTTAAGAGTATTAATGACAATTATGGACACGCCGGTGGTGACTATGTGCTCAAGACCTTGGCAGAAGTTCTAAAAAATACATTACGTGAAGGAGACATTGTTACTCGCTACGGCGGAGAAGAACTAGTAGTATTAGCAGCTAATGCAAATGGTAGTGGACCGGAGGTAGCAGAAAAATTAAGAAGAGCAGTTGCAAAATACGAATTTAAATACGAAGGAAAAAAAATTGATGTCACTATCAGCGCTGGAGTAAACGCACCACAAAATGAAGTGGCTGATTTAGAGGCACTAAAAATAAAATCAGATAAAGCACTTTATGCAGCTAAAGGTGAATTTGGAGCATCTGTACTAGAGGGAGAAAATATTGAACCGGGTCATGAAAAAGAACCATCTAGAAACCAAGTTTGGTATTATGATAAAGATGGTATTCTTAAAAAATATACAAAACCTGAATAAATTATACAAATAAAATAATATGCTTCAAAACCAAGACCCACAAATATTTGAATTAATCAAAAAAGAAATAGGACGCCAATCTGAAGGATTAGAAATGATACCATCAGAAAATCATACCTCTGGGGCAGTTTTGGAAGCCCTTGGCTCACGTTTGACTGACAAATATTCAGAAGGTTACCCTGGCATGAGATATTATGGCGGTTGTGAAAATGTAGATATAGTTGAAAATCTTGCCCGTGACCGTGCTAAAGCACTTTTTGGAGCTGACTGGGCCAATGTTCAAGCCCACTCTGGCTGTCCAGCCAATTTTGCAGTATATTTTGCCCTTGTAGACCCTGGCGATACAGTAATGGGTTTGAATTTATTCCATGGTGGCCATATGACTCATGGTCTCAAAGTAAATTTTTCAGGAGTTTTTTATAATAGTATTCAATATGGTTGTCGTGAAGATGGATTTATAGATATTGATGAAATGCGCGCCTTAGCTCATGAACACAAACCAAAACTTATTGTTACTGGAGGAACTGCTTATCCGCAAATTTATGAATGGGCAAAATACAAAGAAATTGCTGATGAAGTTGGCGCCTTTATATTAGCTGACATGTCTCATGTTGCCGGACTTGTTGCTGGTGGAGTATATCAAAATCCAGTCGGTATTGCTGATGTTGTTACTACGACCACTCACAAAACTTTACGCGGTCCTCGTGGCGCAATAATAATGGCCAATGGTAACCCTTCTACGCCACTTAAAAAAGTTGAAAGAACTAAAAAAGATATACCAACTTTAATTGACAGAGCTATTATACCTGGACTTCAAGGCGGTCCACACAATCACCAAACTGCTGCCATTGCAGTTGCTCTCAAAGAAGCAATGCAACCAGAATTCAAAGTATATGCCGAACAAGTTGTCAAAAATGCCAAAACATTGGCAGAAGAATTATTGTCAAAAGGATTCAACCTAGTTACAGGTGGAACAAAAACTCACCTATTATTAATCAATCTAATTAATAAAAATGTCACCGGAACCCAAGCTGAAAAAGCCCTCGGTAAAGCTGGGATAACAGTAAACAAAAATACCATCCCTCATGATCCACGCAAAGCTTTTGATCCATCAGGAATTAGGCTCGGTACTCCAGCATTAACCACCCGAGGAATGAAAGAACAAGAAATGAAAACCGTTGCTAATTTTATAAATTCTGCTATAATTAATATTGATAATGACGATGAATTAGCAAAAATCAAAGAAAGCGTAAAAGAAATGTGTAAATCTTTTCCACTTCCAAATTAATATATAGTATGGAATACAAAACTGTCACATCAGAAGACATGGAACAAGTTGGTAAACAAATTGCCAAAAGTATCAATGGTGGTGATGTTATTTTATTATATGGTGAACTCGGTTCTGGTAAATCTACCCTAACGAAAGGATTAGTCAAAGAATTAGGCGTCAAAGAAATTGCTACTAGTCCAACTTTTGCCCTGATGAATGTTTACAAAGCAATCCACCCAAAAATAAAAAAAGTGGTTCATTGTGATACATACAGACTTCGTGACAAAAATGATTTAGAAGATGTGGGCATTACAGATTATTTATACAAACCAGATACTTTGTGCATAATTGAATGGCCAGACAAAGTCAGTCATCTATTTACAGGCAAAAATAATAAAAAAATATCAATTGAATATATAGATTCAGAACGCAGAAAAATAATTACAGAATAAAAAAATATCCAGATTAATCTGGATATTTTTTAATATATATTTTACAAAGTTTTACCAACCACAGTACCTCTGAATTTTTTTCCACTCAAAGCTTTTTGTACTTCTGCCAAATCACTGCCTTTCAATATTGATACCACCAAACCCAACTTTTGCGCCTCGCGACTAGCAATTGGATCAAATGGAGCATTATTGCCTGCTACCCATTTATCCCCTACTATATCCCGCCTAAATGCCTCCCAGCCAATCTCCTCAATCTTTTTGGCATTCTTGAACTTTGCTGGATCTTTATCATACACATACTCAATATTTGATAAATTTAAAACTTCCTTTGCGCCATAAGTTTTGGCTAACAAAACTGCATCATAATCAGTAGAACAACCCGGTTTCCAACCAGAAGCAATTATTATGGCTTTGTCTGTCTTAATTTTTTTGGTCGGATTACTTACAACTTCATTATAAGCAAAGTCTTTAAACATATACCGCACAAACTGCGCATTCAAAACTGTAGTATAAATCCCCAATTCATCCAATTCATCATTGGATAATTTTGATGTTTTTTGGGCTCCAGCTTGATATAATCTAGCAGTCGCACCACCACCAATAACCAAAATAAATTTTTCTCCTTGGGAAACCCGTCGTAAGATCATGGCTTTAAACTTTTTCAAAAAAGGAACATTGAAACCTGTTTTTGGAATAACAATTGATCCACCAACTGAAAGTATTTTATACATAATTTATTAGATAATTATTTCTTAAGTAATACACTCAAAACCCAACCAACCACTGTCATAATCAATGCGCCCCAAAAAGCCGTCATAAAACCAACCACTGTAAAACCATCAACAATAGTGCTTACAAACCAAAAAAGAAAACCATTTATTACCAATGTAAACAATCCTAAAGTAATAAAATTCAATGGTAATGTAAAAAATAATATAATTGGACGAATTACAACATTTACCAATCCTAAAATTAATGCTGTAACCAAAGCCGTATAATAACTCTCTACCAAAACTCCTGGTAGATAATAAGAAATACCTAATAAAGCAATCGCATTAACTAACCACCTAATTATTAATGTCATATTTTATTTAATTAAACTTAATTATAAATTGGCTATACGCTCATTACATTCTTCTATAACAGCATTAACATCTGGTGTAATCTCCATAATATCATTTTGAATTTTTAAAATTGTTTCTGAGCCTAAAAGCGAAATTAAACACTTTTGCATTTCAGTCAAATCGTTAATTTCACTATCTCCTACTATACTATTAATAATTTTCTTCTGTTCATTTTTGTCATAATTACCAGAAACTTTCTTATATAATGATGTTGGCGTATTAGTAATATAGTCTACTCTTGAACCAAAAACTACAAAAGACAATAATACTATTATAAGCACAATTGCCAGAACAATAAACTTTATAAAAGGGTCTTTCATAAATATATTATACACTATATATTATTTCATTCAAACACTCTTTCAATACGATTTTCATAAATATTAAAGCTAATATTACCCAATAAATCAGTCCTAAAAACTTCACTTTGAACCCTTTCTAATCGTTTTAATACTCTCAATGAAGGATGTCCATAATTATTATCTTCACCAACAGAAATCACAGAATATTTTGGTTTAACAGCATCAATAAACTTTGTAATTGATGATGTCCCGCTACCATGATGTCCAACTTTTAATATTTCTGAATCAAGAATATTATCATATGTAGTTACCAAATATTCTTCCAACCCTTCTTCTGCATCCCCTGTAAACAAAATATCCATTTCTCCAAATGATAAAAGAAACACAATTGAACTATCATTATTATTTATACCCTTAATAGAAATATCTGAATCTGGGTACAAAAATTTCAACTCTGAATTTTCAATCTTCCATGTATCCAATTTACTAATGCGAGTTATAGTTGCACCTTCAGAAATCGCCAAATCCCAAAAATAATCCCAAGCCTTATTATCCGCAACTAAACCATTATATACAATCTCTCCGATATCAAATCTCTTCAAAACATCAATACATCCACCAAAATGATCATAATCTGGATGAGTGATCAATAAATAATCTATATATTTATCATAAAAAGGCATAAAATCTCCCAGACCAGACAAAACACTCGCATCCCTGCCACAATCCACCAGCATTTGCTTGCCACTAGGCCACTCAATCATACTCGCATCACCCTGCCCAACATCCAAAAAGCTTACTTTCAAATAACTTTTAAATTCATTTTTATCCTGTGGAGAAATACTAGTATTTTCCACACTCTTAATAATAGTTTTTTTATCAATTTTTATATAAATCAACATTACAATAACTACTACTAAAAATGCCAAAACTATAAAAAATGTTTTTTTCATGAATATTTATTAAAGATATTATACACATTATACTCCAAAATACTTGTACAATAAACCATAGTTGTCAAAATTAAAAAGGTCGACCATATGAATATTTAACATATGGCGACCAAAACTACTTATCACAAATTTTATCATTCTCTTTATTATTAACCATAATAAACAGATCACGAGCAACAGATAGATCAACTTTATATCTACAACTATAATTTAATATACTGAGTAAGTATTCATCTGTTAAATAATTACCATTATTGATTTTAGATCGAAGTACTCTAATCACATTGTTTAAATTATATAGTGTATCCACCTCTACTTCTCTACCAAGACTAGTCAAAATAAGCCACCCCAAAGCTTCTTTGAGTGTATCTATCTCCATAAAATAGAAGATACCATTCCTATAAATCCGACCAATGCTATTACTACTAGCATCAAAAATTTCTAGCCAACAATCTAGTATCTCATCTATGGGATATTTATAACCAAGCCTAAATGGCATTTGAGTATAATTTTGACAAACTTCTGAAAGTAATGTTGGATTACTTATAACAATAGTTTCTCCTGAATTATCTCGTACACCTACCTTAACATTATGATCTGTTAACCCCAAAGACAATTGATTATGCCTAAATATGCGTTGTCTGGACAAAATAACCTCCTAATAAATAGTTCATATTAAAATATCAAAAAAATAATGATTAGTCAATCATCATTTTTTTAATTTATAAATAATAAAAAAGATTACAAAATAAATAACAAAGATAAAAAATAATGGTACTTGAAATTCAACAGAAGAATATTCAAAAGTAGAAAACCAAACTGTAATAAATGTTATATATTTCAAACCTAAAAAAGTAAGCCAAGCGAACATTTGCCCAATTGGATAAAAAAGAAAACTCAATAAAACACTAATAAAACCAAATAACATTATAAATGGAATCAACCACAAAACCAATATATTAACGACTGGAGCTACGATTGAAAATCTACCAAACTGATACAATGTCAATGGAAATGTCAGTATAATAGCCGAAATAGTAGATAAAAATAATGTCTTTATTGAAAACAAATTAGGAAATTTTTTAAATTTATCTTCTAAAATTGGCAACAAATAAACCAACCCAATTGTAGCCAAAAATGACAATTGAAATCCAATATCCCATACCAATACAAATGGATTATAAATTGTCATCAATACGGCTGTAAAAATAATAGTATTCGCCATTCTATTTTTCCTACCCAAATACTTGGACAAAAGAACTATTGACCCCATAATCCCAGCTCGGACAACAGACCCGCTTGCCCCAGCAAATATTACAAACAAAAAAATACAAAAAATAATAATCCAAAATGCTTTTTTTCTTGGAATCCATAATCGAACAAATATTGTAATCAACATTATTGAAATAATTGAAATATTATATCCAGAAATTGCCACGATATGAGTAATACCAGTCCTATTAAAATGTTCCTGCAAATCTCCCAAACCACCACGATAACCATACAAAAGTCCAGCCATAAAACTAGCATATGGCTCATGCCATAACTTATTTATTTGCCCAGCAAAAATATTTTTATACTTCATTATTTCACGAAAAAATATACTACCACCATATCCATCTAACCTGGATACATAAGGATTCACACACAATGAAAATACACCCATATTTGCCAAATACATATCATACCTAAAATCATCAAATGCCTCTGGTGTTACCAAATCACATTCAATCTCAACTCTATCTCCATAATCATATCTTGGATATAAAGTACTTTTAAAATAGACTTTGCCTTTTAAATCATCACTTTGAACTACATAACGAATATCAACAATTCGTACATCTGGCTCAGTGCTAATATAACCAACAAATTTAAACTTATTGCCATTATAATGGCTAATATATTTTTCATTATCATTTGGCAAGGCAAAATTATATCTACAAATTCCTAGTATAATCAATAGTACATTTACAAAAATAAATACTTTACTTTTACTTTTTCTAAATGCAACTAATAATCCAATCAAAATTACAAACACAAAACCCCAGACTACATAATCAAAATTAAATTTAAATATTGAGGCTATTACAACACCAATAAGAAAAGAAAAACAAAACGCTATAAACGTTTTGCTTTTGGAATTTATTATATTGTAATTCATAACTAAACTACAACTGATACTAACTTTCCCTTAACATAAATTACTTTCTTTGGCTCTTTGCCAGCTAACCATTTTTTGACAACAGCATCTTCTAACACTATCTTTTTAATATCACTCTCTGAAATATCAACATCCACTTCAAAACTTGCCCGTACTTTACCATTTACTTGCGCCACCACTATAATTTTGCTATCCATAACTTTATTCTCATCATATTGAGGCCAAACTTCTAATGATATTGATTTTTTATTACCCATATCAGACCACAATTCTTCTGTCATATGTGGAGCAAATGGAGATAATATCTTTAAAAATAATTCAAAATCTGTATGCCTAATTTTATCACTTTTTACAAATTCATTTGTCAATTCCATCATCTTTGCAATGGCCGTATTGAATCTAAAAGTAGCCAAATCATCACCAACTTTTTTTATAGTCTTGTGAAGAATTGAATCGTATTCAACTTCTAAATTTTCTGTAGAATTTACTTTTTTGTATAAATTCCACACTCTATCTAGAAATCTACGCGCCCCACGAACACCATCAGTATTCCATGGTTTAGTTTGTTCGAGTGGACCCATAAACATCTCATATACTCTAAAAGTATCTGCTCCAAATTCATCTACAACATCAGATGGATTTATAACATTTGACCAACGTTTGCTCATTTTTTTGCTATCTTCACCTAAAATCATACCTTGATGCCTATGCATCATAAATGGTTCATCAAAATCAATATATCCAGCATCAAATAAAACTTTGGTGAAAAACCTTGAATACAATAAGTGTCCATTAACATGTTCCTCACCACCCAGATAAAAATCTACTGGCATCCATTTTTTTAAGGCAATACTTGAGGCGAACTCATCATCATTTTTTGGATCAAGATAACGATAATAAAACCAACTAGAACACATAAACGTATCCAGTGTATCCACTTCTCTCTCCCAACCCAAACCATATTTATCTTCAATACCTTTTTGAAAATCTTTTGAATATGTCAAAGGAGATTGTCCAGTAGGTTTGAAATCTACATCATCAGGCAATTTCACCGGCAAATCATCAAATTTAACTGGTTTTAAACCATTGACCAATGACTCTTCTAAAATTATTGGTTCGTGAATACTCATAAAATGAGGTCCATTAGCCCGCGCAAATACTATTCTTGCATCCAAATTTTTGGCAAACTTTTCACTATGTTCACGAGGAATTACCGGACAATTAGAATCAAAAACAACTACAAACTCCTCTGACAATGTCTTTAATTTTTCAAAATCAAAATTCCAATCACAGCTACTCTCAACAACTGGTCGTGCAACATCGGCAAACTTTGGCTCAAAAAAACAATCAGAAAAAATCACTTTAGCAACTTTTTTGTTTTCATGTTCTAACATCTTCATGGCTACAGCCCCACCAAGACTATGTGCCAAAATAACAGTATTTTCACTTATACTAATATTTTCAAGCAAAAACTGCATTTGTTCACAAATATTTGGCTTTTCCGTATTTGGCAAATCAAAAGCAATCACTGTATGGCCAATTGCTTCTAAATCTTTTTTTAATTTTGGAAAATAATTTGACTCACTGTCCCCACCATACCCATGAATAAAAATATATTCATATTTTTTGTTTTTTCTTGTTTCATTAAATACCATTGGAATTGGAGCTCCCCAAAACCTTTGGCGAGACACTGACCAATCCCGAAGTTTAAATTGGACTTTTCTTTTGCCAACATTATATTCTTCAAGCCAAGCTATCATTTTTTCTTTGGCTTCTTCACTTTTTAAACCATCTAAAAAATTGGAATTTACTGATAAGCCTTCTTTAGAATAACTGCCGTGTTGTAACGTTTCATTTGTATAAAAATTTATTTTTTCATTCAACAATTCATCTGGTCTACTATCTATCACCGGAATTACGACAACTTTTATTTCCAAACCAAACTTCTTAGCAAACTCCCAATCTCTCTCATCATGCGCCGGCACTGCCATAATAGACCCTGTACCATAAGTTGATAAAACATAATCAGCAATCCAAATAGGCATCTCTTTTCCATTAACCGGATTAATCGCTTTAATACCCTTCAATTCTACCCCAGTTTTTTCTTTTTGTGTTTGACGATTAAGTTCTGTTTTCTTTTTTGTTTCATCAATATATTTTTCAACCTCTAACCAATTTTCTACTTGCCCTCTTAATTCTTGCACGATCAAACCTTCTGGAGCCAATACCAAATATGTCGCCCCAAAAAGCGTATCTGGACGAGTAGTAAATACTGAAATCTTATAATCAAAATCTTTGATTTTAAAATCAACCTCAGCCCCATCACTCCGACCTATCCATTGCCTTTGTCTTCGTTTTGTTTCTGCTGGCCAATCTACTTTATCCAAATCTTTTGCTAACCGATCTGCATAATCAGTAATTTTCAAAAACCATTGATCCATTTTTCTTTGGACTACTTCTGTATCACAACGCTCACAATGACCTTCAACCACTTGTTCATTTGCTAACACAGTCTTACAACTATCGCACCAATTGACACTTTGTTTTTTACGATAAGCAAGACCACGTCTATACATAAGCAAAAAAAACCACTGTGTCCATTTGTAATAATCAGGATTATGCGCCCCAACTTCACGATCCCAATCTACAGAAATACCCAATGACTTAATTTGACTCCTAAAATTATCAATGGCTTTGTCTGTACTTATTTTTGGGTGCACATTATTTTTTATTGCATAATTTTCTGCTGGCAATCCAAAACTATCCCAGCCTATTACTTGCAAAACTTTCTTTTTTTGCATTCTCTGATATCGCGCATATATATCACATGCCGAATATACTTCTGCATGACCCACATGCAAACCAGATCCTGATGGATATGGCAATTGTGGCAATATATACATTTTATTTTCTATAATAACATCTTCTGGCGTTTTATAAAGGCCGTTTTTTTCCCATTCTTTTTGCCATTTTGATTCTATTTTATTTGGATTATATTCCTGCATATTATTTGAATAGTTCTAAAAGTTTTGAATGTAAATTTGAATTTGATACTACTATATCACGCTTATATCGAGTCCATGGTTCACCCTGACTATCAGTCACGACTGCTCCAGCCTCTTTGGCAATTAACACTCCCGGCAAATAATCATGATCAAAACCAACATTAACTGCAAAATATTCCATACCACCCATTGCCAAATGACACAAACTCAACATCGTGCCAAAATTAAGCATCCACATATTACTACCAACCGACACTTTTGCTAACATATTTTTATATTCTTCTTCACGATCAGTATTGATACCACGCATCAATACACCATTACCATGATCCAAAACATCAACATCATTTACTTTTATTTTTTTATCATTCATAAATGCCCCTTTATTTGCTTCAGCAAAAAACAATTCATCTGCCAAAGGGTTATATATAGCTGACATATACAATTCGCCATCTTTGAGTACGGCTACCATAATACACCAAAAAGATATTCCCATGGCAAAATTACGCGTACCATCAATCGGATCAAGTACCCACTCATATTGAGCTCCAGGATTTATATCATCGCCCTCTTCTTCTGTATGAATTTGATGATCTGGATACTTTTCATGTATTTTTTCTATCAAAAAATTACTGACTGCAATATCAGCGTCTGTAACCAAATCACCCAAAGAAGTTTTCATCCTATGAACAACTCCTTGATAAAAATATTCCTTGGCAATACCCCCGGCTTCTCTGATTGTCTCTTTCAAAAAATCTTGCATAATAAACCCTATATTAACAAAATAGCTAGAAAGAATCAAGTTAAATTTTTTGACAATATATCCTTATAATGATTTAATTATATAAATCATTATTTATTTTTATGTCTAATGAAAAAATCACATATAATCCAGAAAAACAAATAAACCCAAGCGAATCAGAAGAGAACATAACGGAATTAATAGGACAAGCAAAAAATGGAGATAAAAAAGCATTCACAAAACTATACAATATATACAATCGTGATCTTTATGCTTTTATAATATCAAAAACACATTCTCCATCAAAAACTGAAGATATATTACAAAGTACATGGCTAAAAGTATGGAATAAACTTGATACATTTAAAGATGAAGTCAACTTTAAATCTTGGCTTTTTTCAATTACATATAATACTATTATGGATACTTTTAGAAAAGAAAAAAGAACAAAAGAAAAAGAATATGAAGAATTTAAGGAAAATATTTATCCAGATACAAGCACAATTCCAAATAATGATCAACTATTTGATAATGCTATTGATGAAGCTAGAATACGAGATAAAATAAATCAAGCAATAGAAACTCTTACCGAGAGAGAACAGGCTATAATAAAAGGAAGAGTGGCTGGGAAAAGTGTCGCTAAACTAGCACAAGAAGAAGGTATAAAAAGCAATACAGTAGCTAGTATTATTTTTAGAATAAAACAAAAACTACGTAATATATTTGAGGAATAAAAAATAGTTTAAATAAACTATTTTTTAAATAAAATTTAAATTTTTATCTTTTTAGCAATTCTTTCAACTGCCGAAACAAACGCAGATGTTCTCATATCAATATTATATTTTTCTTTTATACTCCACACATCATCAAAAGCATTTTTCATTATTTTTTCCAACTTATTCAAAACTTCCATTTCAGTCCAATGTTCACCTTTTACATTTTGATCCCATTCAAAATAACTTACTGTTACACCACCAGCATTTGCCAATACATCTGGAACAATTACCACACCATTTTTATTCAAAATTTCATCGGCTTCTGGCGTAGTTGGTCCATTTGCAAGCTCTACGATTGTCTTTGCTTTTATTTTGTCAGCATTTTCAATAGTAATAACATTCTCAAGCGCAGCTGGAATTAAAATATCAACATCCAATTCAAGAATCTCATCATTACTAATGGCTCTACATGGGCCATCGGTACTGATATCAACAATATCACAAACCGTACCCACGCAATAACAACCAAGTCGTCCACCAGATTTTTTTATTTGTTCAGCTTTGGCTGGATCAATCCCATCTTCATTATAGACACCACCTTTTGAATCACTAATCGCCACAATTTTATAACCTAATCCATGTAAAATACGAGCCATATGAGACCCGGCATTACCATACCCTTGAATTGCAATCGTTGTATTCTCTGAAACCCAATTCATTTTCTTGGCTAATTCATCTACACAATATACCCCACCTTGCGCAGTTGAAAAAGACCTACCCTCAGAACCACCATTTTCAATCGGTTTACCAGTAATAACACCTGGATCTGTATGTCCGACTAATTTTTCATATTCATCGCGCATCAAAGCCATAATCTGTGGAGTTGTATATACATCCGGCGCTGGCACATCTTTATCTGATCCAATTAATCGCCATATTTTTTGTATATAACCACGAGACAATCTTTCAATCTCACCTTCAGATAATTCTTTTGGAGAAACTATAACCCCGCCTTTAGCACCGCCCATTGGAATATTTACAACCGCACATTTGATTGCCATCCAAAATGATAAAGCTTTTACTTCATCAATAGTTACTCCATGATGATATCTAATACCACCTTTATACACACCTAATGTATTATTGTATTGACTACGAAACCCTGCAAATACTTTTATATCCCCATTATCCATTTTTACAGGTATAGAAATAGAAACTACCCTATCAGGTGACTTCAATATTTCATGAATATTTTTATCCAAATTGATGATATCAGCAGCCTTATCCAACTGTCTCATTGCATTACTAAAAGGATTTGACATAAATTTACATTAAACGTATTTATTCATCATTTCCTTTAATTTTTCTTTCTGTACTCCACCAACCATTTTATCAACCACTTCTCCACCTTTAAATATCAAAAAAGTAGGAATACTCATTACTTGGTATTTTCCTGCTACTGCTTGATTTTGATCAACATCAAGTTTACCAACTTTAATTTTACTTTGGTCATATTCACTTGATAATTCTTCCACAATAGGACCCATCATTTGACAAGGACCACACCATGGTGCCCAAAAATCAACCAATACTGGTACTGCTGACTTTAATACCTCTCCCTCAAAATTTCCATCTGTAAGCTTTAATTCATTCATACTATTTAATTAAAAAAATAATGATTTAGCATTCATTATTATATTATTTCTGAATTATTTTAGCAAGCCCTTATGCCAAGCCAATATAATACACATTATTTTTTTAAATTCATTTTTCTAACCACAAGTTCTTCTGTATAAAATTCTAAAATATCACCCGCTTCTATTTTTGTTTTACTTTCAATACGCAGACCACATTCTGATCCCTGTGGCACTTGTTTTGTTTCTGATTGTCCAGTTTGTAATTTTGATACCTTGCCTATACCAACAATTTCTTTTTCTCTTTTTATTCTGACCAAAGCATCTTTTATAACTTTACCTATCTCCACTCTACCACCCAATGTCATAGCGCCTTTATCAGTTCTAAAAATTGCTAATACTTTTAAATTGCCAATTTCTGTTGTCACCAATTCTTTTTCCAACATTTTTTCTAACTCGTCTTTTGCCCAATCAATCAAATCATAAATTATGTCAAACTTTAAAAATTGTATTTTCTTGTCACGAATACTCTCCCCTGCCATTGGTGTTGCCCCAACCTTAAAAGCCAGAATCGCGCCACCAGAACTTTCAACTTTGGCAATATCATTTTCATTTATATTTCCAAGGCCTTTACCAATAATCTTTACCCGCACTTCTTCATGCTGAATATTCTCAAGAGCACCAATAATAGCTTCAAGTGAACCCAATACATCGGCTTTTATAACAATATTTAAATATTTTTTATTTTTTCCATCTTCTTCACTTTCATTTGATTGAAAGGCAGACCTATTTTCTGCACCGGTTTGTTGTGAATATTTTTGTTTTGCATCAATTTTTTGAGCACCTTTTGCAAGACCAACATCCATTATATCACCAACTTCAGGGGCCACTTTAAATCCAATGATTTGCACTGGCACACTTGGTCCTGCTTCTAAAATTTCTTCACCTTTATAATCATGCATGGCTCTAACTTTGCCATATATTTCACCATTCAATACCAGTGGATCACCTTTTTTAAGGGTACCTGCTTGAACCAATATAGTGGTTACCGGCCCAGTACCTTTGTCAACATGCGACTCAATCACAGTACCAACAGCTGGAATACTCGTATCTGCTTGCATACTATCGGCATTCATATCAGAAACCAAAAGTAATACATCAAGTAATTTATCAATATTTAATTTTTCTTTGGCAGAAATCTCTACCATTGGGACTGATCCACCCCATTCTTCTGCCAAGACATCACGTTGTGAAAGCTCTGTTTTTACTCGTTGGATATCGGCTGTTTCTTTGTCAATTTTGTTTATAGCCACTACAAACGGAAGCTTAGCCGCTTTTATAATCTGAATAACTTCTTCTGTTTGTGGTTTTACACTATCATCGGCTGCCACTACCAAAATAGCCAAATCAGCAATTTTAGCCCCACGAGATCTCATCACTGTAAAAGCTTCATGACCAGGAGTATCAATAAAAGTCATTGGTCTTTCTTCTTTTGTTTTTGGATCTTTCCAAATAGTTTGATATGCGCCTATATGTTGAGTAATTCCACCTGATTCAGTATCAACTATATTTGTTTGTCTTATACTATCCAATAACTTAGTTTTACCATGATCGACGTGTCCCATAACTACAACTACCGGAGCTCTTCTAGTTTTATTTTCACCTTTTTGTAATGCATTTTCCAATACATGACTATTGTCGTCTTCTACCATTCTATCCCCAGTTTCTTTCAAAACTGTAAAACCAAGTTCCTCTGCCATAATAGCCGCGGTATCATAATCAATATTTTGATTTTGATTGGCTAAAATGCCATTTTTCATAAGTTCAGTAATCAATTGTGTTACTGGTAAATTTAATCTACTGGCAAAATCACGAACAGTAATCAAACTAGGCAAAGCAACAGACTCGCCAACTTGTTTACGCATTTCCTTTTCTTTCAACAATTGTTCTGCCTTGGCTTTTTTTTCTTTATCCTCAATAGCTTTTTTAATGTATTTCCATTGACGCATTATCTGATTGGCAACCCTATCATCAATTTTTACCGCTTTTGCACCAATATCAAAACCATGTGCAGGTAATATTTCCAACATTTGTTTTGTATTTATTCTAAGCTGTCTAGCCAATTCAGTTACATTCATGAATATATGAATAATAATTTAATGAGTAGATTATATATTAATTAAGCCAAAAAGTCAACTAAATCAATAATAAAAATCTTTTTATATCTTGACAAACTTAATAATTTATTGTTAGAATATGCGACTATGCACATTTTGCGCATAGAAAAACAAACAACCATTGGGGGAGAAGATGTCCAAAAGAAATCCAATAGCAACCCTTCAACAGTTTGCCATTCCATTGATTACTGGTGTAGTAACAGCATTGTTGTGGGCCAATCTTGGTCACAATAGTTATTATAACTTTATACACTGGTCACCATTTGGCGGTGAATTCAATTTTCACTTTCTAGTAAATGACATCTTTATGGTATTTTTCTTTGGCATTGCTACCAAAGAAATTACTGAGTCATTTCTGCCTGGAGGCAATCTAAATCCGATAAAGAAAGCGGTGAACCCGCTTCTTGCTACCCTTGGTGGAGTTGTTGGCCCAATTTGTGTGTACTTTACTTATGTTCACTTCAATGGCGACATAAGCATAAAAAATGGTTGGGGTATCCCGACTGCTACAGACATAGCAATCGCATGGTTGGTCGCTAAAGTAGTATTTGGCTCCAAACACCCAGCAGTGAGTTTCCTACTGCTTTTGGCAATCGCTGACGATGCCATTGGACTGGGTATTATTGCTATTTTCTATCCAGACCCCAAGCACCCTGTGCAAGTAAACTACCTAATACTAGTAGCTGTAGCTTTATTCTCTGTTGTGATGTTCAAACACATCGCAATCAAAAACAATAACAACAGCTTCAAACCCCACCTAGTAGCGGGAGTTATCAGTTGGATAGGTCTGTACTTCGCTGGACTTCATCCAGCCTTAGCCCTTGTACCGATTGTGCCCTGCATGCCGGGGCCCAAGCGAGATGAAGGACTATTCGCTGAACATGGCAAAGGCCACAAAGATACTCTAAACAGATTTGAGGAGGTGTTCAAACTTCCAGTTGACATCGGCCTATTCGCATTTGGGCTGGCGAATGCTGGGGTTGTCTTCTCAAATGTTGGGAGTGCTACTTGGGCAGTCCTGATCTCTCTGGTAATTGGCAAGACCTTTGGAGTCACTCTGTTATCATTGATTGCAGATAAACTCCTAGGTTCACCATTGCCAACAGGTATGAGCAAGATTGACTTGGTAGTTGCAGGCATGATTGCATCCATTGGACTAACAGTAGCCTTGTTTGTGGCTGGAGTAGCTTTTACAGACGCCACCATTACTGGCTCTGCCAAAATGGGCGCGCTGTTCTCTGCCGGCATGGCAATCGTATCCATTATCGCAGGCAAAGTTCTGCGGATCAAAAAAAACAACTAGTCGGACAAACAAAGTTCGACAAGGAGGAAAAAACACAAAGGCCTCGTGCTACTCGCATAGAGGCCTTCTTTAATTTAATTAAAAAAGCACCGCCGAAACGGTGCCCGATACAACTGGCATTATCCTGCTCGCGACTAGCGCGGAAGCTCGGACATATGCTTGAGCGCCAGGGCTACTGCCCCGATGGTATGCAAGTCATTCAACTTGCCACCAAGTTCACTCTTAACTTTGTCGATGGTCCACAACTGAACCTTGATGCCTTCTTCAGCACCCTTGAGTCTCTGCTCTAGAACGTCTTCGTCAACCTTGAAGTTGACAATGTAGAAGGATGGCATAGCAGTATGTGTACCAGTGTTTTCGGCGACATTGCCAAGGAAAACAATCGAGGATACCTCTGCACCCTTCTTGACTTCCTCTCCAAGCTCCCGAAAGAGGTTGTTAAGCGGAAGATCCGCAATTTTGATCTGACCGTACTGGCCATTGACCTTTGCTTTATCCAACGCTTCACCAAACCCCCGAGGTACCTCATATGTCCACCTACCCATGGTCGGACGCCACTGCTTTACCACAGCGACTTTCCCATTGATAATTGGCAAAAAAACCGCACCATCTGACACGGCACTATTGGCGTTCCAACGTATCTGGAAACTTCCGGTGCCCCCGCCCGGAAAGATACACTTAAAACGCACGTCCGTGTGAAACCGACTCATACCATCGAGAACTTCCTCGACAGCCGTGAGTTCAATCTCACCCTTGTCAACATCACCAAGCTTCGGCAATGCCTTCAAGTTTCTTTCAGTCAACATGTTGTTGACTTGATCGAGGAACTCTTTCCTCTGTACTTCCCTCTGGTCTCTCATTTTACTTTTCCTTTCCGCCTCTGCGGTTAGGTTTGTACGCTTACTTTAGACCTCTGTCTAAAACGTACATTTTTTTAATATCATTTTTTTTATATTTTGTCAATAAAAAAAGTCCTGATAAAATAACATCAGGACTTCTTTAATTTTATTTTTTATACCAACAACGCCACTATCAGCAATGCCACAATATTCACAATCTTGATCATCGGATTAATGGCTGGACCCGCTGTATCTTTGTATGGATCACCGACAGTGTCCCCAGTCACAGCTGATTGATGCGCAAAACTACCTTTGCCACCATGATGACCCTCTTCAATATATTTCTTGGCATTATCCCATGCTCCACCACCTGATGTCATAGAAATTGCTACAAAAATACCAGTAATAATTGAACCAACAAGCAAACCACCCAAAGCTTGTACCCCAAGTAAAACACCAACCACTATCGGAGCGACTACAGGGATTGCTGCTGGCAGACTCATTTCTTTGATAGCGGCTTTTGTCACTATATCTACTGTTCTACCATAATCTGGTTTTTCAGTCCCCTGCATAATTCCTGGTTTTTCCTTGAACTGAGTTCTAACTTCTTCTACTACAGAGCCAGCCGCTTTACCGACTGCTTGCATAGCCAAAGCTGCAAAATAATATGGTAACAAACCACCAATAAATAATCCTGCCAATACTCTAGGATCGTTTATCAAAAATTCAAAACTACCCGGAATACTATAAGTAAAATCAGCAAACAATACCAATGCTGCTAAAGCAGCTGAGGCGATAGCATAACCTTTGGTAACTGCTTTGGTAGTATTCCCTACTGCATCCAATGGATCAGTCACAGCACGAACACTTTCATCCATTCCAGCCATCTCGGCAATTCCGCCAGCATTATCTGTAATCGGACCATAAGCATCAATAGTCACAATAATACCAGCCATTGAAAGCATACTCATCGCAGCGATTGCTATACCATAAATACCAGCCAATGTATGCGCACCTAACATTGCTGCCACTACCACAAATATTGGCAAAGCAGTTGACTCCATTGCCACTGCCAAACCTGCAATCACATTAGTACCATGACCAGTTTTTGAAGCAGCTGCTATGCTTTTTACTGGATGATATTTAGTAGATGTATAATATTCTGTGATCAAGATCATAGCCCCAGTCACCACCAAACCAATCAAAGATGCAAGATAAAGACTAGTGGTATTATATTCTCCATTACCAGCCATTAACATTTTTGTTACTGGATAAAAAGCAATACCAGCCAAAACACCAGCCACTGCTAAACCCTTGTACAAAGCATGCATGATATTTTCAGTCTTTCCAAGTTTAATAAATAAAGTACCAATAATTGAAGCAAGAATTGAAACAGCTCCTATAACCAATGGATAAATAACAGCGCCATTAAATCCAACAAATAATAACGAACCTAATAGCATAGTCGCAATTGAAGTTACTACATAAGTTTCAAATAAGTCTGCAGCCATACCAGCACAATCACCAACATTGTCACCAACATTGTCAGCAATCACAGCTGGATTGCGTGGATCATCTTCTGGAATTCCAGCTTCAACTTTACCAACTAAATCAGCTCCAACATCAGCTGCTTTGGTAAAAATTCCACCACCCAAACGCGCAAAAATAGAAATCAACGAACCACCAAAACCAAGACCAATCAATACATGTACATCACGAGTTATATAATAGACTCCAGCCGTACCCAATAATGATAAACCTACTACTAACAAACCAGTTACACTACCACCTTTGACAGCCACATCAAGCGCATGTCTCAAACCACCTTTGGCAGCCTCGGCTGTACGAACATTGGCTCGCACTGAAACATACATACCAATATATCCTGTAAGCGCTGATAAAAATGCACCCACCAAAAATGCAACCGCTGTAGTCCAGCCCAAACTTGGCACCAAACCAATCACTACAAACAATACCAAAGCCACCACAGCCACAGTCTTGTATTGTCTATTCAAAAAAGCCTTCGCCCCCTCTTGGATTGCATGAGCAATATTTCTCATTTTTTCGTCCCCATCTGGCAAACTCATTACTTTCTTCGCTAGAAAAACACCGTACACAATTGCAACGAGTGCACTAGCAAAAATAAAGATTGTCATATCTCTTTATATTTTAAAATTAATAAATGATTAAAAATCAAATAGATTATAACGAAAATACTTAAAAATTGCAAATTTTAAATAAAAATAGTTCCAATTTAACTTAAATTTTATCCCCCAATCGTCCCTTGACAAAATACTTATTTTATGATATTATATATTATATGTATAGCTTAGGCTGTATTAATATCATCCCACTGGTCTCTCCGTAGACCAGTGGGCAAATTTTTTTTTACCTATTTTTTCTTAGCAAGCACAATATACCCCTGTCCCTCTATCCACCGACCAATCGTAAGCATTTCCACCAATCCATACAACTCTGCAACTGCAATACCATAAATTCCCAACTTCTTTTTTATTTTATACAAAATTTTGTTTATAAGTCTCAAAAATAAAAACTTCTTTTGCGCTTGTATTTTTTCATAAAACTCATCTGGATGCACCAAAAAACTAAGCCAAAAAGAATTTAACATTCTTTTTATTTCAAAACCAGACTCTTCCAACATTTCTCTTAATTTTTCTTTGGAATACAGTGAAATATGAAACTCAGCGTGCGGATCAATATTGAGTCCTCTGTTGAACAAATATTTACGAACATAAGCATGACGACCAAGTTCTGACTCTGAAAACATAGCCAATACTCCACTAGGACGCAATACTCGATTCAATTCTTTTAACCAACGAGGTACATCAGCAACATGCCCCAAAACATCAGAAGTGTAAACAGCATCAAAATGATTATCCGGAAACATAATATTCTCTCCATCATACCAATCAACTTCAGCCCACACAGCATTTTCAACTATCTTTTTTTTGGCTAATTCAATTTGCAAACGAACCACATCAATACCCACTACTTCAACTTCGTGACCAAACAATTTTTTTAAATCAATCACTGACGCACCTGTACCACAACCCAAATCCAATATGCGATAAGGCTCTTTCAAATTTATCTTTGTTCTTTTTTTGGCTTTTTCAATATATCTATATAATAAATACTTTTTTGGATAAAATAAAAGCTTGAGTCGATCTTTGAAATCAACTCTGTCCTGTTTAAAAACTGGATTATCATCCCAAATCTCTGCACCATTTTCAACGACTTTTCCCCAACCAAGTGTCTCATTGTTGTTATTCATACAATGATATTGTATCATAATAATTATTATATATGCCATTTATTTTAATCAACAAACCAAAAGATTGGACCAGCCACGATGTAGTCGGCTATTTGCGAGGAATACTCAAAATAAAAAAGATTGGTCATGCCGGTACGCTTGATCCATTTGCAACCGGCCTATTAATTGTCGGCGTAGAACGCGATGCCACCAAACAATTGGACACTTTCAAAAATCTACCAAAAACATATATCGCTAAAATAAAATTAGGCGCTATAACCAACACATATGACTCTACTGGAATAATCACTGAAAAAAGTTCAAAAAAACCAAAAATAAAAGAAATAAAAGAAATTTTAAAACAATTTATTGGCCCCCAAGAACAAATACCACCAATGCACTCCGCCAAAAAAGTAGCTGGCAAAAGACTTTATAAATTAGCCCGCAAAGGAATAGAAATAGAAAGAAAACCAAACAAAATTGAAATATACAATATTAAGCTATTAAAATACAATTATCCACATTTAACTATTGAAATAAATTGTTCTACCGGCACTTATATCCGATCACTAGCTAATGATATAGGACAAACACTCGGTATCGGCGCATATTGTGACGAACTTCAAAGAACAAAAATTGGGGAATATACTATTGAAAAATCAATTGACCCTAAAAAAATAGACAAAAATAATTACAAAGATTCTGCTTCGTCAAAGTCAATTATATATACACGAGGTAATTTTTCAAGTTGAATTTTACCAGTTTCAGACACTGGAAAAACTACAACAAAATTACCTTGATGTGCATGTCCATGTTTTATTCCCAATTCATTTAGTCCTTCTATTATTTTTATCCCCATATCATTAATATAATCTACATACATACCAGACTTAGACATTAATGAACTAAAAGAAAGTCCTTTTAATACTCTAGTTACTATATCTACTTTGAACATTCCTTCTTTGCTAGGATTTACTTTTACGATAGGCTCAACCGGCACATAATCAAAACCTTTTTCTTTCCAAAAATTACATGCTTCATAAGCTTTTTTCCAAGCTTCATAAGTTGATAAATCTATATTTCTAATTATTACTTTATCACGCAAAGTATTTTCTGGTTGTCCTGGGACACTATCTAATAAAGTAGTTTTTGAACCTGTTTTGTTAAATGTACTTTTAAAAAATTTATCTGGTTGTTCTTTATATAATGGTGTTTGACTAAATATGTCCTTTAACTCTTCAAAATATTCAGGATAACTATTTATATATTCTAATCTTTCGGATTCAGATAAATGAGTAATTAATTTTATGGTTTCTAAACGGACAAAATAATCATCATCACTCAAACATTTTTTAATATAATCTGATCTTTCGGATTCAGGTAAATTAATAATTAATTTTATGGCTTCTAAACGGATAGAATTTTTTTCATCATTTCCATCACTCAAACATTTTTTAATATAATCTGATCTTTCGGATTCAGGTAAATTAATAATTAATTTTATGGCTTCTAAACGGACAAAAGTATTTTCATCATTTAAACATTTTTTAATGTATTCTGATCTTTCGGATTCAGGTAAATTGATAATTAATTTTACGGC